>Ga0222714_10000937_pt1 | contig 33049 bp, 25 predicted proteins | sample C33_3DmetaG_FD_165048 | JGI IMG/M metagenome (GOLD analysis project Ga0222714, IMG submission 165048) | Estuarine water microbial communities from San Francisco Bay, California, United States - C33_3D | ecosystem: Environmental > Aquatic > Marine > Unclassified | place: USA: California... | reverse complement strand
CCTTTGTTTTCAGGATGGTGCTGGGCCCAGATTTCCGGGATATTCTGGTGCATCGCCCACTTCATAATAGCCTGGCCCGTAGCCCTTGCATGCCCTTGATTCCAATACCGGTAGTGCCATCGAAAACCGAGGTCGATTCGGCCATCCGATTGCCGCAAGCCGGCCCAGCCCAGGAGGGCCCCGTCCGACTTCCGTTTTACCAGCCAACGACCAAATCCAAAATCCGAAAAATGCGTGTAGCAGCGCACCAACGCTTCGGCCTCTGCGGCATCTAGAAAAGGCAAATCCCCGGTCCAGCGAAGGACACGGGGATCTGCGTTGAGTTCAAAGAGGTGGCGACCATCCCCCGGTTCCCATGTGCGAAAGTGGTATTCCGGATGGGTGGGTACCGGGGACATGATTACTTGTCCATGCGGCGCGTCCGGCGATTGCCCGCTTCCTTCTGCGCTTCGAGCATGTCGTTCATGCGCTTTTGGAATTTGGACGTTTTGCCGCTGGCCTTGTTCGCCATCAGCTGAGCGTGAATGGATTCTTCATCAATGAAGAATTTGCGAATCGCCCATTGCTGTCCAAAAATCAAAATATTGCTCACAAAGTAGTAGAAGGACAAACCGGAAGCATAATTGTTGAACCAGACCAATAGCATAATGGGCATTAAGTACTGGATGATGATCATTTGCTGCTGCATCATACTATTGCCCGACTGGGGGGTCATCGAGTTGTTGAATTTGGTATACAAGTACGTCGAGATGGCCATGAGGATGGTGAACAAACTGACGTGATCCCCGTAGAAAGGGATGCTGAACCATTGGCCAAATTCAAAGATGGAATCGTAGGCAGACAAGTCGTCGGCCCAGAGGAAGGATTTTTGGCGCAGTTCAATGCTCGCCGGGAAAAAGCGGAACATCGCGATCAAAATGGGGAATTGCAAGAGCTGAGGTATGCATCCACCCAAGGGGTTGACCCCGACTTTCTGGTACAACGCCATCACCTCCTGCTGCTTCTTAGCCGCATCGCTATCCTTGTGACGTTCATTAATTTCATCCAATTCGGGCTTGAGAACCCGCATTTTAGCCATGCTTTTGTACGAAGAGAAGGTCAAGGGGGACAGTACCAGTTTGATGATCAAGGCCATCATGAAGATGATGAAGCCATAGTTCCAACCAAAGTCATCAAAGAAGTTGAACATGGGGATGACCGCACCCTTGGAGATCCAGCCAAAGATGCCCCAGCCAAAGGGGATGATTTCGTCAAAGTGCTGACCGTAGGACTGCAGCGTGTTATACTGGTTAGGTCCATGGTACCATAGGCCTTTCGCATGTACGCCGCCATTGCTTCCAGCTAAGGTCATTTCCGAACGGAAGAGGCGCGTGTGGCCCGTGTCGCTCACATCAGGTGTTTTCGTGAGCAAATGCGCCGTAGTGAAAGGCGTCTCGGTGGCAAAAATGCTGGAGAAGTACTGCTGTTTGTGCGCAACCCAGCCAATGTTGGACACCGTTTCTTCATCGTCGCGTCCATCGCTGAGGTAATCATCGGATTCATCTACCGCGTCCCAGAAATAGGTGGAGGTGTTTTGCGCCTCATTGGTGATGCTCTTCTCGTTGCGGATTCCGTCCTGCTTCCAGTCGAGGGTGACGTTGGCGGCACCCTCCACATCCAGGGCCCAATTCAAGCCGTAGCCTTCGCCCAAGGTGTAGGTCCAGGTCGTGGCGCCGGAAGTCATGGTGACGATTTGGCTGCCGTCGTTGCCCTTCCCAACCAAGGCGGTGAACACCCCTTCGTGGGCCCCCGCCATGGATTGGCGGCCGTTCACGAGGTAGAGGTCCTCGCCATCGTAACGTTGGTAGTCTTTGAGTTGCACCTGCTGAATTTGGGCACCCGCTGTGGTAAAGGTGTATTTGACCACCTCGTTCTCAAGAACAACGGTCTCGGGCTCAAGGGCCGTGCTATCTGGCGTGGCGACCGCCACGGGAATAGCGTCGGAAACCGGAAGCTCCGGCGTAGTCTCCTGGACCTGATCCGTCGTGACTTCCTGAATCGGGGCATCGGGTTGCATTTCCGAGGCCCAAAAACTCATCCCAAAGAGGATGGAAGCAATGAGTACAAAGCCAATGATTTGATTCCGGTCAATCGTTTTTTCTTCCAACATCTTTAAAGATTCTTATGGGTCAACGCCGCTGCCACAAAGGCTACGAATAAGGGGTGGGGATTGGCCACCGTGGATTTGTATTCTGGGTGAAATTGGACGCCCACAAACCAAGGATGATTGGGTATCTCGATAATTTCCACGAGGCCCGTTTCGGGGTTGATTCCCGCGGCCTTCATTCCGGCGGCTTCTAGATCTGCGAGGTACGCATTGTTAAACTCAAAGCGATGGCGATGCCTCTCAGCGACAAGGGCTCGGGCGTATAACGTTCGACTTCGTGTCCCCTCCGTCAGCGCGCAATCGCATGCACCCAGGCGCATGGTGCCTCCTTTTTCCGTCACTTTCTTTTGCTCTTCCATCAGATCGATGACCGGATGGGGGGTTTCGGCGTTGACTTCACTCGAATTCGCTTCCTTCAAACCCAGTACGTGACGCGCATATTCGATCACGGCCGCCTGCATACCAAAACAAATACCCAAGAAGGGGATACCCTCTTCCCGAGCGATTCGCACGGCTTCAATTTTACCTTCGAAGCCTCGGGCCCCAAACCCAGGAGCTACCAGCACACCATGAAGGCCTGAAAGTGCTTCCGATGTGTTTTCAGGGGTTAGGTCTTCAGAGTGAATCCAACGAACCTCCACCTTCGTACGATTTTCGGCCCCAGCATGAATGAGGGCTTCCGAAATGGACTTGTAGGAATCTTTGAGCTCGACATACTTGCCGATCAAACCAATTTCGACCTCCGTTGCGGGCGACTGCAATCGGTCCATGAAGTCTGACCAACGGGTCATGTCCGGTCGCCCCACCACGGGGAGGTCCAATTTTTTCAGAACGACTTCGTCCATATTTTGGGCCAGCAGCAGTTGCGGAACCTCGTAGATGGTCTTCGCATCCAAGGATTCTATCACTGCATCAGGTGTTACGTTGCAAAAGAGAGCCAATTTGCGCTTGATGTCTTCACCCAATGGAAACTCTGAACGACAGACCAACACGTCGGGCTGAACTCCACTTTCCTGAAGCATCTTGACCGAATGCTGGGTAGGCTTGGTCTTCAATTCACCCGTAGCGCTTAAGAAAGGCACCAGCGTCAAATGGATACTCACGCAATTTCGGCCGAGCTCCCAACGGAGCTGACGGACCGACTCGATATAGGGCAAGGCCTCAATATCGCCGACCGTACCGCCAATTTCGGTGATTACAATTTCATATTCTCCACTCTCGCCCAGCAGTTGCATGCGGCGCTTGATTTCGTCCGTGATGTGTGGAATGACCTGTACGGTCTTGCCGAGGTAATCCCCTCGACGCTCTTGATCAATGACGTGCTGGTAGATGCGGCCCGTCGTAACGTTATTGGCTTGCGAGGTGGGACGGTTGAGGAAGCGCTCGTAGTGTCCCAAGTCCAAATCCGTTTCCGCTCCGTCATCCGTCACGTAGCATTCCCCGTGTTCGTAGGGATTGAGGGTCCCTGGATCAATGTTGATGTAGGGATCAAATTTTTGAATGGTCACCGAAAAGCCCCGCGCTTGGAGCAGATTGGCGAGCGACGACGCGACAATTCCTTTTCCCAAGGAAGAAGTTACCCCGCCGGTAACGAAGATGTATTTTGTGCTTGAAGCCATGAACGAGTGGGTTCCGGCAAAGTTAGGGTTTTAAAACGCGTAGCTCAACATCAAAGTCGGCATAATGGGCAATTGATTCACGCGCTTGGCCCGAGGGGTGTCGTAGTAGAAAATATTGGCCCGGTTGTACACGTTGGTGGCGGCGAGGGCCATTTCAATGCGCTGGGTTTTACTGACTTGCCAATTCTTCTTGGCGGTCACATCCAGGCGGTGGTAGGCAGGAAGGCGCTGGCTGTTCAAATCGCCATACAGGATGCCCATTTGGCCATTCTCGGTGGTGTAGGGATAATCCATGTTGGGCTGACCCAAACCGTCGGTAAATGTTTGCTGCTCATAGTAGCCCCGAATCGGCGTAAAGGGGAATCCCGAACCATAGTTCCACCGGACATTCACCTCCCAATCCTTGTCGCCCTTGTAGGCCACCAGAAGGTTGAGGTTGTGACGGCGGTCAAACTGGGGAGCATACGTGGTCACCCCATCAAATCGGGTCACCTTTCCCAGGGAGTACACACCCCAGAAATACCAATGCTTGTCTTCGTAGGTCACTAAGGCGTCCACCCCACGCGCCAAACCCGTCTCTACCATAAAGTCCTTTCGGAGACTCTCGGGCTGATCTTCATAGACGGGAATGTCGTCATAGAGTTTGTAGCGGTTGATGTTGGTGATTTGATTGAATCGCTTGACATAGCCCTCCAATTCGAGCGTCCAGCGCCCCACCACATTCCACTCTCCGCCGAAGACCAAGTGCTCGGCTGTTTGCAATTTTGTGTTCAAGGGGCGGCCATTGAATTGGCTGGGCAGGTCGTCCGCGCCGCTCAAAAACCCATAGAATAGGTTGACCACATCACGGTCGCTGTTGGCCGCGACGAGGTTTTGGGAATAGCGGCCCGCCGAGAGTTTGAATCGGAGGTACTCCGTCGCATTGAATTTCAATCCTAGGCGGGGCTCCACGCGGACAATGGCCAAAGATCCATAGTTGTGCAAGCGAAGTCCGGGCTGCACCAACCAGCGGCCCTGCTGGCGCTTGTAGTCCATGTATCCACCTAATTCTGTCGTGTTTTGCTCTTGATCCAGTGTACGACCCACAGTATTGGTGTATTGGTAGAGGGTATGATAGCCCACGAACTCCAATCCGTACTTAAACTCGTCGTACTTGCGCAAGAGGTAGGTAAAATCTAAGCCGCCATTAAAGCCGTCAATCTGACTTTCGCGGGGCCGGTTTTCCAGTTCACTGGATTCGATGAAGTAGGTACTTTGGGCCAAATGGCCTTCAATGATCGTTCCCGACGAAGCGGGCACAACCAAGAAGTCTGCGCCATAGCCGGTGGCCTGCCAATTGATGGCTTTGTCTCCCGCAAATTGGACACCATCGTTGAAGTTAAATCCAAATAGGTTGGCCTTATTTCCGCCGGTGGATTCGACCGTGTACTTGGCATACACATCCGTGAAGGTGAAGGGTAAGCCACCATATTCTGTTGCTACATAGGGGTAGACGACCGGTGCAATCGCATCGAGGTAAGATTTTTTGGCACTCACCAGAATAGAGCTCGGAGATAACCCATCCTTGCCGCGAGGTCCCAATGGCACCTCCAAGAGGGCCTTGGCCATGTAGGTCGAGCCGGACACTTTGCCCGCAATGCGTTGGCGATTGCCGGAACGGGTTCGGATGTCCATCACGGAGGAGTTTCGGCCGCCGTATTCGGCCCCAAAGCCCGCCGTATACACGTCAGCTTTCTGAAGAATATCCGTATCAAACACCGAGAAGAATCCGATGCTGTGAAATGGGTTGTAGAGGATCATGCCGTCCAACTTCACTAAGTTTTGGATAGGGGCCCCTCCCCGAATATAGAGCTGCCCTCCTTGGTCACCGGTCGTGATCACCCCGGGGAGCACTTGGAGTGCCCGCATCAAATCAGGTTCCCCCCCGATAGAGAAGGTGGTAATAGACTTAGGGCTAAGTTGGACCAATGCGGTGGAGACTTTGGTTTGCTGCTCTTGGCGCTTAACATCGATCACCACATCATCTAAAATCACGGTGGACTCCTCCAATAAAAAGCGTTCAAATCCGATGCGACCGGACTTGACCGTCACGCTGCGCTGAAGGGTACCAAACCCAGCCAATTTGACGCTGACTCGGTAGGTGCCCTCTGGAATGCCATTAATCTGAAAGTAGCCATCCGAATTGGTGTAGGCCGAAAGCGCAGAGGTCTCTCCAGGCTGGCTGTCGTCTACGGTTACCAAGGCATACTCCAAGGGCATCTGAGAACCCATCTCTTGGACGTTGCCCCTCAATCCGCCCGGCAAAGCTTGTCCCATCAAAGGAGTCCATCCAAAAATGGAAAGTCCGAGTACGCTAGTAAAGAATCTTAAAGAGAAGTTCATTCAGGATGTCTGAGTCATTGATGTGAGGAGCGCCCATGCCCTTCGCTTGGCGATCGGCGTCGCGAATATACCCCACGATGCGCAGCAACTTTGGGGGAGGATAGTTTTGGGCTATCCGGGCGATGTCACGAAGGGCAAATTCCGAGATTTTTAAAGTGGCCGCGGCCGAGCGAGGGTTTTTGTCCGGTAAAGCCCCATAAACGAGGGCTTTGGAGAAATTCCCAAAGAGCAGGGACAGGGTGACGACCACCGGATTGTTCTTCGGGTTTTCCCCCATGCTTTTCGCAATGCGGTAGGACTGTGCGATGTCTTTGGCCGCAAGCGCCTTAATCAGTTCAAAGGTGTTGAACTCTCGGCTCATGCCCGTCCGTTCCTCGATGATTTTGGCCGAGACCTCACCTCCCTCTCCAACAAAGGCCTGGATTTTTTCCAATTCGTGGAAGATGCGTGAGAGGTCCGCCCCAATATATTCCCCGAGGAGCGCGGCCGCCTTGCCACTCATTTTGAGGCCCATGCTCTGGGCTTGGCTTTCGACCCAGGCAGGGACTTGGTTGTCGTAGAACTTGGGGAATTCCAAGTATACCCCATCGTGTTTCTGCAAGGCTTTGTAGAGGGCTTTTCGCTTGTCGAGTTTTTTGCCTTTTAAAGCCAGGGCCAGTACTGTGCTCGGCTGAACCTGCGCCACATAGCTTGCCAAGGCTTCAATGTCTTTGATCTGCTGCGCCTCCTTGACCAGCACCACCGTCCGTTCGGCCATCATGGGAAAGCGCTTGGCCTCCGACATGATCGTGGCCGCGTCCGTTTCCCGGCCATAGAGGACGGTCAGGTTGAAATCCCGCTCGTGTTCCTCTAGAGTGGAGGTGGCGAGGGTGTCCATCGCTTGGTCCATAAAAAAGGGCTCATCCCCCCCAAAAACATACAGGGGGCGAAACTTCTTTTCTTGCCATTCGCGTTGCAAAACATCCCAAGTGACGGCCATCGGCCAAAAGTACGCGGAATTCGCCGCCAACGGGGCGACGTATCCTAGAAATTTGGCTTCAAAGACGACCCTGTAAGCCTATCGGTGGTGGTAGGGCTCGTTGTTCAAAATCGTCCAAGCCCGATAGAGTTGTTCTGCAAAGAGTAGACGGACCAAATCATGGGGGAAGGTCATTAAGCCCAGGGCCATGCTGCCCTTTGCCTCGGCACGAAAATCCTCCGAAAATCCATAGGCGTCGCCGACCGCAAATACCAATCGTTTGGGGCCCTGGTTCATCCATTTTTGAAATTGGACTGCGAAGCCGTTACTCGTGTAGGTCTTCCCACGCTCATCGAGCAAGACCACGAGATCGCCGGATTTAAGAGCGTCCAATTGTTTATCTCGATGGCTGACCGCCTGAATGGAAAACTTTCCGTAGCGCTGAAGCCGCGGCAGGAAATGCGCCAAGCCATCCTTGACATAGGCTTCTTGGGTATCTCCCACGACGAGTAAAACTATTTCCATGCGGTCCCGTAGAATTTAACGATCGTTTCTCCATGCAAAGAGACGACATTCTGCAAATCTAGGGGGCATGGGCTATCTTGCTCCCCTCAAACGAGCCCTGAATTATCTCTGATAACCGGCCCATGGGGGCCCCACTCATCGTGTCCACATTCAAAAGTCTCTTGAACCAAGGAATTACCTACGCCAAACGCGTAATTCTTCCATTTTTTGAAGGTCTTTCGGTGTATGACGTCGCCACCTTTTTCTGGCGCGGCATGATTGAGGGTGCCGTACCCAGCCGCGCTTCTGCCATTAGCTTTTCCTTCTTTCTCGCTCTCTTCCCGGGGGTCATTTTTCTCTTTACTCTGATCCCATTTATCCCCCTAGAGGGCTTTCAGGAGCAGTTATTTGAGCTGCTGCAAGAAATTTTGCCCCCAACGAGTTTTGATGCGGCCTACCATACCATCAACGACATTCTCACTATTCGACGCGGAAATCTTCTGAGCGTCACCATCATTGCCACGCTCATTTTCTCGACCAATGGAACGCTTTCGCTGATTGGGAACTTTGGTTTGACCATTCATAAGCTGAATATGCGGGGATTTTGGTCCCAGTATTTCGCCGCATTAGTCCTCACCCTCGTCCTGTCCTTTTTACTCCTTGTAGGTATCGCATTAATTATGATCTCACGGGATTTTCTCTCCCATTACATCCAGGATGCGGTGTTGGGGATTCCCTTGGCGTCCATCCTCATTTGGGTCCGAAATTTCATTCTACTCTCCCTGATTTTACTGGCTATTTCCATCCTCTTTTACTTTGGACCCATGCGATCGGCCCCCTGGCGCTTTGTATCCCCTGGATCGATTTTGGCGACCTTTTTGGTGGTGCTCTCCTCGGCCCTCTTCGGAACCTATGTAACCCATTTCTCGACGTATAACCAGTTCTATGGCTCGATTGGGACCTTACTCATTATCCAACTCTGGATCTACGTCAACGCGATTGGCTTATTAATTGGATTTGAATTAAACGCGAGTATGGCGGAAGCAAAAAACCGCGTATCTTCCGTCGACCAGAACGAAAATTAGACACACAAAACATGAAAAAAAGCATCCTCCTCGCGATCGCTTTGCTCCTCGGGGGCAATTTGATGGCACAAAACGCAGACGGCATTTTGGGCGTCTGGTGGAATGAAGAAAAAGACGGAAAAGTCGAAGTCTACAAAGTGGGCAACGAGTACCGCGGCCGCGTTGTGTACGTGAAAAACAACACAAACCCCGACGGTACGTCTCCCAAAAAAGACAACGAAAACCCCGATGCCAAGTTGCGTAGCCGCGTCATCCAGGGCACGACCATTTTGAACGGCCTCAAGTATGATGCCGAAGACAAAGAGTGGGCGGGTGGTACGATCTACGACACCAAGTCCGGAAACACCTACGACTGCTACGCCTACCTCCAAAAGGATGGCACGCTGTACTTCAAAGGCTACTTGTTGGGAATGCGCTTTATTGGCCGCTCAACGACCTGGACTCGCGCGAACTAGTCTCGCGTACAGTTCCTTTAACTGCGCCCCTACTTCGGTGGGGGCGTATTTTTTTGCCTCCAAGTCCATCGGCGCAACCCGAAGTCCTTGCTCCCACACTGTCAGAATACCTTGGGCGATTTCTTTGGGGTCCAAGCCAACGCGAACGCCACGTTCGGGGCTAAGCCACTGTTCAAAGGCCGGGATATCTGTAGCCACTACGGGTAATCCAGTGTGCAGAGCCTCGAGCACCACGATTCCAAAGGTTTCCGTCTTGGAGGGCTGCACAAAAATATCGGCGGATGCATACTCGGCATGGAGGGAGGCGGCATCCAAGGCACCTAGCCATGCTACATGGTCTGCGAGCCCCAATCCCTTCGCGTAGTCTTGCAAGCGGCCCATGCGACCGCCGTCGCCCACATGTCGGTAGCGCCACGCTACTTCGGGATGGCGTCGCTTGAGGTCGGCCAAAGCCTCCAAAACAAGGTCTACACGCTTAATCCGTGCATTGGCAGGAATCAAACTGGCGACACCCAGGAGGGTCACGATGGATGCCTTGGGTTGGATCGGTTTGTCTACATGCGGGAAACGGCTCAAATCCACCGCATTTGGCACCACGGTAAATCGGCTCGCCCCAATACTAGGTAACGCTTGCTGCAATTCGGCTTTGAGGTGCTCCGAAACGGGAAGAATGGCACTCGCATCCTGGTAGGCATTTCGAACGCGCTTGCCAAAGAGTTTGTGGCGCGTCCAACGTCCCGCCTTAGACCAGTGCTCCGTGATGTAATAGGGTACATTCCAACGGCGTCCTAATTGTTCGGCCAAAACACCCGCGGGGAAAACCACTTGGGCATGAATGACCTCCGGGGTCGGCAGCCCTGTTTTCTTCGTCCATTTCTTCGTCAAGAGGTTGGCCGCCCAGATCGGAGTGTGGTAGAGGGACTTCCACATTCGAGAACGCACCTGTAAAATATGCTCTCCTTCCGGACCGCGACTCCATTGAACATCCAGCAATTTCGGGCCCAGGGCCATATCCACAAACAGGAGTTCGGCGTCCACCCCTGCCTCCTTCGCCGCCCGCCATTGAGCACGAATGAAGTTGCCCCGGACGGGATTTGCTTCATCGGGATACCAATATGTGAGCCAAAGGATCATGGGCGAAGTCGCTGTAAAATTCGTTGCAAGAAGGTATGCAAGTCTGGGGCCAATCCCAAGTAGCGCATCCCCATCCAGGCCCACAGGCTATGCAGGCAAACTTCTAACACGGGATAGAGGACTTGGTTCCCGACAGGGAGGGTTTCAATGCTTCTTCGGGGCATCGGGATGCCAAATTGATCCTGACTAGGTCCCTCAATCCATGTCCAGACTGCGGCGTGCAGGCCAATGCCCACCACTAACCACAAGCAGGCCTTCACAAAACCTACGCCCAACCAGACATGGCCCGTTAGGCGATGCAAGGCCCAAAGTTTGACCCCATTGTAGAGCACCATCGCCACAAAAATCACCTGGGCCGCCCCGGTCACTCCGTGATCGGGAATCCACCACTGCCCGAGTCCTACCGCGAAGGTGATCAGGGCCACATTGGCATAGAGCTCCCAACGGAAGGACTTGGAGGCGACCAAAACCAGACCGCTCGGCCCGGTCGCAACGTTGACGACTTGGGCCCCCGCAATCCACATCACGGCCCCCAAGCCGCCTTGGTAATTGGCGGGTAGCACGTTGAAGGCCCAAGGACTCACAGCGAGCGCCACGAGAAAAATCCAACCGGAGGCCAGCCATTGACTCTGAAGTGAGCGTTCACCGAGTGTTCGAACTTCCTCCCAGGATTCCGTCGCAACCAACTTGGCGATGATGGGGCGCAACGAGGCGTTCATCGCCTTCATCGGCATGGACACCACAATGCCAAAATTGAAGGCGATGCTGTAATGCGCGACCGCGGTCAAGCCCAACCAGGCCCCGACCATCAGAATATCCAATTGCCCAAAGGCCATTTGGGCCGCGACCGTCCCGAGCATGACCCCCGAATACTTTAACATCGCTCGGCGCGGCCAGTCTCCGGACGAATCGGTCTCCGACAGAGCAGGAAGCTGTCGACTGCGGTACCAAATCCATACGGCCTGAAGCACATAGCCGAGAAGCAAGGCGATCAAAAAGGGGGTTTGATCCCGTAAAAATCCACTCATGCGCACAAGCAGCAGAAGGGTCAGCCAGCCCTTGCGGCCCGCATCTTTCAGCCAATAGGGCAAGATGACTTGCTGGGCATGAATGAGCCGGGAAGCAAAGAGTTCAAAGCCGACATAGGCCACCGCCATGGGAAGCAGGAAGGCCAGTTCGTCGCGTTCCACTCCCCCCGAAAGATCCACCAGGGCGGCCTTTCCCAGCGGATGGTAGAGTGCAAGGGCCATGATGGCTAGTACTCCGGCGGAAAGAAGGAGTCCAAAACGCAAGGTCGACGCATGGAAGCGCGCAGGGATTTTTGGGAAAAAGGTGACCATGGTTTGAGGCCACCCGAGGTGGGCCACCGCCCCAAGCAGAAGGGAGGCGGAAATCAGCCACCGCACCCCACCCATGTTCTCGGGGTTCGGAAAGGCGAGCGGAAACAGCACCAAGGCATTCAAGGCCCCAAGGAGCACGCCGAGGTAGCCCGAAACCAGGTTCCAGGCAGATTGGCGCTGCACTATGCCCATGGACGCAGGTCTAAATCCGGGAAGGCCGCCTGCAAGGCAACCACACTCGGTGCATAGTCCGCTTTCAAGGCCGCCGTGATGGCAGCATCGCCCGGGTCTTTTCGGGGCATCTTCCCCGCATTGAGTTTGAGGTAGAGCGGCAGCAAGGCCTCTTGAATACGGTGGGGAACATAGCGCTGCAAGGCGAGCCCCGCACGGTGTAGTCCTTTGCTCTTGATGGCCACGGTTTCATTGTGCTGCACAAAGTCATAGCGGTCATAAAACTGTGGGTCGAGACCGAGGAAACGGGCCATGTCCTGGAGCGCCTGCCTTGGGTTTTGGACCAAGGCTTCAAACGTGCTCACGTGAATGCGGTCAGGTCCCAAGGCCCGCAGCCATCCTTCGAGGTAATGGTGGTAGTCGCCGTGCAAACGGAGCTCCTCTCGGGCCGAATACGTCGCCCAATCCTCTTGAATGCGCTTTGTGCGAAATCGTTCAAAGCGGTATTGACTGTAGAGTCGTGCACTGGGTTCACGCAGAACGAAGAGCACTTTGGGCTGGGATGCCAGTCCAGGAATATGGGCAAGCGCCTTTTCGTAGTAGATGTAGGGCGCCGTGGCCTCCAGTCGGATCGCTGCATGGGTGCATTTCTCAAAATAGCGACCATAGGCCGTCAAGTCATGCTCGAGGATATTCGCCTCTCGGTTAAAGCGGTTCACATCATCGGCAAAAAAGAAGGTTTCCTTCACGGGAGAGGGGCAAACCCCCGGATGGGCTGAGAGCCAAAAGTATAAAGAGCTCGTCCCACACTTGGGGGCCCCAGCCACAATGGCGTTCGGAAGGCGATTTGGCTCCATATTTGGCCCAAAGTAACGATGATTTGTTCGTAACATTGCCCTTTCGCAACAATATCACTCCCATGATGGACCTTTTTAAAAAGCATCTCTTCGCTTGGATCCTTCCTAGCTTGATTTTACTCGCCACCACGGCGGTCTACTTTGCCCCTGTCGTCTTTGGAGACAAGCAAATTGCCCAAGACGATATTCTCATGGGCCTGGCCAAGGGCCGGGAAATTGTCGAATTCCGTGCCGCGCAGGGCGAAGAACCTCTTTGGACCAATGCCATGTTCAGCGGCATGCCCACCTTCCAAATCGCGACGGACTACCCCAACAACGGGTTGAGCTACGTCCAAGGTCTCCTTTCCACCCTATTGATTGAAAAGTCGGGCATCTACATCATCGTCTCCCTGATGATTGGCTTTTTTGCCCTTCTGCGAACTGAAGGCGTGCGCATGCCACTGGCCGTGGTCGGAGCCTTGGCCTTTGGCTTTAGTGCGTTCTTCATCATTTCTTTGGGCGCGGGGCACAACGCCAAAGTGCGCACCGCGGCCTACATGGCCCCCTTGCTGATGGGCGTGTTGCTCACCCTGCGCGGTCGCCTATGGTTGGGTTTTGCCCTAACGGCCTTGTTTACCGGTTTGAGCATTCATGCCAACCACTTCCAGGTGACCTATTACACCGCCATTCCCGTTCTGGCCATGATTGTGGCCTTTGCCGTGGCGGCCCTGCGTTCGGGTGAAATGGGCGCTTGGGTGAAGCGCACGGCCCTCCTCGCTGTAGCGGCCTTGATCGGCATGGGACCCAATGCGGGCAACCTTTGGTCCAGCTATGCCTATACCCAGGAATCCATGCGGGGCGGTCATTCGGCCCTCACCGAGACCGACGGCGAGGAGAGCCAAGGTTTGGATTTTGACTACGCCATGAGTTGGTCCTACGGCGTGGGCGAAACCGTCAACCTCTTCGTCCCCAACGCCACAGGCGGCGGCTCCAAGCAGTCCTACGAAGGAACCCAGACGGTCGACTTCCTGACACAGAATTTCCAAGGTCAAGGCATGGGCAAGGCGCAAGCAGAGCGTACAGCCAACCAGTATGCAGGCCAGATTCTCTATTCCGGAGACCAGTCCATGGTGAACGGCGCCTATTACATTGGGGCGATTGTCTTCTTCCTCTTCATCCTCGGCTTGTTCCTTGTCCGCGGCCCCTTGCTCTGGGGTTCAATCGGGGCATTGGCGGTGGCCTTGTTGATGGCATGGGGCAAGAATGCAGCATGGTTCAACGAATTCCTCTTCCAGCATTTGCCGCTCTACAACAAGTTTCGCGTACCGAGCATGTCGTTGGTCGTGGCCTTTGTTGTGCTACCGTTGATTGGTTTTAAAGGGCTCGAACTCCTGCTCCAAAAAGAGCGCGAAGATGCCAACAAAACCCTTCTTCGTGCCGTATACATCGTGGGCGGCTTGGCCGCTGTGCTATGGCTGCTGGGAAGCAGTTTGTTGGGAGTCGATGGCGCCAACGATGCGATGTGGACCCAACAGGGCCTCAACCTGGACATGATTCTGGATGACCGGAAAGCGCTACTTCGCAGTTCTGCCCTCCGCAGCTTGGTCTTTGTTGTGTTGGCCGCCGCGGCAATTTGGTTGCACATCACCCGCAAGATCAAAATGGAATACCTGGCGGTTGCGCTTGGACTCCTTGTGTTGGTCGACCTCTGGGGTTTTGACAAGGATCAATTGGGCGAAGACGATTTGATTTCCGAACGGAATTTGGCCAAACAGCAAGAACCCACCGCCACGGACCTCTTCATCCTCAAAGATGCGGACCCGCATTACCGCGTTTTGAATACGACGGTGAGCTTGACCTCGGACGCCTACACCTCCGCCTTCCATAAATCGGTGGGTGGTTATCACGGTGCCAAGCTCGCTCGCTACCAGGATCTCATCACCGAACAAATGTCCAAAGGCAACATGACCGTTTTCAGCATGCTCAATGCCAAGTGGTTCATCGTCGACAATGGGCAAGGGGGAACCACGGCCCAGGTCAATCCGAATGCCTGTGGCCATGCCTGGTTTCCGAAGGAAATCAAATTGGTCGCCGGCGCGAAAGAAGCCATGGCCGCTTTGACCGACTTTGACCCCCTTCAAACGGCCATTGTAGAAAGTGACTTCATCCCCGCTGAGCAAGCCGATGCGTGGGTGAGCAAATTGCCCCTGCCGGGGGACAGCATCCAACCCGCTGTGGTGTTGACGTCCTATGCTCCCAACCGCATGGTGTACGAAGTTTCGGGTCTGGAAAAGGACCAATTGGCCGTGTTCTCAGAAATTTTCTACCAAGCACCCGGGCAAGCCTGGACCGCCACAGCGAATGGCGAGGCGCTGGAGCTTCTGCGCGCAGACTACCTCTTGCGTGCCGCCGTCCTTCCTGCCGGATGTACGGAGGTGATCTTCGAGTTCCGACCCGATACCTACTACACGGGAGAGAAATTAGATTTGGCCTTCTCCCTCCTGTTGCTCATCGCAATCGGCGGGGCGGTTTTTGTCGAAACGAAAAAGGCCTAAACCTAGCCCATGCGCATCCTCGTTGTCACCTACTACTGGCCGCCCGCCGGGGGGCCCGGGGTGCAACGCTGGCTCAAGACGTCCAAGGCACTATCCGCTTTGGGGCATGACGTCGAGGTCCTCACCGTTTCGCCTGAAAAGGCCACCTATCCCCTTTTGGACGAAAGTTTATTAAAGGAAGTCACCGGCCTGCGGGTGCACCACACGGGGGCACGCGATTGGTTTGGCGCCTACCAAAAGCTCACCCGACGCAAGGAGGTGCCTTTCAGCGGCTTCGCCAACCAAGCAGGACGTCCCGGCCCCATTCAACGCCTGTCGCGCTTCATTCGAGGCAATTTCTTTCTGCCCGACCCTCGACGCGGTTGGAACGGTTACGCCTTGAACAAGGCTCGACAGTTACATGCCACCTTGCCTTTTGATGTGGTCATCACCACCGGCCCTCCCCACTCCACCCATCTGATTGGCCGCGCGCTCAAACGCTCACAGGCCGTCACCTGGTGGGCAGATTTCCGTGATCCTTGGACAGATATATACTACTATGACCGCTTTTATCCGACCGCATGGGCCCGGGGGATGGATGCCGCCATGGAGCGGTCCGTCCTGGTGGAAGCGGACCGCATTTTGACCGTTTCCAAAGACCTCCAACGCCTGTTTGAATCCAAAGTACCCGGGGTTTCATCCCGATGCTACATCATGCCCAACGGCTATGATCCAGCCGATTTTTCCCCAACGCCCGCTCCACGGGACCGCTCCGTTTTTACCCTGGCCTATACCGGCACGCTGACCTTGGAGTATCCCGTTCAGCAGGTGGAGGCTGCTTTGCGGCGGATCTTGGAAAAAGGGTGTGCTGTGCGTTTGCGCATGGCTGGACGTCCAGCCAAGGAGTTTGAAGCGGCTATGGAGGCACTCCAAGCGGATTTCCCGGCCTTTCAGACCGATTTCTTAGGATACCTCCCCCACAAAGATTCAGTCGCGCTCCTGCAGTCTTCGGATGCCCTACTCTTGCTCATCCCCGAACTCCCAAACAATCGGGGCATTCTGACCGGCAAATTGTTTGAGTACCTGGGGAGCGGTCGTCCTATCTGGGGATTTGGGCCGGTTGATGGCGATGCCCAAGAAATCCTTCAGCACAATGCTGCGGGCTCTCTTTACGACTCCGTGGAAGAGGCTTGCCATACCCTGGAGGCCTGGATAAGCCGCTGCCCAGAAGGAGCAACGCCCGAAGCGCGGGCGGCCTACACCCGAATGGGCTTGGCGGAGAAGCTGGTTGGCTAGAGGGATTGGCAAAAAAAACGGAAAGTCCCGGCGCGCAGCGAAGGTCCACCACACATTTCAAGGGTAAAAGAGATGAAACGTTTAAGCAAAAAGGCTAAAGCGCGAATCGCGAGCTCTCTAGCCAATTCGCGCGAAGCGCGAGCTCTCTAGCAAACGACCCTACTTGGAGAGATAAAAGTTTCGCTCTGAATACAATTTTCGGAACAAAGGATCCCGGAGATTCTCAATAAAGTAGATGGCTTCACCCGTCGACTTCATCTGGGGACCGAGGGTCTTGTTCACATTCGGGAACTTGTTGAAGCTAAAGACCGGAACCTTGATAGCCCAACCCTTCAATTGAGGATTGAAATCAAAGTCTTTCACTTTTTTCGCCCCCAGCATCACTTTGGCAGCTGCATTGACATAGGGCTCTTTGTAGGCCTTGCAGATGAAGGGCACCGTGCGGGATGCACGTGGATTGGCTTCAATGATGAAGACGGTGTCATTCTTGATGGCAAACTGTATGTTGATCAAGCCCACCGTCCCCAATCCCTTGGCAATCGTGTGGGTGTGGTCAATAATTTGCTGCATCACGAGCTCACCTAAGTTGAACGGAGGCAGTGTGGCATTGGAGTCGCCGGAGTGGACCCCACAGGGCTCAATGTGCTCCATGATGCCGATGATGTAGACATCTTCGCCGTCACAGATGGCATCCGCTTCCGCTTCAATCGCCCCTTCGAGGTAGTGATCCAAAAGCACCCGGTTGCCAGGGAAGTCTTTAAAGAGCTCCACGACATGCGTTTCGAGTTCTTCGTCGTTGATGACAATCTTCATGCCTTGGCCTCCCAATACGTAGGAGGGTCGGACCAAAATGGGGTAGCCCAGTTCTGCCGCTACCGCACGCGCTTCATCGGCATGGGTAATGACATCAAAGCGCGGGTACGGGATGTTGTACTCCTTCAAGCGGGCCGAGAATCGCCCGCGGTCTTCCGCGAGGTCCAAGCTTTCGAAGGACGTGCCCAAGATGGGGATGCCGAATCGCTCGAGCTTCTCCGCCAATTTCAAGGCGGTTTGGCCCCCCAATTGGACAATGACCCCCTTGGGCTTTTCATGCCGAATGATGTCGTAGATATGCTCCCAGAAAACGGGCTCGAAGTAGAGCTTGTCCGCCGTATCGAAGTCTGTGGACACCGTTTCGGGGTTGCAGTTGATCATGATGGTTTCGTAGCCGCATTCCTTGGCAGCCAAGACACCATGGACACAGGAGTAGTCAAATTCAATGCCCTGGCCAATGCGGTTGGGCCCGCTGCCAAGCACCACGACCTTCTCACGGTCCGACACCACGACTTCATTTTCCGCATAGGTCTCCCCGGCAGCATTTTGCATGGGAAGTTCAAACGTCGAATAGTAGTAGGGCGTCAGGGCGGGGAACTCGGCGGCACAGGTGTCGACCAACTTCCAGACGCGCTCGATTCCCAAATCCACCCGCTTCGAGTGGATTTCGCTCTCGAGACAGCGCGTCATGTGCGCGATTTGGCGATCGGCGAATCCCTTCATTTTGGCATCCAAAAGAAGCTCGAAGGGTAAGCTTTTCAGGCTGTGCTTTTCCAGTTTGCGCTGAATCTCAACGAGCTCTTCGATTTGCTTCAGGAACCATAGGTCAATCTTGGTGATCTCGTGGATTCGGCGAAGGGGGATACCCATCTGCATGGCATCGTAGAGAACAAAAACGCGGTCCCAAGATGCGTGCTCCAGTTTGTGAAGGATGGTATTCTGATCCGTGATGCCTTTCCCGTCTGCGCCCAGACCATTTCGACGGATTTCGAGGGATTGGGCGGCTTTGTGCAAGGCCTCCTGGAAGCTGCGTCCAATTCCCATCACCTCGCCCACCGACTTCATTTGCAAGCCCAAGCGGCGGTCCGCCCCTTCAAACTTGTCGAAGTTCCATCGGGGAATCTTGACGATAACATAATCCAAGGTGGGCTCGAAATAGGCCGTCGTGGTCTTGGTGATCTGATTGCTCAATTCGTCCAGGGTATAGCCGATGGCGAGCTTGGCCGCAATTTTTGCGATGGGGTAACCCGTCGCTTTCGAGGCTAAGGCCGACGAACGCGAAACCCGGGGGTTGATTTCGATCGCAACGATGTCTTCGGCATCGTCGGGGCTCACCGCAAACTGCACGTTACAGCCTCCGGCGAAGTTGCCGATGGAGCGCATCATGTGGATGGCCATGTCGCGCATCTTCTGATAGGTCGTGTCACTTAAGGTCATCGCCGGGGCCACCGTGATGGAATCTCCCGTGTGAATGCCCATGGGGTCCATATTCTCGATGGAACAGATGATGATGACGTTGTCGTTTTGGTCGCGCAAGAGCTCCAGCTCAAATTCTTTCCATCCGAGCAAGGCCTTGTCAATCATGACCTCGTGAATGGGGCTGATCTCCAAGCCGCGCTGCAGCGCCTCGTCAAATTCATCCTTATTCCAAACAAACGAAGCCCCACTTCCGCCGAGAGTGAATGAGGCGCGAACACAAAGAGGATATCCAAACTCTTGGGCAATTTCTTTGCCCTTGAGGTAGCTGGTCGCCGTCTTCGCCGGGGCCATGGGAATACCGATTTTGCCCATCAACTCCTTGAACTTCTCGCGGTCTTCCGTAATGTTGATCGCATCGATGTCCACCCCGATGATTTCTACCCCATATTCTTCCCACAAACCCTGATTATCTGCTTCAATACACAAATTCAGAGCCGTTTGCCCCCCCATGGTGGGTAAAACGGCATCGATCTTTCGCTCTTTGAGGATCTTTTCCAAGGATTCCACCTCCAAGGGAAGGAGGTAAATGTGATCGGCCACGACCTCATCGGTCATGATGGTGGCCGGGTTGGAATTAATGAGGGAAACTTCGATGCCCTCTTCCCGGAGCGAGCGTGACGCTTGGGATCCAGAGTAGTCAAACTCGCAGGCTTGACCAATGACGATGGGACCGCTACCTATGATGAGAATGGACTGGATATGGGGGTTTTTCGGCATGTTCTATGGTTTGTTCAAAAATGAGGACTAGAGGGCACAAAAAAAAGGTGTTGCCACGGCAACACCTTTTGAATTATTAACAAGAATGACGCATCACCCCTTGTGGTTTCCTTCATCAGAAACCGTCAAGCGCTTGCGGCCGCGACTACGGCGAAGTGCGAGGACGCGACGTCCGTTGGCTGAACTCATGCGCTCACGGAAGCCGTGTTTGTTCTTGCGCTTGCGATTGGAGGGTTGATATGTACGTTTCATGACAGTGCTTATTCGGGCGGCAAATATATCTCAATTTTTGGTATCTCACCAATAGATATCTTTGAAAAATGCATCACGTGGTATGGATCACCGGCGCTTCGTCGGGAATTGGCGCTGCCTTGGTCGCGGAATATGCCCGCCAGGGATGGCTCGTCATCGCGACGGCTCGTCGGGAGACTCTCCTAAACCAGGTAGCTCGGTCCTCGGGATTTTCCGAACGCATTTCACTTTTGCCTGCCGATTTGACCGATTTGGAGGCCCTACCCTCCCTCGTGGATCGGGCCTGGTCCATCCATGGGGGCATCGATTGCTGCATTCTCAATGCGGGCATCGGCCAATGGGGTAGTGTAGCGGGCACGACCCTATCGGTCGAACAACGTCTGTTCGCCCTCAACTACTGGTCTCCGATTGCCACCATCAAGGCCCTATTGCCCAAAATGGAGCGCGCCGGCTTCGGCCGCATCGTGGGCATCAGCAGCATCGCGTCGCAATTTGGCCAGCGAAAACTGGCCGCCTACTCCGCGAGCAAGGCGGCACTCCACGTCTACTTCGAATCCCTGCGTGAGGAACTCTACCAAAGTCCTGTGCGCGTGCAGATTGTCAGCCCGGGAAGCGCTCGCACCCAGATCATGCAGGCCAGTTTGACCGAAGGGGGCGAACCACTAAATAAATCGGGCAAAGCTCAGGAGCAGGGCATGGACCCTGCCAAATTGGCTCGGGCCATTTGGCGTTTTGCTCAGGGACGCGGATTTCATGCCGTCGTGGCAGGGAAAGACCGTTTGGCCCTTCCTTTGCATCACTTTTTTCCGAAAATCTTCTACCGAATTCTCCGCCGGAATTATGCGCGTAAATAACATTCACCTCGAAAACCTTCCCGCCCTCACAGCACAGTTTGCCGCGGGCGACCCTTGCAAATTTGTAGTCATCGACGACTTTTTGGACGCCGAGGCCGCGGAGCAACTCTACACCCATTTTCCCTCGGTCGATTCATTGAAGGTCAAGCGCAAGAGCCTCAATGAGAACAAAGTGGAGGACTACCACTTTGAGCGCTGGGACCCCATTTTTACGGAGGTTCGGAACACCATTCGCTCGGAGGAATTCAGTCAGTGGATGTCTACGTTGACCGGCATCCCCCACTTGGTGACTCCGGACAACTCTCTGGGATCCGGGCTGCACCAAGGCGGTCAAGGCAGCTATGTCGATGTCCACATCGACGTCAACTACGACCCGGCTTCGGGCTTGTGGCGCCGGATCAATTTGCTGATCTACCTCAACAAGCAGTGGAAAGAGGAATACGGGGGCCACTTGGAAATTTGGGATCCGAAGATGACCCGCTGTGAGCACAAGATTGCCCCCAACTTCAACCGAGCCGTCATCTTCCTCACCGACGCCAACAGCCCCCACGGCTATTCGGCCATCCAAATTCCCGAAGGGGAAAGCCGCAAGAGCTTTTATGCCTACTACTACACCGAAGTCGGGGAAGGTTTCCGCTACAGCGATTCCAAGTTCGTGTCGCGTCCGGACGACGGCATCATGCGCCGCACGGCCACTGCAACCAAGGAGTGGGTCAAGATTACTGCCAAGCGCGCCTTGAAAGCCCTCGGTCTGAAATCCTTGGACTTCCAAGACAAGAACAAGTACTGAGGTGGCGCGCCGTTCGGGTTCCAAGACCCCCAAGAAGCCCATCACGTGGAAAGCCCTCAAGCGCATCGCACGGATGTACGTCTACATCCGGCCCTTTCAGGGAGAATTCCTGTTAGGCATGCTCTTCCTTTTGCTCTCCTCGGGGAGCAACTTGGCGTTTCCTGCCTTTTTGGGTGACCTGGTAGATGCCGCGCAAAATGATGCCGCGCGCATTAACCCCATTGCCTTGACCCTGGGTGGCCTGCTGTTGGCCCAGGCCGTGTTCAGTTTTGGACGCATCGTCTTTTTTGAACGCGTCGCCCAACGCGCCTTGGCTGCACTCCGTCAAGCCATGTACGGCCACCTCATCGATTTGCCCCTCCCCTTCTTTCACCAACGACGGGTGGGCGAGCTGACGAGTCGACTGCAATCCGACATCGGTGTGCTCCAAGAGACATTCACAAGCACGCTCGCAGAATTCATCCGCCAGATTGTGGTGATCACCGGAGGAATTGCCTTGTTGACCTACACAAGTTGGAAGCTGACCGCCTTCATGCTGGCCATTCTGCCGATGGTCGTCCTGTTGGCGGTCGTCTTTGGTAGCCGGATTCGCAAATATTCAAAGCAAGTCCAAGATGCCAGTGCCGACAGCAATACCGTCGTAGAGGAAAGCCTTTCGGCCATTGCGACCGTGAAAGCCTACACCAATGAGGACCGCGAGCGTGCGCGCTACAAGGAGTCTACCCTGAACGTCGCCCGCCTGGCTATTACAGGTGGAATCCTTCGAGGTGGCTTTGCGAGTTTCTTGATTTTGGGCTTGTTTGGGGCGCTCGTGGCCGTGGTTTGGAAAGGAACCTCCCTCATCGCTACCGGCGAGTTGGCTGCGGGCCAGCTCTTCAGCTTCGTGATCTACTCGGGATTTATCGGGGGGTCGATTGGTGGCATGGCAGATGTCTATGCCCGGCTCCAGAAAGCCGTTGGAGCGACCGAAGCATTGCTCGACATGTTGGATGAAACGATAGAAGAATCCAGCGAGGCGGTTGCCACCACCCTTCCCGATCCGCTCCCTGGCGCCCCGGCGGTTTCCTTTCAAGGGGTCGACTTTGCCTACCCCTCCCGTTCGGATGTTCCCGTTTTAAAGGGATTTAGCCTAAATATTGAACCGGGCACCCAAGTCGCCTTGGTGGGGCCCAGTGGGGCCGGAAAAACCACGGTCGTGCAACTCTTGCTTCGATTCCATGAAGTCGCAGGAGGTTCCCTTTCGTTTTATGGCCACCCTTCGAATTCGCTGGCCAAAAAAGCGTGGCGTACCCAAACGGCATGGGTACCCCAAGATGTGATTCTCTTTGGTCACAGTATCCGTGAGAACATTGCCTACGGTCGACCTGGCGCGAGTGACCAGGACATTCAGCTCGCCGCCCAAGAAGCCAATGCCTGGGAATTCATCGAGCGCTTTCCTGAAGGTTTAGATACCCAAATAGGCGAACGAGGCGTTCAGCTCAGCGGAGGACAGCGCCAACGCATAGCCATTGCCCGCGCCGTCTTGCGCGATCCGCAAATTCTACTCCTCGATGAGGCGACCTCCTCCTTGGATGCCGAGAGTGAAGGCCTCGTACAAGAAGCGCTGCAGCGTTTAATGCAAGGGCGCACGAGCTTAGTCATTGCCCACCGTCTATCCACCGTGCGAACGGCTGACCGCATCGCCTTTCTCGATGGAGGTCAGGTGGTCGAATTCGGAAGCCACACAGAACTGATGGCCCTCAAAGAAGGGAAATACCGTCAATTTGTGGATCAACAGATGCGCTAAACGCCGGGGACTGTCGGCTGCGATGTATTTTTGAGCATGAGCCGCTGGCAAACCCTTCGATCCTCCACATGGTGGAAACGCCTGACGAACAAATACGCTTTGGTCACCCTCTTTTTTGTTGTTTGGATGGCCTTTTTGGATTCTTCCTCCGCCCTCATTCAATGGGAGTTGGACGCGCGTTTGAGAGCTTTAGAAGACGGGATTGAATTTTATCAGCGAGAGCTGGAAGAGACCCAACGTCAACTAGATGAGTTGGCCAGCGACCCGGACAAACTCGAGAAGTTCGCCCGCGAAACCTATTGGATGCACAAGCCCGGCGAACGTGTGGCCCTGGTGGCCCCCGAAAGCGAGACCGATGATTGACAGCATCTCCCTTCCTGACGGCTTTGCCTTGCCTATCACTGGAAAGCCGGCAGACTATCCAGAACTTCCCTGGACCACGGGGCCTCGGCCCTTTACGCACCGGCATGCACTCGAAGCCATCGATGGTGCGCATCCCGCCCAAGCCAATGTCCGGGCCCTGGATGCACTCATGCAGGGGGCGAGTAGCCTCCTGTTTTGGATCCATCGCGCGGAAGACCTGCCCCTTCTCCTCCAAGATGTGCGGCTCGACATTGCCCCGGTCCACCTGGTATTTGGCGGAGCACTTGAGGACTTGGCCGCCCAGATTCACGCGTTGCCTGCGAGTCAGCACCCCGAGAGCCTACAGGGTTCCATCAACCTGGACCCGGCCGAACATTTTAATCGCACGGGCACTTTTTGGCGTGGAAGCATAGAGGCCGACCTGGCCCAGGTCCAGAGAGCCATGCCTCTCCCCACGGGTTTGCGCGTGCTCTGCGGAAATGGCGCCGCCATGGCGGCACCCGGCCACCCCCAGGCGAGCGTGCACCAATTGGCCTATGGCCTTGGCTCCCTATTCGCCCAATTGGATCATGTCGGGTGGGACCATGCCGACCGGGCATGGCTGAACCTGGCCGCCTCCGACGATTACCTCCAGACGATTGCGCTGGTTCAAGCGGCCCGCAGCCTATGGGAGACGGCCACCCAAAAGCACCTCCAGCGCTCTGCCCCCTTGTGGATCAGCGGCCGGCCGCATCTCCCCATACCCACCGAGGACGCCTCCGCATTGATTGGAATCGGCATGCAGCAGCAGGCGCTATGGCTGGGTGGCTGCGATGAATTGTGGATCACTCCGCTGAACGATGGCCCACAAGCCATGGACTGGGCCCGCCAACAAGTACTTGTCTTGACCTACGAAAATGGCCTTCAAGGCTTGGATCAGCCCCTGGCCGGATCCTACACCTTGGACGGCTACACCGTTAAGCTCCAGCACGAGGTCGACAAGCTCTGGAAGCACTGGTCGGCCCGCGGGGGATTTTGGGCACAACTCCAATCCCCAACCGGCGCATGAACCGCTTCCCGCATGAACAAGACGCCGCAGGGGTCTCCCCCTACCTGCGGGGACCCTACGGAAGCATGTATACCCAGCGGCCGTGGACGATTCGCCAGTACGCTGGATTTTCCACCGCCGAGGAATCCAACGCCTTTTACCGCGCCAACTTAGCTGCAGGCCAAATGGGCCTCAGCGTGGCCTTTGATCTCGCGACCCACCGCGGCTATGACAGCGACCATCCGCGGGTGGTGGGCGACGTCGGAAAAGCGGGCGTAGCCATCGACAGCGTCGAGGATATGAAGCGCCTCTTTGAGGGCATTCCCTTGGATCGCATGTCCGTTTCTATGACCATGAATGGCGCGGTCATCCCGATTTTGGCCTTTTACATTGTCGCCGCGGAAGAGCAAGGAGTGGCCATGAGCGACCTCAGCGGAACCATCCAGAACGACATCCTGAAGGAGTTCATGGTCCGCAATACCTACATCTATCCACCGGCCCCCAGCATGCGGCTGATTGCCGACATTTTTCGATACACCTCGGAACACATGCCGCGGTTTAATAGTATTTCCATCTCGGGCTACCACATGCAGGAAGCGGGTGCCACGGCGGCCATCGAGCTCGCCTACACCCTGGCGGATGGACTGGAGTATCTGCGAACCGGCGTAGCGAGTGGATTGGATATTGATGATTTTGCACCCCGCTTGAGTTTTTTCTGGGGCATCGGGATGGATTTTCTCACAGAGGTGGCCAAATTGCGGGCCGCCCGGGTCCTTTGGGACCGCATCGTGGGAACTTTCCAGCCGAAAAACCCCAAGAGCCTGCTACTTCGGACTCATTGCCAGACGAGTGGCTGGAGTCTCACCGAACAACAGCCCTACAATAACGTGACCCGCACCGCCGTGGAGGCCATGGCCGCCGTACTCGGCGGCACCCAGTCCTTGCATACGAATGCTCTCGACGAGGCCATCGCCTTGCCTACCGACTATTCGGCACGGATTGCCCGGGAAACCCAGCTCTACTTGCAGCAAAAGAGTGGGGTCACCCAATTTGTCGACCCCTTTGGAGGTAGCTACGAAGTGGAGCGGCGCACCGCCGCCTTGATGGAGGAAGCCTGGGCGCTCATCGAAGAAATCGAGTCTCTAGGTGGCATGGCCAAAGCCATTGAACAAGGACTGCCCAAGCTTCGTATCGAAGAGGCCGCTGCGCAAAAACAGGCGCGTTTGGACCGTGGCAAGGATATTTTGATTGGGGTCAACGCCTTTCTCTCCGACACCGAAACGGAGATGGAAGTCCGAGAAGTAGACAATACGGCTGTCCGCATTTCACAGTTGGAACGGATCACTGAACTCAAAGCCCATCGGTCTGCTGAGGATGTAAACCGGGCCTTGGAGAACCTTTATCGGGCCGCCCAATCCGAGGCCAATATCCTGACGGCCGCCATAGACGCGGCGAAGGCCCGCGCCACCTTGGGTGAAATCAGCGATACCTTAGAGCGTGTATTCGGGCGCTACCATGCCACCACCCAATTAATCTCAGGCGTGTACAAAAAAGAAAACGACACTCATCCCGCCTTTCTAGAGGCGCGCGCTTTAGCGGATGCCTTCGCTGAACGAGAAGGTCGTCGTCCGCGCATTTTGGTCGCAAAAATGGGCCAAGACGGTCATGACCGCGGCGCCAAAGTGGTGGCCAGTAGTTTTGCCGACATGGGATTTGATGTGGATTTAGGGCCCTTATTCCAGACTCCCGAAGAAACGGCTCGACAAGCCATCGAAAACGATGTCCATTGGGTGGGGGTAAGCTCCCTCGCTGCCGGACACACCACACTCATCCCCCAACTCCTGGATGCCCTGCGTTCCCAGGGTCGTCCCGATATTTTTGTCGTTCTGGGAGGAGTCATACCAAAAGGAGACTATGCTCGCTTGTTTGACTTGGGTGTCGCCGGAATTTTCGGTCCAGGCACCCCGATCGCCGAATCGGCAAGCCAACTCCTGAATCAAATGATGCAACATCGCTTTCCCGATCATGGCCATTAACCCTAAATTTCATGCCCCGGAGCGGCAAGCATGGGATGTTCCTGCCTTGGTTCGAGGAGTTCAGGATGGGGATCGAAGTGCTTTGGCGCGAGGGATCACGCTGGTTGAAAGCCATCTAGCCGCAGATCAACCCCTTGCGGCGGAGCTTTTGACGGCGCTACAAAAGGCTCCACGGGGTGAAATGAAGACTTTTCGGTTGGGTATCACCGGTAATCCGGGCGCGGGTAAAAGCACCTTAATTGAAGCACTCGGAAAACACTGGACCGAAGCGGGACATCGAGTGGCCGTTCTGGCTATCGACCCGAGCAGCCAGCAACACCGTGGAAGTATTTTGGGCGATAAAACCCGGATGGAGCTACTTGGCAAAGAAGCTAGCGCCTTTGTTCGCCCTAGCCCATCGGCAGGGGCTCTCGGGGGAATTCACACCCAAACCGGGGAGGTTATTCAGTTATTCGAGGCCGCAGGGTTTGACCGGATCATCGTAGAAACAGTCGGGGTAGGTCAGAACGAAACGGCCATCCAAGGGGTGGTGGACTTCACCATGTTGGTCGCATTGCCCGGAGCCGGCGACGAAGTCCAAGGACTCAAACGCGGGGTCATGGAAGCGGCTGATCTCATTTGGGTAAATAAAGCAGATGGTGGACAGCGGATGGCGGCAAACCAAGCCGCCAGTCAACTGCGCCAAGCCTTGGGACTCTTCCAACGCGCAGAGACCCAGCATGTGGATGTTTTAGTAGGCAGCGCATGGGAGCCTTCTTCCTTGAACGAACTGTGGGAAGCGCTGGACCGAGGTATGCGTTGGGGATGGGCCAGTGACCGAACACCGCAACGACGGAGTGAGCAGCGGGGAAAACAAATGACCCGCCGCATTCAAGCCGGCTTGTGGGATCATGCTCTCCATCAAGGCGCGGAACGCTTAGCTCACCTAGAAAAACAAGTGATTTCGGGGGACATCTCCCCGGCAGAAGGCGCCTTAGAATTCCTGCGCCATTTCTCTACGAAGAACGGATAAGGCCGTGCGGGTGGGCAGGGTCCCCATGTCCATGGATCGAGTCAAAATGGCCTTGCTCAAGTCTGCCCCGGTAGCATCATCATCGAGGTCCGCCGCCACCGTATTCATCATGGATACCATGGCGCTTTTGGCCGTGACGACCATATCCCAGAGATGTTCCGAAACATACACCTGCTGAGAAAGGTTATGCTCAAATTCGCTTCGAATAGCCTGTTGCAGGAGGATCAAATATTCAGACTTACTGAGTTTTCCGGCCTTTACACGCAGTAACAAGGAGTTCGGGCTGATGCGCTCAAGCAAGAGGGCCAAACGCTCGTAGGCCTGCATTCGGATGGGCAAAGCTTGCTTCTGTGAGGCGGCAAGTCGCTCGCTTCGTCGACGTTTATCCTCATTGTCCAAAAAGCTTGACATCATCAAATACACCACAATCAGGATCAGGATTGAAGGGAAAATGGTGCGAATTGTATCGTAGAAAACATCCATAAGACAAATATCGCGCATTTCCCGGCAATTCATACTTTTGGGGATGCTTTTTCTATCCCAGCGAGTGGAGTCTTTGGCCTTGCCCATGACCATCGAAATGACCAAGAAAAGCCGCGCGTTGCAAGAGGCCGGCCATGACATCATCAGCCTAAGCTTGGGGGAGCCAGACTTCGATACGCCCGATTTTGCAAAAGCTGCTGGAATGGATGGCATTGCCCAGAATTTCTCCCACTACATGCCAGTTCCTGGGTATGTGGATCTTCGCCAAGCAGTTTGTGAGAAGTTTCAACGAGACAACGGTTTGTCCTATCACCCCGACGAAATTATCGTCAGCACGGGAGCGAAGCAATCTATTGCCAATTTAATGATGGCCTTGGTGAATCCCGGCGACGAGGTCATCATCCCGGCGCCCTATTGGGTATCCTATGCGGATCTGGCCGAATTTGTCGGTGGCACGGTGGTCAGCCCGAAAGCAGGTATCCATCAAGACTTCAAACTCACTGCGGCTCAACTCGAGCAATCCATCAGCCCCCGAACCAAGTTGCTCATCTTTTCCAGTCCCAATAACCCCAGTGGTGCGATGTATAGCCGCACGGAGCTCGAGGCCCTGGCGGAAGTGCTTCGCGCCCATCCTCACGTATGGATTATCAGTGACGAGATTTATGAGTACATCCAATACGGCGTCGAGCACGTCAGCATGGCGTCCTTGTCCGGAATGCGAGAGCGCACCGCCACTGTCAATGGTTTGTCCAAAGGTTTCGCGATGACCGGATGGCGTTTGGGCTATATGGGTGCTCCCGTGGAACTCGCCAAAGCCTGCGAGAAAATCCAAAGCCAAATAACCAGCGGCGCATCGAGTATCGCGCAGCGCGCAGCCATAGCCGCCCTCAAATCGGGGCCTGAATCTGTCCAGTATATGGTTGACGCATTCACCTCGCGTCGTCGTCTTTTGGCAGACGCCTTGCGCGGTGCAGAAAAGCTGGTGGTCAAGGCGCCGGAAGGGGCCTTCTACCTCTTTGTCGACGCTTCGGCCTACCTCAGCAAAGCGCATCCCACCGCCTTGGATCTATGTATGCAACTCCTCGATGGAGGGGTGGCTGCGGTCCCGGGCGAGGCCTTTGGTCTAGATGGCTATATTCGTTTTAGTTACGCGGCTTCCGAAGAGGATTTGCGCCGGGCTGCTGAGCGAATTGTCCGTACCTTAAACGGACTGAATTCTGCTTCATGAATCACTCCCGTCGGCAAACGGTCAATCGAATTCGCGAATGGATTAACCTTCGCATTTACGACAGTAAAATCCCAGCGATACGTTTGTTGCGGTATTTGAGTGTTCCACTCTCTATTGCCGCCGTCATATCCTTGTTACTCAGTCATGGATTTGCGTTGGAACCCACCCAAAAGGAATGGGTGGACTATTTGCTCAAAACGACCATTGGCTTCTACATCTTGAAGTATGTGGTCGAATTCTTCTACTCCTTCTCCCCCCTACAGTATCTCAAAGATTCCCGCTGGGAAGGTCTGCTCATGGGCTACATGACGGTCAACATCCTTTCCTTCAACCTCTTTGGGGTCGAAATTCTCTCCACGTTGGGAGGCTACCTCGGCTTAGAACAACTGGACGCCTTCTTTATGGTCTTCGTCCAAGCGTATTTCCTCCTTTTTGTCGCCTTAGAAATAGGCAAAGCCAGCCGTCTCTTGCCCCTGATCAAAGTGAGTCCTCCAGCCTTGTTAGTGAGCAGCTTCATTGTACTCATGATTGTCGGAACAGGACTGCTATGGATGCCCGAAATGACCAAGTCTGGGGAGGGCCTCAGCTTCAAAGAGGCCATTTTCACGTCCGTTTCCGCCGTTTCGGTGACCGGATTGAATATCATCGATATCGCCTCGACGTTGAGCTTTAAAGGGAAGTTTGTTTTGATGATCCTCATTCAATTGGGAGGACTGAATTTCATCGCCTTCGCCTCCATTTTCGCCATGCTTGCCAATCCGGCGTTGGGCACGCGCTACAAGAGCTTGTTGCAAGCCAATTACAGCAGTGATTCCCTCGAGGGTTCGGTCAACCTCATCCGCGAAATCTTCCGATTCAGTTTCTTCTTTGAGCTGGGGGCCGCCGTCTTGCTCTTTTTCTCCTGGGGAGACTTCCCTTTTGCCCACATAGGGGATCGCATCTTCTTTAGTGTCTTTCACGCCATCAGTGCCTTTAACAATGCCGGATTTAGCCTATTGAGCGAGGGCATGACCCACCCAGCCTTGGCACACAATGTGCCTCTGATTCTCATCATCGGAGTGACCATTGTCCTCGGAGGCTTGGGATTCAGCACCATCCATGACTTATTCTCGACCCAAGCCTATGTGGCGCGGCGACGCAATCCATGGATCCATTTGAATGTGAATACCAAAATTGCTTTGTATGCAGCCTTGATCCTCATTCCATTGGGCACTCTCATCTTTGGGGCCTTGGAATGGCATGGAACCCTATTTGGAATGGATCATGGGCATCGCATTTTAACCTCTCTTTTCCAATCTATCACGACGCGAACGGCCGGATTTAACACCGTGGACTTTGGGGCCGTGGCGCTGCCTACACTGCTCATTTTGATCGTCTTCATGTTTATTGGCGGCTCCTCTGGCTCGACGGCGGGGGGCATCAAAACATCGACGTTTGCCCTCGTTTTTGTCAATGCCCTGGCTACCATCCGCGGTCGGAAGCGAGTCGAACTATTCCATTCCACCATTCCTGTGGAACTTCTCAACCTCGCCATGAGTGCCTTTTTATTTTCGGCGAGCTCCATCCTTCTTGGCATCTTCATGCTAACCATTACCGACGGCCATATTGGTCTGGCACGACTGGCCTTTGAGGAAGTGAGTGCCTTTTGCACGGTGGGACTATCCACGGGCATAACGTCCGAATTGAGCACCTCGGGACAAACTATCTTAATGCTTTCCATGTTAGTAGGGCGTGTAGGGACCATAACTTTGGCCTTCGCACTGACTAGTCGCAAGAAAGAATCCCACGAGTACACCTACCCCAAAGCCAACGTGCAGGTAGGATAAGCCCCCATCCATGAACCCCGTCAAACCGTATAACGCCGAAGGCTCCAAAAAGGAGCAAGTTGCCCATATGTTCAATGCGATTTCGAAGCGCTACGATGTGCTCAATCGCACCTTGTCGCTGGGAATTGACGTTTTGTGGCGTCGCCGTACCGTAGCGGCCGTGCGTAAAATGGGAGCCAAAGACATCCTAGATGTGGCAACGGGGACGGCGGATCTAGCCATTGCCCTCCACCGCGGCATAGCCGGGAGCCGGGTTCAGGGCGTCGACATTTCGGCGGGTATGTTGGACGTGGGGCGCGAAAAAATCACCCGACGCGGCCTGGATCCGCATATCCCCTTGCATTTGGGCGACGGGGAATCCCTGCCCTTTGATGACGCCTCCTTCGACGCCGTGACCGTGGCCTTCGGGGTGCGGAATTTCGAACACCTCGAACAAGGATTGCGGGACATGAAGCGGGTGCTTCGCCCCGGTGGCAGCCTGGCGGTATTGGAGTTCTCACAGCCCGAAAGCTTTCCTTTCCGTCCGCTGTATTTCTTCTATTTCAAGCACATCCTTCCCACCATCGGCAAGTGGGTTTCCAAGGATTCCTCCGCCTACACCTATTTGCCTGCGAGCGTGGAGGCCTTCCCATATGGGGATGCCTTTGCCCAAAAGCTCAAAGAGGCGGGATTCACCCATGTCCAGATTCGCCCCCTCACCTTTGGCGTGGCAAGTTTATACGTGGCTCATACGGAGTCTGCGACTTAAGCGTTTTAATCCTATGCGTTCGTGGTTCTTTGCCCTGCTTATTATCCTTCCCGGAGCACTCTGGGCCCAAGGGCAGAGCTTGAATTTACCCCGCTACGACCAAAAGCCTATTCATTTCGGCTTTATTCTGGGAACGAGCCAAATGGACTTCACTTACCGTCCGGGCACTACCTGGCCGAGTACCGTGTACGGCGTGGCCACCGGACCACAACTGGGTTACACCGTAGGCATCGTGAGCAACCTTCGCCTGAACGACAACATGGACCTGCGCTTTATCCCCACCTATTCGGCGGGCGAGCGCAAGCTCTTCTTTGATGCCGTGGATCCCAGCGATGGCATGCGCAAAACGATCGAGCGGCGCATGGAGTCCTCCCTGGTCATCTTCCCCCTGGAATTCAAATGGAAAACCGACCGCATCGACAACCACCGATGGTATGTATTGGGAAGCGTCTACGGACAGCTTGATTTGGCCTCGAAAGCCAAGGTAGCGGACGACCGCATCTTCAAATTGCAGGCGGGCGAATTTGGGTATGAAGTGGCGGTAGGCATGGACCTGTACTTTGAGTACTTCAAGCTCTCTCCCCAGTTGCGCGCCACCTTTGGGCAAGGGAATCTTCGCGTGGACGATGGAACCGCCTACGCCCAAGCTTTGCCCGTGGTGCAGACCCGGACGATGGCCTGGATTTTCACCTTTGAGTAAAGTGCGGGGCTAGCCCTGGCTCAAGCAGGCATAGAGGGCGATGGCGCCCGCCGTTCCCACATTTAAGCTTTCCGTCTTGCTCTGCGGACCGCGAGGAATGGTGAGGATATGCTGCGCAGCTTCCGTCCATTGGGCCTCAGGGCCCTGTCCTTCATTCCCCAAGACCAAGGCGGCCGGGGCCTTTCGCGGCAGGGCCGTGGGAGCCTCGCCACCCAAATCAGCCACGTAAATACTTCGCCCTTCCGCATGAAAGCGCGCCAACAGCTCCTCAGGCGTTCCATACACGAGCGGAACCCGGGAAATGGAGCCCATGGACCCCTGGATAACTTTGGGATTGAATACCTCCGCGGTACCCGGGGGTAGCGCCACGTAATCGACGCCAAACCAATCCGCCAATCGCAAAAGGGTGCCGACATTTCCGGGGTCTTGCACCCGGTCCAAGACCAAAACCCAGCCCCCTTGCGTCGGCGTGAGG
>Ga0222714_10000934_pt1 | contig 33192 bp, 48 predicted proteins | sample C33_3DmetaG_FD_165048 | JGI IMG/M metagenome (GOLD analysis project Ga0222714, IMG submission 165048) | Estuarine water microbial communities from San Francisco Bay, California, United States - C33_3D | ecosystem: Environmental > Aquatic > Marine > Unclassified | place: USA: California... | reverse complement strand
TATTTGATGAAGATGGTATTTCAATTATTACAGAATCAGACGATAAGTACTTACCTCAATTTGAAGTAAAATGGGATTGGAGGATTTCGAATGTTGCTGGTTTGAGAGCTGTAAAGAAATCTACTTCCGGAAAGTCAGTTGATTTAGAAATTAAAAGACGATTTAGAGATTGGGAAAGTAATGATTGGAAATTTGATACAATAAAAGCAGAAAAAGTTAGATTTGATAAAGTTGAAACTTTTTTAAGACGTAACCAAAAATTTATTGGGTAATGGAAGATAGGTTTATAGATTGGTTAGATAAAACTTCTCAAATTGGAGTTAAGATATTGGGTTTTGCAGTACCCTTCTATATACTGCTACATACTTTTATTTTTTAATTACGGAAAGAAGGTCAGCAATGGCCTTTTTTTTTTATATTTTTTTAAAACTTTTTTCCGAAACAGTTGTGAGGTCGAAAAAGTATGCCTATATTTAGGTATAATAATTAAAAATAAAGGTTATGATAGATCAAGATTTAAAAGCGTTTAGTGAAGAAGTAAAAAAAGGATTTGTAGAAGCTTTAGGAGATAAAAGTTCTTTTAAAAGAGAAAAGGTTATGTTAGCAACAGAATTAAAGAAAGCAAATTTTAAATCAACTCTTCAATTATTAGTTAAAGAATTTAACGCCCATAATTTTGAAGATGAAATGGGAGGACGAAAGTTATTTTGGATTCCAGATAATGATGGAGATGATATTGCAGGAGAGATTAGTAGAGATTGTGATGTTTGTTTGATGGACAATCCGGAATTAGAAGATAAGATCAATCAAACTATTAAAGAAAAAGTTTTTAATATTTGTTGGTAGTTCGAAAAATAGTTCTTATATTTAGGTATATTAATAATTAAAAATAAAGGTTATGTTAGTAAAAAATGAATCAAAAGTTACAGAAGTAAAATTAGAAAACGGAACTGTATTTAGAGTTGGTGATGATTATGGAGATGGAACTATCTTCAGTATTGAAGTAGGAGAAGAATTTGAATCTGAAATATTCGAATCTTATATGGAGTTTGAGGATGAAGAGGGTAATGAGGTTTCTGCTAAAGAAGTAAAATTGTGCCTTAATATTACTGATAGAGGAGAAGGATGGTCTGTTTTTATGACTGAAGAAGGAAAAGAAGTTATAGAAGCTTAAAATGGAATAAAAGTATGAATAGATTTAGACAATATATCGAAAGTGAATTGCAAGCTGCAATTGACATGAGGCGTTTGAATGGAGACGACATTCCGGAAAAGACTAAAGATGAATTCAATGCTTTAGTTGATAGCATCTTATTTGACATAAATGAAGTTGGTATGGATGTTTATGATATAGATGAAGTATTAAATTGGAATTTAGATCAAAATTTAGCTCATAATTAGTTGTGAGTTCGAAATATTATGCCTATATTAAGGTATAATTAAAAAATAAAGGTTATGTATTTAAATGTAAATGAAAAGTATGCAAGCTTCAGTTCAGAACTTGCTAAATCAGAAAAGAATGATTGTGTGGTTAGATCAGTTGCATCAGCAGCAGAAATAACTTATGAGATTGCTCATAAATTTTGTAAAGACTTTTTTGGAAGAGAGAATAAGAAAGGAACTTCTAATCTGGCTATTTCAACTCAAATGCTTTTAGCAGAAGGAAAAGGAATTGAGTTAGGTAATAAGAAGTTTGATGTTACGGTATTAGGTAAGAAAGATATTAAGAATAGATATAAGCTTAAAGGTGAGTTTATATGGAGAGATAAAACGTTAAAGTCTTTTATTCAATCTCATCCTAAAGGAACTTATTTGGTAATGGTAGCCAAACATGCTTTAACTGTTAAAGATGGTGAGGTGTTGGATTGGAGTAGTAATAAATTCTTACCGACAAGAAAAGTTGTAAGTGCTTATAGATTAAAAGAGCAAAAGAAAGAGATTCAATTAAGTTTATTCTAATAATAGTTCCAGATGTATAAGATAGTATATAAGAAAGAGGTTATAGATAAGGCAGAGACAAAAGATGAAGCAGAATATATAGCAGCAGAATACAATTGTGCCTTTAGACAGAATGGAGCGGTTAAAGTAGAAAAAGTTAAATGATGAGGGGAGGTGGGGCGCTTTTCCTCTCCGACCCGAATGGGTCACGCGCAGATTTAATTAAAGTTTAATATAAAAATAAAGGTTATGTCAAAAGAAAGAAAGAAGATAGCATTAGAAAGTAAATCGCATTTACATTTATTAGTCTCTCTATTCAATATGGAAGAGATGTTGATAAAGGAGAAGTATGAAGAGTTAGGTAAAGCGTTTAAAGTACTAATAGAAGAGGTAAGATATTCAGAAGTAATAGAAGAGTATAATGTAATGGAGTAATGGAAGAAAATAATAACCTACCTACCTAACAAGCTCATTGACATATTGGCCAATTAAATGGATTGTCTCTAACTGCATGGCAGACTGAGACCACATATTGATATTGTATGTGTATGGATAATATAAGAGAGATAAGCAATATAAGTTAGATAAGCTATCACCTACCTGTTAATATGTAAGCGTATATTAATTAGTATATAAGTATATAAAGATATAAACATATAAGTATATATGGGTTAGTTTATGATATGGATTGTATATAGGATAGTGGGTGTGGTGTGTAGATAATTAAGAGAAGAAGATAGGTTTGTGTGCCACCCTACCAAAAAATTCTCTATATAGCGGATAAATACCCATTAGAATGGTTGGTAGTCTAAGGGATTATGCCTATATTAAGGTAATTAAGTAATAAAGGTTATGAGTTATTCAGAGAAAGTAAGTAAGAGTAAGCCAATTATCGATCGTATGTCCAGCCTATATAGTGATGAGTCATTTAATATCATATATAAAGGCGATACATATGCCATTAGAGCCTATAGTGACTTTAAAGATGATATATCATATAGTGTCTGGAATAGCTTTAATGGTATGAATGTTAATAAGGTTGGTAAGACCTCTTTGACTCTTTATACATATGATATGATGTCTCAAAGAACAACCTATCGATTAGACCTTACCCAATGCTCTATAGTAGATCCGGAAACTGACCAAGACTCTCTATAAGGCCGATGTCGGGGTGTGGTCATGGTGATGTAACCTTGCATGCACACTGCCGGTACTATTCCCTAACAGGTTAGGCATCAACGTGTTCCGGCCTTACTGCTCTCCCTAGATCTGCTAGATTTTCGGTATATAGGTTATATATATTTATATATGTATATATTACTTAGGATTGTTACATTTACCGCATACCTTATTGTATGCAGCATTTAATGCTCCGCATATACATATCCATGTGTTATTGGTAAGGCCCTTCTCTTCCATATAGTAGGTATAATATAATAAGTCCTATACCAGTGCTTATAAGCCATCTTTTATTTAACTTAGATCTCATAGCAGGGCTTATCTTCCTACCTGAAAGGATTATAATGTCTTTCACTATATGAAAGATTGCCATTACTATGACAAATACCACGGCACTAGTTAGAAAGCTTTGACTCATACTTTAATATAAGAACTTTCCAACGTTTTACCAACTATCTTAGGGGAAAATTTTGGGGAGATATTTATATATAAACAAGTTTTTTATGTCTAAATTATGGTTATTTGGTGACAGTTTTACTGCCGATAATGATAGAGGAACAGTATGGGTTAGTGAAGAAGGTAAAAAATACCTATGGGATGATCAACGATATAAAAGAAAATCTTGGGGTAAAGAACTCGCAGAGTTAACTAACTATGAATTAGACAATTACGCAAGAGCAGGTTGTAGTAATTTTGTTATATTAGATACCTTACTTAGGAATTTAATTCACATACAACCTAACGATATAGTTTTTATTGGATTGACAAGAAATGTAAGGTACACATATTGTCATCCCGATGCAGTTGATAGGTTAGAACCTATTAATTGGGGTATAAGATATGAATTGCAGAGAACAGTAGATATAGGTGATCAATATACTACCTATTCACCAGCATTTAAAAATATGAGTAGTGATAAAATAAATGAAATAATTAATTTTTTTACTAACCATAATGTAGAGGAAGATTCCCATATTGTAACCCACAATAAAATAATTGCAGATAGAATAGTTGATATCCAAAATATCATACACAATAACTTTCAAGCAAAGTGTTATATATGGGATAGTAATTTATGGGAATACCCTAACCCTCAAGAAAACCCTTTTAATGAGGATGTAAATTGGGGTCCAGAAACTATATTTGAAACCATATACACTTGGACTAATAAATTAGCTAAAGATGGTCATTGGTCACCCAATGGTGATTTATTAGCAGCTCATTTCTTTGACTATTGTATAAAAAATGATATACGTAGTATACAGCAAAAAGATTTAGCTCATTGGTATTTAACTCAAGGTAAACAGTTAAGACAGTCGTTAGAGTATATAGAGTTTGATCCCAATCTTTAACTCTAGTCAAAATTTATTACTATTTATCAATATGCAACCTATTGATCCAAATACTCTATTTTCCATCTTTGAGCAAGGTGATGAGCAGATATACCAAGAACACGGTATAGAAGAGACTCTTAATAATCCTTTTGTACTAATAGGAATGGTTGTACGAGGAGTAGAGAACTATCATATGATGGATCAAATGTATATGATCAGATATCCTCAACAGTATAAAAATGTAAGACATATAACCAAATATAAGTACTTTAACAATCTATTAAACTACCTTAATAGAATTGGTAGCGACAAATTTGATGTAATATATAAAGTTGGTGAATCTTTTGAAAAAGGTGAAGCATTCAAAGCATTAGACATACTTAGAGTGTTCTATGAAAAAATAGAGCAATATGAAAAATGTGCCATAATAAAAAGATTTCAAGATTTATTAACTTCTCCTGAATATAGTTTGATATAATAAAAAAAATCACTATATTAGAGTAAACAATAAAGGTTATATAATGGCAAAAGATCGAAAGTTAATCAAAATCTCTCATATTACCCCAGAACAAGCCCAAGAGTTCGTTCCTATCACTGAAGATCAATTAGATACTCCAGCTAGATATTTTACTATCACTCCATCTACTAGTAAACAGTACTCTGCATCCGACGGTTGGGAAGATGTCACTTACTACACCAATAGACCTAAACACGTAATAATACCCAAAGGTATGACAAACTGCCAATATATCTACATATTGACAAATGAAACAATGCCTGGTCTGGTAAAAATAGGGTTTACTAAGAATAAACCATCTGAAAGAGTAAAGCAAATTAATGCAGCTACTGGAGTTCCTTTAGATTTTATAGTAGAATACCAATACCCTTGTTTCAATGCCCATGATTTAGAGCAAGAAATACACCGTTATCTTGAAAAAGAACTTGGAAATCGTACAAATAAGAGTAAAGAGTTCTTTAATATGACTGTAGAACAAGCTATATCTGTAGTAAAAACACTTGGAGAACCTTATAAAATGACTGACGGTAGTGAGTAATCGTCGTGCGCTCTTGCGCTTTTTCGCGGCGGCGAAGAAAAACATTAAAAAAACGCTTGTACTCTGCTAAATTTTTACTATATTTAAGTATAAATTAAAATAAAGGTTATGTTTGATACTATATTATATGGATTCTTAGCAGGAATCTTACTTACCATTTTAGTTAGACTTATTGCAACCGTAGTGATGATGTGGAAACTTAACGGTATCGTTATGTTACCCCACTTAGTCGTATTGTTCCTAATGCTTTTATTTGCTTCTTGTGAAGTAGATCCAATAATTACAGATATATGTCAAGACGGTGATTGTGATGCATACTTTTCTATAGACGGACAACAGGATGTAAACGGGTATTACCACGTAAAATTAAATTGGAATACACTACATTACCCTAGATTTAATATAGATATTGAAGCAGATAATACTAATCAGGTGTGGTGGATCGATTCAAAACCGGTCATTGTCGGTAATTTTACTTCTAATACGTCATGGAAGTTTCAAGGAGAGTATATAAACCTAGTTGATGAGTCAAGAATATATTTTAGAGAAAATAAATCAGGTAAACTACGATCCAGAAGAATTGTAGGACCATTCCCTCCTAGTGTGCAAAACGATACAATAGAAATTATTGGGAGTATATTTTGGGATGCACGAGAATTCTCAAAAAGAAAAGAATATATTTTAAAATTTATCTTGGAATAGTTGATTCTTTGAGAAAAAATCATTATCTTAATTTATATATTAAGAATATATAGATAAATATTAAGTAAATAATATATAAGTATATAAATATATATAAAATAATATTAAAATTAATCTAATATGTCATTATCGGCGGAAAAAATACTTGCAAATTTCGAAAAACACCAAAAAATAGTTAAAACCTATATTACCAATAGACAGGATAGTGTTTTATCTATGATTGATACGTTAGGAGAGAATTATATTATGGCTCCTGCTAGTGGCAAATCATGGTACCATAGTGCTTTTGCAGGAGGATATGTTGATCATGTCAATAGAGTAGTGGAATATGCGGTGAAGCAGTCAAGGTTATATCAAGAGATGGGTGGAACAGTAGATTACACCGAAGAAGAACTTGTCTTTGCCGCTTTGTTCCACGATTTAGGTAAAATAGGAGATGGAGAAAAACCAAACTACCTTCCTCAAACAGATAAGTGGCGTCAAGACAAACTATCAGAGATGTATACTAACAACCCTGATCTTGATTTTATGCTAATTCCAGACCGTTCACTGTTTATTTTACAAAAATTTGGTATAAAAGTTAGCCAAAAAGAGTTTTTAGGCATCAGATTACATGATGGCGTGTTCGATGAAGCTAATAAAGCATACTTTTTTAGTTATCAAGAGTCATCCAGACAAAAAACATCATTGATTTCTATTCTACACTCAGCAGACTTCTTAGCCTCTAAGGTAGAGTACGATATTTGGAAAAAAAATGGAGGGTCTTCCATACCAACAGTTCAAAAAATACAGTCCACTACCGGTAAATCGGTAAAATCATCACAAGGGCTGTCAAATATGTTAAAAAACTTATAAAAATGTTAACCTACCAAATAATTTTAGGGGGTTTAGTTGTATTCCTTATTATTTTTTCATATATTTTACGTAATCTACTACTAAAGGTAGAGAAATACGAGGATGTTTTGAAAGATCAAACTCAGTATTTACAAAATATATCAAATACTATAAGAGAAAGTGACCAACACCTAAAAAATCTTGATGAACGAGGGGTCTTTCAGTCAGATGACGAAGTTGGTGAGTTCTTTAAACAAATGCAAGAAGTGCAAAAAGAGCTAAACCGTTATATGCTCCCCGAAAATTATGGCAAGGAAAAGATCCAAAGCTAACTACTTTACAAAAGAGACAGAAGAATACATAGTTAAGTATAATACGTCAAGTGATCAAGATTACAGAAATAAAATCTTTACAGATCATATTTACCTACCTTTTTACAAGTTAGCAGAAAATATCATACATACTTTTAAGTTCTACTACACAGATGTAGACCAAATTGAAGATCTCAAACATGAGATTGTTTCTGTTCTACTTGAAGAGAAGATTATGAAGTTTGACCCCACTAATGGAGCAAAAGCATACTCATACTTCGGTACAATCGTTAAGAGATGGTTGATAAACTACAACAATAAGAACTATAAAAGACTAAAACAGGTAGGTTCATTTTCAGATATTGAAGATTCTTTTGAGGAAGACTTAGATCTTGAATCACCATCAACAAAAACTTTAGCTAAATTTTTAGACGAGTGGGTTGAAGATATGTACGATGTTATAGATGAACTATTTGTTAAAGACACCGATAAGCAAATTGCAGATGCTGTTTTAACCATATTTAAAACACGTCACGATTTAGATTTATTCAAGAAAAAAGCTTTATACATTTATATTAGAGAAATGACAGATTGTGAAACACCCCACCTCACACGTGTAATCTCTACACTTAAAGAAGAATGGACTAAGAGATACTTATTCTATTACGAACAAGGTTTATTGTCCAATAACCCTTTGTAGTCTATTTATAAAGAAAGGCTTATGAGTCTAGATAAAGAAATATTCAACGGAAAAACTCTATCTGATCTATTTGGAGAAATTCACGATAACTCTACCCAAACCAGAACACAGATCAAAGCTTTAATCGGAGAGTTAAAACCACTTATAGAAAACATCGGAGATGCTACTCTTATTGTCCCTATGATAAAAGAATATATGGAGATAGGAGTAAAAAATGACGAACACCTAATTAAGTTAGCAACAGTCATACAGAGAATAGAATCAGCACAGGCTAAAGGTGAAACTAATGACATATTCGACTTTTCAGAACTACAAGATTTATTAGAGGAGTCAAACACTACTGCTGAAGAAGTTAACAACACTGAAACTGAGGAAGAATAATGTTTGGATTTGGTTCATCAACAACAGGTGGTGCTTCTAATTCTGGAGGTAAATCTAGCAACTCTATTAAATACGGTAGAGTTATTGACATAATTCTAGATGCCAACCATCCGGAGTATAGTAACAGAGGTAAATCTCTAAGTATAAACGGAATACTTTTTAGACCTTTAAATACGTCTGCTGTAGAGGAAGATGATAAAGATTTAAAATTTGCATACTGTGGAATGAACACAGTAAAAGATATACCACTGAAAGGGGAAATTGTAGAAATTATTTCCCAACCTAAGGATGACAACGATACTACGTTACCTAACCCTTTAAAATTATACTGGAATAAAATAATACCAATCTGGAACCACGTACACCATAACGCTATCCCGGATACCAAACAATTTCCTGAACAGGAATCAAAAGCAGATTTCGGTAAATATTTTGAAGAAAGCACAAAAGTAAATAACCTACAAGCATTTCCAGGTGATACTATTTTTCAAGGTAGATTCAACCAATCTATCAGATTTACAGGAACAAAATATGAATCAAACGAATTAGTAGATTCATCTAACAATAGTTCCCCTCTCATTATACTAAGTAACGGGCAAAAAGAAGCTGGTTCTGCCGATGAACCAATACTTGAAGACGTAAATGAAGATCCATCAAGCCTATACTTTACCTCAGATCACATAATACCCTTAACTCAAGCTAATGAAAAAAGAGATGCTTTTGACGAAGAACCAGAAAAAGCAGATACGTACAAAGGTAGTCAGTTGTTAGCAAATGCTGATAGATTATACTTTAATGCAAGAGATGAAGGAGCTTATATTTCTGCAAAAGAAAATATTGGGTTAAATGCAAAAGTAGTTGGTATTGATGGAGAAGATTATGTAGGTTTAGATGCTAAAAAGATATACTTAGGTACAACAGCTTTTGAAGAAAAAGAACCTGCATTAAAAGGGCAGACATCTACTGATTGGTTAGAAGATTTAGTAGGTCTTTTGGAGAGTTTAGCAAATACATTAGCAACAACACCGCCCGCTCCTCCTACATATATTGGAGGTCTAATCAAAGAAGGTGTTAAATTAAAAGCTCAGTTACCTCAGTTAAAAGGAATACTTAAACAACTACACTCTAAAAAAGTGTACATAGATAACAAATAATGCCTTACGTTAATATACCCGATAGTAACCTTTCTGGTGCTATAGCTAAACTTGTTGGTAAAATAGAAGGAGATGTCACCGGCAAAGTATTGGCTAAAGCTAATGAAATACAGACTAAATTCCGTATCGAAGGCTGTCCAGCTAATGTTGGACGATTAAGAGATCAGAAAAATAGGTTAGACAGTTCGTCAAAACAAATTAGCAATAGACTAAGTAGATTTAGAAGATTGCCATCAGCATTAAAAGTACCACTAAATGGATTAAAAGCTGCAAAAAAAATTATACTATTTTTACCCATACCTCAATCAGTTCCCCCAGGATTTGGTATACCGGTTAGTATTACCACTAAGTATGCAGACATACTACACCTACTAAAAGAGTTTATTAAACAGATAGGTGATGATGTAAATGCAATAGAGTATATTTTAAAGACACCTACCGGACAATTGACATCAGTAACAAATATACTTAAAAGAGTTGAAACAGCTGTTAAATCTTGTGAAGTACAAAAAGCATTAACTGACAAACTAAACTCAGGAGAATTAACTAGAGAACAGTTAAGACGTCTAGGTTTACTTGGAGATGATGATGATTTTATTTTTTCAAGATTGGGTAGACAACTTGTAGAAGTCAAACCTGGTAGATCAATATCAGATATTGCAAACGATACTGGGTTATCAAACGAAGAGGTTGCTAATCAAATTAAACTAAATAAGTTTGATAACGATAGTGAAAGAGCTAATGCCCAATTGTTAGATTCTCTAACTAAACTCGAAGGGTCTAATTTACCTGATAACATAAAAAAAGATTTAAAAGATATTTTAGATTCGTTTAAAAACATTAGTGATAACACAGTCTCATCAGATGGAAGATTTTTTCATACCGGACCAGATGGGGTTGTATATGAGCTTAAAATTATAGTAGACCCACTATCACCTAGGATAGCTCCAAGAAGATTTGCAGTTGCAATTAATCCAGAAGGTGTACAACTTTACAAAGGTGCAAAATCTTTTAGTTCATCTATTGATGTACTTTTAGATGAAATCAAATTCAGAATAGATAATCAACTTTCTTAACTAAACTATTTATATATATGAAACTCGATCAATTACGTAAAATTATACGCGAAGAAGTCAGAGCAGCTGTTAAGGAGGAGTTACAAGAAGTAATGAATGAAGCGGTTAAATATGCTTCAGCTCCTACACAGATGCAAGAAATACCTAAAGGGCAACCTAAAAAATGGTCTGTAGGTAAGGCAGCCACATTGGATGAAATGTTACAAGCAACTAGACAAGAGATGACTGGACAAGAAGCTGCTAACATATTGGGTAGTACCGGAGTACAAAAACCTAATTTTGCTTCTATGATGTCAAATCAAATGACCAGAGAAAATAATGGACCAATGCCCGGTATAGACATAAGTAAATTAGATTTTGTAGCTAAAGCTAAATCTGTTTTAGATGCATCATATAAAAAAGATAAAAGTAGATCAGGATTTTAATGGCATTTGAGGTTAAAAAAATAGATCCTATTGACTTGCAGCCCAGAAAGGCTGTTGGAGTCTCTTTACCATTTTCTGGCAAAGCTGTTTTTAACCAAACTTATCAAACTAAAGATGCAATCAAAACTAATTTAATAAACTATTTTCTCACAGGTAAAGGAGAAAGATATATGAACCCTATATTTGGCAACGGTTTACAGGCTTTATTATTTGACCAATTGACTGAAAATAAAGTTAACGAAATACATAGTAAAATAAAAGCTGATTTAGAGTTATATTTTCCAAAGGTACAAGTAGTCAACATACTAACAGAAGGAAAACCAGATTCTAATACAACACAATTTTCTATGAGTTACAAAATATCCAACACAAATATAGAAGACGAAATAACAATCAATTTTGAACAGTAATGGCTGAAGAAAGAGATATAAAATATATAAACAGGGAATTTGGGGATTTTAGATCTCAATTGATAGAGTATGCTAAAAATTACTTTCCTGATTCTTATAATGACTTCTCCCCTACCTCACCAGGTATGATGTTTATTGAAATGGCATCTTACGTTGGAGATGTTTTATCTTTCTACCAAGATACTCAGCTACAGGAAACATTTTTACAGTATGCTAAAAATCCTTCCAACCTATATACTTTAGCTTATATGATGGGCTACCGCCCTAAAGTAACATCAGCAGCAGAAGTTGAATTGACGGTAACTCAAAGAGTTCAAGCCACTGGTGCTAACTACACACCTGATTGGGATCAAGCTATTAAAGTTTCTGAAAATGCAAGTATTGCAGCTACAGTTGGAGACAATGTAACTTTTCTAACACAGAATGTTATTGATTTTAAATTTAGTAGTTCATACGATCCTACTGATGTAAGAATTTACTCTTTAGATGGAGGTAATCCTGCAGAGTATTTACTAACCAAAAAAGCAAAAGCTACATCAGGTAAAATTAATACAACAACTCAAACTTTTACTACTGCACAAAAATTTACAACAATTGAAATCGAAGATGATAATATAATTGGTGTATTGGATATAACAGATAGTGATGGTAATATTTGGTATGAAGTACCGTTTTTAGGTCAAGACACTTTATTTGAATCAGAAACAAACTCAGATTCCGACAGTAGTTTAACCCCTAACAAACTTGTTTTGAAGAGAGTTGACCGTAGGTTTGTAAGTAGATTTACTTCTAAAGGTGTTTTACAGCTACAGTTTGGTAGTGGAATATCCCCGTCAAACGACATTGAAGTAGTACCTTCCCCAGAATCTATACAAAATAACACTTCATGGGCTAATACAAATGAGTATTTTACTGCTTATGATCCGTCAAATTTTTTATTTACTAAATCATATGGGTTAGCACCTTCTAATACTACACTAACTATAAGGTATTTAACCGGCGGTGGAGTAAGTGCTAACGTTCCAGCAAATACAATTACATCTATAGATACAGTAGTTACCACCGTAACTGACAATACATATCTTGCCACATTAGCATTTACTAATGAAAAACCTGCTAGTGGTGGTAAAGATGGTGATGATGTAGAAGAGTTAAGACAAAACTCACTTCGTTCATTTTCGGAACAACAACGAGTTGTAACTTTACAAGATTATGCTGTACGTTCTTTATCGTTACCTGCAAAATATGGTTCGATAGCAAAATCTTATGTAACACAACATAATAATCTTGATACAGGTAATTTAACTACCTATAACCCGTTAGCTATTTCGTTATATACATTAGCCTACGATAATGAAGGAAAATTAACCACTACATCTCAAACGTTAAAACAAAATTTAAAAAATTATTTATCTCAATTTATGATATTAACAGATGCTGTCGATATCTTAGATGCTTATGTAGTAAATATTGGAGTTAAGTTTGAAATAATAACCACTCCTGGAGCAGCCGCTAGAGACGTGCTACTTTTATGTACCGATAAATTAAAAGAATATTTTAACATTAAACGCTGGAGCATAAATCAGCCTATAAATTTATCTCCAGTATATAGCTTACTAGATCAAATAAAAGGGGTACAAACAGTTAAAAGCATACAAATAGTAAATAAAGCAGGAGGAAGTTATTCACAGTATGGGTACGATGTTAAAGGAGCTACTAAAAGCAACGTAGTTTATCCATCTTTCGACCCATGTTGTTTTGAAGTTAAATATCCTGATATTGATATTGAAGGAAGAGTAACAACATTATAAGATGGCAATATATAGAATATACCCTGAAAAAGACACTTTTATTTTTAGTGAACCTACTATTGCCGGAATCTACGGTAATGCAGGTAAGGATGAAATATTAGAAATAGGAGGATATCCTGATTTAAATCAAATAGCTAGAACCAACCGTACCATAGTACAGTTTAAAAACTCTGATATTACTTCAGCATTAAACTCTAAAGTTACTGGATTATGGTCAGCTAGTTTACATCTTTCTCTTGCAGAAGCAGGAGAGTTACCTCAAAGTTACACTCTATATGCTTACCCTGTTTCTCAGTCATGGATAAACGGTACCGGTAAGAGAGATGATGCAGCAGTAAACACTACGGGAGTAAGTTGGAAATACAGAGATGCTCAAGTAACACAGTGGAATAATTTAGGTGGGGATTTTATAACAGGCAGTTACTCAGGTAGTCAATATCACGATCTAACATCAGACCACGATGTTGATATAAACATTACGTCTATTGTTAATGCTCATTATAGTTCTTCTATACCTAATTACGGTGTACTTGTAAAAATACAAGATAGTCTAGAACTAGAAACTACTTCTTCAATTCATCTCAAATACTTTAGTTCAGATACAAACACTATTTATCCTCCTTATTTGGAATTTAAATGGGACGACAGCTCTTATAGTTCTACACTAACTGAACTATCAACAGATATTGCCACAGTATCAATAAAAAACCATAAAGAAAAATATACTGATTCTGATTCTATAAGATTTAGATTATCAGCTAGACCTAAATACCCTACAAGAAGTTTTACAACATCGTCTATATATTTAACAGAATATAAACTACCTGCAGCATCTTATTGGGGTATTAAAGATGAATACACAGGTGAAATGGTAATTGACTTTGATACAACTTATACTAAAGTTAGTGCTGACAACACTAGTAGCTATTTTGATATCTACATGGACAATTTACAACCCGAAAGATTTTATAGACTTTTAGTTAAGACAACAGTCAACAACAATACTATTGTAATTGATAATAAAAATATATTTAAAGTAACCAGACATGGCTAATGAAATACAATTACAAAAAACCGTTTTTGATAGAGATCAATTTGATAAAGTAGTTGACAGGTCTTTTAAAACTTTTGCTCAACCTATTCCTATAGAAGATATTCCCACTGTTGAAGAATTTTTTGATTTATATGAAAAGTTATATTACGAAATACCTATAGAAGGTACTACTCAGTCCCATACGTACTTAGTACAAAGGAGTTCTGAATTAATAAATTTTGAAAAAGATACAGAAGATATTCAACCGTTATTAGATGAAATAGCTATTTTAAGACAACAAATATTAGAGTATCAACAACAGATTATAGAACTAAGTGCTCCTTAATTGAATGGCAACATTTAAATATATAGTAAATCAAATAGACACCAATAGCATCAGTGATGTAAAAAACATTGATTCTAAAGACTCTACACTCATAGGTAATTTTGAAATAAGTTCAACCTATGATCAAAGCATACACAATATTGAACTACATTTTTATGCTTTTGATGGTACTCTTTTAAAAAGTATACCCAATTTTAAAAATATAAGCCAGTTAGGTAATGCAGCTGGAGCAGGTAAAAAAGGAGCCTCTAATCTAATATTAAATCCTACTAATGATGCAGTAAGTAATGGATTTGAAAATGGGGATGTTAAATTACTATATAGATTTACTAATAATTTATTTAGTAGTAGTAATAAACAACCTAAATTTTTTATCGAAAGTATATCTGCCGATAGGACCGAAGTTAGAGCCTTATCAAATCAACTAACTGATGAACAAGTTTCAAACAGTACTATTGAACTTAAAAATAAATTAAACTCCACTTCGTATTTCTCAGAGTACTTCCTAAACTTTGGTGACGGTAAAACTTTCATAGGTCTAAATATAGATACTGAAGTAATTAGTAAAGGTAGGTCTGTAGTTTTAAAGTTGTACCAACCTTTAGATTCAACCTATACAGTAAACAATACGTTTACCATTGAAGAAGAAGTAAGTAATGAAGTTTTATTTGAAGTACAGGCAGAGGTAATATCCGACCAATTAAAAATACCATATCTAAAAGGGCCAAATTTTGCTGTTGAAGTCACCGATGAAAACAGTAACCCTACAGAGTATTTAAATTACAATGAACTATTTAGTTATCCCGTTACAAGTTCGTATTATGAACTTAGATCTTTATTTAATGATAAAAGTGCACAAATTGCTATTAATCATTCCGACTATAGTGATTTTATTCATTTTTCTTCTGCTGAGGAAAGATTACGTAACTTTAAATACAAACTTGATTTAATACATTCTTATCAATCTAGTATTGACAGTATAAACTCCACAGGGTATATTAGAACAGGTATTACCGGTAGTTTAGACTATTATAAAAACTTAATAGAAGGTATAGTTAATAATTTTGATCACTATGATAGGTACCTTTACTATGAAAGTGGTTCAACATCATGGCCTAAAGGTAATACAACTAGGCCTTACATCACCCAACTATCAAACACCAGTGAAGCCACTACTTGGTATACTAATCAATTAGTATCTGCATCCAACTACGATGTAACTAATTTTGACATATTAACGAATACTATACCAACATTTATTAGAGAAGATTCTAATAATGATCCATACTTGATGTTTATCCATATGATTGGACAACATTTTGATAATTTATGGATTTATTTTAAAGCAGTATCGGATAAATATGATGCTGATAATAGGTTAAATTTTGGTATAAGTAAAGACATAGTAAGAAGTACAATAGAAAGTTTCGGAATTAAACTTTATGATTCTAATCAAAATTTAGATAATTTATTTTCTTTACTAACTGGAGAGAATTACATATCAGGTAGTGAAGTTATTTCTTCCGTAATTACTGCAACTTCCGGCAGTGGTAGTGAATACTTACAACCAGTACCTAAAGATAATTACTTAAAAGAAATTTATAAACGTATCTACCACAACCTACCTTTATTACTAAAAAGTAAAGGTACAGAAAGAGGTTTAAGAGCTCTTTTAAATTCTTTTGGTATACCTAGAGATATCCTTTCTGTAAAAATATTTGGTGGGGTTAAAAGCGATACAAACTTATTTTACGGCCCTAACTACTATGTTACTAGTTCATTTGAAAAAATTAGAACCGACAATACAGGAAGCATAACATCAGGTTCTACACTATCCAGATATACTTCTATAAGTAAACCGCAAGTAAAATATTCTGATGATTCCCACACCGTAGAAATAGGATTTAACTTATCAGAACAAAGAGATTCCTATGTTAAAAATTCTTTAAGTTCTAGTAAATTTAGTATTGATGACTACATAGGTGATCCTCGTGATATGAGTGCCACTGAGTATAGATTATTAGATATCCTAGATGAAAACACAGTAGATAGTTCTATATCAAGAAACCCTTCTGGGTTTGTAAGGTTAGTTAAATTTTTCGATAATTCTATTTTTAGAATCGTAAAAGATTTTATACCAGCTAGAACTAATGCTAATGTTGGAATTGTGGTTAAACCCACTATACTTAACAGGAGTAAAACCAAAACCCCCACTGTTTCGTGGATAAGACCAGAGTACATAGGTAGTATAGACACTGCGTTTATTACCGGTAGCCACGGTGAATCTTTTGGTAGTGAAAAGAAAGTAAGGTACAATACTAACTATTCCGCTAGCTATAAAACACCCCTAGGTGTAATAACCAGGGACATAACTGATCAAAGTCCTAGATATACGGGAGAATTTTCTGGTAGTGCAACTGTAGTATCGACTATGGAGTTAAATGCTCCTAACATATTTAAAACAGTAAATCAACCTTTATTGCAATTTGATGTTACTATTTTTAACCTATCATTACCCATACCTCCTGCTTGTAATATAACATTAGTGTCTACCTACTTAGGTGAGTACTATGTATTTTACGGTGAAAGCAACCAAGGTACTGTTGAAGTAACATACCCGACATCAGAAGCAGCTACCGATACCAGTATTACATATGTTAATAATCACAATATTTATGAATATGTAACAGTAGAAGCTGCTGCACAATATGGGTATACATTTGACGGTTGGTACACAGAAGCATCTGGAGGTGGTAGTTTAATTTCTACAGGTAGTATACTAACTTTAACATATCCTTATCAAAGAGCCTCAGGAAGTAACTACTATGCAAACTTTGTATAAACAATGACAGAATTAGAATTTATTAACGTAGATCCTAGAAATTACGGAGCCGGTCCTAACGTAAATCTTCTATACAGTAGTAGTGTGGCTGACCCTGGGGTAGATAATACTCCTACAGCTCCTTTTGTTATACAAGGAATATCGGTACCTTTTGCAGGTAGTGATGGAATAAATATATCAGCAGCACTAAAAGAAGTAGACAAACTTAGGTTTAATTTTACTGAAGGAGTAGTTACCTTAAATATTACTGCAAGACAGAAAAAAAATGGATGGTTCTTTTTTAGAACTGACCCAGCAGTTTTTAATACGCTTCCTACTTTAGTTGAAGTTGTACAAGGTGGTACTCCTTACGAACAAAACATATATAGGTATGATAATACCGGTTTTGTATTTTTACCTTATGTGCAGCTTTCTTTTATAAACAACGACTATAATGTACTGTTTAATAACGCTACTGTTTCTAAGACAAATGCTATAGCACAAAAAGTAGATAGGACATCTGATGCGGCAAATCCTACCAATTTGACTGCAATAATAAATCAAACTGCAACACCGGCAGAAATACAGAATTGTACTTACACCAAGGCTGGTATAGTAAATGGACGATATGAAGGAACAAAACTGACTAGTGGTAGTTTACCTAAAAACGATCCTGCATTAAGTTTAAAAGAATTCGAAGGTAGTTTATATTCTCCAGGGTCTTCCGACACTACAATAAAAGCAATAAATTTATCAGATAGGGAAATTATAAACATTTATTTTAATGCTAATATTTCCAGTTCAGGTGCAACTAGAACGGTGCAAACATTCCCAGACAACACTAATTTACTTTTCCAAGAACAAGGTAACAGATTTATCCGTGTTGTTAATAGAAAAGTGTTTGCAGTAGAACTAAATAAAATATTTACTACAAATGAATTTGGGGAAGTTTCATCCATATCTTAAAACTAAAATATACAGATATTTATATAAAACATATTAATTAAAATGGGATACTTAGATAATTCGATCGTAACTGTTGATGCGATCCTAACCAAAAAAGGAAGAGAGCTGTTAGCTAGAGGGGACGGTTCTTTCAAAATCACTCAATTCGCTTTATCAGATGATGAGATTGATTACACTCTTTACAATCCAACACATCCCTCTGGTTCTGCACTCTACGGAGAAGCTATCGAAAACATGCCGTTACTAGAGGCTTTTGCTGATGAGACACAAATAATGAAGTATAAATTAACAACTCTACCTAGAGGTACTTCTAAATTACCTATACTAGATTTAGGTTATTCTTCAATTACACTAAAACAAGGAGCTTCAGTAGCAATTACCCCTCAAACACTTAACTACTTAGGAGCAACAACAATATTTGAAAATGAAGGATATACTGCTACAATAGCAGACGTAAGAGTACTTAATTCATTCTCAGGTGTAGGAATAAATACAGAAGAAGCTGAAAGATTAAATACTTCAACTACAATTGGTACCAACGTTTCAAAAACAGTAATTGGTACTACTATAAACTTAACTGCAACCTCTGTTAACACTTTATTTGGATCTAGAACACAGTTACAAACAACAGTAACGGTAATTGGTAGAGGTTCAGGAGCTAGATTAACGATTCCAGTAACAATTACTAAAACTAACTAATTATGTCATACAAAAGATTTGATCAAGAAGACGTTGTAGTAAGTGCTGAATCGATTACTTCTCCAATATGGACAGGAGATAAAGTAGCATTAACTACGTTTTTCACCTCTTCAACACAGGTAGGAGGAACGTCAGCTGACTACTACTACAACATATATAACACAGGATCCAGCTTAGTTGGCTCAAGAGTACAATTTGCTGTAGCTTATGCTGACAAAAAAGGAAGTGGTTCCTTAGCTTTTAATACAAACGTACCTGGTAAATCTCCATCCGGTACCGTATATGGACAGTACAGAAACTTAGTGTTAGGTGATGAAGAAAGTGATTTTACTTTTGGCACAGTTACTTCCGACTACTTTTATGTATTATCTATTGATAGAGCAAGATATAAAGAAAAACTTTTACCTGGGACTTTAGACCTTAGATTAAATGTATCAGGTAGTAGCACTACACTTCAATTAACTGATAATAGTCAAATTACAACAACTACCACATTTACTGATGCCGGTAGAGTATATGAATTAATTTCAGGATCAGTTGGTAATTTATCAGCAGGTAAAAAACAAGCAGATGGATATACTAACGGTTCAGGTTCATATGGTAAACTATTACCAGATGTAGGTGTAATTTTATTAAACGGTAAAGCATTAGATGCTAGACCAGCAGACGGTGGTATTGATTTAACTACTTTACGTAATGCAAATTCAGCAGACTTAAACAACCGTTTACTTTATAATGCATTAGATTACGGTTCATATTTTAGAATACAAGCTGAAGAAACTATATCATCTAACTTTGTCTTTGTTAGAGCTAGAAACAGTGAGTTTAATTACTCAACCAACCCGTCTTTAATTACAGGTTCAGGAGAAATCAGACATAACGTTATGATAGATACTCCACAATCTTACATAACAGCAGTTGGATTATATAATGATAATAATGATTTGTTAGCTGTAGCTAAACTTTCAAGACCTTTGTTAAAAGATTTTACAAAAGAGGCACTTGTAAGAATCAAACTTGACTATTAATGAATGAGTGCCTACAAAAAACTAAACCGACAAGATGTATTTGTCTCTGACTATATTGCACGTAAGCAATGGGAAGCCTCAGGTAGCGTAGTTAGTGATTATAATATTCAGACATTACGAGGTTTAGCAACTGGTTCTAATTTCGGGTATGAATACCCAAATGACTACTTCTTGGGTAGTTCACAAAAGTTAATCCACCGTAGTTTACATCACTTATATTATGCCGATAGTTTATTTACCGGTATATACAGTGGTTCAAGAGATTTAGCTCTACAGTCAACTTTAACAGTTAGTGGTTCTCGACACTTACGTCAACAGGTGGGCGTTTTATCCATACCTAATGAGGTGTATGGTACACATGTTCAACCCAATACTTTTATATTAAAACCTTATCTAGTAGGAACCGGTAGTAATTACTTTGTAGATAGATACTGTACAGACTATAATACAGGTGATGATTTATTTACTGAAAATATAGAATACCTTTACGGTAGTAACCCTATAGATACTCAAGATTATATAATATCAGAAAGTACATATGTTACTGAATCAGTATTAGGAACTTCTCCAGGTCAGTATATTGATATAGATAAAAATCAACAACGTAATGAAATTGTAGACGACGGAGAAGGAGCATTAATATTTTCAGGTTCTGAGTTTTCTTTTACCAAGGAAAGAAGAGTGGTCGGTGATATTATTTATAATCAAGGTCAAGTAGTATTAACAGATGAAGTTTTAGCAAGTTATTACACTACTTATTTAAATCCTATTTTACGTTGGAAATCAAACCAACCTATTTATACATATAATGTGCACTGTAAGGTAAAAGATTCAGAAATGAACTTTACTTATAATCCATCAGCGGTTACAGGGTCATATGGACAACTGCGTAACAATACAACCGGTAGTTATTTTACACCGTACGTTACCACCATAGGACTTTATAATGATGCAAATGAATTAATTGCAGTCGCTAAAACAGGTAAACCAATACCAAAGTCAAGGAATAGTGATATGACATTTGTAATTAAATTAGACTTATAATGGCTATAACGTTTAGAGCAAATAAAGGCCTACCTCTTTCGTATCAAGAAATGGACACCAACCTTGGTAGTTATTTCTATTCTAGTTCTGTTGCTAATAGTGGAGCTACATTAATACTTCACTACACCAGTAGTGCCGCAGTACCGGTTAATCAGTCATCACATGAAATTTCATTAACCAAAGGGTTATTAAGCGGTGTTAATAGAAGAATAATATTTTTCACAGGGAGTAATGCTTCTACAACTGCTCCAGGATTAATAGCAAGTGCAAGTTCTGCAGGAGTTAGTGTAGGTATAAATATTGATGAAACTAATGATCTACCGCTTACATATAATCTAGAGGTATCTGGAAGTATAAGAACATCAGCAGCTCTTTACCAATCATCTGACAAACGTTTAAAACACAATATTCGCACTGTAGATGATGCTTTGACTAGAATTATTTCTTCTAGAGGAGTTTTATTTGATAGAAATAATGGTATAGATGAAGCAGGAGTTGTGGCACAAGAAATACAAAACACCATTCCAGAAGTTGTATCTAAAGATAATAAAGACTATCTTAGTGTAAACTACAACGGTATAGTTGGTGTATTAATTGAAGCAATTAAAGAACAACAAGAACTAATTCAGAACCTATATACAAGGGTGCAAAATTTGGAAAATAAATAATAAGAAATGGCAATAACATTAAGAGCATCAAAAGGTTCGCCACTTTCTCATAGTGAGCTTGATCAGAATTTTAAAGAGTTTTTCTACTCTGCATCTGTAGAAGGTAGTGCTGTAAAGTTTCATAAATACACTGCACTTTCTAGCTCAATCAGCTTTCCAGTAGACCCCCCATCTGGTAAAGATGGATATATTCAACTTAAATCCGGTAATGCTATATCTGGTGCTAATGCAGTTCATACCGGTTCAATTGACTTAAGATTTGATTATCAAAATAGTACCCTTAAATTAACAGGTTCTTCTATTATTGTTGGAGATACATCAACAACAGGACATGTTTCTATTACAGGTTCAGCAAAAATAACTGGAGATGTAACCATTGATGGTAATTTAAGAGCAGAACAATTTATTACTACAATTACTACTTCCTCAATAGTGTACCAATCTGGTAGTACCCAATTTGGAGATACAGAAGATGACACACATATATTTACCGGTAAAGTGTCTGTATCAAATGGAATAACAGGTTCAACAGATTTCAACACATTGGTTAATAAACCAACCTTAGTTTCATCATCGGTTCAATTAGCTAGTGATATAACAGGTTCATTTACTGAGTTAAGTTCTTCTGTTGCAGAAAGATTAGATGCTAGAATTATTACTGCATCCTCTTCCACAAATATAATAACGTTTACTAAAGGTGACTTAAGTACTTTTTCCGTAACGGTTGATACCGGTTCTTTTACATTAACTTCAACAGGTAGTTTAATTACAACAGCATCTGCTGATCAAAATGTAATAACGTTCACTAAAGGAGATTCATCAACGTTCGATATAACTATTATAACTGGATCAGATACAGGGTTACTTAACCTGTCAGAAGATACTACACCACAGTTAGGAGGTAATTTAGATTTAAACAACAGTAATATATCAGGATCTGGTAACATAAACACAACTGGTAATCTCAATATTACAGGATTTGTTTCTGCATCAGGTGCATATTTTTCAGGCAGTGTAACTTCTATCGGAGATATAACAGCATTTTATTCATCTGATGAAAGATTAAAAGATAATATTACACCCATAGTAGGGGCAATAGATAAAGTAAATCAAATAGGAGGATATGAATTTGATTGGAATGATAATTCTGAGCATAGCGGTCACGATATTGGTGTTATCGCTCAAGAGATCGAAAAAGTGCTGCCAGAAATAGTAGTCAATAGAGATAATGGCTATAAGGCAGTTCGTTATGAAAAAATTGTCGCGTTATTGATTCAAGCTGTAAAAGAACAGCAGTTACAAATCGATGAGCTGAAGTCAAAGCTCTAGCGACAGAAACCAAATTATATGGAAATGACTTACCCTACCTGGACTTACCAGGGTAGGATCTTCAACGATATATCAGACTTCCCAGAAGGCACTTATGGATTTATCTATGAGGTGTATCACAAACCTACCGGCCTAAAGTACATAGGCAAAAAAGTCCTTTATTTTGAAAGAAACAAAAAGCTTGGTAAACGAGCATTAGAAGCCTTGCGTGAAGAAAGAAAAGAAAAAGGCATCGGTGGACGGGTACCGTTAAAGCAAAAAGTAGTTACCGAATCTGATTGGAAAGAGTACTACGGTTCTCATCCCACTATTATAAAATATGTAAAAGAGTCTACTGATCTTAGAAAAGATTTTGAACGTAAAATACTTGATTTAGTACCTAATAAGAAGCTCTTAACGTATTATGAATGCAAACACCTATTTATAAATGACGTTCTAGAGACATATAGTCATCAATTTATTAATGACAATATATTAGGAAAGTTTTACAGAAAAGATTTTAAAAATGATTAGACTAAAAGAAATTATCGGCTACCCTTCATTGCAGTATCACATAGATAATGGACTCACTTTATCTGAACATGTCTACCGTTATTCTAGCGATGCCTTTATACAATTATTTGCTGAGGCAAGAGAAGCTTGGAGAGACGGTTATATTACATTAAACGAAGAAGATGAACATCTTTTAGAAACAACAGATATAGGAGAGTATGGAGACTACAATGGAATGAAAGTTCCTTTAGATCTTCCTATGGTCTCAACAAAATATAATCCACTATTCGAAATTGGCGCACTAATTGACGAGATGATTGAGAACGAGGATACAATTGACGAAGCTCTTTCAATAGAAGAGATGATTGACTTTGACATGATCAAAGAGTTAGTAGAGTCAATTGGAGGCCAAATCGATATGGACAAATTTAGAAAAGCAGTTCAAATTCAAAATGAATCATTTGATTATAATGGATTTGATCTCTTAAAAGCCTCAGTAGGGTATATGAATGAAGCTGAATATCAAGGCAAAAAGGTACAGCTGAATAAACCTAAACGTGGTGGTAGTAAAAAATTCTACGTTTATGTAAAGTCTAAAAAAGGTAATGTAAAAAAAGTATCTTTTGGTGACACAGGTCTTTCTGTTAAGTTTAAACAAAAAGGAGCAAGAGCTTCATTTGCTGCAAGACATAAATGTGCAACTAAAAAAGATAAAACAAAAGCTGGCTACTGGTCTTGTAACATTGGACGTTACTGGAAATCATTAGGTGGTAGTTCTAACTTCTCAGGTTACTGGTAATGGCAAGAGGTTCTCACTCATCCCCGCAGACAACTAAATACCCTAAACGTAGGAAGTCTCAAAAAAAATCATTATCTTTATTAAAGAATAATGAACAGGTTTTAAAGGCTTTAAATGCGTCCTTATAAAGAGGAAATAAAAGAAGGTTATATTATTAGAGAGTTTCTACAATCTACTCCCTCATTTGAATTCGTTTGGCATAGAGATAAAGAAGATCGTTGGATACAACCCACACACGATACAGATTGGTTATTTCAGTTAGATAATGATACCCCACGTCAATTACAAAATAATAAACTATTTATACCAAAAGAGACATATCACCGTCTCATTAAAGGAAGTGGTGATTTGGTTTTAAAGATTTGGAAATTAAATGGCTAAGAAAAAAAGCGGTTACGACATTGTAAGTTACAAACCGAAAGCTAAAAGAAAAAGACCAGGCATACATGCTAAGTCTAAAACATCGAAATTAAAAAGTTCTAAGAACTATAAAAAGATATACGTAGGACAAGGAAAATGAAATTAAGTAGAATTATATTAGAAGACGATTATTACGGTAAGTTCAAAACTGAAGCTCAAGATTTGCAAAATGAGATGAGAGATACTTACAATCGTGACGATATACATGTTCATATAATTCAACATTCAAACGGTGATAAAGCTATTGGTAAAGTAACCATTAAAAGTAGAGAAGATATTAGACCATCTGAATACCAGAACATGAAAAATTTCCTATCTGCCAAAGGTTTTAAGATAACAGGAGGTGCTAACTTTGCTGATTATGATAAAGAAAGATACTACTACCCTAATATAGAATTTGAATTTGAAATATGAAACTATCAAAAATCATATTAGAAAACAAAAAGTTTATAGTAAGAGAAGAGTTAAATCTCTCAAATGCTGATGTAGTAAAACTTGCAGAAGCTATTACTGACAAACTTGAAGACTATCTTGATATAGATAATAGAACACTATTATTCCAATCAGTTTCTGCAGCGATTGGTGAATTATTACAAAATAACGAAATATAAGTTGTTTGTTTTAAATAAAGTTCTTATCTTATTGAAGATACGGACTGGTTATGGATTATACTTTCCTTTTAGGATCCATTGAAAATATATTGGGCAAAAGCCATAAGAGAGCTAGAGATAACTATGCTTTCCACTGTCCTTTTTGCAATCATCGTAAACCTAAATTAGAAATTAATCTAGCAACCAATGAAGAGGGTAATAACCCTTGGGAATGTTGGGTATGTCAAACAAGAGGTAGAACAATTAAATCTCTTTTATATCAGCTAAAAACTCCTAAGGAACAAGCTGCAGACATACTTAAGTATCTTCCTAAAGGTACGTACATTGAATATAAACAACTATCTATAATAGAATTACCGAAAGAATATCAACCTTTATATTCCGCTTCACAAACATCAGTAGTTGCTAACTTAGTCAGAAAATATTTACATGAGAGAGGACTTAGTACAAATGATTTTATTAAATATAGCATTGGATACGCAACAAGTGGAGAATATGGAGGAAGAGTTATTATCCCAAGTTATTCTGAATCCGGTCAACTCAATTTTTTTGTTGCACGAGCTTTTGATGGGAACTATTTTAAATACAAAAACCCCGAAGCTTCAAAAGACATAATATTTTTCGAAAACCTAATAAACTGGGCTCAACCAATTATTTTGTGTGAAGGTGTTTTTGACGCTATGTCTATACGCAGAAATGCTATTCCTATTTTAGGGAAAAGTATATCAACATCACTACACAAACAAATAATTACCAGTCCATTAAAAGACATATACATAGCATTAGATCAAGATGCTAGAAAAAAAGCATTACAAATAGCTGAACAATTTTTAAGTGAAGGTAAAAGAGTATTTTTGGTAGATTTACCAGATAAAGATCCATCTGAGATGGGTTTTGAATTTTTTACTAAGCATATTCAATCTGCAGAACAGTTAGATTTTTCTAAACTTATGCTGCACAAATTAGATTTATGATTAAACAAGGAACAAATATCCTAAAAGAACATTCTAATCAACGATTAGATTTTAATGCACAATTACAGCAGATTAATTTTTTAGATAGACGAGTTTATAAGAGGTCGGAAGGCGTGTATTATCCATCCGTAACCACCATACTCCAATACATGCCAAGAAATCAATTTTTTGAAAATTGGTTGAAAGACGTAGGTCATAATGCCGACCTCATTGCTCGTCATGCTGCAAAAGAAGGAACCCAAGTACATGAAGCAGCAGAAGCTTTAGTTTTAGGTGAAGAAGTATCTTGGATGGATGATTACGGCAAAGCAAAATACTCCCAAATAGTGTGGGAAATGATTTTACGTTTTCATGAATTTTGGTTAACCCATAAACCTGAACTGATATCTTCGGAAGATTTTGTATACTCTGATGAACATCAATATGCCGGTACTGCTGACCTTTTAGTCAAAATGGATAATGAAGTTTGGCTTTTAGATATTAAAACATCTAAACATCTTCATTCTTCATATAACCTTCAGTTAGCTGCGTATGCTAAAGCTATTGAGGAAATGAGAGGTATAAAAATAGACCGTACTGGAATACTTTGGTTGAAATCACATACAAGATCTGCATCAAAGAAAGAAGGTGTGTATCAAGGAAGAGGTTGGCAAGTTAAAGTAATCGATGATATTGATAAGAATTTTGCACTGTTTAAATCTATTTATAACTTTTATAAAATAGATCATCCTACTACCGAACCTATTTATAATAGTTATCCAACGACATTAAAACTATGAGAAAACTTTGTATCTTAGCGTTAATACTCGTTTCTATAACAAGCTGCGGAACATATACGGTAGCTCGTTACGAAGTAGAAAACGTACTGGCAGTGACAAAGGCCGGAGATACAATACAAGTTCCAATCTCAGAGTTACAACGTCAGTATAACTATAATACATTTTCTGATTGGCAATTTTACTATGGAAACAATAGTTGGTATTACTGGAGTGATTGGAGATTACGTTACCCCACTTATAGCATTTGGTATAATGATTGGTATCGTCCATATTGGTATCGCCAAAGGTATTATTATCAACCTGAGACAAGGTACATACCACGACGTGAAATTCCACAAGTTAGACCAAGATCAGAACAACCAAGAGTCAGAATAAACGGAAGAAGAAATGAAATTATCAACACTAATCCTAGAAGCACGCAACCGTCCCAAGATCGTAGTAATGGCAGGAGGAGCTGGAACAGGGAAGTCATACCTTCTCAACCAACTCGATCTAGGATCACTCCCCCTAGTCAACCCAGACAAATACGTGGAGGATCCAAAGAGTCCAGCATACAACAAACTAACGTCGGGCGTCGCTCTAGCGAACAAGGAAGCAGACCAATTAACAGACGACAAAACTAGCTTTGTTTGGGATACCACTGCATCTAACCCTAAAAAGGTTAAAGACATTATTAATAAAGGATATGATGTCTACATGGTGATGGTTTATACCCACCCTATGATTGCTTATATTGCAAATGCTGGACGTAAAAGACAGGTACCTTCATCAGCAGTTTTTTCAACTTGGCGTAATGTATACCAGTTAATAAAAGATTATCAAAAAATGACTGGTGGTAATATGTCAATTTTTATTAACGATAGAGGTGGACAATATAAAGACGAAGTAGAAGGATTTGACACAGCAGCCAAAAACGGCGTACAGGGTATTAAAGATTATCTTCAAAATTATAATAATAAAAATGATATTGGTGGTTCATCATTTTTTGTACCTGTTGAAATGTCTAAACAAGAAGAAGAAGAGTTTCTTAAAGCAACTGCCAATATAGATTATAATAAAGATAATAGATCAGAAGATAAAGCACTTAAAAAGGTGTTTTTAAAAGCTTACCAAGCCAATGGAGTTGGACCTGGAGAAGATAAATTAAGAGATGCGGTTAAAAAGTATAGAGCTGAAAAAGAAAAAACCAGTGAAAGAGAGAATGACATCCTTGAAAATATTGCTGAAATGCTCTATAGTCCCACTTTCCAAGCTATATTACAACATTCTACTCCAGCTGAGATAGATCAAAATATTCAAAACTTCTTATCATAATGGCAGTAGCACTTTACCCAGGAGCATTTAAACCACCTCATAGAGGTCATTTTGAAGTTGTAAAAAAACTACTGAATGGTTCTCACGGTGGAAAGTTATATGATGTACAGTCATATAAAGATGTAGGTAAAGCAGCATTGTCTGGAGAAAGTGATAAAGTTGAACCTATATCAAAAGTACTGGTTTTTATTGGAGGAGGAGAAAGAAATGGATTGACTAAGGAAGAGTCAACTGCTGTATGGAAAATGTATGCTAAACATTTACCAGGAGTTGAAATAATGGATGGTCAAAAAAACCCTATGTTTGCTGCCAAGGATTATGCTAAGGCTAACCCTAATATTAGTTTTTATGCAGTTACTGGAGTTAGGGGACAAGAAGATATACAGGATCTTAGACGTATTACAACATACAAAAATACCCCTAATGTTAAAGGTTTAGTAATTACGGGTTCTGGAGAGCAAAGAGCAACAAAATTTAGACAAGCAATACTATCAGGTAATTTAGATACTGTAAAAGATTTTTTTCCTGCTGAGTTATCTAGAGAAGAAATATTAAAAATTATTACTATGTTAAAGAAAAGTATCATTGCTGAAATAATGGCAGAAAAAGTTGATGATCTTTTTGATAAGTGGTTTGAAAAAGAACCTATTCAAGAAGGTTCTTCTGGAGCACCAATAGCTCCTAGATCAGTTGTTAAATCTGAAGACAGAGAAAAACTTATTAGAACATACGAAAGATTAAGAGAGATCTTAGGTGATCAATACTACAGAATTACTTTTGAAGAAGATCACGTTAGAGTAGGATTAAAAGAAGAAGGTGAAAGAGCGGGATTCGATTATACTCCTTATATGGCATCTATATTAGAATACATGCTAGATGAAGGAATGAAAATTACCCCACTACCAGAAGTTAAAGTTAAAAAAGATTTAGTAGAAGCTTCTGACTTTTTTGGAAGAACAGCTTATTACGACCCTAACGAAAATACCATAGTACTGTACACTCAAGGAAGACACCCTAAAGATGTTATGAGATCATTTACTCATGAAATGGTTCACCACATACAGAATATAGAAGGTAGATTAGGAAATATACAAACATCAAACACCAACGAAGATGACTCGTTATTAGAATTGGAAAAAGAAGCTTACTTGGTTGGAAATATTACATTTAGAAATTGGGAAGATAAAACAAAAAACGGTTATGGAAAGTCTTAAAAATTTATTAAAAGAAGGTTACCCTCTTAGAGAAGAAAAGCCAACTCCACCTTACAAGATATATTGTGATATGGACGGAGTGTTAACAGACTTTGAAAAAAGGTTTGAACACTTTACTGGAATGCATCCTCAAGAGTATGAAAAAGAAAAAGGAATAGCTGCATTTTGGCACTTAATAGATACTGAAATAGGAGTTAGATTTTGGGTAGGTATGGATTGGATGCCTCACGGTAAACAATTATGGGACTTTATCTCACCATACAAACCAGACCTATTAACTTCTCCTTCAAGAGACAATACTTCAAGATTAGGTAAAAACCTATGGGTTAAAAATAACCTTAATCCAAAACCAAAAGTCATATTTGCTTATTCAGCCGATAAACAGAGATATGCAAATGAAAAATCTATCTTAATAGATGACAAAAAATCAAACATTAATGAATGGACATCTAAAGGTGGTATTGCAATTAGATGTAAAGACGGAGATGTTAACCATGTTATAGAAAAATTAAAAGAACTAGGATATGAGTAGTAAATTTTTTGCTAGTAGACATCAAAAAGACAATAACGAAAAAGTTAATACTAAAAATGCACCTGGTAGTAGACAAAACTTTAAAAGATCTACAAGCGTTAGAAAAACCGGTCGAGGAAAATAGTTATGAGTGAATCACTACTTAAGAAAGAATTTAAAGAAAGTGATATCCAAAGAGTTAGAAATTTAGTTAATAAAGATTATACATCTAAAACTAAATCTCAAACAGGATATCAAAAAGCTTACACACACCACGAAGAAGGAGACATATGGGAAGAGTCTGGTAAGACTTGGACTATAAAAAATGGCATTAAACAAAATGTCACTAAATTAGATGCTGCTAAAAAAGCAGTTCGTACTCCTCTTACTTGCCCGAACTGTGGTGGTTCAATGAAACATTGGTTAGCTAAAAAAATGTATAAAATACATGGCTTTTGTTTTGATCCATGTACTGTGCAAATGGAAGCTGAATTACAAAAAGCAGGGTTATATGAAGCATACGAAAAACGTATGATAAATGGTAACATAGCCGGTTTCATACAAGACGTTGAAAATTGGGTTATCGAATCATTAGAAGATACAGGTACCTATGTTACCGAACAAGGTGATGTTGAGAGTTGGAGCGGAATGTCTAACGATTACAAAAGTAAAATACTAGAAAATCTTCAAGGGTATTTAAATGTCTTCCGTAAACACATTAGCTAATATTTATATATAAACATTGGCAATGACCCAAAAAGAAATACTCGACTCTTTATTGGAAGAAATCAGGCATGTTAAAGCACACATGCCTAACGGGGAACTTAAACAAATGCAGAGAGATATTGAATCTATGAAAGAGGATGTATCTGATATGAAATATACATTATTAAATCCGGATAATGGGGTTATTGTGAATACAAATAAGAATACTGAATATAGACAGTACCTACAATCTAACCAAAAAGACTTTGATCAGCAGATGGCTAAGATAGCTGAAATAGAACATTGGAAAGCTGGTGTCACTAGAGCATTGTGGATTATTTTCGGTATTATGGCCGGTATTATTATAAGAATGCTAATGATGCACTCAGATAAACTATGAAAAAATCACAACTTTTAACCTTAGTACGAGAATTAGTACAAATTACAGAAAAGAAAAAAGGCGTTGACGGTAAAGCATGCTGGAAAGGATACAGATATGCCGGTACTAAAAACGGAAAAGACGTCTGTATAAAAGTTAAAGGATGAAAAAATCTCAACTCATACAACTTGTTAAAGAAGTACTTCGAGAAGAAGCTACTATTGATAAATATATAACAGTTATTAGTGTTATAGACGGTAAACGTAATCTTGATAATGATCAAATACAAATGATCTTTCAAGGTGATGTACACGGTACATTTTACATTTACACCAATGAAGAAGGTGAATATGAAAATGAAAAGAAGGTTACTAAAGTAGAAGCTTTAGAATATATAAAGTACTATAACGCTAGATTAAAAAGAGACTCTGAAACAGAAGAACGTTTAGGAGCAAAACTAGGAGTATTAGGAATAGAATCTGAACTTAGATTTAATCATGGTGAGATATCAGGTGATCCTACAGTTTTTTCTAAAAACGAAAACTACGCCGACGGTACAGTAAAAGGTAAATCTAGACCCGGCAGAGTTAAAAAATCAGGAGCCTCATGTAAAGGATCTGTAACAGACCTTAGAGCGAAAGCCAAAAAATATGGCGGAGAAAAAGGTAAAATGTATCACTGGTGTGCAAACATGAAAAGTGCAAGAAAAAAATAAACCATTACTCACTACTTGTGCTGTAGGTGATTTTTACGTAAATGAGGTTTTAGAGTTCCTAAACACAGAATTTTCTAAGGACTTTAACATCCACGTACTTACCGACAAACCACACATGTTTAAAAATGTTACTGTTGATTTGTACGAAAAGACCACTTTTAACTATTTTGATAAGTTTATATACGGAATTAACAAAATACAACAGTATAACTCTTCTGTATTAATGTACGATGCTGATATATTAGAGTGGCTCGAAGGAGATATTAATAATTTTGATTTTAATTCAGACGTCATACAATTTAGTAACACATGGCATGCAGCAAATACTTTTGGTAAATTAAAATTTATTGAACTAAATGGTATTTCTTTTTTTGATTTTTTTCAAAATATATTAAAAAAAGAAAACATTGATGGAAATAATATTACCTTAGTGCATGAAGATAAGATGTTCTTTCCTTTACAAGATTATACAGAATTTTTAAAATACTTTACTTCTTTACTTAAACCATTTACTGAAAACTCTTACAAATTTTGGGGACATAAAGGTGCAGTTGGTAATGGAGAGGGTGTAGCTATAGGGTATGCGTTATTTAAAAGTAATCTACCTTATAGGGTAATTAACTATAGCAGTACTTAGACTATTTATTTATATACGTATATAAAACAATTTCAAATGACCTATCAAGAAATAAAAGATCGTCTAACTAAATGTGAACTCACATTAGAAAAAATAAAAGACGGTACATATACAGGTAAAGATATTACCGAAAAAACTCAAAAGTTAAAACTCATCAAAGAATCATTACGGAAACAACTTGTGGAAGCTGAAAAAGGTATGGTTGCTACTGATGATGAGAATAAAGCTAAAGAATTAGCTGACAAAGGAGTAAACGTTAAACTAACCTCAGAAATGAAACCAGGATCAGAAGAAGCAGGTGAACACGAAAGAATGAAAAAATTATCTCCTAAAGATCAAGAAACGATTAGTAAGATCCGTGCTATGATGCAAGCTGAAAAAGATAAACAACTTGCACA
>Ga0222714_10000933_pt1 | contig 33225 bp, 44 predicted proteins | sample C33_3DmetaG_FD_165048 | JGI IMG/M metagenome (GOLD analysis project Ga0222714, IMG submission 165048) | Estuarine water microbial communities from San Francisco Bay, California, United States - C33_3D | ecosystem: Environmental > Aquatic > Marine > Unclassified | place: USA: California... | reverse complement strand
AACTTTTGGTGGCTCTGCTCTTTCCTGCTGGTCAGTTTCACGCCAGCCAGCTTGCGTTTTCAGATAAAACATTGATGCAGATGTATTGCCTTCTCTAGCCTGTTTCAGTAGCCCACCAGCGACAGATGCGATTGCTCTTGCCTTTCCCCTTTTATATGACGCAGAAACAGACTCATCACGCTCTAGTATAGCCTGAAAGGTTCTATGCGGTATGCCGAAATAATCAGCTATCTGCTTTTGATTAAGAACAGCAGCGAGCGTTTCAAGCTCTCTGATTTGGTCATCTGTCAGTTCTGTTCTAGGTCTTGGCATTAGCAAATGCCTTCAATGCATAAAATACTAAGCTGTTCCTGTAACCGCCATCATGCGTTGGAATGATGTCAGTTACCCCATGCTTGTTTCTCCAAGCAGGATAAACCAGCAAGCTGTTATTCGGCTGCTCAAATACTGCATCGTATTCGGGAACATATAAACAACCACCTTTACTGTTTTGCCTTGCGGTATATATGCAGTTATAACTAGGCACAACATTGCCCTTGTCAATATGTATAGGTGCGCTGATGTTGTAGTTGCTAATTGAGCTAGTGAATAATTCTCCAAATTTCCATCGACTTGGTATAGCTTTCATTGCAGAAATTTGTTTTTTATACATATCTGGGCATATTTGTTTTATTAGCAATTCCATTTCATCAGAAGCCAATCTCATGGCTTTAATAAAATTTTTGGCAGATTCAACAGAATGTACGCTGCTTTTATTATGATACGGCCTTCTCATGTGCGGTTTGGATGGGATGCTGCCGATTATCGTGCTGTACTGTACTGTTTGCTCGGCTTTCGCTTGTTTCCTTGTTTTCCCATCCCTGTAAACGGCAGAAAACACATCGCTGCGTTCGAGTAATGATTTAGGAACCCTATCTGTTCTCAGCTCTGAATTAGCCAGAGTCATCAACTTTACTAATTTTTGAGAATATTTATTCACATCCGATATATAAAAACCAACAACTTCATCCTTTTCAACAAGTTGGCAATCTTCGAAAATATTAGGTTCAATCTCACCTACTCTTGTGCCAGTCTTGATTTGACTTCCATTGTTAGATATATGAACGATTTTCATCTGACATCTCTACCGCAGCTTTTAGCAAAACCTTTGATATCAGCTTTTACGTCAAGCCTGCCTTTTTTGTTTATAGCTTTTATCCATGGACTCCACTGTAAAGACATTTTTTTTGCAGCTTCTGCATCATTGCCTTCCGCATACCATTCATGCAAACCTCCAGAATTAGTCCCGATAGAGGGGCATGAAAACCAATACCTGTTAAAACGCAGTACGCCATTGCCATTCTGTATCGTTTGCATCTGGAAATCTCTATCTTCCTTTGTGTTTTCTCTATAGCGCCATTTTATTTTGCCAACTTTCATATAAACGCAAACTTCACACCATTTTGAGTTTACGCTGTATTTTTGTTTTTCTGTCCAAGCATACTGAGCATAATTCATGCCATATATCTCAAAAGGCAATTTTTCTGCAACTTTTTCAATGTCTTTCAATATATTAGCATCTTTTTTAACAGTCTTTCCGTTGTATATACCGAAACCCTGTATGTCATCATCGCTAAACCAGCAGCTTTCTACGCCTTTCTCTAAACACCAATCGATCATAAAATTTCTGACATAAGTTATGCCTTGATTATTTTTTTGTATGTTTATTTTGTTTTTTACGTTGTACTGGTCATATTCGTGAGGCTCGACAAAATGGTATACATCATAGCCAGCAGACTCAAAGAGTTCATAGGTTTTAGTGTTTGGCCTTCCCTTGCTTGGAATGCAGACTATCATTTGACTTCTTTTCTCAAATAATTCAACAAGATGCCGCCTACGTATGCTCCGCCAGAGCGCAAACTGGCAATTAATTCTTTAGCTTCATCGTAATCTGATGATTCAAACTCGATTTGGATAGCCTTTTTAACTTCATTGGCATATTCATCTATCTCGTTATCATGTTTATCGTCATCAAGTATTGAATAATCTATATCATCCACAAATGATGGCAGCACATCCCATCCAAGCACATCTAGATTAAAATTTAGCTGCTCTAATTCTATAAGCTGGTTTTTCAATATCTCCTCATCCCAGCCAGAATTAAGCGCAATTTTATTGTCAGCAATGATATATGCCTTGCGCTGAGCATCAGTTAAATGGCTTGCCTCGATAGTAGGCACTTCGGATAGACCCAGCTTCTTTGCTGCCATAACTCTGCCGTGACCAGCGATAATGCCATTCTTGCCGTCTACAATGACAGGGTTCAGGAATCCAAACTCTTTCATGCTGGCAGCTATCTGGCTTACCTGCGCATCAGAGTGTGTTCTGGAGTTCATAGCATAGGGGATAAGCGTATCTGTTTTTAGATTCGTTATCTTTAATTTATTGTTCACCATTTTTCTTTGTCTGCCCAGTAAGCTGCTGACATCTTGCCTTTGGAGATATTCTTAGCGTGTCTCGCCTTGAATGAAGCTCTGCGTGCTGCATCAGCTTTTGATTCGCCTTTTTTGGCTGGCGAGCCTGATACGCCTTGCTGACCGAAGCGAATAGTTTTGACTTCATCGCCTTCTTTGGCTAGAACAACATGGGATTTGGTGGGATGATTAGGTGTGCGTTTCGGCTTGTTATAGCCTTGAACGCCTAGCTTTTTGATTCTAGGGTCTTTTTCTGCCATCTGTACTCCCTGAGTTCAATGGGTTGTGTCTCAGACACGATGGCTTGATTATAGGCGGTGTTTAATATAGCTGTCAATGATAGTAATTATATGTAAATCAAGGATGTCATAGCGAAATCAAAACCATAATTATCATGGATAGCAAAATAACCATTCCTGCCCATGCTTCAAATTTTTGTTCTTCAGGTGTTTTGTTTTTCATGTTGTCACCTTTTGTTGATAATCTGGAGCATCCTTGCCCCATCTTACCACTTGGATTGTTATTAAAAAATTCCTTTTAAGCTGCCAGCAATTTCATCTATGTATCTGCTTTCTTTTGCCAAATCCATCGGGTCAGGCTGTCCCTGACCTTCAAAAATTTCCCAAAGCAAAGGTTCATCTTGCTGAACAAAATAACGAGCATAGTCACACAGAGCTTCGCTCACCCTGCGTTTGCCTTGGTCACCAGAGTCTTGGAAAATCACCCAGTTGAGGATGTCTTGACTGAGCAGCTCGTCACCATTGATGGCTTCTGACAGCACTTCTGCTGCATTATTTTTTGATGCAAGGCGTTGCCAGACTAAAGTCAGAGCCTTGTCGCTTGGGTCATACTCCCCACAGCGAATAAATTCGTAAATGTTATCAGTGTAAATATCTCTCAAGCTCATAGTATCCACCCTGTGAATGTGTAAAAAATTATAGCGGTTAAAATAATGATGCTGCCAGTAGCATATGCCAGTTCTGAAATGTAGTGTTTTTGTTTTTTAGTTAGTTTCATGTTTCCCCCTAGATTAAGCTGCAAGCTCTGAAATGTATTTTGCGATAAAGTCAGAAATCGTGCCGTTATAGAATTCTGACCACTTGTCGCTGAAATTAATTCTCTGAAAGGCAACTAATTGCCCTTTGTGGACAGTATAACGATACTCGGTATCTCCGTGCATTTCATGGCTCTCGGTAATATGCGCACCTTCATTGGCGGAAATAAAACCTTCAACACCTGACCTGCCAGAATCGCAAGCTGCTTTGAAATAATGCGCTGCACCTTCTGGGTATCCATCATGGTGAATATAAACAGTGGTATCTACGCCTGACCAGCCGTTGTTTTTGAATTGATATGTTGCTCTCGTACTCATTTTTTTATCTCCAAGTAAATGCACATCCTTGTGCTTGTTAATTTAGCTGTTTAGCCATTCATCGTATGTTTTAAGCGGCTTACCTGTTATGCTGTCGATGCCGTTACCATCGTCACAACAGTCGCAATAAATTTCATACTCTGTTTCATTGCTACCCCTAGCTTTTGTCTGCCAGTCTGCTCTAACTGTCTGAATCTCTTTGCCTTCATGTTTTAATGTACTCATTGTCTTTATCTCCAAGTTGTAGCACACCCTTGTGCGTTTAATTAATTAGTGATTTTTGTGGCCGTATTTTTTAAATATTTTGCCCTTGCGTATGCATGAGAAGCGTTATAGTGAATGCTATCTGCTTTACCATCGCAATAAACAACTAAGTGTGAGCAAGGATATTTTTTAATTGTTTTCACGTATATTTCCATTTTATTAGATATTTTCATTGTTTAAGTCTCCAAGTTGTAGCACATCCTTGTGCGTTGTTTTTTAATCTTCATCTATTGCTTTTTCAATCTGCTCAAGGCTTGAGTATTTTTTAGTCCAGCTCCAATGCTCTGGCATATAGTAGCCATCCATAAACCATATTCTATAACCTTTATAGTCGTATTCTCTGTAGCCATCTTCTCTTTCGTGTACTAGTTTTGATTTCATTTTCTTCTCCAAGTTTGGGTCAGCACCTTGCTAACCATGAAATCATTATCTTTTATCTATTCTTAAATGTAAAGCTTTTTTTTACATTATTGTAATATTTTATAACTTATTGATATAACTGTGCTTTTTCTTTTGGTGTATTACGTTTTGACCATGCGATTTGTCGAGAAATTACGAAATTAGTTACTTCTGGCAGTATTTCACCTGTGTAATTGATGTCTAAACTTCTGGGCCATCGGTTGAACTTTTCCTTGTACTTGTGGGCAGCCCATCCATCTGAGTAGCCCCTGCTTCTGGCAATCTTGATTAGCGAACTGTAAAATTGCCCCATGTAAATCCTATCTTCTGGTTTTGCGTTGCCTGACTTAATCCTGACTAGCATCTTGTTATCTGATTCAAGCTCAGTAGTGTAGTTGAACTCGAACCCACAAAGACATTTTTTAGCTGCCATAATTCTGCTGCATTTCGGGCAAGTTTTTGGCTCTTTTTCTTGCTTCTCTTTGAGCTGTTTATCTTCTTTGAATTTCTTTTCGTGCTTGCTAAGTGATTCGGGGACAAGATGTTCAGGGAATCCGTTACGTGCAATGTTGCCAGCATGGTCAAGGTAGATGGCATATTCTTTGTTTGGAGCAGTTCTGAATATACGCCCCGCTCGCTGCTGGAATTGAATTTTGGATTTGGTGTTGAAACAATCAATTAGGCAGGATGTGGTAGGACTGTCCCAGCCTGTCGTTAGTAGTTGCGAGCAGCTTAGAATTTTAAAGTCACCATTATCGTGACCTTTGAATAATCTTATACGCTCCTGCTGATCTGTGTATCCATCAATATGTTCTGCCTTGATCCCAGCTTTCCGAAACATCTCCACAAGGTATTTACTATGAGCGATACTAGGTGAGAATGCTGCTGTCTGCCTATTCTGACCATGTTCCAGCCAGTTGCGTACTATGTCTCCTGTAAGCCTTTCCTTTTGAGATTCTACAGCATTGCTGAGTGCAACAGGGTCGTAGTCTGTACCGCCCGTAGGCAGCGATCTTGATTTGATGCCAGATAAATCAACTTGCGCTCCTGCATAATACTCAACAGGGCATAGGTAACCAGCTTGCAGCAGTTCTAATGTGCTGGCAGGAACCAGAAGGTCATCGTAAATCAAACCCAATCCCTTGCTGTAAGGTGTTGCGCTCAATCCGATGAATTTTGCTTTGGGGTAAAGCTCCATCAAGGTTTTGACAGCAGCATGAGTAACATGGGCTTCATCAATGATGCAAAGCTGGAAGTCAGGCTCGTATCCATCAGCTAATCTTCTTCCTAGTGTCTGAGCAGATGCTACTTGGATTGGTGCAGCATAGTCAGTAAGATGGTGGTCGGCTTGAATTACCCCGTAGTAAATATCCCAATCCTCAAAAGCATCGATAGTCTGGTCAACAAGTTTTATCCTGTCACAGACAAAGATAGCTTTGTTGCCTTTGTTTTGAGTAGATTTCATTAGGTAAGCAGCAAGATGTGTCTTACCAAAACTGCATGGTGCAGCAACCATCGGCTTTGAATTGCCAGCTTTGAATGACTGCCTGAGTAATTCGATGGCTTTTTCTTGATGTGGTCTTAGTTTCATATTTCCTCTCATTTTATTAGCGCACTGGTGAATCTGATGTTATTAAGGTGAATACTCACCCTAGCAGCCATGCCCCTGAAAAGAGACATTAGCTGCGTAGTGTTAGCGCACTGGAGCCATCTTTAGCATCCAAAGGTCAGGGTCACTGATACAAGCCCCTGCTGCATGAATTACGGCTGTATGCACCGCCAAGTGACGCTTCATGCTGCTCTGGCATTTGTGTACAGCCAAGGATAAATCCAATATAGCTTCACACCAGAACCACTCATTGCGTTATCGGCAGGATTTCACTTGAACCCTCTGATTTTATACAAGTCGGGAGAGATGTAAACATCGACCAACACTTGTACCTGCCGTGTCGGTAACATTTGCATAATGGGGGGAGAATTTTGTAAAATAGCCCTGTCGGGTCATTTTGGCAATATTTCCGTTGTCACTATGCCGGATGTTTAGGGCTGGTAACCCACCGACAATTTAATAATATTCGCTTCCTCATTAAAAATCAAGCCCCACTTCGGTGGGGTTTTTCTTGTGTTTTATAAACATAAAAGGCATAATCACATCTACTAATCGTTCCTCTCAAGCGTTTAGTTGTCTCCCTTGACCAGCTCCCTAAAAAGAGCTGGTTTTTTTATTTTGATTCCATCTCAATAAGCAAGTCTATGAAATGCTTTGCTTTTTCAAGGTCTTGGATGCCACCTTTATCACGCCACCTGGTTAAATACTTGATAGCGCAACCCTCGCAGAATCCAATGTCATTTTTATGTATATACTCAACTGGCTGAATCTCAAGTCCTTTGTAATGCCTACCGCCAACTTGCTTATCTACTGCTTTCAATCTTACTCTCCCTGCCAACAGCTCTGTCCCAGTGGTAACAGCTCACGCAATACCATCCTTTTCGCTTTTCATCTAGGTTAGGTAAATATTCAATAACTTCTTCTGCTGTTTTTTTGCCACAGCGTTCACATAATTTAATGGCGAAATCGTCTTTCATATAGCCTTCTTTTTTTGTTGTAGATTGATTTAATACGTTTAAGACGGGCAATGTCGAAACGCCTAATAGTGTTTTCGTTGTCTAGCCGTTCCACGAACGCTGACCCATATATTCTCAACAGAGACTTGCGATATTCGATTACATTGCCCGAAAGATGATTATTACATTTTTTGCACTGGGCATGACAGTTAAAAACATTAAATCTCGCATGCGGAGCAGAGCCGACAGACCGATAATGTCCAGCATCAAAACTACCACCATGCTTTATATCGCCCTGTATTGCCCCACAAGACACGCAAGCTCTACCCCTATCCCTAACCCTTATATATGAATTAAAAGCTATCTGCGCTTCTTTCGTGAAATCTGAGCGCGTCTTTAACTTCTGTTTGCGCTCTTTTGTATCTTTGCGGATTGCTTTATTCGTAAATTGCTTGCCTTTCTCACTCTTTGCCCACTCCAGCAGATGCTCAATGCAGCAAAATGCCTTTAGCTGACCTACAACAGCATCAGCTTCAGGCACTTTGGTTTTGCACAGGTAACATCTACGGGTTTTCACAAATGTCCGACCTGGGCAACTATCAGCTCTGACCATCTAACACCTTTCTGAGCATAAGAATCAAAAATCTTCTTAATGTATTCAGTGCCTTGAGCTTTATCAAAAATGGAACTTATTGATATGTACTCCATCATCGCCAGCTTGTCCTCATAGCTTGCTGGCTTTAGTAATTTATCGTAAGTTTCTTGGAATTTCTGGCTATCCCTGCGGAGTATTGGAACTCCAATGGTTAGCTTACATTCGTTCCGAGCATGATGCTCATCACCACCATATAACTGCTTCCCGATGATGTCATACATCAAATAGAAAAGTCGGTTCTGTGGGATGCTTCGATGGGCAGGTAATAACTCAACTATGAAGGGCATTTTCATGCCCCTCAAGTCGTCAAGCAGAAATGATAGCTGTTCCTGGTTGCTAACCTTCCATGTCTGCATTAAGAAATGCCCTCGGTGGAATTTTTAGTTTCTCATTCATCAACTGAAGATTTCGCAGGTTCAGCATATCTTTACTAAGCCATTGATTTAGCAACTGACGAGATATGCCAAGTTGCCTAGCAAACTCAGATTGACTCATGCCAGATTCAGCAATGATATTGCTGAGTATCTTTCCATGATTAGAAAGGCGCATCATTGAAGTCCTCACCTGCTGCTGGCTGATGCCTTGGCGCATCTTTTGCCTGAACACTAAATGATAGCACTGGTGCTTTTGGATTAGATTTGTCACTTTTCCAGGCAGATAGCCAATACTCTTTGCCATCGACAGTTATCGCTCCATTAAAATCTGGATGCTTGTCTGTTGTTTTGCGGTCATTTTTCCAGATAGCTCCGCGATTATTATTATCATAATTCGTCATTGTCATTTTCCTCTATTGTGTAAGTTGGTGAGTTTTTAACATCTTGCAAAATCAGGTTTAACTGATTCTGAAAAATTTCTATCGCATCGACATATCCTGTTTTGTATATGTTTTGTAATTCTAAAGGCTCTTTCTCAAGCTCTTTGCCATACTTGTCTTTGTACCTCATGCTGAATATAGTCATGTAGCTCATACTTTGTACTCCTTTGCCAGTTTCTCAACTTTCTGCACCATGTCATAAGTTAGTGCGGCAAGTTTTGCGATGTAATCTTCATCTCGCTCCACCTTAATCAGCAATGGAACTCCAAAGTCTGGGTGAAAAGCATAGAAGTAGGCGTGGTCAGCTTCAGTAATCCAGAGTTGACCCTGAACTTGTGGTTTATACTTAGGTGGCAGGATTCCATCTCGAAGATACTCCACCATAGTATTTGCCATCGGGCATTTTATTTCTAAGACGGCTACCTTTCCATCAGGCAAATCAATAACGCCATCAGGGGAGCAGCCAATCTCCAATTTGTCCAGCTTGCAAAACCCAATCTCGCTGACAGCATAGTCGGTAATAAACTCAAAGTTTTCCCTAGCCATTGGCTCAAGCTCAGTGCCGCGCCTCATAGCCTCGGTTTCATGCACATAGGCTTGCTGCTGCGTTACTTTCTCGGCTACCAGGTCGTTGATATAGCCATCAACCTGCTTGCTTGCCTGACCTGTTGGTGTGATTATTTTGTGGAACTGGCTTGCACTTGGAACGCCAAGTCTATCTGCAAACCACTCAGGAGTGCGTTGCTCAAATTTAGATATTCTCATTAGATTTCCCTTTCTTCATCTCAATCATCTGCAAAGCCCTGACATACTCAGGTTCAGTAAATTCTTCAAGCGAACCTTTCTTGAACGCCTTAAGGAACTTCTCTAGGTCTGAATCCGATTCTTCCAAAGCATCGTATAACTGTTCTACCTGAACACCAGTGATTGTTTTTGGCTTGCCACGCAACATTGAACCTTCGCCATCATCATCTTCTGCTGGTATACCAGCTACAGCTTGCAGAGAATATCGTCTTGCATATGTAATGGCTGAACCTGCTGCCTGTGGGTCGAGCTTCTGCAATGGCAAGTAATAATCCTGCTCCATCCACTCGCCACTTTCGTGCATCAGCCTAGTAACTACGCCAATGGCGGAGTTGGTTGAGATTGGGAACTGCACATAGCTCAAGCCGTTGTCAGCAAAAGGCTGCTTGATGGCATGAACAACAGACCCAAGGTCTGCATATTTTGATTTGAAGAACGGGTTGTCTGCTGACTTTGCAGCTCCGCCCATTTGTGATTGTGCTTTACAGAGTGCTGCTGCGAGCGCAGCGATTGATTCGCTAGTTTTCATAATTATCCTCTCGTTAGTTGATTCCAGCGAGAGGATTAAATCATATTATATTATATGGGTAAAGTTTTATTTTACTTGTATTTACCAGAGACTATCATTTCAGCGATTTCATTCGCTCGGTTGGGGGTTTGACGGGCATACAGGGAGTCAAGCAAATGGGGGGCAGCAAGCTCATAATTGCCTTCTGCCATCTCTGCCAAGAAGTTCTTGAACTTGAGCAAGGAAGGTAAGCCAAGCTGGAAGCAGAGGTCAATCATTGCATCAGCTCTCACGCAATCTAGGTCTGTGAACCATGAAAAGGCTTTGCCAAGTTCAGCAATTACTCGGTCAACGTCATTCGACAACATGAAGTCAACTTCTGAGTCAGACAAGCCAAGACCACCATTCGGGTCTATATTTCTGCCAATACCCAATGTCAAAAAATTTTCTGAACACTTATATACAACATGCCTGTCATTATTTTTGACAACACCTTCATGCCTTTTGAGCATTTCAACTATTTTATCGTTATCTCTAGTCATCCTGTTTTTGACTCGCTCCAAAGTAAAATGATACCACCGCAGATACAAGCCCACCCAGGTATCCCAAGACTAAATTGATTAATTCCATTGAGTTCTGCTCTGGTGGCATGATAGTTATCATTCCAATGTAGGAACAAAAGAAAACAACCATTAGGACTCCAATGAATCTGGCTGTCCAATCTTTATTAAAGTATTTACGAGCATCCTGTTTGTCAGCAGTTTCGAGAGCAAAGACATCTACGTTGAGTTCAGCCATTTTTTGTTCAAATTCAAGCTCTGCTTCACGAATCTTTGCCAAATCTTCTGGGCTGGCATTCTGTACTGCTTGTTCGACACTTCTTTCGTCTGCTTTACACCCAAGGGCTTGCGAAATAACTTGAACAGCAGCACCAGCAACAGGTGTACCCAATGCACTAGCGATAGTCGGAGCAACAGCACCAACAAGTGATTTGATTGCGCTAAATTTCATAAGATTCCTAATATAATAATCAAAGCAGCCAGCCCTGTGAATAACCAACCAGCTTGCCTGTCAGTTAATTTGCAAAGCCAGATTGTGACAGCGTATCCAAGTTTTTTCATTTGTCTACCTTGTTATCTAGCTTTTTCCAAATAGCCCCAAGCATTTCCTTCATTTCTCTAATGTCATCCTTGTAATCGTCTTTTCTGACATACTCGGTGTGCATTTCACGCTCAATCTCTTTAACATCATCTTTCAATGCGTTCATCGCATCGTAAATAGACTTAATTATCCAACCAAGAGCTGTTGCTGCCACACCGAAAAGTGCATTAATGAGTGTCTGTTCCATTATTTTTTATCACTTTGAGTTCTGCTGTTTTTGCCTCGCATTCTTCCATAATCCACAGAAAATAGTCGTAACATTCTTCTGCGCTCCACTTTCCTTTGGAATAAGCAAGGATTGTTAGCATTATTTCAAGTTTACGCTCGGATGTCATTTGATTTTTGGTCGAACAGTTATTCTGGAATACTCCCCCATGCTTTTAGCGTAGGTAATAGCACTTGCACCACGTTGAGCCATCAGGAAATTTCTAGCTGCATACGCATCTCTGGCAGCCAAGGTTGGGTGCTGCTCAATGAAAATGCCAGCCTTTTCAATGACTTGCTTAGTATGGTTATGACCTGTGTGGATATATGTCCAGTTGCACTTACCAAAATCATCACGCCATTCGGTTGCGAATCGAAGCGGTAAATCCTCTAGCTTGCGAGTCAAATGCCCATGATGCCACGCCAGAAATATATCCTCAAAGCGGTAGACGTAGTAAGGGAATGGTGATAGCTCTACAGTGACTCTTTTATTCTTAGCGAACATTGCCCCCATAATGGCTCTGAGCCATACGCTTGATGCTTGGTCGTGATTTCCTTCAGCCATAATCACATGAACCTGCTTGTGCTTGTGAAGAAGCATCTCGACAGCTTTTATCATCAAATTAATTGCTGACTGTACAAGTCTGGGAAATCTGGTATCGGCATCTAAAATATTTTTTGCATTCGGGGTGACGGATAACATCCCATCCCAATGACCCAGGTCACCCAATTGTGCCAATACACCTTGCTCGGAATCTGGCGAGCCATCCATCATGTCTTGAAAAGCTCCAAGCATAACCTTTTCAGCAATTTCCATATCCCAATCGTCACCTGTTTCGTCAGCCCATGCGTACATACCTAAGTGGAAATCCGTCAGGGTGTAGACAGTGCATTTGTCTTTATCTTTTGGTGCTGATTTAGGTTGCTTAACTAATGGAAATGGCTTGATACCTTGAACAGCGTCAGCAACAAAATCCTTAAACGGCTGCTCTTTGCGCTCTCTGTCAATATCGGTCTTGTGCCACTGCGCTACAGCAGTTTTCTCGCCAGTTTCAGGATTAATTTTGTAATAGGTAGACTGACCTTTTAGATAGTGTGGAGAAGGTACAGCGTTGTACATTGGCTCTGATACGCTACAGTCAATTCCATGCTTGAGGAGCATCTCTTTGGAGAAGGCAAGCATCCTTTGCATGGAGCGCATATTGACACCATGACTCTCTGCCATCTCAGAAATAGAAATGCCCTGCTTTATTCTTTCTTGGTTTTTTTTCACCCAATACCAGCGATTAGGATGATTGACAAATATTTCTTCAGCTTCATCAGGAACAGCAAGCCAATCCCAGGTGTTTTTTGTCGGTAGTTTTATCATGCTTTTCCTCTCATCTCAGTGGATTGGATACCGCATCGAATGCTTCCCATAAATCGTCAACTTCTTGCGCAAATCGGTCAACATCCTGTTCAAATTCTTGAATGGAATCCAAAGTATCCTCTACAAGTCGCTGATTTTCAAGCACAACACGCTCGGCAGCTTCTACTCTGTCACGCAAATCTAGCAGTTGTTGCTGCTGATTCATTATTGTTTGTAGATTAGTTGCCAACTCAGCTAATCTGCCTTGTAGCTGAGATATATCTTGTGAGTCCATTTGTTCTTCAATAACAGCGATTCTGGTGTCAAGACGTACTCCAGTGCCACCAACTTCTGAGCGTACTGTATCAAGCTCTGAGCGCATCACAGAGAGTTGTTCTTGCAATGGAGAAATGTCAGGAATGGTAAATTCTGATACAGAGCCTTCCAGCGAATCGATGCGACCAAAGAACTCGGCAGCAGTCCAGATACCGCCAGCGACAGGTGCCAGGATAGATAAAGCAACAACAATCCAAGCACCCTTGAGCTTGAAGCCGCCAACGCTGACTTCAGCTTCGTCCAACATTACAATTTCTGACCTTCATATATGCTCTGACCTACGCCCATCACATCCAAAGCTGATTTCATGTCGTTCTGGAAAAAATTCATAAACCCCATAGACTCATTTGTCTGCACCCAAGTCAGCATTAGGTGGTCAGTGGATTGCGTATAAGTGGCAGTTGTCTCAAATAGAGACACATTGAAGTCTTGGCTCTGCTGGTCGACAGTTTGAGTAATAAAATCATTTTGGCTTGCTTGTATGAAAGCAGCAGCCATCTGAGAGTAGGTCTGTACTGATTCAAGTGACTCATTGTACTCAAGCACCTGCCCCTGAGTTATGGACAGGGAGTTATCAGTCACATATGACTGCAAGGCAAGTTGTGTTTCGGTAGTAGTGGCTTCAGATGCCATGTTGAAAACTTGTATGACCTGTGACATTGCGCTGGTCGCATCTACAAAGTCATCTACAGCAAGACTCATTTGCTCAAGGGCAACTTCCGCTTGGTCTTGGAAAAACATCTGCGCATTATAATAGGTAGCCGCCTGGACATCTGCCAGTGCAGTATTATAAGCATCCATCTGAGCCTGCGATATAATGCCGGAGTCAATCGTATTAGAGTCAGCAATCCCACCAATACCAGCATAGTATGCAAGACCAGAGACAGCATACTGTCCATTATCAATCGTGGTAATGAGCGAGTTACTCGCATTGACAAGGTCTGTGATTTCATCAGCGTATGCTGGTGCGGAAACGCTCAGAGATACTGCGAGTATCGTTAGTATTTTCTTCATCTTCAACTCCTATGCCAAGTACGGCATCGTAAAATTCTCTGTCTTTTCGGTAGTTTGGTATCAGCAGCTCTGGGTCACGCCTCATAGCAAAATACGCTTGCCGACCTACCATCAGGCTACCCCTTACCATAACAGGACAATATGTCCCTGCCTTAAACATTGCAGTCCAATTCTCATCACTCTGACATAGCCTAGATATGGCAGCAATCTGCATACCTAAGTCGTTTAAAGCTCTAGCATCACGTCTGCGGTTACACTCATCATCTTGCTTATAGCCACCAATGCTGAAGCCTAGTACATCTAGCTGAATCCCTGCGCCTGTTCCTATCAAGCAGCTATCACTTCCGTTAAAAATATAGCTTGGCGTAATAGCCGATGGCACTGGAGTCACTCTGCTTGCTGACCCTGCTCCGTTGAAATTATTAACTACAGAGTTGTCAGGGTTCTCGCTATTAACTGTGCTATTGACGTTGTTGGTGTTCAAGTCACCAGTTTGCTGCCCTAGTGCAATGCAGGGTATTAGTATCAATAGCAACAGTCGTTTCATTCATCTAAATAGCTGCAATAATAAATGCTAATAGTTCGTTGTATCATAATTTCCCCATTAATTCAGCTAATCTAGCCTTGTCAGCATCAGAGACTTTTTTTCCTTCAATCATTCTAGGTACTTTATGTCCCATAGGCTTGCCATGCTCGTCACAAATATCGTCACCATTCTCATCAACACAAGGAAGCTCGTCAAACAACGGAATCTCTTTAGTTTTAGCAACCTGTTTATGTACGGCTTTGCCATTAACGATTTCTACTACTTCTTCTTCGACTGTAACAGTCTCAGTAGCTTGGTAGTCTGGTTCATCTTCAAGCTGTTTAAGCTCATATATTTCTTTATATATACCACCATCTACAGCGCAGCAAGCATCACAAAAGGCTTTAACTTCTGGTAAGGCATTAGTCAGGTCATCAGTAGGATTGACTTCATAAGTGCCTTTGTGTGACTTATATTTAATGCCTACTTTGGACAGTCCAGCTTCTTCAGTAGTGCCGACAATCTCAGGCTGTTTAGTTGCTTCATTAAACTTAACATCAGCCCTATGACAACCGCAGAAGAAGTGCAGCTCTTTAATGTCTGAATCTTCTGGGATAGCTTTTGCTTGTGTACAGGCTGCTTTAACTAGCGCGACCTGTGTAGGGTTTAAGTCTGGTAGAGAGTCTACTAAGGCTTCGTTGGCTTCTTTGGTTTCTCTATGGTAAGTGCCATCGTCTTTTAGATAACGTAGAAATACTAAAGGGTTAATTAAACCATCTTCCGTAACCTTTCTAGACTCAATATGTATTTTATTTAGTTTCATGTTTTCCTCTACGTTAAATACATTGCAGTGAAAATTATGTCATTAGCGTTTATCCCTGTGTCCAAGTCGGAAACCTCTGACTTATTATTTAAAGCTCCGTTTAGTGTGGCTCTCGTATAAAAATATACAACGTTGTTACTTGGCGGGACTAGCCCCGACTCTGGATGTTCGCCTAAAAAGCCTTGAGCAAAGCCTACATTAACTGACCCGTAAGCGTCAGCATTACAGGTAAAAGGCGTACTTAAATACCACCTGTCTGCCGCTGTGTTTTTTGTCATTGAATCCGTCCGCATACGACAACAAACATTTACAAGGTTTCCAATTTTTGTATATTTTGAATAGCGCGCTGGGTCATAAGTTATAGAACCAAAAGACCCTGTTTCTGAACTATATATCATAGTCCAGGTACCCTCCTCATAGTCATCAAGCAGGTTCGCTGCTGCTGTGCCGCCTAGATAGATGCCTCCTGTAGCCGTTACTGTCCCTGCAAAAACAGCATTTCCAGAGGCGTTAATAGTTAAACTGTCTGTCCACGTAACGGCAGCACCTGCTGTGCCACTTGCAGCAGTAGAAAAATAATGAACGCCAGCACTCTGCGAGTATTTTGAGGCTTCGTTTGTAGTTTTATATACCCAAGAACCTCCACTATTTATATAAGCATTACTTCCTATTGATATGTTTTCATTGCCAGAAGTTATTCCTGTAATGAAGCCAGAGTTGCCAATCTCTAAAGCAGAGTAGCCTGATAGCCATGTCGAAGCTGTTGAGTCTATTGACACATTACCAGCAAAGGTAGCAAGCTCACTACCACTAGCACCTGATAGGGTTAGGTTGGTTACTCCGTTGTCTGCCCTAAGTTCATAAGTAGCGCCAACTTTTGCGGTTCCGTTATCTAAAAGATTGGAGTCATAATTCCACCTACCAAAGACAGCACCTACTGAATCAGAAGGACTACCAGCAAATATAGCACCAGAACTGGCATCAGGGGTCAGTATAGACATACCTCCACTAGCAGAGTTCTCAACTACTAAGTCATCTGCGGAAGTAGACGCAGTTACACTACCAGCACTTGCCGTATGGACATGAAGCGTTCCGTCAGGCGTGGCAGTACCTATGCCGACATTGCCGTTTGTGGTAATTATCATTCGCTCGTAAAGAGTGCCGCCTGTTGATGTTTGGAATTTTAACTGCCCCGCAATAGGTGAAGCAGTAACAATATCGCCTATAATTTTAGAATGCGTTGTATTGGCATAACCAAATTCAAGCTCAACGTCCGCCACGGCATCAATGCGCAAGCCTTGAACTTCTGCATCCCCATCCACAACTAAACTGTCAACATTAGCCGTGCCATCAATGTATAAATTCCGCCATTCTTTTGATGCTGTACCCAAATCATAGGTATTGTCAGCATTAGGAATCAAGCTGGAAGTCAGGTCAGCATTGATATTGATAGAGTCAGTATCGGCATCTCCAATCGTGATATTACCGCCAATAGTGACATTCCCTGTAACGTCTAAATCACCACCGACAGCAAAGTTGTCTACATTACTTCCATCAGCTCTGGCAAGCTCAAAACCACCAGCAGTTGCTCCATCATGCACATGAACGGAATCATTAGTGGTATTGACCGACAGTTCGCCTTCCAGACCAGTAAAGCTGGAATGCTCTGCGTTAGTGCCTCTACGTCTTTGGACTGCCTTAGTCATTTTTATTTACCTCGCTGCTTGGCATCATGAGCCAATGCTTCTAATATTTTAATTACCTTGACCATCAGCTCTGCTTGGTCGGAGTTGCGTATTTGTTCATCAGATAGCGACAATATATCATTTCTGAGGGCATCAAACCTACTGCAACCTTTCTCGCAAAGGCTTTCTTTTGCATCATGATGTAACTTCAATTTGCACCACCCTTTCTTGATATGGGAAATTTGCCAGGATAAACAGATAGGCTCCAGCAACATTGCTAGACCATTCTAGTTCGCCATCATCAATAACTTGCTGCCCACCAATATATTGTAAAACAGTACCTTCTGGTATCCCAGTGATTGAAATTGTTTGATTAACATTAATGGTGGTTGCAGAGATATTCAGGTTCATATCTGGGCGCAAAACAAACTCTCTTGCGTTTGTATCCCAATAATATACAGCATCGTGCCATTGTCCTTCCACAGCACTCTGTCCATCCCCAGCTTGGCTTGCAATATCATCTTGTAAGCAGGTTCCTGACCTTACAATATCCCCAGTATCTTCTTGTATAACAGTGTAGTTGATAATCATTTTTTGACCTCAAGCACAGTTAGAGAGCGAGCAGATGCAATATTGTTATTGCTGATGCTGTAAAGCCTGACTTGCAGTGTCCTGCTCCCAGCACTAGGGGTAAACTGGTATCCGCAAGCGACAGCATATCCTGTCCATCCAGCGTAGGTTCCATAACTTTGCAAGGTTACCAAGAACGCCCCATCAAGGTATAAATCCACTCTAACTGCCGATGGATTGCTGAAACTATTGATTTGGCAAGTAAAATTAATTTGCGTTGGGTTTCCTGTCGATGTCCAAGTTACGCTTTGAACCGAGCCGAGTGTTGATTGGTTGATTGTGATGCCGCTAGCCGTGAATGCGCTGCTAGGAATAGTCACAGCTTGATTTGCTATTTTAGCTGTATCAACAGCCAGAGAGCCTATCTTGGCAGTAGTTATTGCTGCATCCTGTATCTTTGCGCCTGATATAACGGCATTATCAATCTGAGCAGCAGTAGTAATAATTCCAGCAGCAGCAATCAGTCCACCTGTAATAGTGTTAGCTGCTATTTTAGAGCCTTGTATTGTACTAGCCTGTATATGTGTGCCTTGAATCACACCATCAACAAATAGAGCAGATGATGAGATGGCTCCAGCAGCAATCTTGCCTGAAACTACAGAATTAGCTGTCAGGTTATCTGCATCAATGGCTCCAGCAGCTACCTTACCAGCCGTGATAGCTCCTGTGGCTATGGCTGCGCTTTGAATACTACCTGCTGAGATAGCATCAGCAGTAACAGCACCAGTGGCAAGTTTGGGCGTTGTGATAGCATCATCAGATATTTGAGTGCTTACTATCTGTCCTGACAAGTCAGAAGTTGCTACAGCAGTAGTCCAATCAGTACCAGTGTGCCTGTATAACTTGTTATCTGTTGTCAGATATACCTGTCTGCCTTCAAAGTTGCCTGTAGATGGCAAGCTAGATACAACCTCAATGGGTCGCAGAGTGTTAGCAAAGTTGGCAGCAGCCAATGTACCTGTAAGGTCGGCAGTTGATATGGCAGACCTGAACTCAGGAACACTTGAATCGTATCGGTAGAGCTTCTGGTCAGTGGTCAGGAACACTACTTGCGGGCCAGTATACCCAGACGCACTTGGCAAGCTAGCAACTACAGATACAGGCTCAATGCCAGCAGCAAAGCTGGCAGCCGTAACAGAGCCAGAACTAATTGTGAAAATGTCATCAGTCCATGAGCTTGTACCAGCATCCCATCGCCATAGCGTATAGTCACTGGTTCTCAGCTTAATCTGACCATCAAAGTCACCAGTAGCAGGTAGGCTTGCAACAGGCTCTATGCCATAAGCTCCAGCTTCAGTGAAAAGATTATTAACTTCATCGCTGAACGCATCAGAATCAACATAGACAGTAGTTGCCTGTACTGAGCTGGTATTGGTTGAAATATTGCCAGAGTAATCTACTGCTTTAATCCAGTAGTATCTGGTGACGTTATATCCAAGTCCAGTACGAACAAAAAAGTTAGATGTGCTGACAGCAATCTTAGTAGCGGATGAAAAAGTATCTACTGTGTTTTCCCATAGCTCGACATAATAAAAGTCAGCATCAGAGGGATTAGTCCAGCTAAGTGTAATCTCACGCAGACCGCCTACAGCAGTCAGATTCTCAGGTACGGCTGGTGGTGTTGTATCGCCTTCTGCTATGCCTTCGATTGATACGAAAGCAGACCGCACTCCAAACTCATTGATAGCTCGCACTTTGATGTTATACACATCAGCAGGAGTTATGCCTGTGATAACGTACTGTGTATTAGTCACGATTATAGAGTTATATACAGGTGCATCTACTGGAATAGCATCTGTAATGCTTCCATAATCCTCAACTGTTGGGTCGGCTTCAGTAATCAAACCCCAAGATACGCTTTCATCTGATGCCTCACCGATAGCACCATAATCTTCCAATGAAGTGCCGAGCCATTGAACCTCGTATCTTGATACAAAAGCATCTGTAGGAGCTGTCCAATTAATCCTCAATGATGGCAATAGTGTTCCATCCTGGGCGACAACAGTAGTCTCGGTAACTGTCAGATTAGTCGGTGGTTTTACAGTAAATGGGTTTGGCAGATTAGTGTCAGAATATGTTTTCTGTACTTGACCTTCTTCCCATGTGTAAATGGTCGAATCGTATTCCAGCATGGATAACGCGCAAGTTCCGTCATAGTTCAGGACAATTTCTTCTACTTGGAATGGTTTCTCATCCCAACCAGGTGTAGGATGGGTGACAGTAACAACATCGCCAACAGTTAGCTGCAAGGCTTCTGATGTAGCATTGAACTGGACTCTCAGGGCATTCCTAGAACGCAGCAGAATGACCCTAGCCAAATCCCTAGCTGAGTAGTAATTTGTTATAGTCTCAAGCTCTATCTCCTCGTGTAGAAGCTCTCCACCATCTTCAGCAAGATAAGCAGTCTCCTCGCTTGAGCCACCTTCTGGGTATATGGCTACGTCAGGTTGCCAGTTAGTATCTGGATTGGGGAACTTAACAGTAACCCTGTTGTATTTATCGCCCTTGGTTTCACCTTTAATCTGTATCCCATCAATTATGTTGTCAGTGGTAAAGTCGAATACACTGGAAGATGAGCCGTCAATCTTCAGAGAGTAAGTGCCTTGCGTGTATGGCAGGAAACCACGACATCCAGTAAGCATCAGGTTCAAATTGTCGAACACTTTACTGCCTGTATCTATTACAGCATTACACTGGAACAACTGACCAGAGCCACCACCAGAGTACAGAGTGACCGATTCCTCGCAGTCAGTAGCAGCAGCACTAAAAGCTGTATCATCTATAGCAGATGTCGGCAGACCTTTACCATATCGGTTATTGGTCAGGTAATCGCGGATACACAGAGCTGGGTTATCGCTCCATGCAGTTAAAGCAGTCCTTGGGTCATATACCTTACGACCTTTTACGACAGCAGTAATTTCAGGAATACCAGAATAGATGTCTTGGTTATACCAAAGCCTCAAAGCAATATATGCAACACCACGCAATCTGTGAGAGCTTGTCCAATCAGCAGTCTGCTGAAGCAATGTAGATGCTGTCTGGTCATCAGTACCATAGTGATATTCAATATCATACCAACCAGTGAACCTAGAATCGGACAATGGAACATCATTTAAATGAACATTGGTAATGCTCTCAACTTCACCTTCACAGAGTGCCAAACAGATGTATAGATACTCATTCGCCCAATCTGTAGCAGGAGAATCCTTAGTGGCTACATAAATACGAGTACCGCCCACCCTGCGCTCACCATAGATGACAGGTAAAGGCTCTACATTAGATTCTTTATTGAGTAATACGCCACGAGCTGAATCTTGTGCTTTCTTAGCCTCTTTAGCAGCTTTACTGGCTTGGATGTAAGATAAAGCACCACTGATAGCACCTATAGTTCCAGCTACACCAGCAGCAGTAAAACTACTAACAAATGAAGTTATAGCTGCAAATGAAAAAAATGGCATTATGACCTACCCCACTTAATGTCTTTAGTGCTTTCAGCAGCAAACTCAAAGCCTAAGTCACCAGAGAAGTAAAGCTGTTGGGAATTGTGGTTAGTTCTTCTACCTTTGACCAAATCAAAATCCTTCCAATGTGATGCAAGCTCTATTTCAACATTAGAACTATCACGAGTATCGGACAAAGAATATCCAACAATACGACCATCAAAGACCAATATTTCAGAACCAATAACATCATCTGATGTATCTATGACAGCTCTCCAGATTCTAGCCCTAACTCCCATATAGTCCTGTCCAAGCACAATAGAAACATATGATTGCTGAACACCAGATAGCCTAATTGACACATTGTTTATCTTCAATTCAGAAGATTCTGTTACGCTTGGTATTGCTTGTAGATGTGCGCTAGATGTGTAAGTCGTTGAACTTACAGTCAAATCACGGGAATGGTCGGTTAGATAGATGGGCGAATCGAAATCAAACCTAACAAGTGTGGCAAGGTTAAAGCTATCCGCAGAAAGAGCAGCAATTGTTGAAGCATGAATTGTTCTGCTCATATCGCCTCAATAAAATCAACTTCATATGAATAATGTAAGTTAGTGTTTACAGCGAACTCCTGCACATCATTAGCAAGGCGAACAGTGAACGGCACATTGTCATATACCAGTGCTTCATTGTCTGCTACAGCAGTTGTCAAAGCTGGGATGAAGCTAAGTGTTCCAGCCCCATCCCTGTCAGCAGTAATCATGTAAACCTTTGAATGTCCTGTGAATTTAAATACAGAGCCAGCTTTCAGGATGCCTGTTATTCCATCAATAGCAATGGAAGTATCGCCTATCGCGCCAGCAGCACTGGTAAGTATAGCCCCAGATGCAGTACCAGAGTTTTCACTGATGTCAGGCAGGACAATGGTAAATGTTTCTGCCATGCCTCTCTGTGATGCTATGAAAGCCTGTACTGGCAGGAAATCAGACCTTTCCATGGGTGGATAGGAAGCAGTGAATTCAAATCTCTGACTACCCAAACTTCGTACCTGTACCCTGCCTGAAAGCGATGTGCTGGACAGATTGTACTCTCTGCTGGTGAATCCTACGGAAGTGAATCCTGGGCTTGTTGGGTATGTACCTGACATTACGTTATCGACCTTCTACCAGAGTTGTTTACAGCCTGATTAATCATGTTGATTATCTGTCCTCTGCGTGAATATAGCAATTCATCAAAGCCTTGAGCATTAACAGTGGATATATTGAAGCTGACATTCACTCCCATACCTTGACCTTTTGTATGGTCATAAACAGTTTCATTCGGATGCAAAACGGCTGGGAATCCACCTCGACCATCAATACCACCAGCCCTAGCTCCCATGCCTGTGAAACCACCGCCTTCAAATGATACGCTTCTTATTCCAGCTAGAGCAGCTAAACCTTGTGATGTAGCCATTGCTATTGCAGGTAGATTGGCTGGGAATGATGCTGATTTTGCTGCTTCCATGACAGCAGCGTGCATATTCATTGTTACGCTTGCTATATTTAAACCTTTTTGAACCGCCAAAGCAGCTCTTTGAGCAGAGCTTCCTTCTTTCAAAATTGCTGCAATACCACCAGCTCCATCTGAATATACTTTCAATTCTTTCGCCTGTAGCTTCATTGAATCTGACGCTGCTTTTTCTTGCAATGCTGATTTAGCATTTAAGAATTCTTCTTCACTGATTAAACGTGATTTATATGCTATATCTAATAATTCTTGGTTATCAGTAATAGATTGTTCTAGCAATTGTCTTTCTGTTTGATAACCAAGCGAGTCAATTAGCTGTGTTGCTTTTATACGCTCATTAGCTATTTGTGCAGCCCGTGTTTTTGCATCACGAGTTATTCTTTCTGTAATTCGATAATGATTTTCTTCAGCTCTTTCCCTTGCTCTATGAGCATCAGATATGGCTCTTTCGCTAAATCTGAGCATTTCCTGTATGGTTCTTTGTTCTGTTAATGCCCTTTCTTCAGCTTCTTTTGCTGCTTGTTCTTGTGCATCTTTCGCATCTTCTATAGATTGTTGCTGGGCTTCATAAGCATCAATAGTTTCTCTGAGAGTTTCAATCCTAGCTATGTCGGCATCATCTGCTGCATAAGAACCAGCTTCGTATAAAGCCAATTGCGTTTCAGTATAACCAAGAGTAGCAGCTTCTTCTTCAAGTGATTGTATTAAAGATTTAATCGCTGCATCATTTCTAACAAGCTCTCCATTTAGCCTTGCTAATTTTTCTTGGGCTTCTTCAAGTTCTTGATTTGCTGAACTTTGATTTGCTCGGAATTCAAGAGCGTTATCAGAGGCTTTTTGTACTTGTGAGGCAGCAAAAGCTATTGATTCACCAAGCAACCCTTGCTGGTAGATTGACATATCTGTTGTGTCATTCAAGAATTGTTGATTAGCTTCTTGTTTAGATGTGGCTTGTGTATATTTTTCTACTTCTTTTTGAGCTTGTCTAATTGCTTCAGTTTGTTCCTGAATAAGATAAGCTCTTTGAGCCTCTGTTAAATCATCAAATGAATCAGCAGCATCATCAAGTCTCTCTTTCAACTCTTTCAAATGATTGTTTGTTTTAAATAGCTCTGGAAGAAAAGCAGTACCCAAAGCAGCACCTACAGCCAAGACAGCACCAAGCATTGCACCTTTAGCACCAAATATAGAAGCAACCTGCGAACCCTGCTGACCGAATACCAGCAAAGCGTTTTGACCCATCTGAAGCTGAACTGCTACGTCCTGTACTTGGTAGCCAAGTTGAGCCATGCCTCCGCGCATAGCTCTCATGCCACCATTAGCAGTTTTATAGTTTCCGTTTGAATTTTTTATGCCAGCGTTATATCCATTAAGTCTTGCTCCTGTCGATTGGATAATTTCGCTTAATTCGTGATGCGATACACCAGCTTTTTTAGCTGCTTGGTTAAGGAGTTCTTCTTCTTGTGCAAGCTGTTCTGTGATTGATTTACCTGTAGTTTGTACATTATTTAATCTATTTTGTATTTTGATTACTTCTTGAGAATCTTGCCCGTATTTGTTGATAGCAGAGCTTAGATTTGTGGTTTCTCTTTTAAGTTGTGCCTCTGTAGTAGAAAGTTCTTTCTGTAATGCCTCGACCTTGGAAATGGATTTCCCAAGGATGCCCATTTTCCTGGTTACGTCATTGACATCAGCTTTAAATGAAATGATTTGCGCGGACATTATTTTTTACTCAACTTTGATTTGACTTTGAAATATATCATCCAATGATTGAACTCACTTTCAGTCATGTTAATGACCACGGATATGGGCTGGTGCAAATGTTCTGCTAATTGGTACATTCCGTATAACTTAGTCGGGCTTCCCTGCCCGTCTATTAGTTTTTTTCTATTTCCTCTTGAGAAGAACCTTCAATGCCGAGAACAAAATTTGCCACACGAGCAACGATGTCTGGGTCAACCTTATTCTTTAAACTTGGTTTATCTTCAAGTGTGAATATGTTTTCGCCTTTATCATCAATCGCACCATAGATAAGAGCATATACTAGATAGTCTGTTGTGCTATCTTTTGCTTTAGCAAGTAGTTTGCCCTTATCTTCCAGCGTCATATTTTTAGCATAGACAGTACAACTCCACTCAGATACCTCAAGTGAACGTACTTCCTTGCTACTAAAATGACTAACAGCAGCTTCTATAATACTCATAATTAAGAAACTGTAGTTTCAGACAATGCGCCATTACCAGTGAAGCTCAAACTAGCCTCTACAACACCATCATGTGATGCTGAAACTGAACGTCCAGTAATGGTGGCAGTTCCAGTGAACAAGTGGTCACCAGCAGTATCGCCTTCCATCTGCAAGTTTACAGTCACAGAAGCACCTGCAATGAATGAACCCTGACCAGTAGTGTCAGTATCATCAAAATAGACATCACATGAGCCAGACCATGATTTCTGGGTAACAAGATGTGTTTCCCAGGTATCGCCCATTACAGTATCAGAAGTAGTAGCAGCAGTTTCTTCGATTGACCAACTGCGTACTTCAGCTATAGCATTAGAGCCAGATTTAACGACCCCATCTTTACCAGCAAAAGTAGCCATTTTTTATTCCTCGTTGTTCTCGGTTTCAATAATTTGTTTGACTTTAACTTTCTTAGGCTTTTCAGCCCCTTCAAGTTTCCATCCCTTCATTTCCATCGATGGTACATCATCAGCGTACACTTCTATGAAATCTTTACCATTAGTTAGCTTAACTCGTTTACTCATGTTTAGCCCTCTGGATTGCCTTCTTCAGTATTATATATCACATTGACATTAATGGTAGCTAAAGCGATAGGTTGGTCACCATCAATCGACATTTCTACATTAACACCTGTTACTTGCGTATCTTTAGCGTATCCTCCACGGGTAGTATCCGTGTACAAAGCCTGTTCTACCTCAGAGCATATGTCATCAATAGTATTGTCATAGTTTGCAGTTGCTTTAACGTATGCTTCAACAGACACATCTAATGCTCTCTGTTGCGTTCTAGGCTCTCTCATCGTCAGGTATTCAGTAGCCTCTGTATTAGTGTAAATAGCCAGACAGGGCAACTTAGACTCTGCTAGAGCATATAATCTACTGCGGTACACTTTAGTCCCTGTAGTAGTCAGACCTGTGAGAGTTGTAACAATGTTATCTCTTATCAACTTGCGGATATGAGCCATTATTGTTCCTCAAGTACCAGTTCAGTCATTCCAGTGCCATCATTCATTACAACACGGATAACATAATTATCAACACCTATAGTCAATGTATCGCCTTCTGCTGCTGATGATACGTCAGTTGTCCTGACTAAGAATCTAGGCTCTGATGCAGCCACACCAGCAGTTCCCACCTCCACTTCCTGATATATATCATCTCTGATACCAGTGATTGATACTGGGCTACCACCATCAGGCGTATAGGTTGCCGTCACACCGAAATCAGCAAGCAGGATGGTTCTATCATCATCAGTCTCGACAGCCATTAATCAGCCTTCTTATTGCGACCACGGGTTTTAGGTTTCTCAGGAGCATTTTCTAATCCTACTGAGCGGTTCTCTACAACAGGTTTCTCATCGGCTGGAATAACCCGACCCATGAGCATTAATTCTTTAGCTTCCTTATCATTAATTTCAACGATGCTTCCTGCATCGCATCTTGTGCCACTAATTACACATCCTTTCAGTACAGTATATTTCATATTTCCCCCTTAAAAATATGGGGCAGCAAACGCCACCCCATATCTAATTTTACTAATTATGCGCCATCGTTACCGAAAGCAAAGCTAACAGCGTGACGGACAGCTACATCACAGCTCTGTAGAGCTACAACGCGAACAGTACCGCTAGTGCTATTAGTGTATGGGTCAACAATGATGTCAAGACCGCCAAAGAAGCCAATCAATAAGTCATCAAAGTTACCAAAGTACAAGTTTCCAGCAGTTGCCTGATTAGAAACAATGCCACGATAACCATTGATGCTTCCTCCTGGTTCTACTACGAATTGAGCAGTTCCAGATGCTTTCTCAGTGGTTTTCAATGCACCATACATACCTGCTGGCAGGATGTAAGCCAATGAACCCATCAAAGCGTTATCTTCAGCAACAGCAGTTTCCAAAGTAACAACTTCAGCAAAAGTAGGATTAGCAGCAGCAAAGGCAGTTACAGTGTTCACACCAGAAGTGCTAAGAACACCAGTAGGCTGACCGCTTGCTCCAGTACCTTCCAGACCAGCTTTATCGATAGCAGTGGCAAGAGCCTGTGCTAAATCGTCACGAACCAGAGACTCAACATCTAATGATGATTGAATCATTAACTGGCGAGTGATGTCAGTGTAAGCACCAAGACTTTTTGGAGTCATAGATACAGAACCAACAGTCATTTCTGATTCAGAAGATGCACCGCCTTCAGTTGCAATCCAAGCAGCAGTAGAAGCAGCAGATTTACGTGGGATTTTGACATCTCCAGACAAACCATTAAGCATTCTTGCACCAGCTTGCATTACGCTAGAAGCATTACGCAGTACGTCAATGAAGTCACCGCCACGGAAATCATCAGTGAAAAGAGCAGCATCATCAGAGCTGTTCAGGTCACGTTTCCAGTTGCGTAGAACTTCACGAGGCAACATGATGCCTTGTGCAGTAGCACCATACTGTTCAGCAGCAGCTCGTGAACATTCAAATTCAAAAGCAGCAGCTTCTTGAGCGCGTCTATCAGTAGGATTGGCAAGAGCATGGATAGCTCTCATCAGGCTGAATCGTTTGACTTCTTTCTGAGTCATGCCGATTTCTTCAGCTTTAACAGCAGCTTCACTACCGATTACTTCAAGCAGTTCACCACGGAACTCCTCGATTGATTTGCCTTCTGAAATAGCTCTTTGAGCCAGCTCAGTACGGCTGTGTCGCTGACCCAGCTCAATAATCTGGGAAGCATTTTTTTGTGCAGCTTTGCGAGCTTGAGCTTCAACATCAGCCACATCTACAGTGTTTACTTCAGACATTAGATTCACCTCTATTTTGTCGTTAGTTATTGTGGGTTCTTTTGAAGGTTCGCTTGACCGCCCAACCCCGACTGTCACATCGGCAGGTATAGAAACCAAACTTGCTTCTACAGGTCTCCAAGATTTAGCAACATATGTATTGCTACGCTTAGAATCCCGTTCCATTTTCTTGATAGAGTAGCCAACAGAAATGTTAGCCCTTATGCCATCAAGAACGTCAGTAAAAGCCTCGTTAGCGAGTGCGCCTTTCCCAAAGCGCACAGTCGCCCGTAGTCTACGAGCCGAGCCATCAAGGTCTACAGATTCAATTACGCCAATTTGCTTCTCTGGGTCATGGTCAAGAAGCAATGGGGCGCGACCAGAAGCCAAGAATGATAAATCAACGGCTTCCTCAGTATGCTCCAGGACTTCATTGCCAAATGACCTCTCAACAGGTTCTTCTGATGAGATAGCAATGCGTACAGTTCGTTTATCTTCGTTAATTGGTGAAGCATCAAGAGACATGGAGCGATGATTAACTTCAATGCTTGCTTTTCTATCATTTTCATCATTGTCCATCGCTCGAATAGGGTCTATTTTCTCCAGAGTAGAGAATCTATGACCAACTATTCTGTCTGTCTTTTCGCCTTCATCATTGTAAATGGCAATCAAAGCAGCAGGATTATCTTCAGTTCCAACTAATTCAAAATCGCTGTCTGGAATGTTTACATCGCCATCTGTATGAATAGAAATGATTTCACCTCTAGCCATACCGCCAGAAGATTGCCATTCAACAAAATCACCAACCTCTAATTCATTTGGTTCAGCTCTGTTTTCAATATCCATAGAAATTTCCTCAATTTCTGATTCATTATCCAAATCTATCATTCTTTCGTCCAAAGTGTTGATTTTTTTATTAATTCTATTTGCCCAGCTCATTCCAGCATCGCCACCCCATAAAGCCCAAGCAATACGTCCATTTGATGGGTAACCTTCTTCTCCTTGGTTGAAGCCTTCAGCCTGTTTATCAACTTCATGTCTGGCAAAATATGAAACCATTCTTTTTACAGTATCTATACTTAATTCTTTACGATTAGAAATATCTCTAGCTCTTGCAATGCCTACTTCTGTACCGCCTCTGCCATGTTCTTTGCGCCAATCAAGCCCTCTTTGAGCTTCATTAACCATAGAGTCAGTAGGTTTGGTGTTTATTTCTACTCCTTTATATGTCGGCATCATCATTACCAGTTATTTCAGGAGCAACACTTTCTTGATTAGCTCCATATGGCTCAAGAGCATATTTAACGCCAAATTGGTCAGCTAAAGCCTTATCTCTTTGTATTTCTGCCATCAACTCCTCTGTATCCTTGCCGTATTGAGAGGCAACATCTTGAATCGACAGAATTCCATTCCTCAAGCCAACAACAGAGGCGTTCATCTCTTTCAATGGGTCAATCCAGCTAAATCCACGACCTTTAAATTGAGATGCAGAAGCAAATTTGGCAAATTGACGAACAGGGATGCTGATACCACCCATTTCCATCACAGATTCAAGCCAAGCCTCATAAATAGGTCTGGCAAAATGCTCAATCATGAAAGATTGCAAGTCACGATAGAAATCACGCTCCTCAAGTGCGCCCTGACGTATAGATGAATAGGAAGTTGCCTCTAAATCATTGGATAGTGACGTATAAGATATGCCAAGAGCAGATGCTACACCTTTCAATACAGACTTGTGGAATGAATCAAATTCATTATTAGGGTATTGTGGGTCAAATGACTCGAATCCTACACCATTTGGTAATTGATGGAATGTTCCTGGTTCTGCATCCATAATTGGGACATTGCCATCATAGTCATCAGCAGTAAACCCATCGCCAGCAGGAGAAGTAAAGAAGCCCATTTTAGAAGCTCCCATTCTGGCATTTATTACAGCAGCTTCACGGAATGCTCCAAGTTGCTTAATAGCAGACATAGCTGGTGACATCCAAGGCTCACCACGAGTTTGACCAGCCCTTAAAGGCATAAATATGTGGATTACCCTTTCTGCCGGAATGCGAACAGTCTTTGGTGATTTCTTTTGGGTAGTGAAATCATAATCGCCAGGATGATATGTCTGAACATGATATGCGACAGGTCTTTTGAACTTATCAAGCTCAATTCCCATGCGTATTTCATTCCCATTCTCAGCCCTTTTGCTATTTTTCTCATCAATCTGGTCAGCTTCAATGAACTCAAAAGCAAATGAATCTTTGAATGCGCTATTTCTATGCTTAATGATGAAAACTTCGCCATCACGAGCGAGTGTCTCAATAGCAAGTTTTTGTGCATCAACAAAGTTTAAAGAGCCATTAGTAGTAGGATTTCCTAGTTTAGACCACTCATAAAAGGCAGTTTCTATTTCTTGATTGCCATTTATATCCAGTTGACCCGTAGTATTAAGTGCTTTTACTTGCAAGCTCAAACCTTTACCGCCAATTACGTTGGTTTTAAGCAAATTCATGTATCTTTTAGCGTATTCGTTATTTCTAGCTAACTCTCGTGACCTAGAACGTATTTTTTTGAGTACAGGCTGCATTTCCGAGTCAGAACTACGCTCAGAAGCCTGAAAATCAGCAAAAAGCCGACCAGAATTAGCAGAAGCATAGGAACGCTTGAATATTTTGGCTTGATTAGTAGGTTTTTTAGTAAATCTGTCGAAAAACCCCATCTTAGAACCTCACCTTAATAGTTGCAGTGCCAGTTCGACCTGCTTTTGAATCTAGTCTTGCTTTTTCTTTGGCTACCTCTGCTTGAAAATAGTTCCTTGCCTCAAGCAATTCACTAAATGTCAGTTTTGTCAAAGAACGACCTGCCACAGAATATGAAGATACATCAGCATCAGCCTTGCCAGACAATAGACTTTCAATCTTATCTACCATAATTTCAGCATGGCTTCTTGGGTCGGACTGATTTACATCTAAATCTGCTATTGCGTAGAACTCACCTCGGTCTACAACAATACGCTCACTGTCTGAATTTCTGACAATCTCAAGCTGCCAGTAGTAATGTCCTGGCAAGAAGTCTGCGCTAATTGCTGAACTGACTGAAAATAGATAGTGAGTTGTCTGTCCAGTTCCAGTTAATGTAATTTCACTAGAACCGCCACCAGAGATTCTGGCTACATAAGTTGCGGTATAGGCGTTGGTCGGGTAATCACTTACAAGGTCTGAACGCCTCCATTGAATAAAATCACCTACAACTATTTCTGTAGGTTCTTTCTCTGGGGCATTATTAGCATCAAATAGGTTTGCCATATTTTATCGCCATGAATTGATAAAATTACCCTGTTTACCTTTTCCTTTAACAAAAGGTATTTGCTGACTAGGTTTTTTAGTGCTGTCAGCTTTGGGGTTCTCGTGTTTCTCTAATCTATCAGCCAAGTTATTGACATTCAAGCCAATTATAGCATATGCAGCTATCGCATATACCATGCAGTCTAATGCTTCATTTCGTGGTCTAACTTTCTGAAATACTCGCTTCTTATAACCGCGATGAAACTTAGTTGTAATTTTCTCAGCAGTAAGCTGGCGAAACCACTCATCGCTCAATATATCAGAAAAATGAATATACCCAGCACCAGCTTCTTCTGTTCTTAATCTTGCAAATATCAATTCTTTTACTGTATCTACTCCAATTGAGAACAATGGGCATCTGGCTACATTATTCTTACTTGGTCTGCCTGATATTGGCTTACCTTCACCGCCAACACCCTTGATAGCAAATACACGCCTACCTGCATGAGTTTTACAGAATTGATACACAGAGTTTGTGTAGTGACCGCCTGAGTCAACGCAGCTTGCCCTTATTGCAAGTTCTCTGCCATCATGCGTTTCATAATTAGCAAAAAGGATTGTGGTCAAGTCTGTCCAAAGTTGAGGAGTTGATGGGTCTCCATATAAAACATGGTGCATTATTACCCATGACTCATCATCACGACCCCAACCGATAATCTGTACCTCAAGTCGGTTATCCTGTACGTCAACGCCAGCAGTCAGGAATACAACTTCTTCAGGAACCTTATCGCTAAAGTTCTCAACCCTTTCCATTAGGTTATGCTCGTCCACTGTTTCACCTTGGTCAATCCAGCATTCCCCAAGATAAGTGTTTGTCCATACTCGCAATTGTTCAGGATTCTTTCTTACATTAATAAAGTCTCTAACACCATCAGACAATGGCATCCAAGGGGAGTAAAGTGCAGATATGGCAAATCCAGCTATCCCATTAAACTTATCTTCAGCTATCCATTCTCCATTCTTAATTGCCCTGCGCCTGTCGGCTTCTGACCATAATGCTCCGCATTCTTCACATAGGTATTCAGCAGTATCAGGGTCATTGTCCTGCCATCTTACGTTAGCCCATTTAAGTGTTTGTTTATACTCACAATGTGGACAGGGAACGTAGTATCTTCTTTTATCTGATAGTTCAAAAGCATCTGCAATCCTACTATTCCCTTCGTTTGTTGGTGTGGATACCATCACAATTCTGCGATTCCAGAATGTGCTTGCTCTTTTCCTAGCAAGTTGGATTGGGTCACCTTCAGCACCAGCAGATGCAGGATACCTATCAACCTCATCACACAAAACAAGTCGAATTGGTCTTGATGCCAGACCGCTTGGGCTATTAGCACCGACCAGAGTTATTGCACCGCCAGGAAATATCTTATGGAGTGTCGTGTTGCCAGAGTCTCTTGCCCTTGGTGATTTAACCTTCTCTCGTAAACATGGAGTAGATGAGAGTAATCCACCAGCAACCCTGTCCTTTGAGAATGCCTGTGCCATATCCAAGCTGGGCTGTACCATCAGAATTGGAGAAGGGTCATTGTCGATGTGATAACCAATGATATTCAACAGGACTTCTGACTTGCCGAGCTGGGCAGCAGACATGATAACGACTTCCTGATTACGGGAATCACAACAAGCATCCATCATTCCTCGTTGGTACTCAGCCCTCGATGTGTGCCATCGTCCTGGCTCTGAGCTGGATTGGGAATCTAGTCTCCTTTCCGAGTCAGCCCACTCAGATATGGTCAGCTTCGGTGGTGGTCTCATCACCTGCATTGCTCGTGTCAATGCTAGGCGTATGTTCGCTAGTTCCTTCATATATTGATAGCTCTAGTAATGCCTCACGGATGTAATTATCGATAAGGTCTTGAATAACAGCAGGATTATCCTCGTCACAAACTATTGTAGCTAACTTGGAAGGTATAGACAGCAGTTTTCCCTTAACATCCATCAAAATGGATTCCCACTGTTTAACGACATCTTCAACTTTAGCCAAAGAACCAGCCAGCTCCTCGACTTCCATCTCAGCCTTGTCAGCTTGCATCTTGGTCAGCCTAGCCCTTTCTTCATGATAATCAATGTTCTTAGACATTGAGTTGGGCATTGTTCTGGCTCTCAGGAACAGTACGTAGTTACGTACTGATGTGCATAAGTCATATCTGCCAGTGCCAAACTTAACAGCGACCTTTTCTTTAACAAGTTGGACAAGTCTTGGCTGGGTAACTTGGAACAGGTCAAGCATCACATCAGCGTTGGCTATCAAGTCATCGCCTTCGATGATGTATTTATCTACTTTCTTATTGCCGACATGTTTGGTCATTAGGAGCATGTTACTAAATACATAATTTTATTGCAATTTTCTATCGCTAGGAAATTTCCGCGCGCGCGAAACACA
>Ga0222714_10000929_pt1 | contig 33274 bp, 22 predicted proteins | sample C33_3DmetaG_FD_165048 | JGI IMG/M metagenome (GOLD analysis project Ga0222714, IMG submission 165048) | Estuarine water microbial communities from San Francisco Bay, California, United States - C33_3D | ecosystem: Environmental > Aquatic > Marine > Unclassified | place: USA: California... | reverse complement strand
CGTGGCCGAAACTCCCGGGACGACGCCTTTGCCGTGCTTGGAGAAATTGACCACGCCGTACATGTCGATGACGCCCGAGACCTTCGCGGAATGCTTCGCGGCAGGATCGCCACCCGGACCGGTCTTGTCATCGGACAGGCCGACCATCAGCGCGAGGTAGCCGCCGGCCGAACCGCCTGCGACGGCGATGCGATCCGGATCAAGGCCGAGCACGTCCGCATTGGCCCGCATCCAGCGGACGGCATCGCGGCAATCGGCGATATTACGCGGCCAGACGCCGGGCTTGTCCTTCGCGCCCAGCACGTAATTGCAGCTCACGACGACATAGCCCGCGCGCGCGAGGTCGGCGCTGACGCTCGCGGAACGGTTCTCCGCCTTGTCTCCGCCGGTGAAGCCGCCGCCATGGATGAAAAGGACGCCCGGCCGGCGGACCTTGAAGTCGCGGTGGGATTGGACATAAAGGTCGAGCCGCTCGGTCCGGTCCAGCGGCAAGAACGCCAGATTGCTCAGCCGGAAGACGGGGTTCGGCATCTCTTTGGTGTAGGACTTGGACATCGCTTCAAGATACCGCGCCGGCAGGTCGCTCAGCTTATCCGCCCCGGGGGCGCCCAGTTCGTAGATTCGCAGCTTCGCGGCGGGATCGGCGGCGAAGGCGGTGACGGCGACAAACAGCAGGAGAAGGAGCGGACGCATGAAGGGCGGGGGAAGGAAGATTTCCTACCCCCGCCCTTGCAGGCAGTCAACGCGTCAGCCGACAGTTCAGGACAGCGCGTGGGCGTAGCCGTCGACGATCGCCTGCAGGGAGGCTTCGACGAGGTTTTCGCTGACGCCGACCGTACCCCAGGAGGCCTTGCCGTCGGAGGAGCGGATGACCACGCGGGTCTTGGCCGCGGTGCCGTCGGCGCCGCCGAGGATACGGACCTTATAATCCACGAGGCTGACCTTCGCGAGCTTCGGGAAGGACTTCACGAGCGCGGAACGCAGGGCTTGGTCGAGGGCGTGCACCGGGCCGTCGCCTTCGGCCACGGTCAGGGTCTCCTTGCCGGCGATGCTGAGGCGCACCACGGCTTCGCAGTAGGCCGAGCCCTTGGCGCCACGGGCGGTGACGTGATAGGAGGCGACTTCGAACGGCGCGGCCTTGCTCTTGCCGAGGTGGCGCCGGAGCAGGAGCGCGAGCGAGGCTTCGGCGTCTTCGAAGCTCCAGCCGCCGTGTTCGAGCTTCTTGAGCTCCTCGAGGGCGGTGGCGGTGGCGGGAGAATCGCGGTCGAGGTCGATGCCGAGGGACTTCGCCTTGAGGACGATGTTGCTGCGGCCGGACTGGTCGCTGACGAGCACGGTGCGCTCGTTGCCGACGACGGTCGGGTCGACGTGCTCGTAGGCGGCGGAGAACTTGCGGACGGCGTCCACGTGCGTGCCGCCCTTGTGGGCGAAGGCCGCGGTGCCGACCCACGGACGGCGCGGATCGGGAGCGAGGTTGGCGACGCCGTCGACGAAGCGGGAGAGGCCGGCGAGACCCTTCAGGGACGTCGAGGAGACGCACTTCCAGCCGAACTTAAGCTGGGCGCAGGGGATGACGGCGGTGAGATCGCAGTTGCCGGTGCGTTCGCCGATGCCGTTGACGGTGCCCTGGACGTGCGAGGCGCCGGCTTCGAGCGAGGCGAGGGCGTTGGCGAGGCCGAGGCCGGCATCGTCGTGCGTGTGGATGCCGACGGGGGTCTTCTTGAGCGCGGCGAGCGCGGCGCGGGTGGCCGCGGCGACTTCGGCCGGCAGGGAGCCGCCGTTGGTATCGCAGAGCACCACGCGGTCGGCGCCGCCTTCGACGGCGGCTAGCATGGAAGCGATGGCGTAAGCCGGATCTTCCTTCCAGCCGTCGATCGCATGTTCGCAATCGTAGACGACCTCGCGGCGATGGGACTTCAGGAAGGCGACCGTATCGCGGATCATCTCCAGGTTCTCCTCGGGCGAACAGCGGAGCACCTCACGGACGTGGAGGGCCGAAGTCTTGCCGTAGATCGTGACCACCGGGGTGTCGACCTCGAGGAGGCCGCGGACCTGGGCGTCTTCGGAGGCGCGCACGCCCTTGCGGCGCGTGGAGCCGAAGGCCGCCAGCTTGGCGTGCTTGAACTTCAGCTTCTTGGCGCGGGCGAAGAACTCGACGTCGCGGGGATTCGAGCCCGGCCAGCCGCCCTCGATGTAGGCCATGCCGAAGCGTTCGAGCTCGGCGGCGATGCGCAGCTTGTCATCGACGGAGAAATGAATGCCCTGCCCCTGCGAGCCGTCGCGGAGGGTGGTGTCATAGATTTCGATGGAGCGTGCCATGGTGGTGTGGGTGGGAGAGAGGTGTAAAGGGAGGAGCCGTTCCGGGCGCCGCGGAACGGGGAGTCGCCCGTCGGGCGTTCCGTTCAGCGGGCCTGGAGCCCGATGAGGGTAATCATCGCCGGAATGATGGCACGACCAGCCGCGGAGCGGAGAGAGGTCGAAGACTGGGCCAGGGATTCCATGACGAAAGCCTGACTCCAACGCCCGCCGGAAGGAGAGTCAAAGGCAAAGGAAGCCGAAGGCGGTCCGGACTCGCCAAAAGACCCATAATTGCCCATTAATCGGCCCATGCGAAGCCTTGCCGTGCTCCTCCTGCTTGCGCTCGGCACCCTTCCGGGCTTCGGCCAATGGCAGGTTTTCGCCGAGAAACTCCCTAAGCCCGGGACCTGGGCGACGTTCCGCATGCAGACTTTCAGGGAAGGAAAAGAGCGTTCGGTCACGACCTTGCGGTTCTCCGTGCAACCCGGCCGTGAGGTCGACGGAAAGCCCCATGTCTGGTTCAGCGTCGAGCCGGTGATGTGGCTGGGCTCCCGTGAACGGGCGCCGCTGCGCCTGCTGGTACGACCTGACATGGACCGCGCGACGGCCAGCCGTCTCATCGAGAACTCCGCGGAGATCGTCTTCTCCAATCCGGTGAAGGGCGCCTACCACATGACGCGAGAGGACATCGCGTGGATCTCCGATTGGGCGAAGCTGTCCTACACGAGCGAACTGACGCCCGATGCGCCGGCGACCGAGGCCATCCAGGCCGGCGGACGCACCCGCGCCTGCGAGCGCCTGCGCATGCTGGCGACGACCGTCACGGACCCGCCGATGGTGTCGAAGCAGGTGCTCACCTTCAAAGGCACGATCTGGCGCGAAGCCGACTCGCCCTTCGGCGTCGTCCGGGCCGAGTGGACGGAAGAGACCGTCAAAGGCTCCGCCAAGAAGACGGACGAGAAGAAGCTGACCCTGCTCGAGAGCGGCTGGGAGACGCCCTCGACGGACCCGCTCGACAGGGGACGGACCTTCTCGGTCTGGCGCCTGCTCTTCAACCGCTGAGGCGTCCAAAGGACCAGCCCACCCGGGTCGAAGCGGATGGGCTGGCGTTAAATGGTGGCCTGAGTCGGAATCGAACCAACGACACGACGCTCTTCAGGCGTCTGCTCTACCAACTGAGCTATCAGGCCAATCAACTGGACGTTCAGAAGGACAAAGCCCCCCTCCCCTGTCAATCCGACAAGGAAGGTGGGCTCAAAAAGGCCTTCAGAAGCTGAATTTCCAAGCCGAGAGGCGGCGTTCCACCTCGTCGATGACTTCGGCTTCGCCGGCCTCGCCCTTGGAGGAGACGAAGGTGACGGAGAAGCGGACGAAGGAACCGCAGTCATCCCACGGCACGGTGGAGATGAGGTGCTCAGTGATCATCCACTGCGAGAAGGCCTCGCCGGATTCGAAGCTCACCGTGCCGGACGGGCCGGTGGCGGACTTCGGGGCGGGCATGTAGAGGAAGAAGCCGGCGCCAGGCTTGCGGACCTGGAAGCCGAGCTTGGCGAGCACGCCGACGAGCTTGTCCATGCGGCGGGAATACTTGGCGGCGATGGCCTTCGGGATCGAGACCTCGTCGAGACCGGCGGCTCCGGCCATCTGGATGCCGAGGAACTGGCCGGAGTCGGAGTTGTCCTTCACGTCGCCGTAGGCGCGGACGAGCAGCGCGTTGCCGGCGACGAAGCCGATGCGCCAGCCGGTCATGTTGTGGCTCTTGGAGAGGGAGTGCAGCTCGAGGGCGACGTCCTTCGCGCCCGGGACCTGCAGGATCGAGACCTGCTCGGCGCCGAAGTGGAGCGAGCCGTAGGCGGCGTCCTGGATGACGACGAGGTTGTGCTGCTTGGCGAAGGCGACGACTTCTTCGAAGAACTTGAGCGTGGCGCAGGCGCCGGTCGGATTATTCGGGTAGTTGATGACGAGCACCTTGGCCTTGGCCAGGACGTCCGCGGGGATCGACTTCAGGTCCGGCAGGAAGTGGTTCTCGGCGGTGAGCTTCAGGTTGTGGACGAGGCCGCCGTAGTACTTGGCGTGCGTGCCGAACACCGGGTAGCCCGGGACGGTCATGAGGACGTAATCGCCGGGGTTGATGAGGCAGGCCGGGAGGATCGAAAGCGCGGCCTTGGAGCCGATCGAGTGGAGGACCTCGGTGTCGGGGTCGACGGTGACGCCGAAGAGGTTCTTCATGTAGCGGGCGGCGGCCTGCTTGAAGTCCGCGCCGCCGTTGTCGGCGTAGCCGCGGTTCTCAGGCTTGGCGGCTTCGGTCTGGAGCGCCTTCACCACCGTCGGGAAAGCCATCTCGTCGGGCTCGCCGACGCCGAGGTCGATCAGGGCGACGTCCGGCTTGGCCTTCTTGGCGGCGGCCTTGGCGCGCTTGATCTTCTCGAACTTATAGATCGCGGTCGACTTGCCGTAATTGACGCCGCCGATGCGTTCGGCGAAGAGCTGCTGGATGTAGGGGTCGGACATGATGATAAGGCCCTAAAAAGAGGGGTAAGACGGCCGATGGCAAGCGGACTCCTCCCCGGGGTCTTGCCATGCGGCACCAGAAGGCGAAAATGCCGCCATGGAACCCAGCCTCGAAGACTTAGCCCGTGAGCGCCATGCAAGGAGCAACCCGGGATTCCCCTGGCGGCTCATCGGCCTCATCACCCTCTGCCTGGCCGTCGGCGGCTTGGGCTCCGCCGCCACGATGCCCGAGATCAAGGGCTGGTATGCCGGCCTCGTGAAGCCATCCTTCAATCCGCCCAACGGGATCTTCGGTCCGGTCTGGTCGACGCTCTATGTCCTGATGGCCAGCTCCGCCAATGCCGCCTGGGCCGACCGGCAGGCCCGTCGGACGTTCTTCATCATCCTGCTGGTGAACTCGCTCTGGTCGCTGCTCTTCTTCGGACTGCATCGCCCGGACCTCGCGCTCATCTACATCCCCGGCTACCTGATCCTGCTCGCCATCTGGATCCGCCAGCTCTGGCCTCAGCACCGCCTGTCCGCCCTGCTCCAGATCCCCCACCTGCTCTGGGTCAGCTTCGCCACCGTCCTCAACGCGAGCATCTGGTGGCTGAACAAATAAGAAGGCCCCGGAACCCGGGGCCTTCGTGGGCGACTGGCGGACGCCTTAGTCGGCGAGCTTGGTCCAGCGGGCGTTGCCCTTCGAGGACTTCACCGCGGCCTCGATGAAGGCCATGCCAGTGACGCCGTCGTCGATCGACGGGAAGTCATAGCCGCCCTTCGGAGCCTTGCGGCCTTCGAGACGGTCGGTGATGGCTTCGGCGGCGGCGCGATAGATGTTCGCGAACGCTTCGATGAAGGCTTCCGGGTGGCCGAACGGCGTGCGGGTGTACTTCTTGCAGGCGGCTCCGTTGTAGGAGTTGCCGCGGCGGTGCACCTGGCGGGGCTGGTCGAGATACTTCACGATCAGCTCGTTCGGATGCTCCTGATGCCACTCGAGGGAAGCCAGGGTGCCGTAGACGCGGATGTTCAGGTTGTTCTCGTCGCCGGTGGAGATCTGCGAGGCATGCAGCACGCCCTTTGCGCCGCCCTTGTAGCGGACGAGCATGTTGGCGTCGTCATCCAGCAGGCGGCCCGGAATGTAGGTGCTGAGGTCGGCGGCGATCTCCTTGATCTCGAGGCCGGTGACGTACTGGACGAGGTTCTCGGCGTGCGTGCCGATGTCGCCGACGCAGTTCGAGACGCCCGAGCAGTTCGGGTCCATGCGCCAGTTGGCGATCTTCTGGATCTTGCCGGCCTGCAGGGCGCCGATGGCGTAACCCTGCGGGTATTCGACGAGGACCTTGTTGATCTTGCCGAGCTTGCCGGCGGCCACGAAGTCGCGGGCTTCCTTGACCATCGGGTAGCCGGTGTAGTTGTGCAGCAGCGCGAAGACCAGGCCGCTCTTCTTGACGATGGCGCGGAGCTTCTTGCCCTCGGCGAGGGAGAACGCGAGGGGCTTCTCGCAGATCACGTGGATGCCGGCTTCGAGGAAGGCCTTGGCCACGGGATAGTGCAGGTCGTTGCGCGCGACGATCGACACGAAGTCGATGCGGTCGCCGAGCGGGCGCCTGGCTTCGGCCTTGGCCATCTCGGCGTACGAAGCGTATACGCGGGAGGGATCGAGGCAGAAATCCTGGCCGGAGAGGCGGGACTTCTCGGGGTCCGAGGAGAACGCGCCGGCGACGAGCTCGATCTTGCCGTCGAGGGCCGCGGCCATGCGGTGGACGCCGCCGATGAAGGCGCCGCGGCCGCCGCCGACCATGCCCATGCGGAGTTTGCGATTGAGGGATGCCATAGGTGTGCGGGTCAGAGGGAAACGGGCTTGCCGGACTTCGCCGAGGCGTAGATGGCGTCGATGACCTGCATCAGGCGGTAGGCCTGCTCAGGCGTGTTCAGGGGCTTCGCGCGGCCTTCGATGGACTCGATGAAGTTCGCGGCGGAGGCGATGCGGCCCATGTCTTCGCACGCAGGCGTGACGATGGAGCGGTTCACGCTGTTGCCGTTTTCCTGGACGTAGAGCTCGCAGGTATCGATCGCGGTGTTGTCGAGTCCGTCGATGCCGAAGAGGCGCTCGACCTTGCCGCCGGCCTTGGTGCCCTGGAAGACGACGGAGACTTCCTCGCGCTTGATCATCTCGGCCCAGGAGACCTGCAGGGTCAGCACCTGGCCGGTCTTGAAGGTCACGAAGCCGTGCGCGGCGTTCTCGACGTCGGTGACGCCACCGACCCGGTCCGGGATGCCCCACGGGCCCTTGAAGGACTTGTCCTGGATGAAGTCGTCGAAGGTCTGTCCGAGGACGTGAGCCGGCTCGGGGTAACCCATGAAATACATCGCGAGGTCGACCATGTGCAGCAGGTCGATGAGCGGCCCGCCACCGGAGAGCTCCTTGGTGGTGAACCAACCGCCGAAGCCCGGGATGCCGGTGCGGCGGATCCACTTCGCCTGGGCGGAGTTGACCTTGCCGACCTGGCCCTGCTCGACGTACTTCATCATCGCCTGCGACTCAGGGCGGGCACGGTTGTTGAAGTTGAACATCACGTGCTTACCCGCCTTCTTGGCAGCGGCGATGATCTCAAGGACCTCCGGAGCGCTGAGAGCCGGGGGCTTCTCGCAGAACACGTGCTTGCCGGCGTTGAGGCACTGGATGGCGAGCGAAGCGTGGAACTTGTTCGGGACGATGACGCTGACGGCGTCGAGTTCCGGATGCGCCTTGAGCATGGCGTCCACGGACTCATAGGCATTCGGGATGCCCCACTTGGTCGCGGCCTTCTGGGCGGCGCCGGGTGCCTGATCGGCGACGGCGATGATTTCCGCGCCCGCCTGCTTGAAGCCGGCCGCGTGGTATTGGAGCATGCCCCCTGCTCCGATGACGCCTACTTTGGTAGCCATAAGTGTGTTCGATTAAGGAGTGATCACTTGCCCTGGGCGGACTTGTCGAAAGCGGCGTCGAAGGCGACCTTGTTGGTCGGGAAGGCGAGCTTCTTGACGTAGGCGGCGGATTCGGCGGCGCCGAAGAAGCGGTCCATGCGGCCGTCTTCCCATTCGACGGAGAGCGGGCCGGCGTAGCCGACGTCGTTGAGGGCGACGATGACGTCCTCGAACTTGATGTCGCCGCGGCCGACGGAGCGGAAATCCCAGGCGCGACGCGGGTCGCAGAAATCGGTGTGGCCGCCGAACACGCCGACGGAGCCGTCGCCGTGGCCCCACCAGACGTCCTTCATGTGGGCGTGGTGGATCTGCTTGCCGAAGGTGCGGATGAACTTCACGTAGTCGACGCCCTGGTAGCCGAGGTGGCTGGGGTCATAGTTGAAGCCGAAGCGCTTGTGATTGCCGACGGCGTCGAGCGCGCGCTGGGCGGAGGCGATGTCGAAGGCGATCTCGGTCGGGTGCACTTCGAGGCCGAAGTAGACGTCGTGCTTCTCGAAGGCCTCAAGGATGGGCTTCCAGCGCTTGGCGAAATCATCGTAGCCCTTCTGGAGGTAGGCCTGGTTGGTGGGCGGGAAGGCGTAGATCGCGTGCCAGATGGAGGAACCGGTGAAACCGTTGACGACGGTCTTGCCGGAACCCTTCGGCTTGTTGGCCATGTAGGCCTTGCCGGCGTCGAAGAACTTGCGGGCGGCCTGGGCGGTCAGGGCCATCTCGGCGCACGCGCGCTGGCGGACGCCTTCCGGATTGCCGTCGCCCCAGACATGGGCGGGCAGGATGCACTGGTGGCGCTCGTCGATGTTGTCGCAGGTGGCCTGGCCGACGAGGTGCGAAGAGATCGCCCAGCAGCCGAGGTCGTGCTTCTTCAGGAGTTCCCAGACGGACTCGACGTAACCCGACTCATTGACGGCGCGGACGACGTCGAAGTGGTCGCCCCAGCAGGCGAGTTCGACGCCTTCGTAGCCCATGGCTTTGACCTTGGGGAGAAGGTCGGCGATCTTGAGGTCGGCCCACTGGCCGGTGAAGAGGGTGACAGGGCGCTGTGACATGGTGAGTTGGGGGTGAGCCCTCAATGTCAGCCAATCAGCCCGCTTTGTTCAAGTGGGCAATGCTCACAGCACCCGATTTATGCCTTTCGCGACAGCGATTGGCCCAGTTCGGCCTCGAGCTTGTCGTAAGCCGCCCGGAGGGCCGGGTTCGGCTGGACGACGCCCGGGGCGGGCGCGCAGAAAACAGGCTCCAGATCAGCCATCTTGGCCCCGCAGGCGGCTTCCGCGGCCCGGAGGGCGGCGCCCAAGGCGGCGGAGTCGGAGACGGCCAGGCGGAGGACCGGGGCGCCGAAGACATCGGCGAAGATCTTGGCCACGGACGGGTTCTCGGAAGCGCCGCCGGTGAGGAGCAGCTGCGTGGTCGGGGTGCCGACCCAGCGGCTGTGGAGACGGAGGCTGAGCGCCTGGCCTTCGACGGCGGCGCGAGGCAGCGTGGCCTGGGAGGCGGGGGCGCCGAGGGCGATGCGGCCGGCCGGACGACGCGGCGTGATCTCGGGCTCTTCCATCGGAAGCACGGCGGACACGGCGGCAGGCGAAGCATCGACGGCGGCGGAGAAAGCCGGCCAGTCGGCGTGACCGCACTCGCGGCGGATGGCTTCGCGGGCGAGCGACCCGTTGCGCACGCAGACGAGGCTCATGCTGCCGCCCATCGGATTGCCGAAGGCGTGGCCGAGGCCGGCGGAGTCGGTGCGGATGCCTTCGATCGCGGCGAAGAGCGTGTCGCTCGTGCCGAGGCTGATGACGACCTTGCCGGGCTTGGCAGCGCCCATGCCGACGAGGCTCGAGGGATTGTCGCCCGTGCCGATGACGACCTGGCACTTCGGCGAGAAGCCGTGGCGCGCGACGAAGTAGGCGGAGATGCCGCCCGCGACGGTGGAGCCCGGACGGACAGGCGGAAGCTTGGCGGCGAGATCGGGCGCGGTCGCGGCGAGCGCGGCGGGAGCCCAGTCGCCCTTGCGGATGTCCATCAGGTTCATGCCCGCGCCGTCACCGGTGTCGATCGCGGCGTCCTTGCCGGCGAGCACCGAAGCGAAGAAGGAAGAGACGAGGTGGACGCGCTTGGTCCGGGCCCAGGCGGCGGGCTCGAGCTTGGCGAAACGACGGATCTGCGGGCCGGTGAAGCGCATCGTGGCGACGGAGCCGGTCAGGTCGCAGACGGCCTGATCGCCGCCGAGGGCGGCGGCGATCTCGGCGCATTCGGCCGCGGTGGACGAATCCATCCAGATCGGCGAGGAGCGACGGGAGAGGACCGGCGAGAGCTTCGCGGACAGCGAGGTCGCGCGATCGCCGTCGGCGAGCGCGGCTTCGTAGCCGGCGGCGAGATAGACGCTGCCGTGCTGCTGGCCGGAGACGGAGACGGCGTCGACCTTCGAGAGGTCGGTCAGCTTGGCGAGGCGATCGAGCGCCAGCTCGAGGCCGTCGAGCCAGAGCAGCGGATCGGCGTGTACTTCGCCGCCCTGCCCTCCGCGGAGGAATCCTTCCGGATGTCCGCGGTCGGGGAAGTCGGCGCCGAAGGCCGCGCGGGCGCGGGCGACCGTCGTGCCTTTCGCCGTGTCCAGCACGAGCGCCGTCGCGCTCTGCGTGGACAGGTCAAGACCCAGGACGATCGCCATGGCCTCAGCGGATGTATTCGTTGATCAGGTTCTCGAGCAGCTCCTGGCGGCCGGACGCGAGCGTCGGCGCCTTGATGCCCTGGGCGTAGGCGTCGAGCTGGGCGAGGGTGACCTTGCCCGACTCGATCTTCTTGCCGATGCCGCCGTCCCAGGAGGCGTAACGCTTCTCGACGAACTTATCCATCTTGCCGTCCTTGATGATCGCATGGGCGATCTTGAGGCCGCGGGCGAAGGCGTCCATGCCGCCGATGTGGGCGTGGAAGAGGTCGACCGGCTCGTGCGATTCGCGACGACGCTTGGCGTCGAAGTTGAGGCCGCCCGTGGTGAAGCCGCCCATCTTGAGGATGCGCAGCATGATGTTCGTCGTGAGGTAGAGGTCGGTCGGGAACTGGTCGGTGTCCCAGCCGAGGAGCGTGTCGCCGCGGTTGGCGTCGACGGAACCGAGCGCGCCCGCGCCGATCGCGACTTCCATCTCATGCTCCATCGTGTGGCCGGCGAGGGTGGCGTGGTTGGTCTCGAGGTTCAGCTTGAAGTGCTTCAGCAGGCCGTATTCGCGGAGGAAGTTGAGGCAGGCGGCCGAGTCGGAGTCGTACTGGTGGGTCGAGGGTTCGCGGGGCTTGGGCTCGATGTAGAACTGGCCCTTGAAGCCGATCTTCTTCGCGTGGTCGACGGCGAGGTGCAGGAGCGCGGCGAGGTGGTCGAGCTCGCGCTTCATGTCGGTGTTGAGCAGCGTGGCGTAGCCTTCGCGGCCACCCCAGAAGACGTAACCTTCGCCGCCGAGGGCCTTGGTGGCCTCGAGCGCGTGACGGACCTGGCTGGCGCCGTAGGCGAACACGTCGGCGTTGGGCGAGGTGCCCGCGCCCTGCGCGTAGCGCGGATGGGCGAAGAGGCAGGCGGTGCCCCAGAGGAGCTTCTTGCCGGTGGCCTTCTGGAAGCCCTTCAGTTCCTTGGTGACGCGGGCGAGGTTGGCGTGCGTCTCGGCGAGGGTCTTGCCTTCCGGAGCGATGTCGCGGTCGTGGAAGCAGTAGAAGTCGATCCGGCACTTCTCGAGGAACTCGAAGAAGACCGGCACGCGACGGAGGGCGTTGTCGAGGGAGTCGGAACCGTCATCCCACGGCATGAGCGCGGTGCCGGCGCCGAACGGGTCGGAGAGGCTGTTGCGCATCACGTGCCAGTAGGCCGCGGCGAAACGCATGTGGTCCTTCATCTTCTTCCCGCCGATCTTCTCGTCCGGGTTGTAGTGCTTGAAGGCGAACGGGTTCCTGGACTTCGGTCCTTCGAACTCGATGACCGGGACATTAGGGAAGTGCGACATGACTTATGGGAGGGAGGAGTCTGACATTGGACACGACCTCCCGACTGCCAAGTAAGGAATGGCTACGACCTATGAACAAAACGACGGAGGGGGAGGCCGCATACAACTGCGCCTTGCGCCACGGAGCGGCCGCCGTAAGGTGAGCCCATGGAGGTCGTCCACACCATCCCCGAGCTGCGCGCCGCGATCGCCCGGGCCCGCCAAGCCGGCAAGTCGGTCGGCTTCGTGCCGACGATGGGGTGCCTGCACGAAGGCCACCTCAGCCTCATCCGCCGGGCCAAGGAAGAGACCTCCTTCGTGGCGGTCTCCGTCTTCGTCAACCCGACCCAGTTCGGACCGAACGAGGACTTCTCGAAATACCCGCGCACCTTCGAAGACGACCGCCGCGGGTGCCAGGCCGCCGGCGCCGACCTGATCTTCGCCCCGACGGCCGCGGACTTCTACCCGGCCGGCGCGTCCACCTGGGTCGACGTCGAAGGAGTGTCGGCCAAGCTCTGCGGCGAGTTCCGCCCCGGACACTTCCGCGGCGTGGCGACCGTCGTCGCCATGCTCTTCAACGCCGTGCAGGCGGACGTCGCCGTCTTCGGCCGCAAGGACCTGCAACAGCTGGCGGTGATCCGCCGCATGGTCCGCGACCTGCACATGCCGGTGCGCATCCTCGCCCATGAGACCGTCCGCGAGCCCAACGGCGTCGCGATGAGCTCGCGCAACCGCTACCTCTCCCCGGAACAGCTGGCCCAGGCGACCGCCATCCCCGCCGCCCTGGCCGCCGCGCAGGCGCTGGCGAAGGCCGGCGTGACCGACGCCGCAAGACTCCGCGCCGCGGCGAGCGACGTGCTCGCCGCGCAGCCCGCCTTGAAGGCGCAGTATTGCGAGATCGTCGACCTTGAGACGATGGCGCCCGTGGCGTCGACCGCCGGCCTGCGTTGCGCCGTCGCGATCGCCTGCCACCTGGGCGCGACGCGGCTGATCGACAACGCCGACCTCTGATCAGGCGAGGCTGAGGTAGACCGCGGCGAGCAGGATCAGCGCGCCGATGAGGCGGCGCGTCATGACGGCGCCGCCGACCTGCCTCTCGGCGTTGGCGAACCAATGTCCGACGACCCAGACCAGCGCCACGCTCCAGAGGCCGCGCGTATTATAAAGGACGTTGGTCACGGTGACCTCATGGTATTCCGCGATGCTGTAGGCGACGCCCATCGCCTGGAGCGTGAGCAGCACGCCGCCCCCCACGGCCCAGACGACCATCGGGCGCGGCATCTCGCGGAGGGGCGCGGAGAAGAACGGGATGAGCGCGAACGAAAGCAGGCCGACCGTGGCGAACATGACGGGCCCGAAGCGACCGAAGCCGATGTCCCGGACCCACAGCTGCTGCATGACGTCGGTCGCGGCGAAGGCCACCGAAGCCAGGAAGGAGAAGACCACGCTCACGAGGAGGCGCTGACGGTTGGCCCTCCACTCGCCGCCCAGCAAGGCCAGCGCCAGCGAGGTCAGGAAAGTCGCCACCCAGAGCTTCCAGCCCAGCTCTTCGCCCCCGGTGACGAACACCAGCAGCGCGACGAAGATCACCTTGGTCCCGAGGACGGGCGTCGCGATGGAGATGTCCCCGCGGCTGATCGCGATGAAGGTGAAGACCTGGCCGATGAAAAAGGCCGTGCCGGCGAGGACCGCATGCAGGACATGGATCGGGGCGTAGGGCTGCCCGCCGTGGAAGAGCCAGGTCTGGAAGAGGACCGCCCCGATGAGATTCACGATGAAGAGCACCCGCCAAGGATGCCCTCCGTCCATGGCCCGCTTGAGGGCCATCGCGGCGAAGGTGTACCCTACCGCCGAACAGAGAGGGAGGATGATGGAAGCAGGCGCGCGCATCGGGCAGGGGCGAACGAACGCGCTTCCCCGCCGGCTGGCGAGTCCGAACCAAGAAAACACCCCCCTGCCCCCCGCCCGGCCTTGCCCCCGACCGGCCGGCGGGCATGCTGGAGGCATGGGTCACTTTTCTTACAAGAACGAGGCGGTCGACCCGCATCGGAAACTCCTTTCGGAACAGCTTGTCCTGGACCTTGCGCACTTGGCGGACGGGCCCCTCCTCGGCCTCGCCAAGCAGATCCCGGGAGGCTACATCCATCGCCGGCCCTTCCTCAAGGCCTCGAAATGGCTTTTCAAGAAACGGCTCGCCAACCTGGCGCAGGACGCGGCCGCCATCGCGGAGCATCTGCCATGGTTCGCGGAAGTCCTCAAGTGGGAGAAAGCCAAGCTGCTGGAACACCTCGACGAGGTCTCCGCGACCATCGGCGGCGTCCGGGCCGCCCTGCTCTGCGTCGTCTGGAACCACGAGGCCGACCAGAAGGACGCGACGCTCCCGGCCGAACTGCTCGGCCGGCTGCTGACGAACGCGAAGCCGCAAGGCTCCAAGCCCGAGCCGAAGGCGTGGAAGGCCCTGGTCGCCAAGGTCAGAGGCACGGCAGAAAAGGAACCGCTCGACTCGGTCGACGCGCTCGATTCGGCCGGCAAGACCGTCCGTCGCCTCCTGCACGAAATCTCCCAGGGCAAGGCCGCCCGCGAGAACGAAGGCCGGCAGATCCGCCGCCAGCACGCCAACGAGCTCGAGGCCAAGGACGCCGAGATCCGCAAGATCCGCGAGGAGGCCGCCCGTCAGGCGCAGGAAGCCGCCACGCAGGCCGCGACGGCGGAAGCCAGCCTGCAGGCCTTGCAATCCAGGCTCGCCAAGGAGGAAGGCGAGGTGGTCCGCCTGCGGGGCGAACTGGAACGCGCCCGCCAGCATGTCGCCAAGAAGGCCCGCGAGATCGCCGAGGAGCTCCTCTCCGAAGAAATCCGCCCTTGGCTGGCCGACGCACGCTCCCTGAAATCGGCCTCCGAGGAGGTCGCCAAGCTGCGCCAGCTCACGACCGAGACCGTCGAGAAGGTCCGTCGCGCCCAGCGTGACGCCGATCCCTTCCTGGCGAAGGAACACGAGCTGCGTCAGGCCATCCCGCAGATGGAGGAGATGCTCAAGCTCCTGCGTCGCTACCTGCGCACGGCCGGCCAGGCCCTGCCCGAGGCCGTCGCCCTTGAGAAGCGCATCACCGAACATATCTCGAAGGTCCGCTACGAACTCGAGAAACGCGACCATCCTTCGGACCCGTTCCTCGAGCGCATCTCGGCCCGCATCAACGGCGCCGACGCCCGCGAGCTGAAATCGATCGAAGGCGCCCTGCACCTCGCCGAACAGGCCGGCCTCGTCGACTCGCGTCACGCCGACCTCTATCGCCGCGACCTCCATCGTCGGCGCTCCTACCTGGCCGACCGCGCCTTCCATGAGCAGAAGCAGTCCGGCCCGCTCGCGATGCTCGAACGCGCGGTGGCCACGGGCGAACCCGCCCGCCTCGCGCTCGACGCCAACAACTTCGCCTGCCTCCGGCAGGATTACCTCGGCCTGCGCCTGCCGACCAAGAAGAACGCCCAGGGCGACAGCCGCTTCCTCCTGGACGCGGCCGCCCGCCAGAAGGTGGTCCAGCTGCTCGAGAAGCTGGCGGACGACGCGCCGGGCCTGCACGTCTGGATCAGCTTCGACGGCCAGCCGACCGCGCTCAAGGCGACGAATCCCCGGGTCCGCGTGACCTTCAGCCGGGCGGGCTCCAAGGCCGACCATGACATCATGGACCTGGTCGCGAAGGACAAGACCGTCGATGCGCCCTGGTTCGTCGTGACGGACGACATCGAGGTGCGCGACGCGACGTCCCGCGAAGGCGCCTACATCATCTACAACGACGCGCTGATCCAACTGCTCGTCAACCGCGGCATCCGCGTCTGAAACAGGACGGGCGCACCTTGCGATGCGCCCGTCGGGAAGAAGAGCCGTCCGTCGGCTTACTTCTTCTTCTTGGCCGGAGCGGCCGTGAGGGGCGGCGGCAGCACGCCCGCGAAATCTTCGGCCTTGAGACCGGGGTGGAACATGTTGAAGGAATACTTGCTGGGCTTCCATTCCACGACCGGGGTGACGTCGGCCTTGGCCGGCACCTCGAGGCCGAGGCCCCAGTAGACGCCGTTGACGAGGAGGCGCCGGAGCGATTCGTCGACGAGGTCGCTGGCGGAGGCCATGGTGGTGGTCAGGACGCGGTTCTTGGAGCCGGCGGCGTTGGGGACTTCGCGCGTCCAGGCCACGGCCATCGCGGGGGAATTGACGCCCTGCTCCTGCTTGTCGGTGGCGCGCTTCTTCTTGCGCTCGCTGAGAGGATCCTGCGGATCCATGCCTTTGAGCACCTGGCCGCGGAGGAGGACCTGGGCGTCGGCGGGCGGATAGGCTTCGTAGACGTCGGTGTCCCCGAAGATCACGCCCACGCCGTTGAGGATGGCGAGCTTCTCGGCGCCGGCTTCGACGGCCGTACGGGTGGCTTCGCCCTTGTGGTTGCCCCAGTGGCTGACCCAGGTCTCGCCGAGGACGTTCTTACCGAAGCCGCCTTTGTTATTGTGATTGTAGGACGCGAAGGCGCTTTCCTTCGGGATACCCGCGAAGGCATGCGTGCTGGTGCGGGTGGCGACGATGGGCACGCCTCGCTTGATGGCGGCGTCGAACTTCGCGAGCGCGCCTTCGTTCCACTTACGGAAACGCAGGCCGAGCACCAGCGCGTCGGCGGTGTCGAGGGCCTCCGGCTTGCCGAGGGAGGCGCCGGCGTTCGGATTGATCACGCCTTCGTCATGCGAGAAAAGGACGGTGCACTTGAAGCCGTGGCGCTCGGAGAGGATGCGGGCGAGCATCGGCATCGACTCTTCGGAGCGGTACTCTTCGTCACCCGCGAGCAGGACGACATGCTTGCCGGCGCCCGCGCCCTTGCCGGCGGGGAATTCCAGCCAGCCGGGGCCGGAGGTGAAGGCTTCGGCGGCGATGGCCGGCAAGGCGAGGACAAGGGCGGCCAAGGCGGCCCACAGGTGGAGATGACGCTTCATGGGGTGAAACCTCAGATTGACCGCCCGGAAGGCGGTTTCAAGCGCCCTGTTCCCGCGCCGGACGTTATTTCCGCTCGTTACCCGGCTTCTTCGGCGCGAACGGATCCGGCCGCAGCACCTCCTGACGACCATCCGAATAGGTCGTCACTTGGTTGCCGAAAGGATCCTTGCGCGTCGTCGCGCGGGTTCCGTCGCTGAAGGTCGTGACGGAGCCGCCGAACGGATCGGGACGGGTCGTGGCCGTGACGCCGTTGCTGTAACGCGTGGTCGAGCCGCCGAACGGATCGGGTCGGGTCGTGGCCGTGACGCCGTTGCTGTAGCGCGTCGTCGAACCGCCGAACGGGTCGGGCGTCTTCACCGCCGTGACCCCGTTGTCATAGCGGGTCTGGGTGCGGCCCAACGCGTCGGCGCCCTTCACTCCCGAGCGCGGCGGCTCGCCCGTGCGCGGGTCGGCCTTGATGACCACGGACGGCTTGGGCGCGGGCTTGGCCGGCTCCTTGCGGGCGTCTTCTTTCTTCGGCGCGGCGGACACGCCGACGGCGAGCAGGAGACCGAAGACCAGGGACGTGAAGAGCCTCATGTCTCTAGTAGAATGTGAGAACGAAGGAACGCAAGCGCCGCAGCCCGCCGGAAAACAGGAAGGGCGGGCGCCTTGCGGCGTCCGCCCTTCGCTCGGAGGACCGGAGTCCCTTAGGCGATGATCTTCTCGACCGCCTTGCCGAAGTTGTCGGTGAGGCGGAAGTCACGACCGTTGTAGCGGTAGGTGAGCTTGGTGTGATCGAAGCCGAGGAGGCGCAGGATCGTCGCGTGCAGGTCGTGGATGTCGACGCCGTCAGCGGCGACCTGGGAGCCGATTTCGTCGGTCTCGCCGTAGTGCATGCCGCCCTTGACGCCGCCACCGGCCATCCAGCAGCAGAAAGCCTTGGAGTGGTGGTCGCGACCGGAAGCCTGGTTGACGCGGCCGGCGGTGGTCGGGGTGCGGCCGAATTCTCCGCCCCAGATGATCAGGGTCTGGTCGAGGAGCCCGCGCTGCTTGAGGTCGGCGATGAGGGCAGCGGCCGGACCGTCGATGTTCTCGGCGCGCTGGGCGATCGAGGTGAAGAGGTTGGTGTGATGGTCCCAGCCGCCGGCGTCGATCTGGACGAAGCGGACGCCGCGTTCGACGAGGCGACGAGCGCAGAGCAGCTTGGCGCCGAGGTCGGTCTTGCCGTACATCTCGCGGATCTTCTCAGGCTCCTTGGAGATGTCGAAGGCGTCGGTGGCCGCGGACTGCATGCGGAAGGCGAGTTCGAAGGATTCGATGCGGGCTTCGAGCTGCTCGTCCTTCTGGACGGTCTGCATGTGGCGCTCGTTGAGCTGGCGGACGAGGTCGAGCTGCTTGCGCTGCGCGTCCTGCGTGGTGAATTCGCTCTGGAGGTTGGCGATGATCTTGTTCGCCGGGGCGCCCGGACGGAACGAGGTGTTGGCGCCCTGGTAGAGCGAAGGGAGGAAGGCCGAAGCGCGGGCGTCGGAGCTGCCACCGAGGGAGACGAAGCCCGGGAGGTCCTGGCTTTCGGTGCCGAGACCGTAGAGGACCCAGGAACCGAGGGAAGGCTTGGAGAGGATCGCCGAGCCGGTGTGCATCAGCTTGGCGGCCGGGCCGTGGGCCGGGATGCCCTGGTGCAGGGAGCGGATGACGCACATCTCGTCCGCGACGCCCTGAAGCTTCGGGAAGATCTCGGAGATCTCGAGGCCGGACTTGCCGGACTTCTTGAACTCGAAAGGAGTCGGGAAGAGGACGCCGTTCATGCCGGCGGCCGACATATCGGCGAGCTCCTTCATCTTCGGCTTCGGATCGAAGGTGTCGAGGTGCGACGGAGCGCCGCCCGCGAAGATGTGGATGACGTGCTTCGCCTTGGCGGCGAGCGGAGCCTTGCGAGGCTTGAGATTGGCCATCACTTCGGCCTGGGCGTCGCTGACGAGGTAGTCGGCGACCATGGTCCCGAAGGCGAGCGTGCCCATGCCGAGGCCGGTCTGGCGCAGGAACTCGCGACGCGAGTTCGGGGTGGGGACATAATTTCCGCAGCTGGAGTCTTTCATGGGAGTTTGAGGTAGGTTAGATAGTGTGGGGGTTTTTGGGGGAAACAAGTCTTTCAGCGTAAGGGCATCAATTCAGGTAAACGAACTCGTTGGAGCAGATCATCGACTGGGCCAGCATGACCCAGGGGCTGGTGGGCTCCTTGCGGGAGACCATTTCCGTGTTATTCACGATTTTTCCGCCTCTAACCGAGGTTTCGATCTTCACCTCCGAGGTCGAGGGCCCCTTGGTGAGGGCGGCCTTGTCAGCCTTGGCCTTGGCGACCCGCTCGGCCTTGGCCTTCGCGGCACGGTCCCCCTTGGAGGGGGCCTGGACCACGGGCTCGTCGATGTAGCCGGCGATGCGGGTCACGAATTCGCGGGCGATCTGGCGCTCCTGGACCGTCGGCGAGCGCTGGTACATGATGCGATAGAGCTGCGTGATGCGCTCGTCGTCGGAGGTGGCCCGGGCCATCTCGGGCCGCGCGTTGACGTTGCGGGCGACCTCGACCGCGAGCGGGTTGTTCATGAAGAACAGCGCCTGCTGCGGGACGATCGTGGAGCTGCGGACGGAGTTGGCCATGTTCGGGTCGGCGAAATCGAACTGCGACTGCAGCTCGCTGAGCTTGTCGCGGTCGATGAAGCCGTAGATGGTGCGGCGATAGCTGTAGGGCTCGTCGGTGATGTTCACGGCGCGGCCGCCCAGGGCGCGGTCGAGCTTGCCGGAGAGCAGGAGCATCGAGTCACGGATGGATTCGAAGTCGAGGCGGCGGAGGTTCGCGTGCCAGAGGAACTTGTTGCCACTGTCGATCTTGGTCGGATCCGCCGAGGACTTGCGGACGATCAGCTCGTTGGAATTCGGGTTGGCCGACTGGCGGTAGGTCGCGGAAAGCAGGATGCGCTTGTGCATCTTCTTGATCGACCAGCCCCCTTCGACGAAGGCGTTGGCCATCCAGTCGAGCAGCTCGGGGTGGGTGGGCGGCTCCGACATGTTGCCGAAGTCGTCCGGCGAGGAGACGATGCCGGCGCCGAAGTGGTGCGCCCAGAGACGGTTCACGAGCACGCGGGCCGTCAGCGGGTTGGTCCGGCTGGCGATGGCGAGGGCGAGTTCGCGGCGGCCGCTGCCTTCGTAGAACGGCAGGCGGTCAGGGCCGGCGAGGACCTCGAGGAACTGACGCGGGGCCACGGGGCCGCGCTTGTTGCGGTCGCCGCGGATGTAGACGTTGCTGTCGCGAGGCTTCTCGATGTCGGTGACGACCATGGCCGTGCCGGGGCCGCCCGGGTGGGTGATGTCCAGCGCGTTGATGTCCGCGAACTTGAAGTACTTGCCGGGCTTGTTGTTGTTGACGAAGGTCGAGCTGATCGGGACCTGCCAGCTGGCGCAGAAGTCACGGCTTTCGGCGAGACGCTCGAGCAGGGGGACGGTCTTGATGTCCTCCACGTCGGGCAGCGGCCAGGGGAAGGCCGCCAGCTGGGCGATCGCCGGATCGTCCTTCTCGCCGCGACGGCCGGACTGGCTGCGCAGCTGGATGTGGGCGAGGATCTTGTCGCGGTGCTTCTTGAAGGCGGCCTGATAGGCCAGCGCGACCTCGTCGATGCTCTTGGGCTTCAGGCCGCGGAGGGCGTCGGCGATGAGCGGATTGACCGGGGAGCGCGTGTCGGCGAGCGCGGCGGCCAGGATGCCGGGCGCCTTCTCGGCGAACTCTTCGGCGCCCACGCGCTTCAGGCGGACGAGCGGGCCGGTGATCGGGTGGTCCGGCCGGGCCATGACGGAGGCGTAGGACGGGTCGAGCTCGCGGCTCTGGCCGAGATCGTATTTCTTGAGCAGGTCGAAGCCCGCCGTGCTGCGGAAACCGCCGAGCATCGCGGCCATCGCCCGCGGCGCGAACTCGCGGTGGAAGGCGGCCTGCATGCCGACGAGGTGCTTGTAGTAGCCCTGGGCCGTCTCGTCGATGAGCGTGGCGAGGCGCTTTTCGTAGTCGGCGCGGTAGGCGTTGCTGGGGGCGTTCTTGCCGACGAGCAGGGGGTTGCGGATCACCGGGTTCGTCTGCGGCTCGGCCACCGAGGCGAAGATGCCGTGGAGCGAGTAGTAGTCGGCGGCCGGGATCGGGTCGAACTTATGGTCGTGGCAACGGGAGCAAGCGACGGTGAGACCGAGGAAGCCCTTCGTGGTGGCGTCGATGCGCTCATCGATGGTGTCGTCGTTGTTCTGGAAGCGCTTGCCGACGGTGATGAAGCCGAGCGCGGCGAGGCGCGGGTCGTCCTTCGCGAGGTCGGGGAGCCGGTCGGCCGCGAGCTGCTCGATGATGAACTGGTCGTAGGGCTTGTCGGTGTTGAAGGCGTCGATCACGTAATCGCGGTAGGTCCAGGAACTGTCGAAGGTCTCGATGGTGCCGTTGCGCTTCAGCCCTTTGGTGTCGGAGTAGCGGGCGGTGTCGAGCCAGTGGCGGGCCCAACGCTCGCCGTAGTGCGGCGAGGCGAGCAGGCGGTCGACGGTGCGTTCGACGACGGCGGCGACGGCGCGGGCGGGCTGACCCTTGCGCACGGACATGGCGTCGAACGCGAGGGCGCCGTCATACTCGCGCGAGAAGGCGTCGACTTCGACGCTGGTGGGCGGAAGGCCGATGAGATCGTAGGAAAGGCGTCGCAGCAGGGCTTCGCCGTCCGCGGCGGGGCTGGGCTTGAGGCCCTTCTCGTCGAGCTTCGCCATGATGAAGGCGTCGACTTCGTTCTGGCTCCAGGCAGGGTTGCTGAGCTTCGTCGGGACGGGATAAGCCTGCACGGGCTGGAAAGCCCAGTGCGAACGCGCCTTGTCGGAGAGGCCGGTGAGCTTGGCGCCGCCGGCGCCGGCGGGCGCGGGCGCGCCCATCTTGATCCACTGTTCGATCAGGCCGATCTGGGTCGTCGAAAGCTTGGCGCCGGCCTTGCGCGGCGGCATCGAGATATCGGGATCGGACTGATGGACCGCGACGACGAGCAGCGACTTCTTGAGGTCGCCCGGGACGACGGCCGGACCGAGGTCACCGCCGGCCAGCATGCCCTGGCGGGAGTCCAGGATCAGTCCGCCCTTCGAGACGCCCTTCTCCTTCGAGTGGCACTCATAGCAGCGCTCGGTGAAGATGGGCCGGATGTTCTTCTCGAAGAACTCCAGACCGGCGGGATCCATCTTGGCCTCGGGGGCATCGGCGGCGGAGAGCCTGACGGCGAGGAGGAGGACGAGGGCGTACAGGCGGGAACTGGCGGTCAAGGCGGTCATGGCGGGGGTGGAGGGCGGGGTAATCCCCTAGTGGTAAATACTCCTCTAAGGCTGGAATGTTTCAACCAATTCATGCAGGCTTAATACCCCAAAAGAGAAGGCCGACCCCCTCACAGGAGCCGGCCTTGTAAAAAACCCGTAAAAAAACGTCAGTTGACGTAGATGAACTCGTTCGAGAGCAGCAGCGAGTGAACAAGCAGCTCGATCGGGGTCAGCGGCTCGCGGGAGATCATCTCGCCCACGTTGCGCAGGACGCCTTCGGCGCCACCGCCGGTCACGGCCATCATCATGCTCTCTTCGCCGTCCGGCGCCATCACCGGCGCGGCCTTGGTGGGCCGAGCAGCGGTGCGGGCCACGGGGGCCGCGGCCTTGCCGCGCTCGCCGGCCTTGGCGGGCGGACGCACCTTGGAGGTGGCGACGGTCATCTTCATCTTGGTCAGGAATTCCTGGGCCACGCGGATCTCATTGGTGGACGGACGGCGCTGGAACATGCAGCGGAACATGGCCACGATGCGCTGGTCTTCCGACATCGCGTTGACGACGTCCTTGCGGGCGGCGACGACGCGGGCGGCCTCGACCGAGAGGGCGTTGTTCATGAAGAAGAGCGCCTGCTGCGGGACGATCGTCGAATTACGCTTGGTGTTCGACTGGTCGGGGTCGGCGTAGTCGAACTGCGAGAGGGTGTCGCTGAGACGGCGGCGGTCGACATAGCCGTAGAGGCTGCGACGGTAGCTGAAGGGCTCGTCGGTGATGTTGGCGGGCTGCCCGCCGACGGTGGCGATCATCTTGCCGGTGAGCAGGATCATCGAGTCGCGGATGGACTCGAAGTCCAGGCGACGCAGGTTGCCGCGCCACAGGAGGCGGTTGGCGGCGTCGACCTTCAGCGGATCGACCGGCCCCTTCTTGGCGACCAACGGATTGGCGGACGGGTCGGAATCCTGACGATACGTGTTGCTGAGCACGATCATGCGGTGGAGGCGCTTCATCGTCCAGCCGTTCTCCATGAAGTCGCCGGCCAGGTAGTCGAGCAGCTCGGGATGCGAGGGCTTCTCGGACATGTTGCCGAGGTCATCCGGCGTGTTCACGAAGCCTTCGCCGAAGTGCTTCGTCCAGGTGCGGTTCACGGCCACGCGGGCGGTGATGGGATTGTCCTTCGAGACGATGGACTGGGCGAACTCGTAGCGGCCGCTGCCGTCGACGTAGGGCCGGCGCTCGCCGACGGTGAGGATCTCGAGGAACTGGCGCGGGACGATCTCCCCCTTGTTGTTCTTGTCACCGCGCTTGAACACGTAGCTGTCCTTGGCCGCCTCGGAGTCCTGGACGACCATCGCGTGGCCGGGGACGCCCGGGTGGGAGAGGCGCAGCTCGTTGATCTGGGCATGACGGAAGTAGGCGACCGGGGCGCGGTTGCCGATGCCGCCGTAGATCGGGCGGTTCTGCCAGTCCTGGCAGAACTTACGCGTGCTGAAGAGCGAGATCATTTCCTCGTTGTCGAAGATCTCGTCGTAGGAGGGGATGGCCCAAGGATAGCCCGTCATCTGGGCGATGGCCGGAGAGGTCTTCTTCCACTCTTCGCCCGGCTTGGCCAGGAGGTTGAGGTGGGCGAGGATCGCGGCCTTGTTCTCGTTGTAGATGCGCTGATAGGCGGCGGCGACGTCGTGCATCGTCTTCGGCTTCAGGCTGCGCAGGCCGGCGGCGATGATCGGGTTCACGTTGTTCTCCGGGTCGTCGAGGTACTCCTTGAGGACGATCGGGGCGCGCTCGGCGAAGTAAACGTAAGGCACGGCGGCGAGGACGGCGAAGGGCCCGGTGATCGGGGAGTCCTTCTGGATGCGCATGGCGGCGAAGTCGGTGTCGGACTGCAGGTCGATCTTATAGCGTCCGGAAAACTCACCGGCTTCGGAGGATCCGCCGCGGACGGTGGCGATCATCAGACGGCCGGCCATCTCGCGGTCATAACGGGCGCGGGTCTCGCGCATGTAACGGAAGAAGCCGGCGACCTGCTCGTCCTGGAGCTGGTAGAGCCGCTTCTGGAAATCCGAACGGGCGGCGGCGGCGGCGCCGGTGGCCGCGATCGGGGTCTGATGGAGCGGCTCGACGATGGAGGCGAAGATGCCGTGCAGCGAGTAGTAGTCCTTGATCGGGATCGGGTCGAACTTGTGGTCGTGGCAGCGGGAGCAGGCGACGGTCAGGCCGAGGAAGGCCTTGGTGGTGGTGTCGATGCGCTCGTCGATGGTGTCGTGGACGTCGTCGAAGCGCTTGCCGATCGTGATGAAGCCGAGGGCGGCGAGACGAGGATCGTCAGGCGAGATGTCCGGGATGCGGTCCGCGGCGAGCTGCTCGACCACGAACTTGTCGTACGGCTTGTCCTCGTTCATCGCGTTGATGACGTAATCGCGATAGGTCCAGGCGTAGGCGTAGCGGTAGTCGCGGAAGAGGCTGTCGCCCTGGTCGACCTGCAGGCCGCGGGTGTCGGAGTAGCGCGCGGTGTCGAGCCAGTGGCGGGCCCAGCGCTCACCGTAGTGCGGCGAGGCGAGCAGGAAATCGACCTGCTTCTGATAGACCGCCTCGAGGTTGCCCGCCGGGCGGCCGGTACGGGCGGCCAGCGAGTCAGCGAGCGCGGCGTTGTCGCAGGCCTTGACGAAGGCGTCGACCTGCTCCGAGGTGGGCGGCAGGCCGATCAGATCGTAGTTGACGCGGCGAAGATAGGTCTCATGGCCGGCCGCGGGATTGGGCATCAGACCCTTCTCCTCGAGCTTGGCCAGGATGAAGGAATCGATGATGTTCTTGACCCAGGCCTTGTTCTTCACCTCGGGCACGGGGTACTTCTTGACGGGCTGATAGGCCCAATGTTCACGGGCCTTGCCGGTGAGACCAGTGAGCTTGGCGGCGCCGCCACCGGGCATCGGGGCGCCCATCTTCACCCACTGTTCGAGCAGCGCGATCTTGTCATCAGGCAACTTGCCTCCGGTCTTCTTGGGCGGCATCGCGAACTCAGGATCGGTGTACTGGACAGCCTTGATCAGGAGGGACTTCTCGAGGTCGCCGGGGACCACGGAAGGGCCTTCGTCGCCGCCCTTGTAGGCACCGTCGCGAGAGTCGAGGATGAGGCCGCCTTTCGACGAGTTCTTCTCGGCGGAGTGGCACTCGTAGCAACGGTCGATCAGGATCGGCCGGATGTTCTTCTCGTAGAACTCGAGTCCTTCCTTGGAAGGCTGCGCCTCGTCGGCGGCGAACGCGAAGACGGACGCGAACAGCGAGAGCGCTAGGAGGGGATGACGAAGCTTCGGCATGGGGATGTGTGTTGTGTTTAAAGAGCTGGGGGACGAGGGAAAAGCCCGGAAGGGGCCAGACTGAGATAAAGAGTAAGCCCGCACCCCCGGAAATCAAGTGTGCTTCCCCATTCGGGTTGTAAAGAGAAGACCCCAAGCCGAAGATGCCCAGGCCGGAAGATGCGAATCCTGATCGCCAACGATAAATTCAAGGGCTCCCTGCCGGCCGAAAAAGCCGGTTTTCATGTTAAAAAGAGCCTTGAAAGCGTCTTTCCCGGGGCGGAAATCGACCTTTGCCCCATCGCCGACGGGGGTGAGGGCACGGCAATGGCGATGACGACTGCCCTAGACGGCGAATGGCTCAAGACCCAGACCCAGGACGCCCATGGACGGCCGGTCGAAGCCCCCTTCGGCTGGGTTCCCGGCTCGGCCACGGCCATCATGGAAATGAGCGCGGCCAGCGGTCTGGCGATGGTCCAAGACATCGAACTTAACCCTTTCAAATCCAGCACTTTAGGTACTGGAATTCTCATCGAATCCGCCCTCCGCCGCGGCGCCCGACGCATCCTCATCGGCATCGGCGGCAGCGCCACCAACGACGGGGGTCTGGGGGTCGCCCTGGCCCTAGGATATAATTTCAAGAAAGCCGGCCGACCCATCTCCCCCAACCTCGAGACCCTCCTGGAGGCCGACCAGATCGAAAAGCCGGCCACCCTCCCCTCCTGCGAGCTCATCGTCGCCTGCGACGTCGACAACCCCCTCCTTGGCCCCCGCGGAGCCACCCGGGTCTACGGTCCGCAGAAAGGGGTGCGCGACTTCGCCTGGTTCGAAGAACGCCTCGGACACCTGGCCGACCTCGCGCGGCGGGACCTCGGCGTCGACCCACGCGACGTCCCCGGCGCCGGCGCCGCGGGCGGCCTCGGTTTCGGCCTGATGGCTTTCCTCGGCGGACGACTGGTAAGCGGCTTCGACATGGTGGCGACGCAGGTCGGCCTCGAAGCGCGCGTCGCCTCCGCGGATCTCGTCATCACGGGCGAAGGACGCCTCGACGAACAGAGCCTGCAAGGCAAAGGCCCCGTCGGCGTCGCGCGCCTCGCGCGTCGTCTCGGCAAGAAGATCGTCGGCGTCGCCGGTTCGGTCGATGACTCGCCCGGCCTGCGCGCGCAGTTCGACCTGCTCATCGGCATCAAGCCCGCGGCGATGCCGCTCGACGAGGCGATGCGCCGCACGGGCGAGCTGATCGAGTCCGCCGTGTCGGCGCACGCCGCGCCGCTGCGCGCGCTCAACCCCTGAAGATCGGGATCGGCACGCCCTTGCCGTCGACGGTCGCGTAGAACGGACGGCCTTCGACGTCGAACGCGGTCTTGGGGCTGATGCCCATCGCGCGGAAGATCGTGGCGTGCATGTCCGGGATCGAGACGGGGTCCTTGATCGCGACCAACGGACGTTCGTCGGCGGTGGCGCCGTGGACGTGGCCTTTCTTCACGCCGCCGCCGAACATGACGACGCTCGTGCCGCCGGTGAAATGACGGTGCAGGCCGTAATGGTCGGGGCTGGTGATGATGCCGGACTTGTTGAAGGCCTGGTCCTTCGCCTGCGAACCGGGCCGTCCTTCGATCATGGCGTCGCGGCTGAACTCGCTCGCGATGACGACCAAGGTGCGGTCGAGCAGCCCGCGCTCTTCGAGGTCGCGGATGAGGCGCGCGATCGGGCGGTCGATCTCGGCGTGCATCTTCGCGACGGTCTCATGGCCCTTGCCGTGCGTGTCCCACTGGAAGAACGGGACGTATTCCGTGGTGACCTCGACGAAGCGCGCGCCGTTCTCGACGAGCCGGCGGGCGAGCAGGCAGCCGCGGCCGAAACGACCGGTGTCGTATTCCTTCTGCGTCTCCGGAGATTCGAGCGAGATGTCGAACGCGGCGCGCTCCTTCGCGCTGAGCAGGCGGTAGGCGTTGTCCATCGAGCGGAGCATCGACGCGTGCTGGTGGTCGCTGAGGAGGTCTCGGTCGGGCGTCGCGTCGACGAGCCGGCGGAACTCGCGGTCGCGGTTCACGAAGCGCCCGGCGTCCATGCCCTTGGGCGGACGCACGGCGGCCGCGGCCTCCTCGGGGAACGGGAGGTTCATCGGTCCGTATTCGCCGCCGAAGAAACCGGCGGTGGTGAAGGCCTTGAGCTCCTCGCTCTCGCCGACGCCTTCGAGGCGCTGGCCGATGTTGATGAAGGCCGGCATGACCGGATTGCGCGGGCCGAGCACGCGGGCCATCCAGGCGCCGAGGTGCGGGCAGGCGACCGTCTGCGGCGGGACGTAGCCGGTGTGCCAGTGGAACTGGTGGCGCGAATGCAGGATGCTGCCGAGGTCGGGCTGCACCGCCGAGCGGATCAGCGTGCCGCGGTCCATGACCTGCGCGATGTGCTCGAGTCCTTCGCAGATGCGCACGCCGTCGACCGACGTCGGGATCGCCGGGAACGTGCTGAGCACGCGGTCATAGGTGAGCCCTTTCTCGTAAGGCGCATAACGCTTCGGATCGAAGGTCTCGGGCGCGGCCATGCCGCCCGCGAGCCAGATCAGGATGACGGAATCGGCGGTCGCGGCCGGCTGGACGACCTTCTCGCTTTCGGCGAGGAGGCGCGGGGCGCTCATGGAGAGCGTGGCGGCGCCGGCGGCGGCCAGCATGCGGAGGAATTCGCGACGGGCCAGCGGCTCGGGCAAGGACGGATCAAGCGGCAGCGGGGAGGACATGGCGGTCAGCGGATGGTCTGGAATTCGGGGAGCATGCAGACGGCCCAGAGGAGGTCCGCGATGCCTTGCTCGGAAAGATGCTCGCCGACGAGGCCCGCGGCGACCTTGAGTTCGGCGGGAGCGGGCTCGCGGCTGAGCGACGAGAGGTAGAGCCAGCGCACGAATTCCTCGGGCGAGGCCCAGGCGCGGCGCTTCAGCTTGGCGGCGCCGGCGGCGAGGAGGTTCGTCAGGGCCTGACCGTTGGAAAGATCGATGGCTTCGAGCGTGCTGAGCTCATTGGGACGCATCGAGACGATCTGCTCGCGGTTGGGCCGGCCGAGCGCGCGCTGCAGGAGGTCGGACTTCACGAGGCCGGCGCGCGCGGGCAGGCTGCTCGTGCCTTCGACGCCGGCGAGCATCTCGGCCATGCGGGCCTGCGCCTTGCGCCAGGCTTCGCCACGGACGAGCGCGACGGGCCGCCAGACGGGCTCCGCGGCCTTCGGCTTGCCCTTGCCGGCGGCGAAGGCCCCACGGGCGTTGGGCGTGCTCGTCGTCCATTCCCACGAGGCGTCGGTCGCCATCTTCACGCGCGCGCCGCCCTTGAGCGTGACGTTCACCTGGAAGAAGAGCGCGGCGACGTTGGGTCCGGAGCCGGCGTTGCGTCCGACGACCATGATCTGGTTGGCGCCCTTCAGGAGCGCGACGGAGAGGTCGAAGTTCTGCGGGTCGGCCCAGTTGTCGCCGGAACCGATCTTCCTGCCGTTCACGAAGAGGTCGTAGCCGTTGTCGCAGGTGACGACGCACGTGGCCGCGTCGACGTCGGCGTCGAGCACGAGCTGGCGGCGGAACGTGCGCGTCTCGCCCGCGGCGGGCACGCGGCCGCCGGCGATGTCGCCCGACCAGACCGGCGCCGCGAGCAAAGGTTCGACGACGGGTTTCTTCACGGCCGCGGCGGTCGGCGCGGCGCGCGGGACCTTGGGCTCGATCTTCGCAGGAGTGGTGCCCGTCAGGCGCCAGACGGCGTCGACGAACTGCTCGGCGGTCAGACGCTTGGCGCGCGGGCCGCGGTAGGCGTAGGCCTTGTCCTCGGCGTCGCGCGCGAGGATCTCGGCGCGGGACTGATAGGCCTGCGAGGTGGCGATGAAGGCGAGGACGGCCTTGAGGTCGTAACCCGACTCGACGAGGCGGTTCGCGAGGACGTCGAGGAGGTCCTGGTTCCAGGGTTCGGTCTGCATCGCGTCGACAGGATGGACGATGCCGCGGCCCATCAGGCGGTGCCAGAGGCGGTTGACGATGGTGCGCTGGAACCGGCCGTTCTCCGGATGGGTGATGAGCGCGGCGAGCTGGGCGAGACGTTCCTCGCGCGGCTTGGCGGGATCGACCTGGCCGAGCTCAGGATACAACCAGGCGGCGACGGCCGGCTTGCCGGTGGGGACGTCGCAGCGGACGAGTTCCATCGGCCGGTTCGCGTAGATGGCGGCGAGGCCGTAGGCGTCGCGCAGCTTCCAGCGGTCGGTGAAGCTGTCGTGGCACGAGGCGCACTTCATGTTGATGCCGAGGAACGTCTGCGAGACGCTCTGCGAGAACTGCAGCTCGGGGACCTGGCCCGCGCTCACCGCGCCGCGCCAGATGATGCCCTTCGCGAAGCCTTCGCTGTCGGCGGAGGGCGCCACGAGCTCGCGGGTGAAGCGGTCGTAAGGCTTGTTCGTGAGCAGGGAGAGGTAGAGCCAGTTGGTGATCTGCTTGCGGCCGCCGTCGATGTAGCCGGTGCCGGCGTAGTCGTTGCGGAGCAGGTCGTTCCAGAAGACCATCCAGTGGTCGGCGTAGTCGACGTCGCGGGCGAGGAGCGCGCGCACGAGCGCTTCGCGCTTGTCGGGCCGCGTGTCGCCCGCGAAGGCGCGGGCCTCCTCGGCGGAGGGCAGCAGGCCGACGAGGTCGAGCATGACGCGACGCTGGAACGTGGCGTCGTCGGCCGGGGGCGGGGTCGGCGCGCCCTTGGCCGTGAGCCAGCCGTCGAGCACGCGGTCGACCGGATGCGTCCGACCCGGCTTGGCTTCCGGCAGCACCGGCTTGCGCGGACGCAGCGGCGGCTCGTAGGCCGGCTGCTTGAAGGCGAACCCTTCGGTCCAGACGGCGCCCTGCTCCACCCAGGCCCGCAGCACGGCGACCTCGGCGGGAGTGACGCGCGGCCCCTTCGGCGGCATGCGCTCGTCGGGATCTTCGCTGATGACGGATTCCAGCAGGCGTCCCTTCGACGCCTGTCCGGGGAAGAGCACCGCGCCGCCCTCGCCGCCTTCGAGCAGCGAGGCACGGGTGTTCATCGAGAAGCTGCCCTTCTTCTTGTCGCCCGTGTGGCACTCGCCGCAGTGCTTCCGCAGGATCGGCACCACCTCATGGGCGAAGTCGACCGGCGCCGCCCCGAGGGCGGCCGTCAGGAAGAAACCGGCGAGCAACGGACCACGCATCGGCAAGAACAGCTCAGGGAACGAACACGACCGCGGCGGCGGCCGGGGCTTCGACCGACTGCTTGGTGTCGATGAGCTTGCCGTCGCGGGCGATCTTGTAGGCGTTGAGCGTGCCGGACTTCTGGCCGGCGCAGACGAGCCAGCGGCCGTCGGCGCTGAGACCGAAGCCGCGCGGCGTGGCGGGCGTGCCGGGCACGTGCTGGAGGAGGGCGAGCTTGCCGTCCTGGCCGATCGAGTAGACGGCGATGGAATCGTGGCCGCGGTTGGAGACGTACAGCGTCTTGCCGTCGGGGCGGACGAAGATCTCGGCGGTGGAGACGCCCTTGCTGTCGGCGCCGGCGGGCAGCGTCGGGAGGCTCTGCAGCTGCTTCAGGCCGCCGTTACGTTCGACGGAGAAGGCGACGACGTTGAGGCCCATCTCGGTGTTCACGTAGGCGAACTTGCCGCTGGGGTGGAAGGCGAGGTGGCGCGGACCTTCGCCGGCGGTGACGCGGCCGGACTTCGGCTTGTTCGGCGTGAGCAGGCCTTTCTCGGGGTCGAACTTGTAGATGAAGATGTCGTCCGTACCGAGGTCGGCGACGTAGGCGCGGCCGGACTTCGGGTGGAAGTAGACGCCGTGGGCGTGCGGGCCGGACTGGCGGGCGACGTTGGGACCCGTGCCGACGTGCTGGAGCGAGGAGGTCGCGGCGGCGAGGGAACCGTCGGCCTTGATCGGCAGCGCGGTGGTCGAACCGGAGCCGTAGTTCACGACGACCAGGTTCTTGCGGGCGGCGTCGACGGCGAGGTGCGTCGGGCCCTTGCCCTTGGAGGCCTCGGTGTTGAGCAGACGGAGCTTCTCGCCTTCGACGGCGTAAGCGGCCACGGCGCCGTCGGCGGCCTCGGCGGTGGCGTAGAGGAACTTGGCGTCAGGGCTGAGCGCGACGTAGGAAGCGGACTTCGCTTCGGCGGCGACGGTGGGCGCCGAGATCTTGCCGGTCTTGCCGTCGAGCACGCAGCGGAGCACGCCCTGCGCCTTGGCGCCGGAGGTCCCGACGTAGAAGACATAATGGGCGGGCACGGGCTTCGCGGCCTTCTTGGCGGCGGCCTTGGCCGCAGGGGCGGGAGCGGGGGTGTCGGCGGACTGGCAGCCGACGAGCGCGGCGGCGAGCGCGGCGAGGAGGAGGCGGGCGGTGTTCATGGCGTGATGGAAAGTCCGGGCTTACTTGCGTCCGTCCCACCAGCCGTCGAGCTGGGTCATGAGGCGCTTCAGGTCCTCGGGGCGTTCGGCGGCGAGATCGCGCAGCTCATGCGGGTCGGCCTTGAGGTCGAAGAGGCGGGGCGGCTCGGTGGCGTCGCCGGAGCCCTGCTGCGTGCCGCCGGTCTTGAGGCCGCTCGAGACGATCAGCTTGAGGTCGCCGGCGACGAGCCAGCGGTAGCGCAGGCTGGCCGCGGGGCGGGCGAGGTCGAGGATGTCGTGGGTCGAGTTCTGGCCGGCGACGAACGGCCGCGCGCGCAGGGCCGCGTCGTCGAGCAGGTCGACGCCGTCGCCGTCGGCGGGCACCGGGGCGCCGGCCAGCTTCAGCAGCGTCGGCATGATGTCCACCGAGCTGGCGGCCTCGGTCATGACGGCCGGCTTGATGCGGCCGGGCCAGCTGACGAGGATCGGCGTGCGCACGCCGCCGTCGAAGGGCGACTGCTTGGAGCGCGCGAAATCGACCACCGGCTTGTCGGTGCGCGGGATCCAGCCGTTGTCGACGACGTAGAGGATGATGGTGTCGCGCGTAAGGCCTTCCTTGTCGAGATGGGCGCGGAGCTCGCCGACGGTCTCATCGAACCACTCCACCATGGCGTGATACCTGGCGGCCTGCGGCGTCGGGGACTTGTCGCGATACTTGGCGAGCAAACGCTCCGGCGGGGTGTGCGGGTCATGCGGCATCATCGGCGCATACCAGATGAAGAAGGGTTTGCCGTCCTTCTTGGCCCGGCCGATGAAATCCGTGATCGGCGCCAAGGTCTTGCGGCCGATGTCGAGGCCCTCGTCGCCGTGGCGCCCTCCCTTGGTCATGCCTTCGGTGAAGCCGCCGGTCTGATACGGACCCATCCACCACTTCCCCGTCTGCAGGCTCACATAGCCCTGCTCGCTGAGGAGGCGGGGAAGGATGGGCGATTCCTGGAAGCGCTTCACCATCTGGGCGCGCCCCTCGAGGAAGGCGGCGCTCTTCTGTTTGGCCGCCGCGGCCTTGGCGGCGCCTTTGGCCCCGGCGACGGGCGGCGCGGGCGGAATGAAGGGGTCATTGCCCGTCAGACCGTGACGATGGACGTGGCGGCCGGTCAGCATCGAGGCGAGGCTGGGGCCGCAGAGGGAATTGGTGACATAGCCGCGGGGGAAAGCCCGCGATTCCGCGGCGAGCTTGTCCAGATGCGGCGTGCTGACCGCCTTGGCCCCAAGGAAACCATGATCGAACCATGCTTGGTCGTCGGAGACGATCATCAGGATGTTCGGACGGTCGGCCGCGGACAGTGAAAGAGCGAAGCCGAGCAAGGCGACGCTAAGGGGTAGGAGGCGGAGCATGCCTTATAGACTCCCCAATCCGACGCCCGTTCCCACCCAAAAAATCAGCCATTCTTGGTCGATTACGCAGAGCGCGCGGCAACCTCCGGCACCCCCTTTGACGGGTCACCCGAGCTGGGCATAATGAGCCTCGCAGCCCCGCCCTCCCCCTCGGCAACCGCCCCCAAGAGCACCCCCTCTTGAAATATAATACGAATTTATCTCACTGACTGACAGTAATTTAGGAAAAAGCGTCTCTCATACCCCCCTTTTTTGGCCCTATATATACAGGCCCCTTTAT
>Ga0222714_10000928_pt1 | contig 33283 bp, 50 predicted proteins | sample C33_3DmetaG_FD_165048 | JGI IMG/M metagenome (GOLD analysis project Ga0222714, IMG submission 165048) | Estuarine water microbial communities from San Francisco Bay, California, United States - C33_3D | ecosystem: Environmental > Aquatic > Marine > Unclassified | place: USA: California... | reverse complement strand
TACAGTTAATTTAAATGTAACCACGGCATCAGGTGATAAAGTTATAAGACAATCAAAAAGAGTAATGTCTTATCAACCAGGAAAGTCTTTATTACATTTAAGTACATTTGTAATGTCTGCTCCTCAAAATAATTTAAGACAAAGAATTGGAATGTTTGATGATAACAATGGAATATTTTTTGAGTGTGTTGATGATGAATATTTATATATTGTAAAAAGAACTTATACATCAGGATCTTCAGTAGACGATCCTATTGATCAAGTAGATTGGAATGGCGATAAATTAGATGGTACAGGCCCATCTGGTTATGACTTAGACGTAACTAAATCTAATATATTATTTATGGATTTTGAATGGTTAGGTGTAGGAGCTGTGAGAGTTGGTTTCGTTATTGATGGTAAATTTATAGTTGCTCATACATTCTATAATGCAAATAGTTTAGATACTGTTTATATGCAAACAGCAAACTTACCAATAAGATATGAAATTCAAACTTTAGATAGTATAGATTCAGCAGCTACCCTACAACAAATTTGTTCCACCACTATGATTGAAGGAGGTTATGCACCAGAAGGTGTAAGACAAATGATTGGAACTTCTCAAATTAATGCTGGTGTGAATTTAACTACAGCAAATACTTACTATAATATTGCAACCATTAGAATTAAATCAGGAAGACCTTATGCTGTTATTGTTCCTTCTGGATTAGATATACTTAATATTTCCAATAATGATTTTGAATTTGGTTTATTTGTAAACGCAACTCCATCTTCAGCATTTTCTTATACAAGTTATTCTGATAATGTAGAGTATGATTTAACTACGGTTGATTTAACTGCAACAGGAACAAGAATTGCAGGAGGTTATTTAGGAGGCAAGACTAATCCTTTTTCGATTGGAGATGGATTTGTTTTTGCAAATCAATTGGGACAAACCATAAGCGGAACATCCGACACATTAACTTTAGGAGTTAGAAGTGGTTCAGCAAATGGAGATGTGTCTGGCTTATTAAAATGGTATGATTTAACATAATGGCAAACGTATATAAAAACGCATTCTATGATCCAACGGTTACTACGGCAGTAACGGTATATACTTGTCCAGCCAATGCCAATGCTATTATACAAAATATACAAGTAACCAATGAATCAGGATCCAAAGTATTAAAATCATCTATTCTAGATGATTCTGCAACTACTACCTATCAAATTGCTTATGCAAGTATTAGTGGCCCTACGATTTGTAATATTGCCAAAGGACCTATTGTATTAGAAGAAAATGATGAGCTAAAACTTGAAACTTCTGATACTTCTGGTATAAGTGCAGCTATATCTATTTTGGAAATAAATAGAAATAATGAAAACGGAAGAATATAATGACAAAAGAATTTAGAGATGATGTAGTATTAGAGGAACAAGTAATCAAAGGTTATACTACTATTGATGGTAAAGAAGTTCCTATTATTCATTGTCCTAGTAAAACTATTGTGACTAATAAAAAAACTGGAATTGTTTATGAATCTGAAGCAGCTGCAAAAGCAGATGTAGAAGATCCTAATACAGAAACAACCGAAAGCGATTTAAAGAAAGACGTAGAAATTACGGTAGCGAATCTATCTTTATTTGGCGCAACGAAATAGAAGTTATGAATCCATCTGGTGGAACCGAACTGCAAATGCAGTTTCTGGAGCAACACGTAGATAAAACATTATTAGAGCAAGTACAAATTACTACTTCTGTACCGGAAAAAATTCCTTTGGCTAAAGATAAGATTAATATCTTATGGGAACATAATTCTTATGATCAACCCAATTTAGCACCATGGTTTAAAAATAAATCTAATCACTCTAAATATGATTGGTATGTATTTAATAGTCATTGGACTTATGAAAAATATAGAATGTCTTTTGATATACCTTGTGAAAAATCATTAGTCATTAAAAATGGTATTCCTAAAATTACACCTAGAACTTTAACCTATACAAAAGGTGATCCTATTAAACTTATTTATCACTCTACTCCTTGGAGAGGATTAAATGTTTTACTAGCTGCCATGCAGATGATTAAGAATCCACTTATTACTTTAGATGTATATTCCTCTACGCAAATCTATGGAGATCAATTTAAAACTATGAATGATAAAAATTATCAAGGATTATATGATCAAGCAAAACAATTAAAGAATGTAAATTATATTGGTTATCAATCTCATGATTATATTGTAAAACATTTACAAGATTATCACATCTTTGCCTTTCCTAGTATTTGGGAAGAAACATCATGTGTCTCGGCGCTAGAATCTATGGCAGCTGGGCACTATTGTATTACCACCAATTATGGAGCTTTATTTGAAACATGTGCAGAGTTTTCAGCTTATATTCCTTTTCAAAAAGATTATGTATCGTTAGCCAAAAGTTTTGCTTATGCGATAGAAAAAGCAGCCGATGGATTAGATAGTGCTATTGTAGAACAACATTTAGAAATGCAAATAGCCTATATTAACCGTTTTTATAATTGGGAACGAATAGGATTTTTATGGAGTAATTTTTTAAAAGGAGCTATCAATGCAAGATCCAAGTAAACCAATATGGATACAAGAAAAAGAAAGTAAACCAGATAGAACGGTGGTTATCAATCAATCTCCTATTAAAATATTTTTAGCAACTCCCGTACATAGTGAATGTTCTATTCATTATACACAATCTTTATTAGAATTTCAAAAAGCATGTTTTGCTAAAAACATATTAGTTAGTTTCTCTTTAATGAAATCTTCCTTAGTGACACAAGGTAGAAATTTATGTGTAGCTAATTTTCTACAAGAAAATATTTATTCTCATTTTTTATTTATTGATTCTGATATTGATTTTGAACCAGATACTATTTTTAGAATGTTGGAAAAAGATAAAGATGTTATTGCCTGTCCTTATCCATTAAAAACTGTTTCTTGGGATAAAATTCATAGAAGAATGAAAGAAAACAATGTAGAGGATCCACAAGATATGGCTAAGGATGGTAATATGTTTCCTGTTAAAATAGGAGATCTTACTAAAGATATTGAAGTAAGAAATGGAGTTATGGAAGTATCTCATGCTCCCACTGGATGTATGTTAATTAAAGCAGAGGTATTTCAGAAAATGATGAAAGCATACCCAGATTTAAAGATTAATCAAAAGACTATTTTAAACGGCAAAGAACAAGACCATGAATATATGTATAATTTCTTTGATACTATGCATGACAAAGAAAGTAAAAAATGGTATGGAGAAGACTTTGCTTTCTGTCAACGATGGACATCTATAGGTGGAAAATGCCATATTTACATTATGGATTACATTACACACGTAGGTGAATACCCGTACATTGGTCGCTTTTATGATGAATTATTACACACTAAAAAGATTGACCTGGAAGAAAAAAGCAAGTAAAGTATACCATTTCAGGACTATCGCGCCTGCCTTATTGTTAACAATTTACAAGGATTATGATATCAAGATCACAGATGAATAGACAATTATATCAATTTGGAACAGACCCAAGATCAACAGGTGGAGTAGGTAGTTTACGACCTCAATTTGTAACAGGTCCAAGGTCTTCTGAACAATTATATCAAATGGATAGGGCTAGACAAGCAGCTAAAAGAGCTTTACAAAAACTTTCTACTAATCCTGTTTCAATAATAAGAGATTTATATAATACAGATGTTGAGAGTTATCGTAGGGTTTTAGGAAAACTTAATGAGTTTGATCCTAGACAAGCTAGACAAATACAACAAGCTGTTGAAGAATCACAAGATGTTCCAGAATACTATGATCCAAGATTACAAATTTTAGACCCAGAACAAATGAGAAAAGAGATGCAAAACCCTTCTATGCCAATAAGAGATATGAGAATGGGCGGTGGTATCATGTCACTAGCGCCGAGAAACCAGTATGGTATTGGAAGTGTTGTTAAAGGTATTGTTAGCGGAGCAAAAAATTTGGTTTCTGGAGCTGTAGACGTAGTTAAAAAAGTAGCAGATCCAGTTGCACAAGTATTAGCTGTTGTACCTAATCCTTATCAACCTTATGCACAAATGTATACTGCAGCTAGAGGAGCTGGAATTGGTGGAGATAATTATGGAGGACTACAAATAGGTGGTTTTACTCCGGGAGCTTATGGTGGAACATATGGAATTAATCCATTCCAAAGTCCTTTTAAAATACCAGGTGGAAGTTCACAAGTACCAGGAACGTTTGGTTTCCCACAATCAGGTGGTAATGAAGGAATATTTAGTTTAGGAAATATATTTAATTCTAATATAGGAAATACGTGGGATGCTAATATTACTGGTGGTGATAAGGGTGGTAATAATGATCAAGGTATTTGGGATAAAATTTTAACTGGAGGCAAAGAAATTTTAGGAAGTGTTTTAGATTCACTATCTAAAAACAAAGATACCTTAAAAGTATTAGAGTCATTAACTAAAATGGGAGCAAGTATATATTTTGGAAACTTAGCAAGAGAAGATCAAGAGAGAATCAATCGATTAAAACAAGAAGCTTATGACCGATACATGGCAGGAGTTGCTGCTAAGCGAGGTGAATACTTTGGAAATACTCCTGTACAAGGTATAGAAGTCACAGGAGTTCCTACAAGATCTAGAGATGTAGTAAGAGCACCGGCAGCTTATGGTGGAAGAATGGGATATGCTTATGGATCAGTAGATGAAGGAATTATGGCTGCTCCACAAATAGCTCAACAAATGGGAATGCCAGTAGGAAATCCTAGACAAAATCAACAAGGCGTAGCAGAATTAGATTATAGAGATCAAGGTGGATTTGTTCCACCAATTGGTATAAAAGAAAAAGCAGATGATATTCCTGCAATGTTATCTAATAATGAATTTGTATTTAATGCAGAATCCGTTAAAAATGCAGATCCATCAGGAAATAGAGATCCAGAAGAAGGAGCTAAAGTTATGTATAGAACAATGAAAATGCTTGAAAACGGAGGAATGGCTTAATGGCTTATCAAGTTAGTACACCTCCTACTTTTTTAGAACCTTTTGGTGAAAAAATATCTGATCTAACAATTGCAGAACTACAAAAACCAATAGATATAGGTGCGATATCACCTCAAGTTGCTCAACTTAGTCCTTTACTACAAGCAGCACAACAAAGAACTGCTACGCAAGCTGGTCTTGGTACATTACAATTTTCTCCAACAGGACAACTTACTGGAGTTGGAGCAGGAACAGGTATTGCAGCTTATCAACCTTATTTACAAGCAGCCGAAGCTTTAACTGCACCAACAGCATATAAATCTTACATGTCGCCTTATCAACAAGAAGTTATTGATGCGACTCAACAATTATTAGCAGAACAACGAGCTAAAGGTTTAACAGAATTAAAAGGAAGTCAAGTTGCACAAGGAGCTTTTGGGCAAGGAAGAGGTGCAGTAGCAGAAGCTGAATATTTAAGAGGAAAAGATATTTCAGATGCAGGAATATTAGCAGGTATTAGACAACAAGGATTGACAGAAGCACAAAGATTACAACAACAAGCATTAGCAAATCAATTAGGATTAGGCACACAACAGCAACAATTTGAATCAGGAATTACTTCTCAATTAGGAGGAGCAGGAGCAGGAGCTCAAACTTATGCTCAATCTGTATTAGATGCTTTACAACAAGGAAACCTTATGGCACAAAATTATCCATTACAAAAAATTGGAACCGCTTCAAATATATTTGGAGCTATTGCTAGTGGTACACCTCAAACTCCACTTCCTCCAATTTCTACTAGTCCAGCTTTAACAGGAGCTCAAACACTTGCAAGTATTTATGGGGCATTAACACCTTCTAGAGGTCAAGCTGCTTACGGTGGTTTAATGTCTTTAGTAGGGAGATAATCATGCCTAACATATTGAAAAGACCTATGTTTAGAAAAGGAGGTTCCACAGCATATGGAACCGGTATTACTTCTAATCTAGAATCTAGAACTAACTATGAAGGAGGTGGAGGTACAGGTTATGAAGAAATCATTAATAGACAATATGAAAGTATGCTACCTAGTGATGAACAATTATTGAAAAATTTAATTACAGGTTTTGGTGCAAGCGCGCCACAAGATCCAAATCAATTACAAACGTGGGGATCTGCCTTTGGTTCAGCAGGTAGAACCGCTGCAGCATTAAGAGCAAAACAAGAAGCACCTGCTATGGAATATAAAAAACAAGCAGGCATTCAAGCGATTAAAAATTTAACTAAACAAGATGAAGCAAAAATTACTGCTGCTATGACTAATGCAAAAGAATTTGCTAGAGTTAATTATCAAAATTATCCTGGTAGTACACCAGAAGAAAAAATGCAAAATGCATACAAATCTAAATTTTCTGAACTTCTTTCAAAAGAAAGAGCAGTTACTTCTGAAGTTGAATTAGTAAGACAAAAAGAAAAAGAATTTATAAATACAGAACAAGTTAAAGTAAATCCAAGAAGAGCAGCAGAAACTGCTGTTAAAATTAATGAAGGTAAAATAAAAGTTCCTGGTGGTTTTGTCGGAGTTATTTCTGTTACATCTAAAGGTCTAAGTGATATTGTACCACAAGGAGATGGAACCACAGCTGTTTTAAATACAAGTAAACCTGGTATTAATATAAATAATGTTCAATACGTAGCAAATCAAAATTATATTGATCCATTATCAGGAGCAGTTTACCAATATCAAGGAAAAGGAACATTCAAGAGAGTGTATCCATAAGGAGGGCTGATGGCTGAACAAGAAAGACCACTCCCAGAAATAGAAGATGTAAATCTTCAAGAGTTCTTAACAGATATTGATAAAGATCAAGCTGCAGAAGAATTAAAACCTGAGCCAAAGGTTATACAAATTCCAGAACGTAAAGGAGAGCCTTCTCCTATAGCTGATTTTTTATTTGGACCTAGAGGAGTCGAATTATCAGGAGATAGTTTCCTAGCTGCTGGAAAAGCAGCAAGAAGAATCGCGGAACGAGTAGCGGGCGTCAAGGAAGAAGACTTAACACCATTAGGTGATGTGGATCCTTTTACTGGATTTGTAGGTGGAGTAGTAAATGGAACAATTTTAATTCCCTATAGTTTTGTTAACATTGCAGCTGAAATTACAGATGCATTAAATAAAGATGGTATACCTGTAGATCAAGGTAAAGTAGCTCAATTAGAAAAATATTTTAGTAATACCGTGTTGGGTAAAATACAACAGGGATCGGAAGATATAGTAAAAGAATCTGCTGTTGGAAAATTAACTTCTGCATTAGTTGAATTATATGGATTAGGAAGAATGGGTGCAGCGGCAGTACTTAAAGTAGGCGATAAAGCATTAGAGATATATAATAAATTTTCAAAAGCAGCTAAAGCAAATAAAGTTGCAACAGGTGGATCCAGGGCAGTACAAGCTGGTAAAAAAGCAGAACAATTAAATAAATTAGCTGGGAAGAAAAAATTTGCAGCAATTACTATTGGTGGTGCAGGAGGAGCTTCGTTAGTTGCTGATATAGAAGATATTGGTACTTGGGGTGATTGGTTAGGTGGACCCACTGAATTAGATAGAGAAACAAGGGAAACAGCCAATGATGATGCATTAAGAAAATTATACAACAGATTTAGATTTGGTGCAGAAGGAGCTGTAGTATCTGTTCCTATTGCTTATGGAACTAATTTAGTTGCTAAACGAATAGCAGAAGCAGGTAGAAAATTAAAATATAGTGATGATTTACTAGATCAATGGATAGCAAAATGGATTCAAGAACCATTTCTTCCTGAAGGTAGAAAAGATAGATTTTTATTTGAAGCCATGAAACGAGTTGAAGGAGAGATGGCAGGAGGTCAAGTTGTTTCTAGAGATTTAATTATAGATATAGATCAAACATTAGCAAGAATTGCAAAAGAATCAGGTATTCGTACTAGTAATCCTGCTTGGAAACGATTGGTAGGAAGATTAGATGAATTATTAACTTCTTCTGATGATGTTATTCAAGGAGGAAAAATAACTTTTAAAGGATTTGATCCAAAAAAATTAAACCAATTTCAGGAATTTATAAAAGAAATAGGTTTGAATAAAAACAATGCTGACGATTTAATTGCTGAAATGTTTAAAATTAGAAATCAATTTAATGTATTTAAAAATATTTTTTTAAAAGAATCTAAAGGAAATTTAAATGTAGCTAATAAAGAATTTATGGAAATAATGAAAGATAGAATGAATAGTATTTTTACCTCTGAATATAAAATATTTACTGATAAAAGTATTATGCCGTGGTTTAATTATAAACCAACAGAAGATGCGATTAAACAAGTAAAAGAAGTATTAGGACGATATGCAAAACAAAATGGTACTAAACTAAGTGATGAATCTTTAAATGCTATTATCAAAGATATCCAAAAAAATGTTACGTTAAATCCTATTACTAAAACTCCTGAGTTTCCTCTTTCTTCCATGAGTGTACTAGATGATAAGGCAAGTCAGTTAATTAATATTGCAGATAATGTAAAAGGAAATAAATTCCAACCAACTAATCTAATACAGTCGGAAGCAGATTTACGAGCATTTCAAAGATTTTTTGGTTTAAAAAGAGATTTAAGAAATACAATTATTAATACCATGTCCGATCTATCTGGTTTAGTAGCTAAGAATAGATTTTATAATAGTATATTAGAAAAATCTAAAGAACTAACAAAAAATGGAGAACGAGCAATTGTATATCCAAATAGATTAGAAGCAGTTAATAGTTTAACCAATCAAAAAATTATTGGAGGAAATGGCCTTAAATTAAAATCACCTTTAAATCAAGAAGCATATACTAATCCATTAGATGGATACTTTACATCCGAAGGTTTTGCAGATGCTCTTAATTTTAGTGAAAAATTAATGTCAGATGGAATTGCAAAAAATGTAATTTACCAACATTTATTTCTAATACCAAAAGGACTTACACAAATTTCTAAAACTATATTAGGTCCATTTACTCACGCAAGAAACTTTATAACATCTGCCCAATTTGCTTTAGGAACAGGAAATTTATTTAAGAATCCAGTAGAAATGGTTAGGAATTTTAAACAAGCGTTTAATACCATTCAACCTCAATTATTGTATCGTAATACTCCTAAAGATCAGGCTTTGTATAGATTTTTATTAGAGGAACAAGTGGTTAGTTCTTCTGCAACCGCTAGAGATATACAAGGTGTATTAGATGATATTGGAAAAGGTGGTGATGTCTACATGAGATTTTTTGGAAAATTTGGTAAAGGAATAAAAAAACTTTATGAAAAAGCAGGAGATTTATATGTAGCAGAAGATGATTTTTTTAAAACATATAATTTTTTAGCTGAGTTTGATACTTATAAAAAAGCATACAATAATGCATTAAAAAAAGGTGTTATTAAAACAATGCCTGATGACTTAACTATTATGAAAGAAGCAGCTAATATAGTCAAAAATACCGTTCCTAACTATAATTATGTGGGACCATTTGGACAAAATATTAGAAGACTTCCTATTGGAAACTTTGTGTCGTTTCCCATTGAAGTAACTAGGACAGCCAATGGAATATTACAACAATCAATAAATGAAATAAACAACCCTGTTTTTAGAGATATTGGTTATAAAAGATTATTAGGTTTTGGAACAGCAGTTGCAACCGCTCCTGCTATGATTGTGGGAATGTTAAAAGGAATGTATGGAATCACAGACTCTATTATTTCTTCCGTAAGAGAATTAGCAGTTCCAAATTTTGCAAAAGATTCTACGATTGGAGTTATTAAAGATGAAAAAGGTAATTATAAATACATCGATATTTCATCTTTTCTAGTTTATGACACCGTGCAAAATCCAATTGTTTCTATTATTGCTAGTATAGAAAAAGAAAAAGAATTTGCTCCGAATCAACCATTATCGGTAGCATTGGGAGAAGGTTTAGCGTCAGCAGTTGCTAGATTCACGCGTCCATTTATAGAAGAATCTATTTATTTAAATGCATTCCAAAATATTATGTCTAGAAATGGTATTACTAAAGATGGAAAAGAACTTTGGAATAAAGATGCACCTAGAATGGAAAAAATAGAAAAAGCTCTTCAATATGCTCTTCTTGAAGTAGCTCCTTTATCTGCAAAACAATTTGAAAGATTATACTATGCGGCCACTAATCAACCTAATGAAAGAGGAGAAAAATTTGAAGTATCTGATGAATTAGCAGGTTTCTATGGACTACGTTCTGTTAAAGTAGATCCTATTAAATCATTAAACTATAAAATCAATACTTTTAAAAATGGACTACGAGGAACTTCAAGTTTATTTACTGCGGATGTACAAAAAGGAGGACCTATTAATCCTAATACTATTATTGAGAGATATATTGTAGGAAATGCGCAACGTTATGAAAAATATAATGATCTACAAAGAAAAATAAAAGCAGCACAAACTTTAAATGCAAGTGAAGATAACATTAGTGATTTATTTAAACGAAGAGGAGAAAAGAAAAATTTAATAGCAATTCAAGATAATCGATTTAGACCTATTAATCTTACTAAACCAATGAAACAAGGATTTGAACGAATTGAACAACAACTACGATCAGATTTTGATGATGCTACTTTACCAGCTGGATTACCAGACTATGTAGAAGATATATTAAATAATTTAAAAGAAACAATGCAAAATATACCATTAGGAGATAATTTTTATAGATATATAAAACCAGAAGATTGGATTATACGAGAACAAGGAGAGCTCCCAGGAGCTAGCGGCGAGCGACAAGTGACTCAGGTACCACCATTGCCGGTGCAACCAATGCCTAATCAGCAAGTTATTTCGCCACCTATGCCTCAAATGTCTCAATTAAATCAAGGGTTGACACCAGCGGAATCTTCGTATTTAAGCGAAGATGAGAAACAAATTAGACTAAGACAACGAGGATTAGCGTAATGGCAAATGGTAAGAACCCAGAAACTGAAGGCGAACATATTATAGCCATCTATGGTCATATAGAAGGTTTAAAAAAAGGCCATGACGAATTTGCTAAAGATATTTGTAGAGTAGAAAATAAATTAGATAAGTTTGAAGGTCATATTGTTGACTTACATAAAAAATTAGATAGAAACTTTGGTACTACTACCTGGTGGGTAGTAGGTGGATTATCAGCTTTAGTTATTGCCATCATTGGCTTAATGAGTTTTAGATAAAGGAGAAATACATGGCGGGTGAAGTATTAGTTCATAAACATTTAATCATTCGCGCAGAAGCAGTGAGTCCTCCTATGGAAGTTCCTCATCTAACTGATTGGTTACATAATTTTATCGACTTTATTAATATGAAAGTATTGATGGGTCCTTATGTTGTATATCATGATGTGCCTGGTAATAGAGGTATTACAGGAGCTGCTATCATAGAAACTTCTCATATTGTAATGCATGTTTGGGATGAACCATCGCCGGCATTAATGCAATTTGATGTGTACAGTTGTGGTGAGTTTGATGCTGAAACTATTTGTAAAAAAATACAAAAAGATTTTAATATTGTAAAAATAGATTATAAATTTTTGGACAGAGAAACTGGATTAAAAGATGTTTCAGGTGGATACCATGTCTATAAAGATAGATTAAAAGATTTAGTTGCAAAAAATCATGAACAAAAACAAAAAGAAGCAAAAGAAAAATTATTATTAAAGACAAGAAAAGAAGTGGACATCAATAAAGATGGATCTGGATACACAATTAAAAAAGGTTCTAATAAAGGCAAAGTATTGGCTCATATCCAAATTCCAAGCAAATCTCTTTAAAAAAGTCTTTCATATCTCAACGTAGACGCACAAAATCACCCCTTGACAATACTCAGGTACCCCCTATATATACCACAGGTGCAGCAATGTGGCTGGCCACTAGACTTTGCTTAACATTAACAAGGAGGTTTATATGACAGGTTTAGAACTAATAAATAAATTCCAAAAAGACATTTGGAATAAATCAAATACAATGTTTGGAGATACTTTTGATAGTATATTTGATAGTTTATCAAAAGCTCAATCATTCCCATTTTACAATGTGGTAAAATATGGAAAAGGTGAGTATGCTATTGAATTAGGCCTAGCTGGATTTAACAAGAAGAATGTTAAAGTTCAGTACAAAGATGGTGTATTAACTGTTTCTGGTCAAGTAGACGACAAAGAAAAAGAATACATTGAAAAAGGACTAGCAGCTAGAAAATTCTTTAAACAATTTTCATTAAGAAATGATGTAGTAGTTAATGAAGCTGAAATGAAAGACGGAGTATTGTCTGTAAAATTAGGCGTTAACGAACCACAAGAAATTGAAATCAAAGATATAGAAGTAAAATAATGACCGCACATTTGTTGGTTGTATTACTTACAGCTATGATTATTTTAGGATTTATCAAGGAAACTGAATAATGTTTCCCTACAACGAAGAGGAGTGGATATTTATATCCACTCCTTTAATTCCTCACCCATAACTTTAGAGGCAATATCAACTTTGTTTCTTAATGCAGTTACTATTTTTTCATCAATAGTTTTTTCTGCTATAATATCAATGTAAGTCATATTTCTAGTTTGACCAATACGATCAATACGAGCTTCTGACTGTTGACGTTTTTCTAAATCATAACCATTAGAAAAATAAATCATTGTACTAGCCCCTGTAAGTGTAATACCATAACCACCCGTTTGTGGAGTACCTACAATAAATCTAACTGGACTATCTTTATCTTGAATAGATCGAATTGCTTTTTGTCGATCATCCGTAGATGTATCTCCAAAATAAGTAACTACAGAATTATCTCCATATTCTTTTTTAAGAGCCTCTACAATTATTTCTATATCATGTCTCCAATGAGCCCAGATCACTGCTTTACCTTCCATTTCGGACAACACATCTAATAGTTCATCTAATCTATTATTTTTTATTTTCTGAATAGAACCATCATCTGATTTAAAATGACCTGCTGTTATTTGTTGTAATCTCATAAGTTGAGTAATGACAGTTGCGGTAGTAGTTAATTTTCCATTTAATTCTGCAAGAGCCATTTTTTTCATTTGATCATAAACTTTTTGTTGTTCCGGTGTTAATTGAATAATTCGTTTCATGTAAGTTTTTTCTGGAAGATCTAAACAATCGTCTTTTAAACATCTAAAAGAAAAAGGTTTTAATTGATTAGATAACTCTGGAAGATTACGATATCCTGCTACAATCTCTACTCTTCTACCACTTACGTTAATTTGTTTAGTAATAGCATATCTAGTTTTAAAACTATAATAAGAACGTTGTTCTAATAACCATGGATCTAAAAAATAACATTGAGTAAATAAATCTAAAGGTGATTTAGTTACAGGAGATCCAGTTAAGATTCTTTTGTATTTTACATTTGCACCTAGATCTAAAATAGTTTTAGTTCTAATGGCTCCAGGGTTTTTAATTGTAGTAGATTCATCCACAGCCATCATACATTCATGACAAGATAAAAATTTAGCAGCGAATGCTTTACCATTTTTAGTAGATAAAGCTTCAACATTCATTATTAAAATATGTAGATCGTCAGATGATTTAAATAATTTATTTAATTCTTCTTGTTTCTTTTTTCCACCATTGGATTCCCACAACACAACTTCTTTTTCAATATGATCCGGTAAGTGATCGGGAATTTGTTCATCCATCCACGTTTTATAAACACCTTTAGGTGCTATAATTAATGCACCATTAATCTTGCCTTTGTCATAAAGCATAGCAATATTGTCAATAAGAACTTTAGATTTACCAGTTCCCATTTCCATAAAGTACGCAAATACTTTTTTGTCCCAGGACATTTCTAAGGCCTTTAATTGATGAGCAAAAGGCTTGCTTTTAAATTTATAATGCATATAATAGTTCTTTCTATTGAAAGAATATATACATTAAGTTATATAAAGTCAAGAATGAGCAATACTGTTTATGTGATACAAGATGTCCCAGGTACAAGAGAAGGCAGACCAAAAATTAATATTATTGGTGCTTCTCAATTTGGTACATTAAAAGTTTTATTACCTGAAAATGCACAAATTATTTTAAGTGCAGGCCCTTTAGTTTTTAAATTACGAAAACTGCTACAAAATTACACACCTGAAGATTACTTGTTATTGACAGGGGATCCTGCCATAATTGGTGTTGCCTGCTCTATAGTATCTGATATAACGAACGGTAAATATAAATTATTAAAATGGGATAAACAAGAAAGGAGATATTATCCAATTGAAATTGACTTATATCAAAAAGTTAGTTCCGAGACTTGACAAATATATTTTAAGGGATTATATTAGAAAGAAAATTAGAAAGGTTATACTATGAATATAAATTTTAGAGACGATAAAATAGATGCAATGAAAGCTGTGGTTGATCCAAAACAACTTACAGATAAAGTGCAACAATTAAAAAATTTAGAAGATGAGATTGCTAACGCTGAAGAAGGTGTTAAGAAATTAAAAGAGCAAGCAAGAATTATATCCGAATTAGAAATTCCTTCCATGATGAAGGAAATGAATATTACAAAATTAAAGCTGAGAGATGGTGAGTCTGTAGAAGTAGGAAAATTTTACAGCGCATCTATTCCTGCAGAAAAACAGGATGAGGCTTTTACATGGCTTCGTAACAACGGTCTAGGTGATGTTATTAAAAATGATATCACTGTTACCTTTGGTCGTGGCGAAGATAACAAGGCGGCACAATATGCTGTCCTTGCACGAGGTCAGGGTTTTGAACCAGTCCAGAAAATTGGTGTTCATGCCCAGACACTCAAGGCACTGGTCAGGGAGCGCATCGAGGCTGGACTCGATGTGCCCTCTGATCTTTTTAAACCTTACGAGGGTAACCGTACAAAAATAACAAGGAGTTAAATATGAACCAAGTACAAGTAAAAAAAGCGGCACAAATGCCTTCTGCTATATTATTTAGGGAAGATGCCGAGAAAGGTTTTGAGAATATAAGGCAGGAATCACTTGCTTTACCTATCTTAAAACTTTTACAAAACAGTTCTGGAGAAGCACAGAAGCGTAATCAAAATTACGTAGAAGGTGCAGAACCTGGAATGTTATTAAATACAGTTACAAAAAAACTGTATAATGGTGAGACAGGTATTAATGTAATACCGTGTTACTACAAGATGGAGTATCAAGAGTGGGCAGAATTTGGCACTGGCTCAGGAAGACCAGAACAAATTTATCCTGATACTTCTGACATCATTAGTAAGACTACTAAAGATGGCGGTAAAGATAGATTACAAAATGGTAATTATATTTTAACTGTACATCAAAACTATGTGCTTATAGTAGGAGATGATGGATCTGCTGAAACTGCTTTAGTTTCTATGAGTTCTTCTCAAGGAAAAGTAAGTAGAAAATGGCAATCTTTACAGATGTCACAAACAATGACCGATGCAAATGGAACTTATACTCCAGCTTCATTCAGTCATATTTACAATTTATCTACGGTATTGAATTCCGGAAAAGGAAATCAATGGTATGGATACGCTGTAAAAACAGTAGGTCCTATTACGGACGCAAGTTTATATGGAAGAGCAAAAGAATTCCATCTAAGTTTGAGCAAATAATTGACACAATCGGGTGGTAGCAATACCACCCGAATAACTTATAGAGGGATATATGCTAGAAAGATTAAAAGACATCTTTAAAGGTTTGGAAACAGCTTATGGCCAAACTAAAAAAACATCTGAAATTAGAGCGAATGGAAAACAAGAAGTAAAATCATTTACTATTAAACAACCAGTCACAGAAGAATTATGGCAACAACATATTAATGGAGTAGAACCTGCATTAGGAATTGTACCTATTAATGAAAACAACGAATGTAAATGGGGATGTATAGATATTGATCAATATAATTTTGATCATAAATCTTTTATACAAAAAATAAGAAAATATCATTTACCACTTATATTATTTAGATCTAAATCAGGAGGAGCACATGTATTTTGTTTCACTGATGAATTTGTTCCAGCATCTTTAATGAGAGCCAAGTTACAAGACATGGCCTCTATCTTAGGGTATGCTAAAACAGAAATCTTTCCTAAACAAAACAATGTAAAAGCAGAACGAGGAGATGTAGGTAATTTTTTAAATATGCCTTATCATGGTGGAGATCGTTCGGTTCGTTACGCTTTTGATGATGATGGTAATGCATTAACCATGCAAAAATTTTGTGATTATTATGAAGAGCATGTGTTAACCAAAGACAAATTAATTAATTTAGAATTTGAAAAAAATAATAAAGAAGAATCATTACTACCTGATGGACCGCCTTGTTTACAAACTATTTTTGCTGCAGGTCCTATTGTAGAAGGAGAAGCAGTAGATCATGCAGGTAGAAATAATGGTCTATTTAATATTGGAGTTTATTTACGAAAAGTAAATCCTGATACATGGAAGGATAAGTTAGAAGAATACAATGTACCAAGATATATCAGTCCTCCATTAAAAGCCAATGATGTTCTTACGGTTATTAATTCATTAGATAAAAAACAATATGATTATAAATGTAATGACAAACCTATCTGTGCATTTTGCCAAGAAAAACTTTGTTATACTAGGAAGTATGGAAAAGAAGGCGCAGCCATGCCTGAGATTACACAGATTAAAAAATTAAATTCAGATCCACCATTATTTTTTGTAACGGTAGATGGAGAGACTTTAGAAGTAGAACCAGAAATATTACATGATCCTGAAAAATTTTCTATTGTGTGTTTAACACAATTAAACAAACCATTACTTCCTATTGCTAAACTGATCTGGAGAAAAATGATTTCTAAATTATTAAATGAGATGGATGAACCATTAGAAGCTCCTGATGATATGAGAATAGATATCCAATTAAAAGAAGTATTGACAGAGTTTGTAAGTCGAGCACCTGGAAAAACATTATCCGATATTAAAAAATCTAAGGCCTTTGTAGAAGATGGTACTTGTTATTTTAGATGGAAAGATTTTTGGAGAGCATTAGTACGAACTAAATCTTGGCCTGATAAAACTTATCCAAAAAATAAGACAATGAGATTAGTACAAAATTTATTTGGTGGCAAGCAGGTATTTAAAAGAATAGATGAAAAGACAGAACGAGTTTGGGCAGTAGATGAAGTAGATTTAGATAAAGTATTTATTAGAAAGAATAAAGCTAAAGATGCTCCATTCAAATAGAACTATTATTCCTGGTCCTCCAGGAACAGGAAAGACCTATCGTTTGATTAATCATCATTTAGCAAACGAACTACAAATAACAAAACCTGATAAAATAGTATACATTTCTTTTAGTAATGCAGCAGCTAATGAAGCTAGGAAAAGAATCGAAACATTATATCCTAATCAACAAGTATTGGTAAGCACCCTTCATTCTCTAGGAACTAGAGAACTACAAATGAATACTAGTGAACAATTACTACAAGGGACTAATTGGAATGGTTTTAAAAATTTTTCTCAAATTTGCAAAGATCTAGAATTTGAAACAATTATTAATCAAAGTGGTATTCCTGAATATAAAAATAATTATATGAAAATTATTGATTATGCTAAATCTAAAAAGATAGCTAATTTAGAGGACGCAGCATTAGAATTAGATATTATTGATTATGTAGACATGGGTTTGTGTAATCAAATTAAACAAGATTTAGATGACTATAAAAAACAATTTAACATGTTTGAATTTTCAGACATGATATCCGAGTTTATCAAGAAAGATAAATGTCCTTCCCTCGATGTAGTCTTTCTTGATGAAGCACAGGATCTGAGTCCCTTGCAATGGGACATGTTCTTTTACATTGAGTCCAGATGTAAACGTTCTTACATTGCAGGGGATGATGATCAAACGATTTATTCGTTTCAGGGTGCTGATCCTACTATCTTTATTAATCTAGAAGGTACTTTAGATGCACAAGAACAATCGAGACGGGTACCTAGAAGCGTGCATCGAGTGGCTATGAAAATATTAGCTAATGTGGAACACAGACGAGAAAAAGTATGGTTGCCTAGAGATGCTGAAGGAGAAGTAATTCAAGATATGTCATTGGAAAATATAGATTTTTCTACGGGTAACTGGATGATATTAACTAGAACCAATAATCAAATGAAACCTATTGTCGATTACATGTTATCGTTAGGACACAGGTTTCAATGTAAATACAATCCATTACTACCTGCTAAATTAATAACAGCGATTGATATATGGGACCGACTCAATAAAGGAGCAAGAGTATCTGGAGAAGAAGCACAGTTAGTTTATGATTTTTTAACCTACAAAGCAAATCAAGTGAAGTATGGATTTTCAGGAGGCAAGTCTTTAGAGAATGTGGATAGCGTAGATTTAGATGAACTAATGATGAGTCACGGGTTACTAGTGGCGGGCAGCTGGGAGCTATTTAATATGGATGAGGACCAAAGATTATACATAAAAGATTTAATAGATAAAGGAGAAAATTTAAATAAACCTCCAAGAATTAAAATATCTACCATACATGGTGTCAAGGGAGAAGAGTGCGACAATGTTATTTTATTTACTGATTTAGAAAAAATTATTTATGATGCAGCTTTACGAAACAAAGATACAGAACACAGAGTGTTTTTTGTTGGAGTCACGAGAGCCAAAGAAAAATTATACATCATGAGTAATGATTCTGAATATCAATATAACATAGGAGAAGAAATCGTATGACAACCAAAGCAGACTTAGAACGATTGTTTCCATCATCGAGACAAGAAGGTGGAGATCATTACAGCAAACATAAAATTCAACCATACACATTTATAACGGATAATGGGTTGAGTTTTTTTCAAGGAAATGTTATTAAATACGTGGTTCGTTATAAAGATAAAAATGGTATTGAAGACCTAAAAAAAATAATTCATTACTGTGAACTAGAAATAGAAAGGCTAAGAAAATGAATTTTGCAATGTTAGTAACTATTGTAGTGGTAATGTATTATGTTATTTGAAGCAGCTACGGAATGGAATTGTCCCGATCATTTTCCTGATTTAAGTAAAGCAAAATATATTGCAATCGATTTAGAGACAAGAGATCCTAATTTAAAAACACAAGGATCAGGTGCTGTTCAAGGCAATGGAGAAATTATTGGTATTGCAGTAGCCATAGATGGTTGGTCTGGTTATTATCCTATTGGTCATAGAGAAGGAAATTTAGATAAACGAATTGTATTAGAATGGTTTAGAGAAGTTTGTGCAACTGATTCCGTAAAAATATTTCACAATGCTATGTACGACGTATGTTGGATACGATCGTATGGAATTAAAATTAATGGCCATATTATAGACACTATGTTGATGGCTTCTTTAATTGATGAAAATAGATTTAGCTATACTTTAAATAGTATTTCCTATGAATATTTACGAGAAGTTAAAGATGAAAAAGGATTAAAAGAAGCAGCAGAAGCTGCAGGAGTAGATGCAAAATCAGAGATGTATAAACTTCCTGCCATGTATGTAGGAGCTTATGCAGAAAAAGATGCAGAACTTACATTAGAATTATTTAAAGTATTATCTAGAGAAATTAATAAACAAAATTTAACAGAAATATTTGATTTAGAAACTAAATTGTTTCCTTGTTTAATTGATATGAAATTTAAAGGCGTTCGTGTCGATATTGAGCAAGCTCATAAATTGAAGAAACAGCTATCCACACAAGAAGAACAATTACTGCAAGAGATAAAAAAAGAAACAGGAATAGATACTCAAATATGGGCAGCAAGATCCATCGCACAAGTTTTTGATAAACTGAACCTGCCTTATTTAAGAACTGAAAAATCACAGGCTCCCTCATTTACTAAAAATTTTCTTTCGGAACATAAACATCCTTTAGTACAAAAGATAGCAAAAGCCAGAGAAATAAACAAGGCTCATACTACTTTTATTGATACCATATTAAAACATTCTTACCGAGGTAGAATTCATGCAGATATTAATCCTATTCGTTCTGACCAGGGAGGAACGGTTACAGGACGATTTAGTTATTCTAATCCTAACCTACAACAAATTCCTGCTCGTAATAAAGATTTAGGTCCTATGATTCGTGGATTATTTATTCCAGAAGAAAAACATATGTGGGGTTGTTTTGACTACTCACAGCAAGAACCAAGATTGGTAGTACACTATGCAGCATCTACAGAACCTATTTGTTTTGATTCATCGGTATCTGCTATCGTAGAAAAATTTAAAAATAATTCAGTAGACTTCCATCAAACAGTTGCAGACATGGCAGGTATTTCTCGTTCTCAAGCTAAGACCATTAATCTTGGATTGTTTTATGGAATGGGTAAAGCAAAGCTACAAGCAGAATTAGGTCTAAATACCAAAGCAGAAGCAGAAAATTTATTTAATCAATATCATGAGAATGTTCCTTTCGTAAAAGAATTAATGAACCGAACTTCAGCGCATGCACAAACTTCTGGATCCATTGGAACTTTACTGGGAAGAAGATGTAGATTTAATCAATGGGAACCAACTACTTTTGGTATGCATACTCCTATGACTTATGAAGAAGCAGAACGAACATATGGTAGAGGACGAATTAAAAGGGCCATGACGTACAAAGCATTAAATAAATTAATACAAGGATCTGCAGCCGATATGACCAAAAAAGCTATGTTAGATTTATATGAAGAAGGAATTATACCACATATTCAAATACATGATGAATTAGATATATCGGTAGAATCAGACGAACAAGCAAAAAAAATTATTGAGATCATGGAAAATGCTGTTACACTAGCCGTCCCCAATAAAGTGGATTATGAATCAGGAAAAACCTGGGGAGATATTTATGGATAGTGTATATGAGAAAATATTGTAAAACATGTGGACATCGTTGTCATTGTTTAGGCAAAGGATACTGCGTCACAGATGTTTTTTGTGAAAGCTGTTCTTGTTTTCAATGTCAATGTGATCTGAAACCATTAGTACTCGGAAAAGAACATATAAAAAGATCTAAAAAATTTGAATATTATACTATTCTTATTTTATTAATATTAATCTTTATGGTGACTTTATCAGGATGTGTTAAAGAAGAACAATATCCTAATAAAATGGGCACCCTTGCAAAAAAACTATCAGAACTTAAGCTGTGAGAAACTGTATTTATTGGTTTTGCATGGGGTTCTGTGCCTTGATCAAAGACTGTAAATGTAATAAAGTCCAAGCGAATGAAACTATCAGCCAACTTTCAACTGAGCGAGTTAATCAAGTCTCAAACAGCGGAGAGAAAAGGAATACCGAATAATCCATCCCCAACGCACATTGATAATCTCAAGGCGTTGTGTGTGAATGTATTGCAACCGATTAGGTCCCACTTTGAGTCTCCTGTAATGATTTCTTCTGGATACAGATCCGGTGAATTATGCATCGCAATTGGATCGAAACCTACATCGCAGCATGCTGAAGGCAAAGCCGCAGATATAGAAGTGGTAGGCGTTGATAATAAACAATTAGCGCAATGGATAAAAGATAATTTAGAATATGATCAATTGATTCTCGAATTTTATCGAGATGGTGAGCCCGATAGCGGCTGGGTTCATGTCTCCTGGAACTCAGGCGAGAACCGAAATCAATCGCTTCGAGCGACGAGAGACGAGGAGCTAGGGAAAACAAAATACACACCATGGTAAAAAAGAAACCAGAATTTAATATAAGAAATTTATTAAATGAAATTCATACCGTTCATGGAACATGTCCGGAATGCGAGGAGCAAGCTATTCTAGTGGCCGTGGTAACGGATTACTATCGATGCACTAATTGTGGATATGATGTTAGACAATATATTAATGGTTCTATAAAATATTTAAAATTACAACAAGATGAAATTGAATGGCTAAAAAGACAAAAATTGGAGTAAGTGAACTTTTAAAAAGAAATAGAATTAAACGTCCAGGACGTCATTCGAAACGTCATAAAGGTAAAAAGAAGTCCGAGCGTGGACAAGGACATCCTTAAGTCTGTGGTTTAGTTTTATCCGCAATACAATTAGAATAAATACCTGTAATTATTAATTTATTGTCATTACCTATAATTTGCATTTCTTTTCTTTTTTCTAAAGCGGCCTCATTACATTCTTTTTCTGATTTATAATATATTTGAGGTTGAGGAGTCATAGGAATACACATTTCTTGACCATTAAAATAATCTAAGTGGCATAACATAACTATCATAATAAAAGTTTCCATTTTTAATCTCTTGACATTTATATCTTAAAATCCTATATTGTAAATTAAATAAAACTAAGAAAGGTTAAAACATATGACAGACAAAAGCAAGTATAGTAATGTCACCGTCGATAATAAAACGTACGAAATCATTACTAAACTACAAACTAAATTGATTCCGGATATGAAAATAAGCCGAAGTCAAGTAATTAAACAAATCATCAACGAGAAAGTGAAAAAACTAAATGGCTCTTTTAAATAATAACGTTGAACTGCAAAACGTTAAATTAACTGCAGAAGAAAAATTATGGAGAGCCATTATGGCCCAGGCTATTTTTGATGCTCTTCGTACACCAAAGAAAAGAATGTATAATCCTTATAAAGTCTATCAAGATAAAAAGGATATCATTGCTGCAAGAGAATGGTTTATGAATAAAGAAGAAACATTTTCTTTGGCATGTGAAGCATTACAATTAGATGAAGATGTTGTAGTTAAAAAAATGACATCTAGAATCAAAGGTAAACTATTTCAAGAAAGGTTGGCAAAAATATGAGTGGCTGTGTGATATGTCCAGAGTGTAAAGGCAATGGATACATAGGAGATAGTAAACACGAAGATCAACAACAAGATTGTAGCAACTGTAATAATCAAGGTGAAATTCCTATTACAGATGATATGATATGGGAAACATTACAATTTAACATAAGGAGAAAACAATGATTATATTTGGTCAACCAGTAACAAAAGAAAACGCAAGAAAAATTTGGGATACTTATAAACGAGAAATCATCGCTTTGAGTGTTGCATTTATTTTAGGGGCTGTGATATTTTAATGAAATGGACAATCGCAGGTTATTATTGGGACGGGAAAAAACATTACGTTATTTATGAAAATAAAAAAGGAAAAACGAAAATGCAATCCAGTTGCAAAACATCTAAATGATTATCATAGACCTAAACGAATTGAGGATAAACGATACAAAGAACAGTTAAAACAAATGGATAAAGATGTACGAGAAGTGAGAAAAATGCAGAAAAATATTTATGAGAGTTAAAAAAATAAAAAAAAGAGAACGAGACACTCATATGAGGGGTGTCTATGAAGTTTTAGGAAAAGCAGATGAAATTAAAACTTGTACTATTTGTAAAATTGCAAAAAATATTTTTCATTTTGGCATTACTCAAATGGATAATTATAACCGATGCTATACCAAAAATATTTGTTCCGTATGTAATGCTAAAAATTCAAAAAGAATTAGTGAACTTCATAAACTTTTTTCAGATGCTAAACCTGATGTTTGTGACATTTGTAAAAAAGATAAAAAATTATCTCCCGATCATTGTCATAAGACTATGGTATTTAGAGGTTGGCTTTGTCTTGACTGTAATACTACATTAGGAAGGATGGATGATAATCCTCAACTTTTTATTAATGCCATTGAGTATTTATTAAAAGATCCTATACCTGATCCACCTAAACAACAATTAAATTTACCATTTGAGGAATTTGAAGAATGGATTATAGAGTAAAAATAACTATACGAAACAATCGTATTTTAACTAGAATGGAAGAAAAAGGTTATCCCACAATTATTAGTTTTTCTAAGGCTATTGGTATCGCTTACACTCAAATACAAGGTGTTATTAGTGGTAAAACTAAACCTATTTCAAAAAAAGGTACTATTATTTCTCCGGTAAAAATTATGTTAGATGCATTAGATTTATCTTTAGAAGATGCTTTTACGGAAAGACAATTAAAAGGATTTAATAAAAATTCTTTTGAAGTAACCATGGATGAAAACCAAATACATAGTATTACTTCTCCTGTTAAAAATACTGAATTACTTGCTATGGAACAAAATGTTCACAGTACTTTAAAAAATTTAATGATTAAAATATTAAAGCCTAGAGAAAATATGTTAATTGAAAAATTTTATTTTCAAAATAAAAATACGAAAGAGTTGGCAGAAGAATTAAATGTTTGTAGAGCAAGAGTAGATCAAATTATTAAAAAAGCATTATTTAAATTATCCAAACACTATCATGAATTTGATAAATCAGGGATAACGGATGTTTTTCCTAAAGTGGGTAATACTTCACCATTAGTTGAAAATAATACATATAACCGTCATTTTATTTACAGGAAGGAAAATATAAAACAATGAAATGGAATAAACTATACGAATACCCAAAGTCCATGAGGTCTTTGATTAATGACGCAAGACACTATGACATTGGAGAGGAGAAACTACCATCGGTAACAACGATCCTATCTGCTACACAATCTGAGGAGAAACGAGCATCTCTTGCTGCATGGAAAGCCAAAGTTGGCGCAAGTGAGGCGGAACATGTCAAAAATGTGGCAGCAAATAGAGGAACTGCGATGCATACGATTTTGGAGTCTCATATCTTGGGACAAGGGGTTCTAGATCTAACAGATTTGGGTCAAGAGGCTCATAAAATGGCAAATACGATCATTGACAAGGGGTTGCCGGATCTCAGCGAAATTTGGGGCTCTGAAGTGACTTTATACTATCCAGGTTTGTATGCAGGTGCTACGGATTTATGCGGTATTTATATGAACAGAGAATCTATTGTGGATTTCAAGCAATCGAATAAACCAAAACGTGCAGAATGGATTGAAGATTACAAGTTACAGATGGCAGCGTATGCTATGGCCCATAACCACGTGTATGGAACCGATATCGATCAGGGAGTTATCTTGATGTGTACTCCTGATTGTTTTTTTCAAAGATTCATTGTGACAGGAAAGGAATTTAGGGAGTATCAATCTAAATGGCTGATGAAAATAGATCAATATTACAATCTCAAGTTGCAAGGTTAGACGATCTAGCAGCAAGATACTGGCGGCTAGAGGCGAGCGGCAGGGAACGAGGGTATTTTGAGTGGCAAAATGAGGTAAAAAAAGTGGCTGAAAACATAAAAAGTTTAAAAAATAGTAAACAAAAAGCTGAAAAATATAGGATAAAATAGGAATCACAAAATGCATATTGCAAATTATAATTTAAATTCAATAACTTATTTTGGTACGTGTGTTATTGTGATGAAAGTGTGATGGAATAAGTTGTTGATATATAAGACTTATTATAACTTTGACACATTATCACACTTTTTAAAAATATTTTCGCGTATGTATATTTAAATAGTTGTGATAAGTACTATTAAGAGAAGTTGGAACTATGGTTAAAAACAAAAAATCTAAATATAAATCGTTGGTAATCAACAAAAAACGATATTATTTTTACAAAATAGTTTGGTTAGACATAGTAGGAGACTCAGGACACGCTGATGCATCTGAGTTTTTAAAGCTAAATCCGGTTGAGATGGTGTCCTATGGATATATTTTTAGTAAGGATAATCAATGTGTTAGGACATTTGCTTCGTATGATACGACTTCAGAATCATTTTCAGATAGAAATTGTTACCCACTTGGGTGTATAAAGCAGCTCCAAAAAATAAACATCTAACCAAGGAGAGAACATGCCTAAGAAAAAAAAGACAGAAACTGTAGAGGATATCTTAGATAGGATTATGGAAGACATTGATCTTATACGAGAAAAGTGCGTATGTAATGGGGATGAGGATTATTCGCCGGAGGATGACGACGATGATTCTTTTGATGATGAGGACAAAGAATAGGTACCAGACTCTGTTAAAACTTGATCGTCTTCGAATAAAACTGGCTCTACTGTTTTTGGTATTGTTAGTTTTGGGTTGTTCGATTGTTTTTTAACTTTTTCTTTTAATTCACTAACTTCAACACCTTCCAGGATAGGAGAGTATTCGTTGATAATTTGTTTCATGCGGGATTCTAATTCTTCTGCTGACAAGTCTTCGAGCTTTCCTGTCCTGATGATTTTTTGTTCCACATAAAGACCGGCAGCTTTACCTCTAGCCACTTCAGCATTAATGGCAGCTGACCATGCTCCTTTTTTTCTAGATTCATCACGAAGTTTTGCAAGTTCAGATATATGATTCTCAAATGTGACTTCGTATTTCTTTTGATACTCTTCCCTTAATTCACCAATATATTTAACTACTAATGGAAATACTTTTGGATTAGTTAATTTGCTAGCCATGACAGTAGCTGCATCTTTAGAATACCCTGCGTCAATACAGCACTCTGTTTTTGTTTTACGACCTTCATTGGTTACTAATTCATATGCAAATTTCATTTGCATTTCTGTCAATCTCTTTTCTTGAGTCATTGACTTGACATTTAAGGTAAGTTTAATTATATGTCAATACGTAAACATTATATATGTTTTATTTGTTGTTCATTCTGGGGTCGGCTTACGACGTGGATGTTTTTTATCATTATACCCACTGATACTGGGCCCCAGGTTAAAAAGGAATAGATGAAAAAGAAAATACATATCAATCAACATGTAATTAGATCCAATAAAAAAAATAATAAAACCGATCCAGTTATTACTGTTAAAACATCTAAGTCTAACACCTATGCAAGTGAAGTTGAAATATTTGGTAAATCTAAATTGGTTTACAGACCTAACAAACCATTGGCATGCGGTGCAAGAGTTTGGATTGAGACAGATGAAAAAATAGTTTTAGATAATGGAATTACTATTGAATGATAAATACAAAACAATTCAGATTAGCAATAGATAAATTCCTAACATCAGAAACAGCAGGTAATGCCAGAGTTCAAATTTGTTTACCCAATGGAGATTTTTACGACATCAAAGGAATTCAATTAATGGAGAATAAATTAGTCGGTGTAAGAGAAACACATAGATTGGTTATTACGATCGAACCTGAGAAATGGACTATGGGTAAAGTTTTAAAAAAATTATGATTCAACAATTTAACCGTTTTACTGCTTTAAAAGATAAAGGTGTAAATTTTAAAAAAGTATTGGACATAGGTGCATATGAAGGACAGTGGACGTACAATTTTAAAAAATTATTTCCTGATGCAGATATTTTAATGATTGAAGCTAACGAAGATAAACAAGTTTATTTAAGAGGTATTGGTCCTTATAAAATAGCTTTGTTAAGTGATTCAGAAAAAGAAGTTGATTATTTTAAAAGCCAAACAAGTATATCTACCGGTAATAGTATTTACAAAGAAAATACTAATATTCCTTTTGAACCACAGAAAAGAAAAACTCAAACCTTACAAAGCATTGTAGGAGATGAAACTTATGATTTGATTAAAATGGATGTTCAAGGTTCTGAATTAGATATTATAAAAGGTAGTGAGGATGTAATTAAAAAATCAAAATATTTGTTGTTAGAAATGCAAGCGTTTGAGTATAACAAAGATGCTCCCAATGCAAGCGAGGTCATTGCTTACTTACATGGTTTAAATTTTAATTTATTAGATATTATGGATACAGCATACATACAAAATTTTTTAATTAACATTGATGCACTATTCATTAACAAGTCATGATAAAATTTTATGGACCCAACACTGAAGTTATTAAACACATTGAGTCTTTGTGTGAGGGTAAAAACAAAGTATTAGAGTTAGGACCAGGATATACCCCGTTCAGTAAAGCAACGCATTTCTGTGGTTGGGATCAAGGAGATCAAAAAATAGATTCAAGTAGACACACGGTTTGTGATTTCTCAAAAGAAAAATTACCTTACGCAGATAATGAATTTGATTTCATTTATTGCAGGCATGTATTGGAAGATTTATATAATCCTTTTTTATTAGTAGAAGAAATGAGCAGAGTTGGTAAAGCAGGATATATTGAAACACCATCTCCATTAGCTGAACTTTGTAAGAATATAGATTGTGGAGATACTGATGTTCCTTGGAGAGGATATCAACACCATCATTCTTTTGTTTGGGTTCATGACAATACGCTTTGTTTTGTTAAAAAATACCCAATCATTGAACATATTTTTAAATTAGATGAAAATAACTTGAGAGAACATTTAGAAAAACACCCACATGCTTGGAACACCTACATGTTATGGGAAAACAACATACGCTATAAACATTTTCAACATGATGTAGACTTTAAAATTGCTTTAACTTATGGAAAGTTTCTTCTTGAAAATACATTGAAACAGTCAATGGAGTCTAATGATAACTTCTATAATAAAACTATCTCATTACCTTGAAACCTGAGACCAAATTTTGGAAAGAATGGAAGAAATTTACACCTAATATTTTATGGACAAGACTAGAAAATTTAAGTTCTTTTGGTACGCCAGATCTATTGGGATACAATAAAAATAAAACTTTTTTCACAGTTGAGCTTAAAGTAGTAACTGGTAATTCTGTACGCCTTTCACCCCACCAAATTAGCTTCCATGTGAGGCATCCTAAGAATACATTTATCTTAGTAAAGTCCCTCGCCCCTAGCTGCGTGAAACTTTACGAAGGACACAAGGTCCTAGAGCTTGCCGCTTGCGGCTTGAAGCTTGAGGCTTGCTGCTCGACGCTTGAAGCTTGCCGCTTGCACCTTGAGCAGCTTGGCGCTTGAGGCTTGTAGCTTGTGGCTTCGGGATGGGATGCATGAGGTTGGCCCCAGCTGAACCGGGGCCGTGATAGAATTTATTCTGGGATGTGTGAGTCGTCTCTTTTGGAAAGCTTCCACTGTTCGAACTCTTCTCGTTTGGTTTTCTCTTCCTGTTCTTCCTCGCGAAGAGCGTCGTACACTGCAGCCTGAATGCCCATGAGCTGGGACCAGGTCTTCACCTCCTGAAGGCGTCTGATGATGCCCATCTTGATGTGATCGTTGTAGTACACGTCTATGTCTTTTGGTCTGTCTGTTCGTATCATATGTTCCTTTCTGTTGTTGTGAGCTGCCGCCTGCTTCTCCCCGGATACACGCTTCGCATGGTTTAGACCGGATCGCCGAGACTAGCTCCCTTGCAGCTCGGGACCACAGTATCATACCAGTATCTGGTGCATAGATGACAGATTGCCGCAGCTTGAAGCTTGTGGCTTGACGCTTGCAGCTTGCAGCTTGTGGCTTGTTGCTTGAGTCAACAGTACATAGTGACGCGCGACCATTTGTCGCAGCCCATGGGCTAGTGTTTCCCATAGGCTACATTTTTGACAGAAGGATCCCAGCATGCCCGGCAGCTTCCGCACGCATTGTCCTGGTCAGGAGCTGGGCATGTTCTACCGGATCCAGATACAACCGTTGACGTGTGCGGCCAGCTCGCTGCTGCGGGCTGGTCCACCATAGGCATAGAAAAACGTATTAATAAATTTTTAGGTTTGCGTTCAATATATGGTTTGACCCAGGCTTCACGTGTGGGCATCCAGTGCTGCACATCAGGCGTTAACCTTGCAACCTTAAAAATTTTGGCTAAGTGCTTCAGGTCCTGGACGTCGCCGGAGTCGTGCCATCTAAAAAATTTTGATTTCTTAGAGCTGATTAGGTGAACCATAGCCATGACCCATTGCGGATGTTTAATTGATTCTAACCTTCTATATTGAGCTGCCTGAACTACTGGAAACACGTAGCAGCCCTTCATAGCGTAACATTTATAACAAGTACTATCTTTTACTTGTCTCAGTTTAGAACCGGTCTTGCATTCTTTAGCAGGCGTACCATAGGCCCAGCCTGGCATTTTGGATGGCTTGCTCAGGCCTCCTACTAGTTTTAGAGCGTCAATTGTTTTCATGATTATAATCTATTCATTATTTTTTGTTTTGGTATGTGGCAGCTTGTCGCTTGCTGCTTGTGGCTTGCTGCTTGATGCTTGCAGCTCGTGCCCTCTGGTTATCCAGCCCAGGCGCTCTTCTTTTTTTGTAAGTCCTCGTTGCTTGATTTTTTTAAAAAACTTTTCACAGCTCTTCAGGTAAGCTTTAGGCAGCGTGCCGTGGTCATCAGTGAACCACGGCAGCAGGTTGTTATGATTAATTCTTTTGCGCATCTAATATTTCATAAATGCCGGCGTCCACCAGCTGTTGATACGCGGCCTTCCTAGTCTTCTTAAGATTAGGCCAGTACCTGCGAAGCGTACGTACCGTTGTACCTTTGCGCGGGCTACATGCTATAAATCCGCTCTTCACTTCCTGGCGAAGCATAGTAAGGACCATCGTTAATTGAAAGTTCTTACGGTCATCATCGTTGTGAAATGTTATTGATTGTGTCATATATTTTCCTTTCTGTTATTCCTTCGTTATATACATCCAGTCACCAGCCGCAATGTGTAAAGTGTCGCATGCTTGCGGCTTGCAGCTTGTTGCTCCAGGTTTACCAGTTCTTAAGCATAGCTGAACTTGCTCTCCACCTGGAGCTGTGGACCCGAAGCCACGTATGTGTATTTCAGATCTAGCTTGGATCCAGCGGTCCTGAGTGCTGGCCAGTAGTAACGATCGTTTCCGCTTAAACTACACCACTCGGTCAGGACCACTGCATCCAATTGCGTTGCCACTTCAGGCTATACTTTCGTTAGCTAATCATGGCAACGCGTTGTTACTTCCACATGCATTGAGACGAACTCTGCGTCTATTCCCAATAGGAAGTAACCAAAACAAACTACCACATCCAAACACAAAAACTATTTGACATAGTGTCGCATGCTTGTCGCTTGAAGCTTGCAGCTATCTCCAACCTACTACGTGGTCCTCCACTTTTATTTTCCAAAGTGGTACATCCGGAATATTTTCCTGGACCCAATCAATTAATTTTTTCTTCACTTCTTTTTTTGTCATAGCATAGAAATGTTTATTTATTTTTTTTCTAATACTAGTCACCGTAACAAAGTGGAAGTCCATTCCATCTGTTGTGTATTCTATTTTCATATTTTCCTCCTATTATCAATTATCCCATATTATCCTATATTAATCAATAAGTCAACGCGACAAAACGACGCATGTGGCTTGCAGCTCGATACAACCTAGGGTTATGTCAATTCACCAAATTGTCGCGCGACAATATGTCGCAGGGTAGGGTGCGACAAAAATGTACAACATATTTTTTTTCATTATGATATACTTTGGCAAACAACAGAAAGGAAAGTATATGACACAAGACATAAGACTTAATGCAGAAAAAAGAAAAATACTTGTTCAGCATTATGAAAATCATTTACGAAGTGATGTAAGTAATAAATTTCGTAAATCAATGATTGAGGCAAAAAAAACTTATGATGAGATGAAACCAAAAATATTTGAATTGGCACATCAAGTTGTAAGGTCACATCAACCACAGGAAGATGTGGACACCATTAACAGCATGATTGCAAAATATGATGAGAATGGCGGAAGAATACATAATGACCATTGTTTTAATTTCATCAACCCTACTATGGAAGAAAACGATAGAGGACAGTTGGAAGAAAAACAAAATGAAATTCATATTGATTTCAGTTTAAGAGGTGCGGACAGCTATTCTTCTGAACATAATTTTGCTCACGCATATTTTTATGATGAGTTAAAGTCAAAAGGATATGACGCAGACTATGCTCTTAAATGGGGGAATGAAAAGAAAAACCCAAGATACTACGAAGAAGAAAGTAGAATAAATGAGTATCTAGGTTTTAATCGTTCTAATCAAAACAATGACAGTACCATTAACTATAAAGACCAATGGGACAAAGATTATTCTTTTGAAGTTATTGGCACAAGGCATTGTGGCGAGAGGCAATTCAAAGTTGATGATGTCACTCATTCAGTATTTCAGCAATTTAAAATTGTTTGTGAAAATGTTGCAAAGACACATGAACAATTTTTTACATACTTGAATAAGAAAGTTAAAATGTTTGAGCAAGGTATGAAAACCTATACCAAGTATAGTCAAGCAAAAGAGTTGTTTGATAAACTTGGAATTGCTTTAAATGAAAGTGTTGTGAATGAACAATCAAGCATGGCATTGTCAGTTTATAGCCCAAGCAATTTAGCGGATATGCTAACTGATAAAGAGGACGAGTTTGCAAGTAGAGAAGAAAAGATTGCATACTATAAATCTTTACAATCACAAAGTGTAAATTAACTATTGACAGAATAGGGGATAATATAGTATTATCCCCTATATAAACAGAAAGGATAAAACATGAAACTAGAAAACAACGAAACATTTAAGATTACTTACTTTGCTAAAAAGCATAACAAAGCAATTACTAGAAATGGTAAATGGACAGATTTATGTAAAGAGTGGGTAAGTAAAACAGGAAACAAATTATTTACTTATTATGATACCGATAACAATGGATATCGTACAGCAAGTGGTAATTATTTTATTAGTGTGAAAGGGGGAGAATAATATGGAAAGCTATTTACAAATATCTATGATTGTTTATTTAATTTTATTAGTGGGGGTATGTTTATGGATGTAGAATATATTTTATTGTTAGGTTTTGTTTTTATTGGTTTCCTAGCATGGTTAGCAATAACAGGTACTAATGAAATCATTGAGCACAAAAACAATCAATCCATTATGGATAGACTAATAGAAAGGAAAAGAGATGAGCGATTATAATTGGTGTCATGGTCCACATTGTCATACTTATCAGACACAAGATAGAGTGCGAGGTGTGAAAGGAAACAAAGTATTAAGAACTAGAAAGATAAAAATAACGCAATGGAATCAAGGTGGTCCATGGCAATATTTTTGTAGTCAAGGCTGTTGGACTGATTTCTTTGCAAGACATGCAAACCAATGTAGAAACATTGCGCCTAGACACGAGCCGCTAGAAACACCAATAGAAGTAACTACTGAAACATATCAGAATTGGCGAGGCGATGACTACACAGCCAAAACCATTACTAAACTAAACAGCGAGGGGGAAGAAAGAAGATAGTTGACGAGGGGATAATATTCCTATATTATCCCCTACAACAGAAAGGAATATATGAAAACAATTACATACAATAACAAAGAATATAAACTACCATTCGAAGTAGGTTTATCTGATGACCCTACTGCTACTGAAACTATTGCGAATAGATTTAGTGGAGAGGAAGTAGAACTACCACAGTTTGCGTCAGCTGTTTATGATACAATCATTGGTGCTGAATACTTAGAGCAATGGGACACAGTACGCAAAGGACTTGATTGGTTTCGTAAACACTTTGCAAAAGAATACATGGTTATACTAGACTAGCATCTAGCAACGCG
>Ga0222714_10000926_pt1 | contig 33341 bp, 61 predicted proteins | sample C33_3DmetaG_FD_165048 | JGI IMG/M metagenome (GOLD analysis project Ga0222714, IMG submission 165048) | Estuarine water microbial communities from San Francisco Bay, California, United States - C33_3D | ecosystem: Environmental > Aquatic > Marine > Unclassified | place: USA: California... | reverse complement strand
TATTAAGTGATTTGAGAAAAATGATAAAAACTGATTTAGACAAATGGTCTAAAACAAAAGATGGTAAGTCTTACAAACTTTTCTATCAATTAGAAAATAATAGATAATAAAGGAGAATACAATATGATAACTGTAAATCAAACGGCTAAAACACTAGACGAAGGAATTAAAAATCTAATAGCTGGTGCTAAACAAGACTATGTAAGATATTCCACTTTAGGTGGTAAAGAACTTACTGGTTGGAGTAAAGAACAGGTTGACGCTTGGGATAATAAAACAAAAGTTATACACGGTAAAAAATACATTAAAGTTGTACACGATACTGGTGTTTTTTGTTTTATTGCAAAAGAAGATTTTAAACATTTTAAAAAAGGTGATATATTAAAGGCTGCTGGTTGGAATGCACCTGCGTTAAACTCACCAAGAGGAAATGTATTAACAGGTAACTATCCAATTCAATGGACAGGACCTTTATATTTAAAATAAGGAGAAAACACTATGAAACATATGATAACATTTTTTGGCGTACTATTTTTATTACTAATGGTATTTGCTACTGGAGCTATTGAAGCTGACAACTTTTTAATAGGAGCTATCTTTGCATTTTTAGGTTTTGTATCAGGAATAACAACTGTTTACTTACAAGCTAAAGATAATGAAAAAGAAAAAGTCCTATACTATAAAGATAATTCTTAATAAACTTTAACAAAGAACGAACTTATATCCGTATTTGAAGCCGCATAACGTATAATCTCGGTTGAGATTTGATCTCTTTGTTTAGGTGATCCACTCATCATAGTATCTAAAAACAGTAAGCACATATTTTTAGAAAAGATTAAACTTAGATTTTTACCTAATTTCTTTTTAAAGTCTGCCATACTTAAAGTTGGAAAGTTTTTCTTTGAGTAAGGTTGTTTTTGTTTTTCATTATATTTTTTATACAGACTATACATATATTCAATATCAACACGATTAGGTGGAGTTTCACTCCAATTGTTACCTAGTTTTGATTTTAAACCTATAGAACGATTCATATGTTTTTCACAATAGTAATTAACATTACCTCCACCAATTTTACCACCAGCGGCTGATAATCCTTTTATTTCTCCTTGCCAGGATTTTGTAGAGTTAAATGCTCTAAACTGAACTTCAGCACCTCCCATTGACATATACATATCAATTGAAGAAAAGAAATCACCATTACGACCAAAAATAAAACCTCCATAAGGTACACTTATATTGTTTACACGTTTAGGTAAATTAAAAGGTTGAACTTTAATACCACCACCTAATTTTTTAAGTGATACACCTAATAACTTCATTTGTTTTGTTTGAACTTGTCCTGCTTTTTGTAATACTGATTGATTTAATTCTGACCAACTTTTAAAAGTATCTAATGGTTGTTCACTAGGTTTCATATTGGACATCCATATATCACCTGGATTCCATTTATCATTTGAAAATGAACCTGGTGCTTGTGGTAGTTTACCTGACTTTTGAGATAATCGTATATCTTCTTTTAATACTTCAGCTTTGGCCTTATACACTTCATTCATAAACTTACTACCTCTATGAAAGTAAACGGGACCTGAAAATGATTTACGATAATTTTTAAATAACTCATTTGCTGTACGAATATACGTATCTACCCAATCTTCAGGTGAAGAGGACATAACACTATCTAAGTTTTTAGTTGCACTTACAAAACTTTTACCCTTTTCTAATTCTTTTTTAACAGGTGGTTTTTTAATTAATCCTTTTATTACATTAAACGCATAAGAACAATAATAACATTGACCTGATTCTGTAATAGAGGTAAAGTCTGCACCACCGCCTGAACCTGATCCACCACCACCAAAGTCTTCATCTTTATAAACTTTATTTAAAGGCGTAGTCAATATATTCTTTTTTTCATTTTTAGCTAATGTATAAGATAAACTATAAGGAAAAGAATTTCCAGAAATGGATACACCATAGACACTACGGCCAGTAGCATTTGCACCTAAGACAAAAGGTCTTTGTTTTTTTATTTTTGTTTTTACTATATCTAAACGTGATAGACCTGCAAATGGACCTTTGCTTGCCGTTTTAGTAAAATCACCTGATTTAAGTTCCGCCATATCTCTCTTTGTTTGTTCTTTTTATAAGTGTTTTCTATATTTAGTTGGAACGATGGACTCTGGAGCCTTCCTGAAGGCAACTACACCGTTATATATAATTCCACACTCCTTCAGAAACAAGAAACTTTCAAAGACTTAAAGATTTTCCGAGTCGTTTTCCAAGAGTCTAAAATTAAACGCATAAGAAATTCTATCTTCCGTAGAAGTATTATGAGTGACTTCGTGTTTTAACCAACTTGGAAAAATTAACGTATCACCTGTTTGTGGTTCCAAATAATAAGATAATGCATTATACCAATTAGGTGTATCAAACATATACTTTGGCCAATCATATTGCATTAAATCATTAGAATGTACAAAATTAATACCCCCACTATTGTTAGGAACCTTTGTATAATAAACACCACTTAAAAAAGAATAAGGGTGTAAATGCATATGGTTATAATCATATTGTTTATTGACATTACACCATATGTTATCTAATATCAAATTATATTTGTTCAAATTAACTTGTAAAGCACCACAATAAAGTGTGGCCTGTTTATATAATGAATCTATGAGAGGTTGTAATATGGTTACATCTTTATCCAAATCGTTTGATTGATAACCTGTATTAGACACTTTTCTTCCCACGCCACTATTACTTAGATTTATTGCGTATTGGTTTAACTGTTCGTGTCCTAAAGAAAGAGAGTTTTCTTTATGAAAAGGTACACAAAATAGATTTATTAGCATAATTGGTATTATATATCAAACCTGGAGGAAGTCAAGCTTCCGAGGAAAAAATTGTCTAAAAGGAAGTGTTTTTTGCTTTCCAGTTCCTGGCCTTGTTTTTCTATTGGCCGATATATCTAATGATTGTTATTGCATTTATAGATTAAAAAAGGCCTTTAGTTCCGAATAGTCAAAAAGTCTAAGGATTTAGGTCAATGGTGGCACCTCGTATTGTCTTAGCGCCTGTCGTGTTTTCTGTATTTGATCCTTCTATAACGGCCGTTCTGTTTCCCTCTATGGTCTCGGTATAGTTACCTTGTACTTTTAAATTGTAATCACCACCAGAGTTGACATTGATATTGCCATCTACGGTGACCACATTGATATTACCTTTGTCCACTTGTATGTTAATGTTTGCGTTTGGTCCTATCTGTATGTCGTAATGATTATTGGCATTGCCGTCTTTGTTAATATACAACTTGTGATGGCCATTGATTGTCGTATCTGAATTGCCTTGTATGTAATGACTAGACGAGCCATCTGTAAATGTATAGGCCGAACCTTTGGTTAAGGTCACCCAATTACCATCTTTATCTATTTCAAAAGAAGAACCAATCTTGTGTCGTAAATGTATTCTTTCGTTATCGGCCGTGTCATCAAATTCAAGTATATGGCCTTTTTCACTTTCAAAGACATGATTGTAAGGATACTCGGCATTGTAAGGTATTTCAGGTTGAGAAAACACACCACTATTACTTCCCTCTATACTGGAACCATCGGCCGCCGTAACTGGATTAAAATCTGCCGTTGAAACATTTTCTATTCTTGCACCTCTCCTAGAAGCTAAACTTTCTGCAACAAATCCAACCTCATTTACGGCCAGTCTATTTACGTCTGATTCGTTAGCATTTCTAGGATAAACGGATAGATCATAGTCGGCCTCATCCTTATTCGTACTTCTTCTATTAGGATCATAAAAACCTTTATTAGGGTTGCCAAGTTCAGATGGTTTACCAGGTAAAGTACCAAGTACCAACATCTCTTGCCTTTCTTTATCTCTAAACAGGCCGTAGACCCAACTGCCTTCTACAATAAAACTTGGTGACTGGCCAAGACCTGATATGCCTGGTGATGTATTGGGTAAGGCCACCATTGCCCATGGTAAATCGGCCGTTGGTAAATTTATTTTATTGTCAGTATGATAGTAGAGTGCTCTTACTTTAACACGGCCTATCTTTAAAGGGTCGTGTCTATTTTCAACTACTCCAAAAAACCATTCAAAATTGCCTGTGTTCATCTTTTTTCTTTCGATATATGTTTGCTTTTAATACACTGCCTAGCCGTCATTTTTGCCTATTTTACTCTTTTGTACGCACATCTATATAGGCCTCTTACTTTACTCTAAAAGACACTTTTTTCAGTCTTTTCCATAGGTCATAGACTCGCATACAGACTGGACTAGTACAAAACTCTAATATATTTGTTTTTTCACTATGCAAAGGCCCCTTAAACATGGTCTGGTACTTATCATAGTCCTCTTTATATTGTCTTGCATTGTGAATATCATTGATTAACTGGTAAATGTTCTTTTGTAACTGGTTTAGATACTTCATTGTTGTTCTCACTTGGTGGCTAGGGTTAATGTAAAATTTGGCGTCGGATCTCGGAAAATCTCTAAGGTATTTCATGTTTAGTTTAAATTGAAGGATATTGAAATCCTTTCTTCTTGTTGGTGGTTATTAGGTTGTACAAAATGGGTTAACCAACTAGGGAATAGTATAAGTTTTCCTATAGATGATTGTATTGTATGTTGTGAACTTGTATAATCTGTAACTTCTTTGTCTATTGCGTTCCACCAATAGCCATTGATTAATGCTGAATTAGGACAGTCAAATACGATATCTCCGCCTAGTTTGGTATTGTGTACGTAATATACACCAGAAAGAATAGAACCTGGATGACAATGTGCGGAATTGTAAGCATGTTGTTTATTCATATTGACCCATATATCGTCAATGGTCGTAGGTGAGGTAGTTAATCCTATAGAATTTGCGTATTGTACACCTTGTTCTACGATAGAAGTAAATAAAGTATTAAGGTGTGGATGTTCTCCTACTAGGGGTTTAGATTGCCAACCACCTTGATTGGAAACAATACGTCCTACTGAATCTTGTTGTTGTAATGTATGGCAATAATTTGCGATAGAATCATTATCTAAGTCTAAATCTACTTGCCATATTCCTATTTTAAATAAGTCTGTTAACATACTATAATACTCCTCTTTTATAAGTCATCTAAATCATCAAGTGTAGTTTCGTCTAAATTTTGAGATGTAACGTTCATCACGTCTTTGTTTTCTCTTGTTGTAAATACATCAATATTATCCTCAGGATAGGCCACTCTTACACTATCCTTAATACATTCTAAGGCCATACTGTGTTTATCGTTAGTAGTAGATATTTTATGGCGAATTGATTTAATTAAGTATCTTCCTGACATATAAGGGTCAATATCTAATGGATTGTCAACACCAGCAGGTTCATACGCAGGCAATTCAAAAGCAATTAAATCACCTACACTTAAGCCTGTAAAACCTGGTACTTGTAATGATATATTCATACTTTCAAAGGCTAATCGTTGCGACAATCGTTTTGTATGTAATGTCGTAAAATCAGGTCTTTCTATATTTGGGTAAATATTAGATGTCGTGGTCTCAAAGTACGTTACAGTTTCAGGATCACTTGTAAATGTTTTACCATTGCCTACATTCATAAGAGGTACTATACCCTTATTGTCTGTGCGAGCACCTTTTCCATCATGTTCAGTATGAAAACTTTTTTCATATTCGGTTGCGTAATCAAAATTGGTTGTTTTAAAAGTTTTATTAAATAAGTCGTGTGAAGTTACTTGTGCATTATAAACACCATTTCTTAAATTTTTAAGTGTATTAAATTGTTCATTAATTGAAAATGAAAATACAGATTGCATTTCTTTTATAATATCTCTATTTCCACGTGAATCTCTAATATTAGCAGGTTTTTGTGCGAACTTAGCAACCACAGGCCTTGCCGATACACTTGCGACAGATAATAGATTTTCATATGATTTAAAATTAAAACCTAATGCTGTTTCGTAGAAGAGTAATCCATTATTGTTTAATCGTTTACTTTCTGCAATTTTACCTAACATATCAAATACCTCAAAAGGTCGGTTATTGGTAAATGCAAATTTACGAATACCTTTTGTTTCTTCGCATATAATAGTTTTTGTAGAATTTAATTCTGTACGCAAAATATTAGTGACCATATTATCTATAGTGTTTGTTAAACTTCTTCTTACCTTAGCCTTTTCGTTTGTTATCATCTCTCTACTTGCAAAGTGTAATACGTAAATTTGTGATCTAGCTGATATACCTTGTCTATTACTAATTTTGTATATAAACATAGGGTGGCCAGTTTGGGAAGTAAAGTCAAAAGATCGACTTGTACCTGGAGTAAAAAATCTAAACTCTATTCTTTCATATCCAGTAAGAGGTAAGTGATTAGCTACGTTTTGTGCGTCTGTAAGTACAATATTACCAGATAATGTTTTGTTTGTCAAGCTTTCATAAACGTTGATTTCGGTAACTAGACTTCGTATCGATATTCTTTTAGGTTGATTGCTGTTGCCATCTGCACTTACATATGATACAAGTACCACATCCGATAGTACATATTGACCAGCATTTTTCAATTCATCTGTATTGATTTGATTGTACATAATATTATTTTTGTATTAAACGTTCAAATTCTTCTATTAATAGTCCCAAATATTGTGGTTGTATTAGTTTAATACTTCTTATTTTGTCTTGTAATCTTTTTTCATATTCGTAATTAGATACTGAAGTTGCATTAGGAGTATTACTGTTAACTTCTATCTTGTGTGAATAGTCATTTGGACCTTGTGGTGATGTATGACCACTTGATTGTGTAATTTCATAATGATGTATACCAGCAGGATTTGAATATTTGTTCATCACATACTTTTCAAAATCACTATCAGATAAAGGCCAACCATAATATCGGTCAGTTATATTATTTGTCATTAAGATAACCCAATGCAATTCAGGATCACCAAAATGTTTATGTGCTATAATTTCAGGTGTTTCACCTGAAGGCACATCATAAGTATCGTAAAGTGATGTTTCATTTAAAACTTTACTACGCACTTTAACTCTTCTCATAATATCAGTAACAAGTTTTACGTTGCCGTTGCCAGCAATGTCATAGTTACCTTTTGGAAATTTACTAAAATAACTCATTAATATCCTTTAGCAATTGTTTCTTTTGTCATAATTTCTGTTTCTTGGAAAGTCAAACTTACATTTGTTATAACAGGTGAAGCACCGCCATTATCAGGCTTGAATGTTGTTACAACACCATCTGGTGCGTAGTCCACAGCCATAGAAGTTAATACAACACGGCTAATTCTTGGTATATAAGTGTTTTCATTTTCTCTATACATGTAAGTTACTTGAAATTCTGATGGTGAATTGAAATAACCTTTTGTGGATGATTGATATTCAGGTAACATATGAAATTTAAATAGTTGAATTATTTTATGCATACTATCTTTTTCTTTTTCATTCTTCGGTGCAAATTCAAATGGAAAATCAAAACTTCTAAATGGTACTGACTTAAATGTTAATTCACTAAAAGGGTTTACTGCCTGACCTTTTGCTTTGTCAAAAGCTGCTTCAGCTTGTTCAAGTCCTGGTATTAAACTAGCGGCACCAAATATTGCTTTTCTTCCTAAAACTTGTACTGCGTCTTTCATACCCTTACCTGCAGCTTTCAATCCTGATATAAAATCTTCAGATTCCATAGCAGCACTCATATTTGTTCCTAATAAACCTGCTAATCCTGTATCAATACCTTCGTAATTTGCTGAGTATGAAAATTTTAAAGAAGCAGCTGGTGTATATAAAATTATACTATCTGAAATATAGTTGTGTGTAGGTGTTCTTTCATTAAGTCCTGATGAAACACCTCTTAATCTACTTTTGTTTGCAACACCAGTTGTTTTAATATTTTTAATTCTATTTGTTTGATTTGTATTTTCACCTACAAGATTATCACCACTCTCCATTAATTTACCATTATTAAATGTTTGAGTTTTAAATTTTGACGCCTTGTGCATAACTACGTCAAAAATTACATAATGACCATCACCTAAATTACTGCACTCTTGTGGAAAGTATACCGTACCATATTGATATGGATTTTCTTTCATATGTGTAGTAGGGCTTAAACTCTCAATCTCTAAAGGAGATTTATTTAATAATTTAGCTGCTACTTTGGTTGCTTGACCTTGTTGATTTAATACGTTAGTAAGAGATGACGTTAAATTATTACTGACGTAACTGGAAGCACCTTGTTTGATGATGTTTGCTATTTTACTTGTAAATGCCATAAGTTCCTTTATATATACTGGTATATTTATATCAATTATGGCAAAGTCTTACAAAGGAATTTACAAACCCACCAACCCCAAAAAGTATGTTGGTGACCCAAATAGAATAGTTTATCGTTCTTTATTGGAAAGACGTATGATGTTATATTGCGACAGAAATCCATCTATTATTAATTGGGCTAGTGAAGAATTACCAATAAGATATTTCAATCCTATAGATAAAAAGTGGCACAGATACTTTGTTGATTTTATTATAAAAACGGATAAAGGTAAAAAACTACTAATTGAGATAAAACCTTCTCGTCAAACTAAACTACCAAAACCACCAAAAAAGAAAACAAAAGCGTATATGCGTGAAAGTTTTGAATATATCAAAAATCAAGCAAAATGGCAAGCGGCAACTGCTTATGCTGAAGATAATGGTGCTGAATTTAAAATAATTACTGAAAAAGAATTAGGTCAATATTAAGGTTGAACATAAGACAAATTAATAATTTAAATTAATAAACGTATCATCAGCGTTTTTATTATCAATAAATCCAGAAACTTGTTGAGATGATTGATTAATATTTGATTGACTAGGTGAATTATTAATAATAATTGGAGCCTGTGATTTCATTTCCATATTTTCTTTTGATAAACTTGTTAATTCATTAGGATCTGGAGCTTTACCTGTTCTCATAAATTTAAATTTTTCTCTATCAGATAATTCGAAAGGAGCAATGTGAGAGCCATGTTGTTCTTCCGATGCTTTAATAAAGGCTTCCTCATCAAATTTTTTTAGTTTTTCTTTTCTTTTATCAGCAGGAGATTTACCTATATTACCTCTTGTAGTTACTCCGCTGTCATCACCAATTTCACTTTGTATCACAGCAGCAGCCATTTCTCCTTCATCTGTAGCCTCTTTAATTTTTTTCTTTTCTTTTTCTTTTTTCATAGAAGAGGTTTCTAAGAGTTCTATATTGACACCAGGTATTTTATTCAATAATTTAATAACAGCGTTTATAGCAGTCTTAAAGAAATCTGTAACTCTTGTATATAAATCTTTGAAGAAATCACCAACACCTATTATGATTTCTTTTATTTTTGCACCAATGTCAAAAATTTTATCTCTAAAATAATAAATTCCAGCGATTACTGCACCGATAGCAACCATTATAGCTAATCTAGTTAGAGTAAAGAATTTAGTAAACTTACCTACTATATCCTTTAGACCTCCAAATGTTTTACCTAAATTTAGACCAGTAAAATACTCTATTGTTTGACCTGCTTCTTTAAATATACCACCTACTTGTGATACTGCGTCACCAATAGCAACAAAAGGTGCTTTTAAACTATCAAGTAAACTAGCTAAAAATGGTGGCATTTGTGTATCTGGTGTTTGATCACCAGCATTAGGATTTAATACATTAATCCCTTTTTCCAATCTCTCTCTAATCTTTGCTAATTCTTTTTCATCATCAATAATTTTTTGTTGTTCTTCTTGTGATAAAGATTCTTTTTCAAGTAACTCTTCTCTATTTTTTAAAATATCTTTTTCTCTTGTTTTTAATAACTTTTCTTCTTCTTTGATTAGTTTTTGTTTATCTTTTATTTCTTTATTTGTTAAAATTTTAGTTTCATATCTAAGTTCTTCGCCTTCTTTTATTATTTGTGTTTCAGCGACAATATTTTGAGCTCTTAATAATTCTACTTCTTGCTCTGACTCTGTTTTTTGTTTTTCTAATTGTTCTAATCTTTCACCTAAACCTTTATTAAAATCATTAATATTGATACCTAATTTATCAATTAAGTTTTTTACTTTATCCATTGATCTTTCAAATCTAGCGATGCTACCTGATTCTGCGTCTTCAATAATCTCTTTTGCAATATTAGCAGCACCTTTAGGTGTAATAACTGCTCTGTTACCAGCAATTACAGAATCCATGCTAGATTTAACAATAGATGTTAATAATCCTTTAATGTCGGTTGTGGTTGCCATTATTTCTTATCGTCTGATTTTGCTCTACTACCTGTATATAAACCAAACCAAGCAGCGCCAGCACCAACTACGATACTAACTAAGCCTGATTGTTCCATTGTAGGATTAGGTAAATTCATATACCATACTACAACCTTATATAATAGATAGATATATGTTGTAATGAATATTCTTGGAAATATTCTCCAACTATCAACAGCTCTCGCCAGGTGAATTAAATTAGAGTATGGATTTATTCCCAAATCTTTTATTGAAGTATCAACTTCTAAATCAACTTTAATCTTTTGTTTTGGTTCTGCAACCTTTATTTCTTCCATTATTTTTGACTCTCCCGTCTTCGTTTTTCGTTTTCTTCTTTAATATGAGTTATCAACATACCAACGTAGATATCTCTCTCCCAAGGAATTAGATTTTCTATTTCCGTTAATGAATATTTATGATGTTGTAATAATGCAAAATTTATTTCGTAGTAGGCCTCTAGGCTGTTGTGGGAGAGGCTAATTCGAAAAAATCATTTAATCCTTGTAAAACAATTTTACTTTTTACTTTTGTTTTAGGATTTTCCACTTCAAGTTCATGCCTTAATTTAGGCATAGTATCATAGAATAATTTTACTTTATTAAAATTGTCTTGGCTCAAATCGTCAAAAAATGATTTAAGTTCTTGCTTTGTTGTATCTTTTGCTGGATATATTTTTTCACCCTCAAAAATATGATCAACACAATCTATTAATGTATCAAATAATTCATCAACTGTTGCGTTTTCCATATCTAAGCCCTTTTTCAACATACCTAGCGTCGGATATTTCATAACAATACCAAGATTTCTCTTTTCGTCTATTAATACTCTATTAGAATGTTTATCATCAACTTCAACATTTACTGTTGTTAAGTCAACTTCAACATCTGCATAAGTTTTTTTGTCGTCTGGACATAAAACTTTAAATTTTGATATTTCACCTACTGATTTAGCTCTTATATTTAAAAATATATACTCTAAATCAAATAATGGTAAATTTTCAACATCTAACTTATTAAATGTACATGCATTTACAATTTGTTTGGTTGCTTCAGTCATTTCATTAGTGTCTTTTGACTCTAAAGCAATCAATAATATTTTTTCTTCTTTAACAAGAAAAGGTCTATACTGCACCTTAATATCTTGTGATGGTAACGACAACTCATATCGTGGCGTATCAATTTTCGGTAAACTCATTATAACTCCTTATTATATTAATTATATATTTAGTGGTGGTATTTTGAATGGTGGGAATACTCTACCACCTGTAATTCCACCAATTGGTACTCTTCTTCTTAAATCTTCAATTACTCCTCTTCCAGCTCTTCTTAGTTCTGGTGGTAATTTACCTAGTAAACCACCTAATAAAGATTTATTTTCTTTAATTGTAACATCACTAAAGTTAGGATTACCCAATTCTATTTTTCCTGCTTGGTCGATAAAATAATTTGTCCAATATCTAAATGCAAATGTTACACTAAATGTTTGTAAATTATTAACGTCATGGCTATAACCCACAGCACTAATTTGTTTTGGAAAACAATCATGTAATTGTACTGCGTATGTAATATCATCTCTTTCTTGCCTACTAGCAAAACTTCCTAACTGAAAGATGTTGATATTTGAAACATAATTATCATAATATTGCATATTAAAAGTTTTTGTACTAAAAGCTGATTGTTGCCATAATTCAAAATAACTACGTTCTCTTAAAAACTTATCGGTATAAAATTCTGCTGTAACATCTGCTGATTTAAAATCATATGCTATTTTTCTGGCTGGTGAATTACCATATTTTACTTCTTTCATAACAACTTCTCTATCTGGCATATCAATACTTGAACAAAAAGCTTGTACTCTTTTTGCATTTTGTTGTTGTACAGCTCTTAATTGATAATTTAAAGGAAAAGCACGGCTATTTTCATCAGCACCAAAAAGGTTAGCGTCTAAATCATTACTACCTGCTGTTTCAATATTTAAACCTTTTGGTAATTGAAACTCAACATAAAATCTTGCTTTACGAGCAAAACCTTCAGCTTCATTTACCATAGACTGAAATCTACCTAATGTAGTTTCAGGATTTCCACCAGCTTTCTGTCTTAATCTAGGATCACCTGTTACATCATCTAAACTTCTATCTCTAGGAATACCGATACGTACATCAATACCACCTATTCTTTTACCGCCTCTAAGTATTGCCATTAAATTATTCCTCTACTTTGGCCATAAACATAACTTGCTGACCTTTTCTTAAATTGTTGTACAGGTAAGTAAACTGCAATAGCAGCTTCGTTAGCGTCTATTCTTAAAAAATTTGATCTTACATGTGACCATAAATATTTTTTAATTGTAGGTTTTACAATACCCATATTTTTAATTCTACTATAACTTACATCTAATCTTGTAGTTTCGTCTAATTTACTATTAGTAGCATATCTTTGTAATTGTTCTAATAATCTAAATCTCAATAAAGGTGCCAAATAATGAAAATTGATACCTAAAAATCCTCTAGGAATAGCCTCAATAGGTAAAACTAAAGGAAAAGTATCATAGTAAGGTAAACGATCTTTTGTTTTAGGGTCATAGAAAAACATATTTAATCTGCCTGTACTAGGTCTTCCGATTAATTTGCCTTGCCTCATTAATTTACCTGCTGTTACTTTATCAGCAATGGAGGATACAGCATTTCTATACCAGGAAGCACTTTTTCTAACGCCTCCTTGTTTATCTACCAGTTTGTCTAATATACTAGCCATATCACTATTTATATGTCGGAAATAGAAAAGGGGAGTGATATTTCTACCACCCCCCTAAAGTCTAAAGTGAGAGAGATTACTCTTCTTCAGCTAATTTACTAAAGTAAGACAAAGTATCATCTTCATCATCATCTAAATCAACTTTAGTATTAGAAGTAGAATGAGCAACTTCAGGACTTTTTACCGAACCGTTTGTCTTAGGCGGGAGGTCTACTGACTCAACAGTATCGGTATTTCTCGTTCCTGCAATTACCCTAATCAGTTTCTCTTTGAGTTCATCATAGGACTTAAAATTGCTAGGATCCAAGAAAGGTTTTAGAGCGTGTTGTTTCTTCCAGATAGCTTTGATATCATCATCACTATCTTTGATTTGAGAAACAGACTCAAACTCGGATTTATCATAATTCCAGTAACCATCTACTTTTCTAATTTTTAGTTTAAAGTTTGCACCTTTCCAAAAATCAAATGGGTTTATTGGTTGTTCATCTTCAAATGCTGGTTGCATAGCTTCAGTAATCTTATCAAAAATCTTTTTACCAAATTTGAAAAGAAATACTTTACCTTCATTTTCTGGATTCTTTGGATCACTTACTACAAGAATATTGCTGTAATAAGAGAGTTTTCTTTTTCTCTTACGAGCAATTTCTTTATCACTATCAACACCTGTATTCCATAGTCTTGTATTTTCTTCACTTACAGGATCTTTTTGATTTAATGTTGTTAATGAGTTTTCAATATACCAGCCACCTTTGTCTTGGAATGCGTGTGACCAAATTCTTTGCCAAGGCATATCTTCACCTTCACATGCTGGCAAAAATCTAATAACAGCATAACCGTTACCAGTTTTATCTAACTCTGGTTTCCAAAATCTGTCGTCTTGGTATTTGTTTTTGTTTGATTGATCTTCGGGACTTAATTTTTGTTCAAGTGCTTTGGTTAGTTTATCAAAATTACTTGAAGAACTTTTTAGTGTTTCGAAATCCATATTATTATCTCCTTATATTTTTTCGTATTACGTGTTTGTGTTACCTGTATAATCGGTATCATAGTTATTTATACAACTTTGTATTAACATTCTCTTAATATATCACAACCCAAGTGATTTGTCAAGCTCCATTTGGGAGATATATGAAATATTTTTACTTTTGATATTATACCATTCGGGTATAATCTGGTCTGTTATTGCCTTTAAATCGTTCTTCTTATTAACTTTTATAAACTTTACATTTGGGTTTCTATTAAAAAGAGTACGCCATTGTCTAATCCAGTTAAAATGTGGTGTAGGTCCATTATCTACTGAAACATAGTTATTAGTACCTTTATAAATATTATTTACTTTATTGTTATCTGATCTAATATCGTGTCCTATCAAATAGACTTCATCTGGTTTTTCTCTTAAACATGCAATATTACCACTAGTAGGTCCAGCTGCCCAGCCAGGATCAACTTCAGTAGAAACATCATCTAAATTAGTTGACTTATCTCCATCTTGTATCCAACTAATATATGAAATTAGTTTATTCACTTCTTTTAAATATGTTGTTTTATCTTTTCTCATTATTCTGGCTAATCCACTTAATGCTGAACCGTGCATTACAAATTCTGTAGCATTATTTCTTTCATTTTGCTTAATTACTTTATCAGCGTGTTCTTTTAAAATCTCTTGTTCAGCTTTTGATATACCAGCATATACAATACTATCATACATGTTTGCAGGCACTCTTGTCCATCCTCTAAAGTAACAAGGTATCTTTGTAGCTATTCCAGCATGATATATTTCATGCATGATACCATTATCAACAGATATTAATACATCTGGTAAAAATTCTCTATAGATTGCATTACAGGCATAAATTTTTCCATGAGGTCTTAATTTTTCTAAATCATAACCAATTCTACTTTCACCATTGCCTACTAAAAATACTCTATTCACCATCTATAAAAACCTCTTTCATTATTTTTTTACATTCAACAGGATTAAAATTAATAAATGCCTTTACTTTTTGAATTTTCTTTTCCATATCAGGCCATACAACTTTTTCTTTAATCTCACTATTCCAGTCTTTAATGAATGATAAGAAGTAATCAAAAACGATTGCTGTTTGTAGGCTGATTTTTCTTTGCAAAAGTAATTGTAAAAATCTAGGATGTTGCCCACCAAAAACGAGTATGCCATTATCAAAAGAAATCCTACGAGAATTAAAATCATTACAAACCAATACGCAATCTGATTTAAAGTTATAGTTAAAAGATTGCTTCCATTTTTTAAAATCCAAGTAAACATCTTGTCCATCATTTTTTATTAAATTTCCTATCCATTTTTTACTATCAGCACAAAAGTTAGACACAAAAAAATCCAAGATATCATCTTTTTTATATTTTGTACTAAGTTTATGAAAAAAATATTTATCATGTCTTTTTGTAAAACTATCCAATGTTGCATTAACTTTACCATCATATTTTATATAGTCATAGTTTTTAGAAGTAAAATGTAATTTTACAGCCAAATAAACTTTATATACATCATATCCACCATACATACTTAAATGGGTAATACTCCTTTACCAACTCTATCATCTTTTACCATTCTCAATCTTATAGCTTCTGCTTTAATCTTCTCTTTTAATGATTTATTTACCATTGAACCTACAGAACCTAAATCTAATTCGTTTTGTTCGCAAAACCATATTATTGCGTCTATATGAGAGATTCTTTTCTCTTTAGATATATTTTCTATTTTTTGACTAAATTCTTTACTATTCATTAACACTCCTTAAAGAAAAAATAAAATTAATATTTGTTCTTAGATTTGATTTTATAGGATTTGATCCTGTGTGAGGAATTTTAGATTTAAATAAAACTCCTGAGCCTGCCTTTGGTGTAAATTGTTGTATGATTTTATTATCTCTATCAAAAAACATAATATCACCATCACTATCATTTACAAAATATAAAAAACTATAATACTTTTCATCATCACTATCCGTATGTATTCTATGGTGTTTGCCTTCAACGAAATGTGAATTATTTGTATAGAGATTGGCCTTTATTCTAAACAAATCAGCAATTTCAAATTTTTCTTTTTGTTCTAAAAATTGTAAAACTCTTTTTGATGTTATAAAGTGTGGAGAATGATGTTGTTTATCCCAATGATATAATGAATGTACAAAATAAAAACTATCACTAGTTGATTCAGTATCTTTTGAAAATTCTTGTGGGTTTGTAAACCCTCTCATATACCAATCAAATTGATCGTTTGATATAAATGTATCCTGTAATTCTTTAATAAAAGAATTTGGTATAAAATTTTCTATTAACTTTATCATATTTCTATCCACTCTCTTTCTTGGTGGTTAGTGTGACCAATCATCATAGGAAAACTTACTGATAATCTTTTTGTGATTGGTATTGCTTGGTGCCAATTATACCTAGGTATATAAACACAATCACCTTTATTTAGTATAACATCTAATATTGGTTCTTTCTCAAAAGTTAAACCTGGATATCTTCTATATTCGGTTTCTTGTTCCTTCCAAACTTTAAATCTTGTTTGGCCTTCTTGTTGAATAATTAAATTATTTGATATATCATTATGTATTCCTAATCCTGTATTACTCGGTACATCTAATGAGAAAAATATATGTGCGTCTGTAGAATGATTTGTAATTTTTTCTATATCATTACATATTTGATTAATAGTTTTATTATATCTGGAACAATCACAAATATAGCATACATTTTCTTTAATTTCTTTTTTGACTATATTTGGAGGGAAGGTGTTTTTATCTGTTAACCAATCTTTTTCAGGCCATCTGTAACCTTCTTTATTTGTAACATTAAATCTATTAACATTTAAAATTGGTCTAAAATTTAATAAATGTTCTAAATCTTTCCAATTTAAAAAATGTGTAAAAGTATCTTTTTTATAAAAAGGTAGGTCTTTAATTAATAATTCTTTTATATTATCCAACATTATATAATAATATCATATTGGTTGGTATTTGTCAAGCGTCAGAAGCTAAAAACATTAAAGAGTATCTTACTTTATTTGGTTCTTTAAATGCATTTCCTCTATGAGGAATATTTGATTTAAATTCAATAAATTTACCGTTTTCAAAAGGTACTTCTATTTCTTCTTCATTAGGAGGGCATAGAAAAAAACTACCACCCGTTTTTTCAGTATGAACATCTGGTGTCAACATTAATAGAAAGGTTGTCATTTTTTCCTGGCCTGGATCGCAATCCATGTGAATAGAACCATCCATACCCATAAATTGACAGTTGGTTTGAATACGCCATAAAATCATAAGTCTTTTATTCATATCACAATAGTGTTCAAAGGCTTTAATAAATTGTATTGTAAGATTTTCATTTGCACTATCCATAAAAATATGGTTAGTATTATATCTATGGTAGAAAGTATGGCCTAGTATTCTATGTGAACCATTTTCAAAGTAAGGGTAAGTATATCTGTTTGCAACATTTTTAGCATTATGTCCTACAGCTAAAAGATTGTAGGATGTTTCATCTATCCACCTCTTATCAAATAAATTTTGATGTTCCTTAATATAGTCTTTCATATCAAAATTGTTTTTATATACTAAACACCTTTTTTTAATTTTCCAGCAACTTCGCTCTTATTATATGTATGAAACAAGATACAAGTTTCCATAGCGTAAGGTAAATTTACAGTAACTAAAATCTGATCTTCATTTTCATAATAACTTATCATATATACTGGTTCTCCGTCTGGTTTACTTCCCGTTCTACCTAAACTTATATGTTTAATTTCAAAACCTTTATCATCAATATATTCTTGTACTTTTTCTGGACTGCCACACACTGCTGGTATTTGTTGCCAATATAACTCATAATGTTTTTCATCAACACCGTGTTCAGCATATGCAAATCCGCATAACAAAGTTAAAACTACTATTAACTTTTTCATTTTTCCCTTTAGCTGTTGTGGTCGCAAGTAGGTATGTTAAATCACCATTTTAATTTTAATCGATACTTTTGACTTTATTTTTATTTTGTTCTTCGTAATATTTATAAAACTCTTCAATAGATTTTGTTAGTTTAGGTATATAATCTTTTTTTTCTTTTACAAAAACTTGTGAGGTTCCATCTTCACTAGCAATTAAAATAACAATTTGTTCTATTGGTTTTTCATATAATTCTTCATACATAACAGCATAAGCTGAAGTTTGTAGAAAGTAATTCTCAATCCAACTCTCTTCACGTTCCTTATTTGCTGTTTTAAAATCAATAACAGATAGCTTACCATTGTATTCAGCAATACAATCAACTTGACCAGCAATTGTTAACTTTTTACTGTACATGATTGTTTCTAAACAATGTATATTGTCTATTTGATCAATGTACGGTTTTAATAGTTTAAACAATCCTAGAGGCAACACACTTCTTTCGGAAGGTGTTTCTTTTTTTATGTATTGTTCTACTAGGGTATGTACAGCCTTTCCTCTTCTAGCTGCTCTACCCATTTCCCATTTGGCTACATCTTCACCAATACTATCTCGCCATTTTTGTAATTCTTGTTTTTTACGAATACCTAAAACGGTGGTTACTGAAGGATAATTTTTACCGTCAATAGAGTAAAATCTATATCCATCTATATTCATACCTTTTGTTTTTGGTAAAAGGTTTGTATTCAAATCAATAAAGTTAAATTTTTTAGTCATAATATCTCCAATGTATCACATATTTAATGAAAAGTCAAGTCTTAAACACCCTTATTCATCATCATACTGTCTAGTTCATCTTTTGTAGGTTCTTGTCCGCCATACTTTATATAAGAGTATTTTTCATATTTTGTTTTACCGTTTTCATCTCTATATGCTCTTAAAAACTCTTTACGGTTTTCTTCTGGATTTTTGTAAGAACAATGTACCCAACCGCTGTTTTTCTCTTCAGGATTCCAAAACTCTAATATCATTTGATCGTAGTCAAGGTTTTTATCTATCCAATGAGCAAGTTCCTGATTACTAATTCCAAATATTTCGAAATCAGCTGCCTGACCTAAAGCGTGCTGTGAATTAATTGATGATCCAATCCTAGTACATAGCTGTGCCGATCTAAACCCACTTGATACCGTAACTGGCATACCATAGTGATCACGGACTGGTTGTAATATATTTTCGCATAATCTTTGTAAAGATTCTATTTGAGATTCGCTAGGATTATTATTAATCCCTTCCCTTTCGGCCGTTTGGGATTTGACCATCTCGTTAAGCGTGAAGCTTTTGCTTAATTTCATTTAGTTTATCCTTTGCTTTTAGTTTTAGTTTTTTGAGTTGTCTTATATTATACCAACTATAGGTTGATCTATCATTATTACGTAACTCTTCCAATTCACCTACTTGTGATTTTAGTTCTTTATGATTATGTTTGATTATTTGTTTTACACTCATATTAACCCCTTGTTAGTTTTAAGATTTTCTCTATTTGTGCCTTAATAATCGGACCTCTATTTGGCCAATGTATGTAAGGTTCATCACTTTTAGATAGATTATATAAAAATGGTAATATAATCTTTTCTAAATCTTTAAATCTTGTCTGTGTAGCTTCATCTGAAACTTCTTTTGTAATTGTTTCTTTTTCTGCTACAATCTGCATAATTTCATTCATCATTGATTTGATGTCTGATACATCTTCTTTTACTTTTGCGATTTCTAAATTTGAATTTTCTAAAACGGTAGGATCAATTTTAGGTTCTTGTGTAGGTGTAGATGTAACAGGTGTAATACCCCAATCATCATTTAAATCAAATCCTCTCATATAATCTGGTATATTATCTGACATGTTATCTCCTTGTTTTGAAAAATGCAATTATTGTTTTACGCTTATCAAATTTTAAGTCATTTGCCACAGCGTGATTGCGATTAGCGTTGTATAATAGTAATCTATTTGTTTTAGCTCCTACTTCTATCATAGGATATTTATCATATTCATTATCGTAAAAAGCAGTTCCACCTCTAGGTGTTGTGTCAAAATAAAACATACACGCAAAATCTACGTCACCACCATCTTTATGAATAAAACCGTATCTATTTTGAACAGCTTTACATTGTTTTACTTCTTCGGAAAGCGTATATCTTGCTTTTATATAAATTGATTCTATTTCTTCATCTATGATATTATTTAAATTTTTTACAAATTCATCAAATATGAAACCTGTCAAGTCTGTTGTTTCGTAGGTAGGATATGCTTGAAATCTATTACCAAAAAATATATTTTTAGGTTGATAATAAGGTAAAAATTCTAAAGAGTTATATTCTTCTTGTATTTTCAAAAAAGTATTTTCGTCAAAGAAATTATCTTTTAAAAAGAAATTGCCTTCTCTCAATGATTGTAATAATTTCATTTTCTTTTTCTATGTTTATTTAAAACTTGCTCAGTTTTTACTTGTTTAATAGATTTTTTACCTACTTGTTGTGCTAAATTACTAGTTGGATGAGCTTCAGCGATTCTACTTAAATTATCTTTCCAACCACTATCAGTTTTATATGAAGCACCACTCACACCACTTACAATATTCATTTGTGTTATTTTTTGTTTTATGTGTGGATTCTTTTTAAGGTATGATTCCATATCTGATATAGACATCATTTCAGTAAATACTTTATTAGTTTTTTGATTATGAAATGTATAAATGGGCATATTACAGATAATTCATATTGATGTTAAAACGACCATAATCGTTAGTACATGTTGTAGATTGATGAGGTAAAAAAGAATTAAATAGTAAAGCTCTATTAGCTTTTGACTCTACTTTTTTATCACCTATTTTTGTGTAACCATCATTATCATTTAAATATAAAATAAAACCTTTATGTTCAAAATCCAAATCTCTATGTTCTGGATGTTCTATGATTTTTTCACTCCTAGGATAAAAGTTTACTTTCATTCTAATTAAACAACTCAAATCAATTAAGTTATTTAAAATTGGTTGAATTAAATCCCATGCACCACTATTTGGTTTATGGTTTTCATAAATCATATGTAACATATAATATTCAGGATCACCAGGTTTTGAATTATAATTTATTTCGTCACTAATAAAGTATGGAAACCGTGTAGATAACATTTCATCTCGTATTTTATTAAAATCAGCTGTATTTAAAAAACCATCAATCACTTGCATTTTTATTTTGTACCTTTCTGTCTAGCAAAACTTCCTTTACCTTTTTTTGGTTTTACTATTCTTATTTTATATTTTGGCGATCTCACTTCTTTAGCCATAGGATTAGGTTTCTTTTTCATTGTAAAACTATTTAGCCCACCAATTTAGGTAAACGAGATAAGGTACTAAAATAGGATAAACAATGTGTTCTATAATTTCATATATAAGTAAAAAAGTAAGAATTATAGCCCACAGTTTAGAAGTTTTAGCCTTTTTTGACACATAGGCAAACAATTTACTATGTAATTGACCTATTTTATAAATTAAATTTTTCATTTAAGATACTTGTCTATCACCTCTAATTGATCATTGTATTTTGCAATTAGTTCTAATTCTTTTTCAACTGATTCCAATATATCAGGATGTTCACCCACACCAGTTGCATTTTTTAAATAAATTTCTACATTCATAGTATGTTTTTTTATATGACCTTTAGCGTGATCTTCAATCGCTTCAATCATGTTTTGTCTATTATATTCTTTTGGCATTTTCTATTCCTTTCTTATACCATTCAGGCATTTTAGCTGGTGATTTCCAAGTTGCAAATTTTCTTTTTTCTAATATGTAATATTTTCTATAACTTGCAACACTATCACCAGGAACTTTACAATGTTCAGGCATAGCAGGAGTTGCGTCTGTACCTTTTACATTGATTTTAGCATTTTTAGGTGGCGTTTTTAACAACTCACCTAATTTTTGAATTGTTAGATGATCTTTTGTATGGCCGTATCTTAACTTATATTCTTCATTAAGAGCCATCATATGTTGATACAACCATATATAATTATATGCTGATTTTAATACCCATTGTGTAGATGGATGATTTAACCAACCTGCTTTGTAAATGGTTGCTTCTTCATTTGAATTTTCAAGTTTCCATCTTCTAATTTTTCTACCGTTCTTTGTCTTATCAAAATATTCAGTACCGTCTAATACTCTTTTAGCAGTACATAACATTTGTGCTGACTCTAATATCATTTTGACCACGTGTTTGTCTAATAACATTTGAGCAGCTTTAACAGGATCTTTATCTACATAAAATATATTCATCTAAACTCCTAATTTAAATCTTTCAAATATAAATCCATTCTACCATACCTTTTGCATAATGTTTTCCATACATTAAACCAATAGTTTTTTGCCCAATCTGATTGAGAATTTTCACAAGCTTTTTTAGCATTATCAATTTTCTTAACTTTGTCGCTGTTAAGTATTCTTTTTAAATCTATTGTATCCATCATAATTATAATATACTATATTTTTGTACAATTGTCAAGCTTATCCTTGTTTGGATTTTTCGTTCCAATCCAACACCTGGTCTAGTTTAATTTTAATTTCATCTGCGTCCAGTTCATCTAAGTCTTTAGCACCTAATTTTTCAACAAATTTTTTGTAATCTCTTTCTCTATTTCTAAATCTTTCATTCTTTTTATTTAATCTATCAATTTTATCTTTTAATAGCTTTTTTTCATCTTCTTTATTTTCGTTTTTTCTTAATCTTATTTGTCTTAATGATATGTTGGCTGCAATTAGAAGTAACACAGCAAGTGGATCAAAAACAAATATAAGTACCATTATGACTAATCTAACAGCCTCATCAAAATGACTTTTTGCGTCATCACCATAAATCAATTCAGCAACATACTTTAATGGTCCTACTTCCGCTTCAATTTTTATTTGTTCTAACTCTATTTGTGATTTGCTCTTGTTCAACTCAACTATTTTTGCCGTTGCTTCGCTTATGGTTTTATTTAATTGGTCTCTCTCTGGTTTTTGTTTTTCTCGTTCTTTTAATCCTCTAGTAACATATTCCATATCAATATATTTGTCAAGCGCTTTATCTAAACTGTTTAAAGTCTTTTCAGCACGGTCAACAATAACTTGTTGTTGGTTGATTTGTTTATCGATTACTTGTATATTAAGAGTATTGCCTGTTGTAGGTTTAACTTGATCTAGGTGTGCCTTTGATAAGAAACCAAAGATACCCATTGATGTAATGAATATTAAAACTATGATAGATGTAAAGAGATATGCCTTTAAAAGTTTAGGTACATCTGCTCGCCAATTTTGATAGAGCCAAGATGCTGCTACTAATTTACCTATTTCTAATGCCGTACCCATTGCAATAATAGGTATAGCTGCACCAGCAAATAAAGTTGCAAGTCCTATGATTGAATATCCTGCAGCTATAATAGATATACTAATAGCTGATAAAAATGTTATTAATGTTAAAAACATATTATTATTTAGTGAATTAACCAGTTATAAACAGCTCTAACTGACATTACCAAATACATAATTTCCATGAGAGTTCTAGGAACATCTTTATCTTTTATAGCAATATAAACCCATATTGAACAACCAAAAACACCAAAAGCCCAACCTAACCATTGTGTAGAAATATTAGCACCAGATAATATCCAAACACTACACATAGCTATTAAAAAACCTATCCATCTAATGCCTGATATATTTTGATAATATCTTATTTTCATAAATTACTCGGTTTCTTTAAGGGTACTATATCTTTTGATTCAGCTACATGTGAATCTGATTTGGTTTTAATTTCCATTTCACCAATACTTTGTTCCTGTTCTCTTATACTATCTACAATATAATTAACACGATCAGCATAATCTTTTGTTGTTGAATATGCCTTTAATGTTTTTACTAAAACTTTAGCGTCAAGTTCTTGTCCTAATATTAACAACTGTTGCCTTTTACTTCTAAAGTTTTCATATGCTGGATGTGTATTTAATAGATTTACAAAGTATTGTACACTTTGACATTTAGTGGTAAACACCCTCACACCCCAACCAGGCCATTTTTTTGTACCCTCTAATAACATATGTGGTATACTTTTATCGTAAGTTCTAATACCAAATAAATTGTTACCTTTTTTAGCAAATCTACTTGTACCCCAACCAGATTCTAATACTGACTGTGCCACAATCATTTCAACAGGCACTCGTTCATATCGAGGTGTTTCAAAGTTTACCCAATCTACACATTTACGAACCGCCTGTACAAATTGTATATCATTATTATATTCAAAGGCAGGCTCTTGTAGGCCTAAATTATTTGCCCAATTAGTATAATATGCCTCTATATCTTTTTTAATAAAATGTTTTACAATAGGATTTGGTAAAAAAGAACCTATAGCAATTAGTATCAAAACTATTGAAAGTTTTTTCATAAAACTTACAAACTTAATTTTAAGATTATTTAAAGTTAATGTGGTATATTTAACTTTTTTAATCATTTTTTCACCGCTATATAATCATAACCAATCCACTCAACACCTTCTGGATCTATAAATGATGGAAGTTTTTTTTGAAATAGGTGTAAACAACCTCTAAACTTATCTAATTTACTAAAAATATTATTTGATTGTTTTAAAGTAAAATTATCTAATACATCCTTTCTTAAATTGCCTGTGTAATAGGTAATTTTATTTTCATTACCAACTATAAACTTAGCTAGTATGTTTTCTATATTTTTGATTTCTTTTTTTAAATGTGGATCTAGTTCTTTAGACCTTTTCACTTTACTCATTATATATCTCCTTAATAATTTTATAAATCTAAACCAATAGAATTTAATTTTGGTCTAAAACTATAAAAAAGTTTATTGTGGTTACCTGTATCACCCAAATTTGACATCTGATATAGATGTACCATCTCATGTCCTAATGTGTCCATAAAATCTCTTATATCTTTATAATAAGGCAACATTTCTAAATTATAAACTCTTGTGCCTTTTCTTTTCCACTCAAGGATTACAACTTGTCCATAACATTTTAATCCTTTATCTCTAATTTCTTTTATCTTTACATCATTAAACGGCGTAAGTTTATTTTCAAAAACAGCTTCATTGATAATTTTAAAATACTTTTTTATATCTTTATAAGTAGTTTTATATTTTCTCCTACTAGCCATTTCTCGCCTTAACAATTTTTTAATCTTTGATGTTTTTTTCTTTACTATTGACATTGTTTCTCTCTTTTATAAGTAAATATATCATACTAATAAAACCAAACATAATAAGTATTTTAAGTTCAAAAGGGACAAAAGCTGTTATCATTTCATAAAACTCAAAAAATCTATTGTCCACATTCATCCTTTATTTTAGTATCTTTTAATAATTTACACTTATATTCTTTATCAGCCTTTAATCGCATATCGGCTGCTATACCATCCAATATGGCTGGTAAATATTTTTGCATAATATTAATAGTTTCTAATGCAAATTGATGACCTATTCTTTCGAATTCTTGTTCCATCAACTTGGATACATCTACGTTTGTACCGTTAACCTTTGATTGTATAACGTGACCTATAACTGCTTTGTTATAGTCGTTTTCAGCCATTGCGGTGTTCAATAGACTTGTTAGTCCGAACCACAATGTAGTCAAAATAATAATTAATGTAATCAAATACTTTTTCATAATATAACCTTTCTAATATATTTATAATATACACTAAAAAGTAATTAAAGTCAAGTAGTTTTTTTAGAAAAAAGGCAGTAAATTCAATGATTTATAAGGGTGCAGAATGTCGCACCCTTATAAAAAGCGTGTAAAAACACTATTTTTGCATAAAGTTGTCGTCCCAATCGAATGATTCTTTGACAACTGATTCGGTAAGACCTTTAAAAGTCTTATTCAATGTTTTATTCTTCATATCCATAACAACCTTAGCTTCACTATGGTGAAGTCCTTCCAATATTTGAATAAACATTGCTTCTTTTTTTATTTTATTTGTTGTTTTATCAGCACCTTTTACAAAATGCCAAAATTTCCTACTTTCATTTTCTAAAAGAGAGTGTTCAGTTCCCTCAGGCGCTTCATTAGCCATATAAGGCGGTTCACCTTCTGGTAAATCCCATTCAATTTTAGGATCGAAAGCTCCTTTTAAAACTCTTCTAATACCTGGTGTATCATACTGTTTTAAAACGGCTATCTTTTTAGGTTTATCTTTTGCGTTATTAACCTTTGTAAAAATTTCACTCATCAATAATCTACCAGAGCCTTTTGTGCTGGCTATAGCAGTCATTGCTTTCTTTGAAATTAAATTTGGGTTTTCTTGTACCATATTATATCTCCATACGTATGTTTTCAAAAGTCATTAATATTTTCAATCAATGTACTTAGTTTATTAGTTATAAAGTAATTCAACAGGAGCGACCTGTCATTTACTTTATAATTCCTATAATTACTTATAATGGTATTATATATAAGAGCAGGAACTCTATCTAAATCAATTAATTTAGTATTTCTTTCAATATTACTTTTAATATTGTCATCTAACTCCTGACCATTTAGTAATAATTCTAATCTTTTTTTTGTAATAGGTTTTTGCTTAGTGCCTGTAACAAATACATCATTATCACTTAACACATTTGGTATACCGTCTGACCTATCACCTCTCATAATTTGTTCTTGTAAAAATCTATTTGGGTTATCATCACCTATCATCTTTTTTTGAATTGGTGCATATTGTTTCACATTTTGATATTTTTGTAATTGTATAAAATCTTTATCGCCTGATATGATCATTATTTTTTCTGATTGATGATATTCTTTTACAAGTGTAGCAATAATATCATCAGCTTCAGCTTGTTCAATGTATAGCATGACATAGGGAAAATTATCTCTAATTTCATTTTTAATTTCAGTTATAACATTAAATATTTCTGTCCAATCTCTCTGGTCATCATCTCTACCTTTTCTTCGACTATATTTGTAATTAGGAAAATATGTTCTTCTCCAAGGATTTGAAGCGTCTGAACATAAAACTTGTTTACCATATTCTCCTGCAAATTTTGTATTATAACCTTTTAATGAAGTTACAACCATATGCCTAATTAAATCTTTATCTGCTTTAATATCACCTCTAGTCTGAGCCATCAAATTGGAAATTAAAACCTGATTTAAGTCAACAAGTATCATTGAAACACTCCTTCTAAAATTATTTTTTCACCATATGTAAAATCGTGGCTATGTGCATATGACACAGTATTATCAAAAATTACCAATCTATTAGGATAAGCACCAAATTCTATATCTGGTATTTTTTCAAAGTTATGTCTAAACAATGCAACACCGCCTGTATTGGTTTGTTGAAAAAAAATAATAAATTTTCTATTTTCTTCTTCATTGTTTTGAATTACACCATATCTAGTATCATGTTGAGATTGTTTTAATTCTTCGGTAATTATTTTTTTAAAGAATAGTTCATAAAACTGTGGAATAATACCAATTCTTTTAAAAGCATTTTCTAAAATATATTTTACTTTACTACAAGCCCATACTTTATGAAAGGGATAATCATTTTCTATAAATTTACTGAATTTATACTCGGATAATTTTTTAACAATAGTTTCATACTCTTCTTTTTGTAAAAAATTATCTATGTTTTGGCTATTCATTATTTTGTAAATTCATCCGTTACATCTGTTACTATCAATTCGCCGTGAAATTCTTTCCAAAAATCTAATGGGTCGCCATATTCTTCTAACATATCATAACCCTTTTCTTCCCATTGTTTATCTAATTCTTCTACTGTAATACCTTTTGCTAAATTTTCTACAAAATAAAATGAACATTGATCATCTGAATCTGTATCTTCATATTCTGAAATTTCAAAAGTGTTGTTAGGGTCGTTTGGATCACCAATGATATCAGATAGTTCTTCATCATCTTCAACTTTAACTACTACGTGTCCCCAACGGTACATTTCTTCGATTGTAAATTTTATCTTTTCATCTTCACTTTCATAAGTTGAGTATTCATAAACTGATTTCTTGTACTTAGGTTCTATTTTATAAAATTTTGTCATTTCATTTTACTCCAAGTTCTATCTAATACATAATACCATACACCATTTATTATAGGTTCTATGATGGCGTCAGCGCCAGCCAATGCCCAATCGGCACCAGTAATTAATCTATTACAAGTCATAGCAATTACTATGTGACCTAAAGTATATATGAAGGCACGACCTATACTCGTTCCTATAAGTTTCTTTAGTGTATTGTAAATACCGTTTTTAAATTCTGTCATTTAATCTTCTATATAAAAAAGTGGTGGCGATTTTAGGTCGCCACCACAGACTCTTTAATTACGCATTTTTGTAAGCGTAAGGTGTACCGTATAAAGCTTTGATACCAGCAGCTACGATTGCTCTTGTAGGCTGACCCATTCTGTAAGAAGTACCTTGAGCTGTTTTGTTAACATAAATCATGTTACCTTCGGCTCTTAAAGTATCAACTAAAGCTCTTGGAGAAGTTAGATCAAATCTACTTCTTAAAGTTTTCCAAGATACTGAAGTACCTTTCGACAAAAGACTTAATACTCTTTGTCTTTTAGATATAGTTTTTTTACTTCTTGTACCTGAAGCTCTTTTTACTGTTTTTACTTGTACTAGTTCATCTTTATTGAACATATTTTTTAATGATTTAAACATCATCACTCCTTGTTATATAACGTGTCTTCAAATTTAACTGTTGAATACCGACACTTTTAGTATTCAAAGTATTCCAAAGTGCTTTATGGAATCTCTTATCGTGGTTCAAAATCTGGTTCAAAATCAATATTAGAATCATTTAAATCATTTACTTCCTGATTTAGTTCATCACTTAAAGGTTTTGTTTTTCCCTTAAAATCAACAACTTGGCTATAATCAATTCTAGCAACAGGTTGTCTTGTTTTCAAATCGGTTTTAAGAGTTACCATTTTGTCCACCATTTTTTGTATTGGATGATTTAATCCAAAATCTCTATAAATCATACCACGCATTGCATCAACTAACAACGCTAAATCTTTTGAAAATTCTGGTTTACTTGTTTGCATTGCCATTCCTACAAAATGACTTAACAACTGTAAACTGATACTATCAACTTCCGTTTCAACATATTTTTTTAATTGTTCTTTTTTTATCTTCTTAACTTCTTCTGGTTTATTGTTAATTCGATTTATAATTTTATTAGTTGGAAATTGTATTATCTTATTATCACTCACCTTTTAATCTCACCTTTAAAATTAACTAATCCTCTTTCATTAAAATATTCGACAAGTTGATTGTAACCACCGATTAATGTATTTTCAATTTTTATTTGTGGCATAGTTCTAACTTTACATCCAATATCTTCAATTAATTCTTCCGTACTTTTAAAGCTTTCAAATTTTTTTTCTTCAAATGCAAGGCCAAGGTTATTTAATAAGGACTTGGCCTTAACACAATATACACAATTTTCTTTAGTGTAAACAACTATATTATTGGTTGTCATTTTTTACTTCCGTTTTTTTATCATTATTTAAAAGATTTTTATACGCTCTTTGAGCACTCTCTTTTAAATTATAAGCGTCAACAGCCTGTTCAATATTGTAATTGTACATTTTGTTAAATTCACCTAAAGGAAGTCTTAATCCAATCCAAGCTCTATAGTAACCATTTTTAGTCATTGTAACATCCTGAGCAAATACTTCGTATCCTCTCACAGGTGTATCTTTAATTACATTGATTAAAGTAGATTCTACTTCAGAAACAATTGTTTTTGTTTCAGTTTTACCTAACTCGGTAATAAACTGCTTTGATTGTTTATTCATTTCGCCTTTGATAATGTCAGCCAACTCGGCCTTTGCTATCATCTTTGCCTTTTCAATAGACAAATTTAAATCAGGTGAAACTGCTGTACCAGCACCAAAGATACATTGTTTATCATCATCTTTTTTATCAAAGATTTTGAGATCACAGGCTTTATTTTCAGAAAAGTCTGCCATATACCATTTTGGTACAGAATTAACTACCTTAGAGTTTTCACTTTTAATTTTGTAAGTTGTGCTTGAGCAATTTGCAAGTAATAAACCTGCACCTACAACTAAAAGTAGTTTTAGTTTGTTTTTCATCATATATTATTTTACCTCACTTTTTATAGTATATACTATTTCTTGTACTTTGTCAAGTCCCAATTGAATATAGTCTAAAAACTCACCTGGACTTAAATCTAGCACAATTACTAGTATTAGAGATAATATGATTAAGTTCTTAATCATTGAACCTCCCATTCGCCGTTCTTGTTTAAACACGTCTTTCCGAACGATTTAAAGACATGGTTAGGTCTACTATAGTACCTACAGTATTCTGGAGCTGATACATCACGGTAATAAAATTCAGCAAATAATTCCCAATAACTAGGTCCATCTGCTTTTTTTCTACCATCTGCACACTCCAAAATTTCTTCTTTAGTAATGTTATTACCTTTTTGTTTGATAATAACTTTAACATAACAATACTGTCCATCTACCTTATCAGGTTCAATGGTTGTAATTTTATCATAGTAAACTTTACCTTTTTCTTTTTCAACTTTTTCTATTTTCTCTAAAACTTTTTCTACTTTAGATACCGTAGGAGTAAAATCCATTCCTTCTTTGTTAAGTGATATTTTTTTAATTTCGATATTAGATAATGGATATTTTTTACCTGAAAGATCATTATTTAAACCTGGTGTTTCACTCATACCAATACCATAACCTAAAAAACACCAATATATTATTGATACTATTACAATGTACCAGAATAAACTATCTCTAAAAAAACTATTTTTTGGCAATTTCACTTTTTTCAATCCATCTTCCATCTGGCATTTGACACGCTGTACCAAATATTGTTTTTCTATTTACACCACCTACACCAATTAATGGCCATTGATTAGTAATATCAATTGTAGTATTATAATCTTTACATTTAATAGGTCCTTCTTGGTATGATCTAGTTGTTTGAATTATACCTGAATTTCCTGATTGACCATTATACCAATTAGTATAACTTGTGCCTATTGGCCCCTTATTCATATGATCTACAAATACTGCATTGTGTACATCAAAATCAGATTGATACATAATTTCTGCACCGATAAAAGCACCACCTAAAGCACAAGTGGCAATTACAGCAGGATGATTTGCTCCTAATTCTACGCAAGTTGCTGTAGTTGTAGTTGCACCTAATACAGCGCCTACTTGTGATCTATTAGCTGCACAATTAGTTATAAACAAACTAATTAATAATAGTAATATTGTTTTCTTCATTCTCACCTAGTTTTTTTAGAGTATCATTAATTTCATATAGTTCATCATTTAATGAATTACTACTTTTAAATTTCAATTCTTCCTCTAATTCTACTTTTCTTTCCTTTAAGCTATTAATTGTATATTGTTTATCTGTCATATTTACCTTTATCATTCGCAATTAAATTACATATCATTTGTATATCTGATATAAGATAATCTACTTCTAAATCTCTTTCTGGTGTTTTTGGTTTATTGTATTTAATGTTGTATAGACGGTCACTTTGTATTTTAAGGCCGTCTATTTTCTTACAAAGATCACTAATTCTATGAAACATTATTTACTCCAAGTTTCTTTCTGATATTCTTTGATTGAGTGCCATTCTTTCGCAGCCCAATTTGAAACACCAGTACCTGTATCTCTAATAAAGATTTCTACATCTGTAGGTACTTCTTTTACATAATTAATTGTATTAGCAGGTAAATTTGATAAATCTTCTTTTGTCTTTGCTAAATCTTTTTTACTTTGTTCAAATCCTACTTTTTGAAATTCCACTATCTCACACCACTCTTTTTCAAACCAAGATAATTTATCTTCACACATTGAATAATCTATTTTATCTGTACCTGGATTTCTTTTGTCTGCGTCCATTTCACTCGACTTAGCAATTGCCATAGTCATTAATGTAATTATGGTAATCAACATCATTGTTCTCATACTATATTTTCCTTCCCATAGTTTTAAAGTCCTTAGCGTCAACAATCATATAAGGACCTTTATTATATGCCACACTAATTGTTTTGCCAGCAGGAAGTTGTGTAGCATAAACTCTCTTTGCTGTACTACCACCGATATTATTACTGCACGGTATAGAATCTCTTACTTTTAAATGACTCAAATCTAATTCACCTGGTTTTGATTTAGGATTTGGTTTTTGAAATGTACAAACCTCTTCAAAGGTAGTTTTGATACCTTTTGAAATTAACCAGTTGTAATGGTCAAGTCGAGCTTTGTACAAATCTTTTTTAGTTGTCATTAATAATCTCTAAGTGATTTAGGTTCTGATTCTGCTCTCTTTTCTGCGTAAGTTTTACCGAAGAAAGAAACATAAAAAGCATCTCTAGGATTTTCTGTTTCATACAAAGCAAGTAATTTATCAAACTTAACATCAACATATTCGTAATATTCAGGATGTTTCTTTTTTAGTTCAATGTGGTCATAAAAGAATTGAATACGATTTTTGTAAATATCGTTTTCTTTATCTTCTAATGTTTCTTTTTTAGATAAAGCAATATCTTTATCTTTAGCAGCGTAAAACTCTTTAAATAAAAGTTCTTTTGAGTATTTAAATGACATATATTTGTCCTTTCATAGTTTTTGTTAGTTTATTCATTAATTGTATCATAAAACACGCTATTTGTCAAGTCTTAAAAAATGACGTAAAATAACGATTTTTTACGTTCTAGGACGCAACCAGGTACGCCAGGATTAGCGATTCGTATTAAATACGTGGTATACATCATCTATTTTTTTCTAGTTTTAGTTGTATTAAACTTGTTCTTAATATCATTAATAAACGACCCTAATGTTAAGGTTAGATATAAGTAAATCTCACCTGCATAAGTTATCGCTATTGCTGACATTAATATCACAAGCATTAAAATAAACATTTCCATATTATTTTCCTTCTGCCTCCATTTGTAAAGCAATGTCTATATCTGATTGTACTTTTGCCCACTTATCAAACTCATCTACCTCTTTTTGAAGTTTATCTCTAAAGGTAATTAAGTCATCTTTAGCGTCTGCTACTTTACCATCATCTATTTTATCAATTGCTAAATTTAATATATCAATTGTTGCGATTGTTTCTATCATAGTTTTCTCCTTTGTTAAATTCCTTCATTTGCTGTATATGGATTTTTAATAACTTCTTCAGCACTTGAATCAAGTTCTACATATCCTTCTTCTTTTGCATAAGGATCTGATAAATCATAAACCACTTTAGCAACATATTCTGTATCACCACTATCT
>Ga0222714_10000925_pt1 | contig 33373 bp, 32 predicted proteins | sample C33_3DmetaG_FD_165048 | JGI IMG/M metagenome (GOLD analysis project Ga0222714, IMG submission 165048) | Estuarine water microbial communities from San Francisco Bay, California, United States - C33_3D | ecosystem: Environmental > Aquatic > Marine > Unclassified | place: USA: California... | reverse complement strand
ATAGATTTTAGGTTACCTAAGGGTGAATTTGTTGATGGACCTAGTCAGGTTGCAACACGTATTAATCAAGACCCTGATATATCTCAGATTTTCACATTACTAGATCAGCAAGGGTCTAGTGTAATAAAAGGTAACCTTTTTGTAGTTCCAATAAATCAATCTATAATTTACTATCAACCTATATATCTTCAGGGTGAACAAAATCCTTTACCTGAATTTAAATTCGTAGTCGTTGTCTTTCAAGACAAAATAATTATGAAGGAATCACTAGGAGAAGCAATTGAAAGTATTTTTGGTGAAGATAGTAGCGTTTCTGAAGAAGTTGATGAACAAGATAAACCTTTGGATCTATTGGTAAAAGCATCCGAGGCATTTGATAAAGCTCAAGAAGAATTATCTAAAGGAAATTTAGGTGCTTATCAAGATTTAATTGAAAAAGCTCAAAGATTTGTACAACAAGCTGTTGACCTGTTAAATAACAATTAATATTCTTGAGATTAAATCTAATTACAATTATCATTATTAAATCAGCGCGGGGTGGAGCAGTCTGGTAGCTCGCTGGGCTCATAACCCAGAGGTCGTAGGTTCAAATCCTACCCCCGCTACTAACTATCGGATAAAAAGATCTGTAATTTTTTTTCTACCTGTTGAAGCGGCAATCAACTTTAATGTAAATAAACCTGAAGCTCCTAGATAAAATAAACTGCCGAGGACCAAGAATATTCTCCAAAAAAGTATTAAATCCATATTGATATTATAAAATTTCTAAAAAATAAAACTTAATTAGAAAAGTTAATTATTTCTGAATAAGTGATTTCTCCGTTAAATGTTTGTATTACTTCATAATCTTCATTTAATAAAATAGTTGTAGGTATACCAGACCAATAAAATTGAGAAATTATTAACTCTGAATAATCAGGGTCTAAAATATTTTGAAACGTAATATTATTATCTTTAATAAATATTTCACCATTTATAATCGAATCTTGGACTAAAATTCCAATCACTGTATATCCTTCGGTTCTTGATATTTCTTTTAAATGAGTGACCTCATTTTGGCATGGTACGCACCAGCTTGCCCAAATATTTAAAATTATGAAATTGTCTTTAGTGTCAAGTTTTTGAAAGTCTATTAAATTGTTTAAGCCTACAACCTTAACACCATTATTGATTGAAGAACTATTAGAAATTAGTTCAGGTTCTCTTGGATTTGAGTAAGAAAAAAAAATAATTATCAAAACTGTAAATATTAATAAAATTAAGATTCGATTTCTTTTAACCATAAATTAAGTTTATAACACAATAGAAATACAATATTAATGATGGAAATAGAAAATATAGTTTATCCAGGATTTAATAAATCACTTGCTGAATTAAATGCAATTAAAAAGAATAAGAAAAATTCGATTGAAATTATTGACTTTACAGAAATTGAATGGGTAAGAGATGTATTAAGACATAGATTTGATGAAGTAGGGAAATATGAAATAAAGTTTTTAAAAGCTACTGAAGACGAAATAACTCAAGTTTCTAAATTAGTTGGAGCTGATAAAAATGGCGATGAACTAAAAAATAATTTTCATAAAAATAAAAGAATTATTGGAATAACTTCCGGAAAAGGTGGAGTAGGAAAGTCTACAATTACTTCTTTACTAGGTATAGCATTCGATGAGTTAGGAAAAAAAGTTGGTATTTTAGATTCTGATATTTGGGGGTTTTCAATACCAAAAATCTTAGGTGCAAAATTTCCACCCATTCCTTTTAATGAGAGAATATTTCCTTCAAAAATAAATAATTTGAGTGTTATATCAATGGAATATTTCGTAAAACAAGATGAAGCTGTTATCTGGAGAGGTCCTATGCTGCATAAAGCTATAGAACAGTTTTTGTTTGAAGTTTTGTGGCAGGATGTAGACATTTTACTAATTGATATGCCTCCTGGAACAGGCGATGTATCAATATCTTTATCGCAATTTCTTAAATATTTTGAAAATATTGTTGTCACCACACCACAATCTAATGCAACTATAGTTGCTGAACGTTCAGGTATTATGTCAAAAAAAGTTAATGCGAGCATTATTGGCGTCATCGAAAACATGTCCTATATGCAGGTAAACGATTCAACAATTTTTCCATTTGGTAAAGATGGCGGAGGAAACTTGTCTAAAAAATTAGATGTTCCGTTACTTGGTTCAATACCATTAAATGAAGATATAACTATTGCGTCAGAAAGAAATAATTTGTTTGAAGTTAGGGACAAAGAAATATTTGGAACAATTAAAGAAATAGCTAATGCAATTATTCAGCATCAGCCTAAGAAAAAACCAATTGACTTAACTATTAAATAAAATAGTAGATAATACTCAAAATTCCAAAAAAGAAACAGTAATAAGAAAAAATTTTAAGTTTAGATTTCTTTGTAATTTCTAAAAGAATTTTAATTGCAAATAATCCAGAGATAAATGCAACTAAAAAAGGTCCAACAGAACTAAAATTTAACTCAATTGGATTTTTAATAAAAGTTAGCAACCAAGCTCCAAAAATTGTTGGAATTCCAAGAAGCATTGAAAAGAATACTGCTTCACCTTTTTTAAGTTTTAAATGAATCCCTGTTGCAATTGTTATACCTGATCTAGATATTCCTGGAAGCAAGGCAATACTTTGAGCTAAACCTATAATAAAAGATTTTTTATAATTAAGATTTTCTATTTTTAATTCCCCTTCTGATAACAGATCTGTTTTTCTAAGCAGTATTGAGAGAAATAAATATGACACACCTGTAATGAGAAGAATATATTGACTAGAATCAATAATTTCTTCAATAGGTAAAAATAAACCAACTAACCCTGCTGGTATGATCCCAACTGTTATTAATTTGATATATTTAAAAAATAGTAAGTTATTTTTCATGATGGAATATAAATCTTTAGAGAAATAAATTAGAATTGAAAAAAAAGTACCAAGATGCAAAAAAGTAATTTCATCCGTACCATAATTTTCTAAATTAAAAATTTTAGATAACACAACTATATGGCCACTAGAAGAAATAGGAAGAAATTCTGTAATTCCTTGAACTAAGCCTAAAAAAAGTTCAGTCATTTCAATTTATTGTAGAAAAATGCCAACCATTGCATTCGTTGCATTCGTAAATTCTATATTTTTTTTTAAATTCTTTTTCAATGTGAATCCTCTCTCGACGAGCTTCAATCTCGCTATCAAATCTTTTTTTTTCTGTACAAGATTTAGTTACCATTTTTCAAAAATTCTATTTGTACTATACATCTTATTAAGAAGTATTCAATTAAACTCAAAGAAATGATGTATTTCTTTGGTTTTTTAAGTTATTTAATTGGTTCAATAAATTTTGCTTATGTGGTTTCTTACTTTAAGAAAACTGATATTTCAAAACTTGGCAGTGGAAACCCAGGAACCTCTAATGTTATGAGAAATTTTGGTAAAAAGTATGCATTAATAGTTTTAATTGGAGATGTTTTGAAAGGTGTTGTACCTGTTTTGTTTTTATCAACTGAAAGTAGTGCACTTATTTATGGTGCTTTAGCAATAGTAGGTCATATATTTCCTATATACTATTTTTTTAAAGGAGGTAAGGGAGTAGCAACTTATTTCGGGGTTTATATTGCTTTAAATTTCTTTAATCCCTTAAATGGCGATCTATTTGAAAATCAACTTTTTCAAAATTTGAACATATTATTTTTAGTATTTATATATTTTATTTTGTTTAAGATAACTAGAGTTTCTGCAATTGCAAGTTTAAGTACTGTAACTATTTCTGGCATTATACTGTTTCTTCAAAGCACTAGAACAATTGACAAAGTAACTGTATTTTTTGTTATATTGTTAATATTTTTAAAACACAAAGATAACATTAAAAGGTTGATTGAAGGCAAAGAAAATAAATTCTAAACTCTGCAAAGAAATTAATTTTAGGTTAATATTATCTTAATTAAACGTTGGGACAGGGCATGAGTTCAACACTAGTTTTACTTGCATTATTAATATCTTTATCTATTGCTGTAGTATTTCCAGAATTACAATTTTCAAGGAATAGTAAAGTAAAAATCTCATCTGAGTATGAGATTATGGTCAACAAGCAAAGGAAAGGGTTTTCAGTTTTGGGATTGTTGGCTTTAGTATCATTTTTTATAGCACTTCAAGCCTTATCAGTTCCAATTTTTATTTTTCATTTAATAACAGATGTTATTTTTGCTCTATATGCTTACTTAAGTTTCCAAGTTAGGTCTTCAGCAATACAAAATGCAAATATATCAATTGTTAACAAGTTTAATAACCCTGAAGAGAACAATATTGAGTTACTAAAACAAGCAGTATAACTTGTCTAACATTGATAAAAATTTAGATAGTTTAATTTTTTCTTTTGATTCAATAAATAAAATTAGAGAAGAGTCCCTAACAATATCAAGAGAGATCATAAGAGATTGTTCAAAATCTATAAGGTATTTACACAGAAATGAACGAAAAGAATCTGAAGAATATTTGTCTAGAGCTGAAAATAAATTAAATAAATTAAAGCTTATTACAAAAGAAGTTCCCGAAATAAATTATGCAGGCTATGTAATAGATGCAGAAAGAGAATTTGTAGAAGCCTCCTTATTTTTTATATTTGAAACCCAGTATGTTTTAGAATCATATGAAAATTTTAAAGTTCACCCTTCAAGTTATGTACAAGGAATTGGAGATGTAATTGGTGAATGGAGAAGAAAAGCATTAGAAAATTTAAGAAAGCTAGATTTAACTTCAGCTGAAAAATACTTGGAAGTTATGGAAGACTCGTTAGAAATTTTAAACGAATTAGATTATCCAGACGCTATAACAGGTGGGTTAAGAAGATATGCGGACAATGCAAGGGCGTTAATTGAAAGAACAAGAGCTGATTTAACTAATGCGATAATTAATGAATCGTTAAGAAAAGATTTATCTAAACTAACTAAAGATGAACTATAAATATATAACTGGGAGAGTTCTTAATATTCCAAATCCAGAACGTTGGAGTGAAGTAGAAAAATTGACAGAATGGTGGCCAGAAACTTTTGTATCTGGATCTCAAAATGAGTATGGAATGAGAATTGTACCTACTTTATCTGATTCAAAAATTGTAACGAATTATACATTTGAATCTAGATTTCAAGGTGGTCCAGGATTAGTTCATGGAGGAATATTATCTGCAGCTCTAGACGATTTAATGGGGTATTCTTGTGTTACACATGAAAGATCTTGTGTAACAGCTAATTTAGAAATTAATTACATAGCACCTGTACCGGTGGAAGTAGAATTTGTTCTTAATGCATGGGTAACGAAAATTGAAGGTAAAAAGCTTTATCTTGAATCTTCAATTTCTAAAGATGAAAAAGTTCACATTGAAGGTAAAGGATTGTTTATTGATCTTGGGAAATATCCTGGTCAACTCTATGAACCTGATATCAACTATCCTTAATTAAATTTTTTTTGACAAAAAATGGCTCATTGATTGTATTGTGACCATTGGGTTTACACCAGAACATCTCGGGAATGTCGAAGAGTCCACTATGTAGACATTTTCCAATCCATGAACTTTACCATTTATGTCAACAACACCTAATTCTGGATTAGGATTAATTCTCGCTGTTCCCATCTGATGAGCAGATCCTAAAAGCATCCTGTAAGGTTGATTTTTTATTTCACTTATTCTTTTTATGAAGTTTTCAATATTTTCATTTGAAGATTTTTTCCAATGCATTGTTGGTGAAGTTGCTACCATAATTTCTTCAGCACCAGCCAAATAATTAGCCCTAACGAGATTTTCAATTCCGTGAAGTAAATTATCATGATCAAAGTCATTTAAATTGTATTTCCATAAATGTTGGTTCTTTTTATTCACTATTGAGCCTGAACTTGTGTCTGATGTCAAAACAATACTCCCTGACCAGTAATTGTAACTTTTTACAAAATCTTCAAAGTTATCCTTATTATTTGGGAAAAAAGGAAAGAAAAGACTGGGATGCATAGGCAGTCCTTCTAAGAGATAACCAAAATTATTTTTCCTGAATAAATAATCATCAGAATAAATTCCCTGCATACTGCCTTCCCATGGTTTTTGTTTATCTGAGAATTTACCCGCTACGCCAGAAACAGGATGTAATTTTAGATGCTTACCAAGATTTTTATTCTTATATCCACTATTAAGCAAGATTTTAGGAGTATTTAGTGAACCAGCAGCAAGTACTACTTTATTTACAGCAACCGTATGTTCTTTTCCGTTATTTAAAACTTTTATATGTGTTGCTCTTCCATTTAAGATAACTAGACTTTGAATTTTTGTATTGCTAAAAATATTTTCTGTAACAAATTTTTCACTTGAGAACCAAGTTCTATATGAAGAATTTATACTTTCATCATTATGACCAAATGTACTAAAGCCTGTTTCTGTAAAATCAGAACTCCTGGTGTTTCTTGGAATAATCTTATATCCTATGTTGTTAAGTTTTAAACCTTCAGCTAGTTTTAGTTCTTTTTGAGGGATTCTATTATTAGCTTCATTGATATTTAAGTTATTAGATACATAATCTAAGCTACTTTTAAATTCATCTGAATTAAAATAATTAACTTGCCCGGTTAAAGTATCCCATTCACTCAGTATCTTGTCCGGAGTTCTTAATGAAGTAGTCCAATTTATACTAGTTCCACCGCCAATTCCTGATCCAGCTAAAAGTAGTACTTTATAACCTCTTGTTTGCTGAATGGCATGGGTTTCGTAGAAATTGTGATAACCAAATGTTTCATTATTAATTTCACCATTTGGATAGTTTCCTTTATCAAAAATTCCTACCTCGTATTTTTTATTAAGTTCATTAGCAGCAATACCACCTCCAGATCCACTACCAATTACGGCAATTTCAATACTTTTAGGAATTGTGACTTCATTTTTATCAATTTTTGAATTTTTATAAACTGGGTATTCAAAGTATTTATAGATCGAACCTTCGCCATTTATAGATCTTGCAATGCTTAATCCAAATAATGCAATAATTCCTGATCCAAGTTTTCGTAAAAGTGAAATGTTTGAACTTTGTAAATTATTAATAAATTTTGGAATAGACGAATCACTTATGAATATTTTTCTTAAACCTAGTGAGAAGGTAAAAAAGAAAAGTTTTAGTTGCTGAACGTCACTTTTATCAGGGTAATTTTTAAGAATAAAATTAAAGTAAAGTTCAGAATTTTCAATTTCCTTGTTTTCTAAATTTGGGTAGAGTTTTGAGAATATTATTTTAAATGATTTAGATATTCTTTTTTGCATATTTGTATTCTACAATTACTCCAATACCTTCATGCTTTGTTTTAAGAGTTTTACAAACGCTCCAATATTTTAAAGAAAAAATTTTTTATTTTATGACTTCTTCCCTTACAAGGAAGAAGTCACAGGTTCAAATCCTGAAGTGCTCAATGCATTAGCTATAATCAATGTATGAGTGACAAAGATAATACTTTTTCAACAGGTCAAATAAAAAAAATTTCAGAATGCCACAGTTCACTTGGTAAAAATAATCAATTAGCAGCTCCAAAGTTACAAAGGTGGAAAGATCTTAATCAAGCAATTATTGACTGGATGAATAATGATGCAATCGAAGAAACGTCAATAGCAATAGCTGAAAAAAATAATTTTCAATTCTATGATGAGATACAAAAAAAAATTCTCTCAAATCTCTTTTCAAAATATAGAGAGCTTTATCCAAAAAAAGATACCGAGTTTGAATTTAGCTATATAACGAAAGATACTACTCAAGTAATTAATAACGAAGAATATGCAATAACTTCTCATTTTACTTATTCGTATAACGATGGTGTTAGTACTGAATTTGTTAAATTAAAAACAGCTCATGACCCCGATCCTTCACTTATTGATAGGGCTATTTTGACTAAATTTAGAAAAGATAATGAAGAGTATATAACAGCTGCACTTGAAAAGAATGAACTGCAGGATATCGAATTAGTTGATAATCCAGATGCTATTATTGAACAACATTTTGAAATATTAAAATCCTACATTACTAATAGACAGAAACGAAATCCAGGTGATCATTGCAGTATTTGCAACATGGCGTCAAGATGCGGACAGTTTCCACTAATTAATTCTGACAAAATCACAAATCGTGTTCGTGAAGTAAAGATTTCAAAAACGAACTTGGTAAAACTTAATAATTGTGAGAGAAGAGCTGCATGGAATGTACAATATGGAATTCCTAGGGAAGATTTTGTTGAATTTGAAACTGAATCAACAGCAACTAAATTTCACACTTATACACAGCAAATGTTGGTTAATAATCAAAATTTCTTGGACGTTAAAAATATAGATTTATTTAATGACTTAACAACTGATGAAGAAGCAACGTTACGAGAAAATTTATTCAAGAAATATTCTGAGTTAATAACAAAACTGAAAGAATACAAGAATTTAAAAATTACAGATTCTGAGTATCAGTTAGGTTTTACTTGCATTGTTGATGGAGTAAGTACCAAAGATGGAGAAGTAATAGAAAAAAAAGTTGCAACTATCTTTATGGGCAAAGCAGATCTTGTTGGTCGCGCGGATGGAGTCCCTATAATCGTTGAACTTAAGACACGTCCAGAAATACCAGAAGATTTGTTGGAGGCTCAACTTTATGCTTTAGGTGCTTCACTAATTTTAAGAACGGAAGAAGTTATTGTTTTACATGTTTATTCACTTAATGATCAAACTTTTAATAAAGAACGAAGATTTGAATTAAGTGAGTTGGACTCAGTAAAAAAGAAATTTATTGAAATCTCAAAGAAACCTGCGTCATGGTTACCATTTGATGCTTTATCGACAAGGTACACTATCGGTGACTGGTGTCAATATTGTGAGTTTAAAACAACTTGTTCAGAATATCGATAATCTGTTGATTACACCGAAGTAAATATATAATTATCAACATGGACCTTTCAAAAACTCATATTCAACTTGTTGAAAGTGTTTATCAAACACTTCAGAAAAACATTGATGAATTAAGAAGCAGAAAAAAAGATTCTTTAACTTTGGCAGAAAAAATATTGTATGGACATGCAAAAAATATTAATGAAATCTCACTTGATAGAGGATTAGAATTTGGGGATTTTTCACCTGATAGAGTTGCTATGCAAGACGCAACAGCTCAAATGGCTTTATTACAATTTATGCAAGCAGAATTATCTGAAACAGCAGTACCAACAACTGTTCATTGTGACCATTTAATCCAAGCTTATGAAGGGGCTAATAGTGATCTTAAAGTAGCAAATAAAACACATAAAGAAGTATTTGATTTTTTAAGAACCGCATCACAAAAATTTAATATTGGATTTTGGGGACCCGGAGCTGGAATTATTCATCAAGTAGTTTTAGAGCAGTATGCTTTTCCTGGAGGAATGATGATTGGAACTGACAGCCATACTCCAAATGCAGGTGGTTTAGCAATGATTGCAATTGGTGTAGGTGGCGCAGATGCTGTTGATGTTATGGCTGGAATGCCATTTAATACTAAAATACCAAAACTTATAGGTATTAAATTAACAGGTTCTTTGAGTGGTTGGACTTCTCCAAAAGATATTATTTTAAAAGTTGCAGAAATATTAACTGTAAAAGGTGGTACTAATGCAATCGTTGAATATTTTGGTGAGGGAACTAAATCTATCTCAACTACAGGAAAAGCAACAATTACTAATATGGGTGCTGAAATTGGTGCAACATGTTCTATATTCCCTTTCGATATAAAAGGGGTAGATTATTTGACTGCTACAGGTAGGTCTGATATTGGAAAATTAGCTAAAGATAATATGCATTTACTTACTGCGGATCAAGAAGTAATTGATCACCCTGCAAAATATTTTGATCAAGTCATTGAAATCAACCTTGACGAACTAGTTCCTCATATAGTTGGACCGCACACTCCAGACTTAGCTCGCCCAATTTCAAAGTTAAAAGCAGATGCTTTAGAAAATAATTATCCAGTAAAAATATCAAACGCATTAATTGGTTCCTGTACAAATTCTTCTTATGAAGATATTGGTCGAGCAGCGTTTATTGCTAGAGAAGCTGCAAAAAAAGGTTTAAAATCAAAAGTTCCTTTAATGATTACCCCTGGTTCAGAAGTTACAAGGGCCACGATTGAAAGAGATGGATATCTTAAAGATTTAGAAGCTATAGGTGCAACTGTATTAGCAAATGCTTGTGGGCCATGCATAGGTCAATGGAAAAGAGATGATATTTATGAAGGAGAAACTAATACAATTGTTTCTTCATACAATAGAAATTTTCCTGCTAGAAATGATGGAAATAAAGAAACCTTATCGTTTATTGGATCACCTGAGTCAGTAATCGGATTAGCTTTAGGCGGTTCTTTAGATTTTGATTTTTTAAATGACTCTCTAATTAATGAAAGAGGTGAAGAAGTTAAGCTTACTCCACCTTTCGCAGAAGAGCTGCCTCTAGAAGGTTTTTCCAACACTCGTGAAGGATTCATTCAACCAGTTGAGGGCAATGAAGTTGAAATTATTATTGATCCAAGCTCTGATCGACTTCAAGTTTTAAAGCCTTTTGACGCTTTTAGTGCTGATAATTATTTGGATATGCGTGTTCTTATGAAAGCTGTTGGCAAATGCACAACTGACCATATTTCACCAGCTGGAAAATGGTTAAAATTTAGAGGACATTTAGAAAACATTTCACAGAATTTATTTATTGGAGTTAATAATGCGTTTACCAATGAATCCGGGACAGGTATTAACACACTGAACAATCAAGTAATGCCATTACCTGATTTGGCTAAACATTATCATGAGAACTCAATTAATTGGATAGCTGTAGGAGATGAAAACTATGGAGAAGGCTCCTCAAGAGAACATGCAGCTATGGAACCAAGATTTAGAGGATGTAGGGTTGTTTTAGTTAAAAGTTTTGCAAGAATTCATGAGGCTAATTTAAAAAAACAAGGCATACTTCCACTTACTTTTTCGAATAAAAACGATTATGACAAGATTGAACAAAATGACAAAATTAAAATAACTAACCTTGAACAGTTAAGTCCAGGCAGTTCTGTAATATTAGTAATCGAGAAAGCTGATGGATCAATCGTTGAAATTATTGCTAACCATTCTTTATCCGATGAACAAATAAAATGGTTTGAAAGTGGCTCTGCTTTAAATTATATAAAAGCAAGTTAATGGATAGTTTATCTGAAAAAATTAAAGAGTTAAGAAACGAATATAGCGATTCAGAATTATTAATTGAAGATTTAAATAAGAATCCAATTATGCAATTTACAAACTGGTTAGATAGTGCGATTGAAACTAAAATTTATGAACCTAATGCTATGGTTTTGGCCACCTCTTTTGAAGGCAAGCCGAGATCACGTTATGTTTTATTCAAAAATATTATTGAAGATAAATTAATTTTTTATACACATTATGAGAGTCCAAAAGCGCAAGAGATACTTTCAAATCCTAATGTATCCGGGATTTTCTATTGGGCAGAGATCCATAGACAGGTAAGATTTCAAGGATTAGCAAAAAAAACTAACAAGAAAATTTCAGATGATTATTTTGCTACAAGACCAAGAGGAGGTCAGTTAAGCGCTTGGGCTTCAAATCAAAGTTCAGTAATTGATAATAGAGAAGTGATAACGAATAAAATTGAAGAACTAGAGAAAAATTTTAGTGATAATGAAATACCAAGACCTGAATTTTGGGGAGGTTTTGAAATTCAAGTTAATTATTGGGAGTTTTGGCAAGGCAGAAAAAATAGAACTCATGATAGATTTTGTTATACTCAAAAGCCTACAGGTTGGGAAATAGAAAGGCTTTCACCATGATACGTGATATTAAAGTAACTAAGAATTTTGTGAGCTCAGTTGAGAACTCTGTTTTGTACGAATCAGGCAAAACAAAAGTTTTAGTTACAGTGTCAATAACCGATAGGGTGCCAGAATGGTTAAATAACTCTGATAAAGGCTGGGTAACTGCAGAATATAATATGCTACCTGGATCTTCTGATAAAAGAATTTCAAGAAAATCATATGAAGGGGGAAGATCTAAAGAAATTTCTAGGTTGATAGGAAGATCTTTAAGGTCAGTATGTAATTTATATATTTTAAACGGATACTCAGTTACTGTTGATTGTGATGTTTTAGAAGCTGATGGCGGCACAAGAACAGCATCAATCAACGCAGCTTGGATAGCTTTAAACGATACTTTTACAAAAATGGTCAATGATAAAAAATTATTGCAGAATCCTCTTACAAGTAAAGTAGGTGCAATTTCTGTAGGAATTGTTAATGGTGAAATATTTGCTGATTTAGATTATGAAAAAGATTCAAAAGCAGAGGTCGATTTAAATATAGTTTTAGATGAAAGTTTTGATATTTTAGAAATACAAGGAAACGCCGAAGGAAAACCATTTTCAAAGGAAAAATTAGACGATTTATTTAATTTAGCAAAAGACAGTATTGTTGAAATATTTAAAATACAAAATTAGTACAGATGAAAATTCTTTTTGCAAGTCAAAATAATGCTAAAAAAGCTGAAATTTCAAAAATTTTTAATCAATTTTCTGACAAACATTTTTTATATACGGAAGATGAAGTTTTAGAAGTTATTGAAGATCAGGAAACTATTGAAGAAAATGCGATTAAAAAAGCTAAAGAGTATTTTGAATTTTTTAAATGTCCAGTAATTTCTGATGACTCAGGATTATTTGTTGAAGAACTTGATGGTAAACCAGGAGTACTTTCAGCAAGATTTGCTGGCAAAAATGCTTCGGATAGAGATAACATAGAAAAACTTATAAATTTAATGCAAAATCGTGCAAATTATGCCGCTAAATTTCAAACAGTTTTGTGTTTTTATAACGGGTATGATCTTATTACAACATTTGGAGAACTTCATGGCAAAATTATTTTAGAACCTAGAGGTACTAATGGATTTGGTTATGATTCAATATTTGAAGTTAATGGTAAAACTTTAGCTGAGTTAGATATTGAAGAAAAATCAAAAATTAGCCATAGAAATATAGCTTCGGTTAAGTTGGTGAAAAAAATAAATGAAATATAAATCTGTTATTAAGTATTTATTAGTTTTAATGATTTTTTCAGCTTGTGAAGTTAAATGGGATATGAAAATCAAATTTAATGATGATTTATCTGGAAACTATTCAATAGCAGTATTAATTGATCAAGAAGCTCAACTTTACGCGCTTGACACAGGGCAGTCTTCAATTGGTGGACTAGATTCAATATTATCAAATTTGCCGGAAGGATTCGGCTCAAGCATTTATCAAGAAGGAGATTATTTAGGTATTCTTGTGAGGAATACATTCGCTGATACAGATGAATTTTTACTTCAACTTGAATTATTAAAATCTGAGGAAAATACTGCACTTTTATTGTTGCCAGTCAAAGAAATTAATTTTTTATCAAATGAAAGAGAATTTATAATTAGTGGAAAATTTGCTGAAATTTTTGTTACAGATGAAGAAAATTTAGAAGGATTTAAGAATATATTTGAAGGAATGTTTAGCCTTCAAGTTCCTGGAAGTATTATTGAGCCAAAAATAGAAAATATTGTAGACAACACAATTATTTTTGAAAATGATGGTTTATCAATTAAATCTTTTCAATTAATTACCAGAACTAAACCTATTTTATCTACAGAAACCATTGCATTAATCGTTATTGTAATAATTTTTCTAATAAATTATTTTGTTAGACATCCTGTTAAAAAGAACTAAGATTTACCTAATGAAAAAAATTATAATTATTGTTTAGTGGCAACGTTTAAAACGTTGTTGCCCTTGCCTTGCAAGGGTTTTTTTTTAAATTATGAAAATTGAAATATTTGATACAACTTTAAGAGATGGCTTTCAACAAGAGGGCATATCGCCTTCTGTAAAAGATAAAATTGAAATTGCTAAATTAATTGATGACTTAGGTGTTTCTTATATTGAGGGTGGTTGGCCAGGTGCATCTCCAAAAGAAGAAGAATTTTTTGAAACTGCAAAAAAAGAACTTAACTTAAAAAACGCTAAGTTAGTGAGTTTTGGATCTACACGAAAACTCAATATTAAAGTTGATGAAGATAATCAGGTAGCAGCATTACTTAACTCTGGAACAGAATATGTTTGTATCGTTGGTAAGTCTTCAAAACTTCATATAACTAAGGCTCTTCAAACTAATGTGGAAAATGCGATATCAATGGCGGTCGATACTGTTAATTTTTTAAAAGAACACAATAAAAAAGTATTTTTTGATGCAGAGCATTTTTTTGATGGATACAAAGAGGATAAAAATACTACTTTAGAAGTCCTAAATGCAGTAGTAAATTCAGGTGTTGAGTGTTTTGTTTTTTGTGACACTAATGGTGGAACTTTACCGCTTGAAGTAAGAGATATAATTTCAGAAATAAGAAAAATATATCCAAATCAAAATTTTGGTGTACATTTTCAGAATGATAATGGATGTGCAGTTGTTAATTCAATGGTTGCAGTTGAATTGGGAATAACACATGTTCAAGGGACTATCAATGGTTATGGAGAGCGAACAGGAAATGCAGATTTATGTACTTTAATTCCCAATCTCTCTCTCAAGCAAAACTACGAAACAATTAATTTAGAGAATTTAAAAAAATTAACTCAGACTGCTAATCATATTGCTGAACTAGTAAATGTAAAAATTGATTCTAGACATCCATATGTTGGGTCATCAGCATTTACTCATAAGGCTGGTCTTCATGCTTCAGGTATGGCCAAAGATAGTTCTCTATATGAACATATTGATTCAAAACTAGTTGGAAATTATACAAGAACTACAGTTTCCGAACTTGCTGGAAGGGCAAGTGTAATAACAAAAGCAGAGGAATTTGGATTAAATTTTGACAACACCGATGCAAAAAAATTAATTGAAGAAGTTCAAAAGTTGGAGCATTATGGCTTTCAATTTGAAGCAGCTGATGCATCATTATATTTATTAATGAAAAAAATAAAAAAACATGTACCTGATTATTTTCAATTTGAAAGTTATAGGGTATTTTCTGAAAGAAGACAGGATGAAGAAGTAGTTTCTGAAGCAGTATGTAAAGTGAATGTTGGTAACAATCGTTATGTCAAAACAGGTGAAGGGGTTGGTCCAGTAGATGCATTAAGTAAAGCATTAAAGTATTGTTTAGAAAAAGATTATCAGATAATTAATAAAGTAAAACTTATTGATTATAAAGTTAGGATTATAGATTCTTCTGATGGGACTGCTGCAAAAACACGTGTACTTATAGAATTTTCAGATTCAAAAGTTAAATGGAGTACAATTGGTGTTCACAATAATATCATAAATGCTTCTTGGAATGCATTATGTGATGGATTTAATTATTATTTAATTAATAACCATTAGATTTTTCATACTTCTCAAAATATAATTTATAGTTATAGGAGTCACAAATGTCTGAAAAAATTGAAAATTTATTAAAAGAAGATAGAAAATTTAAACCATCAGATGTACTTTCAAGTAACGCAAATGCTACTAATGAATGGTTCGAAAAAGCTAATAAAGATAGGTTAGATTTTTGGAAAGAGCAAGCACTTAATAGAATTACCTGGTTCAAAGAACCGACAGAAGTACTTGATGACTCGAATCCTCCTTTTTTTAAATGGTTTAAAGATGGTGAATTAAATTTATCATACAATTGTTTAGATAGACATTTAGAAACTGATAGTGATCGTGTTGCATTTTACTGGGAAGGTGAGCCAGGTGATACTCAGGTAATTACTTATAGAGACTTATATGAGAGAGTTTGTAAATTATCAAATGCCTTAAAAAAACTAAATGTTAAAAAAGGAGATAGAGTTGCAATTTATTTAGGTATGACTCCAGAAATAGTAGTTTCTATGCTTGCGTGTGCAAGAATAGGGGCTGTACATTCTGTTGTGTTTGGTGGTTTTTCTTCAGAAGCTTTAGCTGATAGGATAAACGATGCTGAAGCAAAATTAGTGATTACAGCGGATGGTGCATGGCGAAGAGGAGAAATTGTACCTCTTAAAGCAAACGTTGATGGTTCTTTAAAACTAACTAATTATATAGAAAATGTGATTGTTGTTAAACGTACTCAACATGAAATAAATATGGAGTTTGGTAGAGATCATTGGTATCACGAATTAACAGAAAATGAGGAAGCTGTTTGTAAACCAGAAATTATGAATGCAGAAGATATGTTGTACATTCTCTACACATCAGGAACTACTGCTAAACCAAAAGGTATAGTTCACACCCAAGCTGGGTATTTAACTGGAGTAGCAACTACTCATTATGAAGTTTTTGATATTAAGGAAAATGATATTTACTGGTGTGCGGCTGATTGTGGTTGGGTAACTGGACACAGTTATATTGTTTATGGACCTTTATCAAATAAAACTACAAGCGTTATGTATGAAGGTGCTCCAAATGCTCCAGATGAAAAAAGATTATGGAGCATAATTGAAAAATACAAAGTAAATATTTTTTATACTGCACCTACAGCTATTCGTGCTTTTATGAAGTGGGGAATTGAACATCCTCAAGCTCATGACTTATCTTCACTTAGATTACTAGGAACTGTAGGGGAGCCAATAAATCCCGAAGCATGGGTTTGGTATCATAAGTATATTGGTGGCGAAAAATGCGCAATTGTTGATACATGGTGGCAAACTGAAACTGGATCTATAATGATTTCTCCTCTCCCAGGTGTAACAAGTACAAAACCTGGATCTGCATGTGGAGCTTTGCCAGGAATTGAATCACTAATCATTGATAATGAAGGCAATCCAGTTGGAAAAGGTGAAGGAGGATTTTTAGCAATTAAATCTCCTTGGCCATCAATGTTAAGGACTGTATATGGAGATGATCAACGCTATATTGATACATACTGGTCACAACATGAAGGACTATATTTTGCTGGAGATGGAGCTAAATATGATGAAGAAGGTTATATTTGGTTACTTGGAAGAGTAGATGACGTTATGAATGTTTCTGGCCATAGAATATCTACTGCAGAAGTTGAAAGTGCTCTTGTTAGTCACGAAAAAGTTGCTGAGGCGGCTGTTATAGGTAGAAAAGACGAAATAACAGGAGAAGCTATTGCAGCTTTTGTTTCCTTAATAGGTACTGAAAAAGGTGATGAAAATTTAATTAAAGAATTAAGACAACATGTAAGCGATAAAATAGGTCCAATTGCTAAACCAAAAAGTATTGTTATCACACCAGACTTACCTAAAACAAGAAGTGGAAAAATTATGAGAAGGTTACTTAAAGATATTTCCGAAGAGAGAAAATTAGGTGATGTTACAACACTAGCAAATGCAGATATAGTTTCTGAATTGCAAAACAGAGCAACACAAACTGATGATGAATGAACGCAGATATCAATGGGAATTGTCAGAAAAAGCTCTTGATCAACTTGTAAATTTAGACAAAACAGAAAGAAGAAAATTCTTTTTAAATTTTCCACTTCTTAATGTTCCTATGGGAGCTTTGATGGGTTTTTCGAAAATTTCAATCGATGAACTTGGACAAGTTTCTTTTTCAGTAACACCAGAAGAGTTTCATTACAACCCACTAGGAACTGTTCATGGAGGTTTAGCTGCTACAATATTAGACTCATGTAATAGCATTTCTGCAAATTGTCAGCTAAATAAAGGTTTTTTGACTATGACAACTGATATCAGGGTTAACTATCTAAGACCAATGAATAAAGATACTGGTGAAGTAACGGCAACTGCAATAATAGAAAAAATTGGTAGAAAAGTAATTTTTGTTAGAGGAGTTTTGGAAGATGCAAATAAAAAAATTTTTGCCACTGCCTACTCAACAGAAATGGTAGTTGAAATATAAGTAATTTCTAGTGCGGATGAGAGGAGTCGAACCTCCACGAGCAATGCTCACTGGATCCTAAATCCAGCGCGTCTACCAGTTCCGCCACATCCGCTAAAATGTCGCGTGGGTCGCCGGGGACTTGAACCCCGAACCTGCGGATTAAGAGTCCGTTGCTCTGCCAAATTGAGCTAGCGACCCCTTTTAAAGATTAACTTAGATTATGATAATTAAGTAAAAATTTTTTCTATTTATTCTATAGATAAATAGTTAACATAATTTAAAGATAAGTTACGGGCTGTGGCTCAGTTTGGCTAGAGCGCCTGGTTTGGGACCAGGAGGTCGTGAGTTCGAATCTCACCAGCCCGACTACGCGGGTGTAGCTTAATGGCAAAGCTCCAGCCTTCCAAGCTGGCTATGAGGGTTCGATTCCCTTCACCCGCTCCACATTAAGCTCTCGTAGCTCAAATGGATAGAGCAACAGACTTCTAATCTGTAGGTTGTAGGTTCGAGTCCTACCGAGAGCGCTGTGGTGACCGTAGCTCAGTTGGTTAGAGCGCCTGGTTGTGGTCCAGGAGGTCGCGGGTTCGAATCCCGTCGGTCACCCTAGAATTAGGAGTATATGAATTATAAATTAAAAAAGAATTCTGAATTTGAAAATTTAATAGATATCAATATTAAGTTTGAAGACTTAGAAACTAAAAAAAATGAAGCGATAAATAAAATATCAAAGTCATTAAAGGTAAAAGGTTTTAGACCAGGAAAAATACCAAAAAATATTGTAATTAGAGAAGTTGGTGAAGATTATATTACCGAAGAGGCATTAGATCTTCAACTCCCAGAAACTATATTTGAAATTTTAAAAAAAGAAGAATTAAATCCTGCTACTAGACCTGTTGTGAAAGAAGTTAAAAAAGAAAAAAAATCTTTTAGCGTTGAAGTTTTAGTTACTCTGTGGCCAAAACTTAAAAAATTACCTAAATTAGCTCAAACAATAGAGGTTGAATCAATAACCCCTACTGATGAAGAGATAAATGAGCAGATAGAAAGAATTAAACATCAATTTGGTGATGTAAGTAAAGTTGAAAGACCTTCAAAAATAGGAGATTACTTATTAATAAACATAAGTGCATCTGAAAATAATAATGAAATTAGTGAATTTTCTTATCAAGATTATCTTTACGAATTAGGAAGTAATACTTTAACTAAAAATTTAGATAATAAACTTGAGGGAGTTTCTACTGGTGCAATTATTAAATTTACAGATGATTTACTTACTATTAATAAATCAAATGTTGAAATTTCTGTTCTTGTAAAGGAAGTGAAAGAAAAAGTCCAACCAGAATTAAATGATGAATGGATATCTTCAGTTACTGAATTCGATACTGTTGAAGAATTGAATAAAGAATTAAAGAAAAATATTGAAAATGTTAAAAAAAGACAAGTAGCAAATCAATACCAAGGACTACTAACTTCAAAACTTATTGAAGAATCAAAACTTGAATTACCAGAGCAATTAGTAATTGCTGAAATGGATAGTATTCTTCAAAATTTCATGAATGAGCTTAAACAAAGCAAAATTAAGCTTGAAGACTATTTACAAATTACAGGACTTACTGAAGAAACCTTGCAAAATGATTTAAAGAATCAAGCTACCAGAAATCTTTCAATGGTTGTAATTTTAGATAAAGTTATTGAAGAAGAAAAAATTGAATTAGATTCAAAAGAAATTAGCTATATAGATGAACATATGGCTACTCATAATAATGAAGATAATTTAGAAGACACGACTCATAGATTAAATTTAGAAGCAGAGTCTTTAAGAAATAAAGCCATGTTGCATGTTCTTAAACAAGGAGTGTCTGTCGATAAAAATGGTGAAAAAGTATACCTACAAGATGTGTACAATCAAGAAGACGCACTAAGAGAGGAAGAGTAAAATGGAAAATATGCCTTCAAACTACATAATTCCTACTGTTATTGAAAATACAAACAGAGGGGAGAGAGCTTTTGATATTTATTCAAGGCTTTTGAAAGATAGAATAATTTTTCTTGGTACACCAATTGATGATGGTGTAGCTAATTCAATAATGGCACAGTTATTACATTTGGAATCAGAAGATCCTGATAAAGATATATTTATGTATATAAACTCACCTGGCGGTTCTATAACATCATTATTTACAATTTACGACACAATGAATTATATAAAACCAAATATTTCAACAGTTTGTATGGGATTAGCAGCCTCTGCTGCATCTGTTATCTTAGCTGGTGGAGCAAAAGGTAAGAGATATAGTTTACCTAACGCTCGTATAATGTTACACCAACCATCAGGCGGTATGGAAGGAACTGTAGCTGATATGGAGCGTAATTTTGAACTAATTGTTTCGATGAGAACCCAGCTTAATGGACTTTTAGCTGATTTTACTGGTCAAGATGTTGAAAAGGTTACAAAAGATACAGATAGAGATTTTTGGATGACCGCGCATGAAGCCAAAGAATACGGTATAGTAGATGAAGTGCTAATTCAGAGGGAGTTAGCCGAAAAAAAATAAAAAATAAGCAACAGGGTAGACTAAATGGCTAATAAAGAATCAACACAATCATTAAAGTGCAGTTTTTGTGGAAAATCACAAAAACAAGTCATTAAATTAATTGCTGGTCCGGGCGTATATATTTGTGATGAGTGCATAGAGTTATGTATTGAAATTATAGATGAAGAAAAAGTTGAGAAGCTTGAGACCTCTCCACAGGAATATCTACCCCTTCCTAAAGAAATAAACCAAGCTTTAAATCAATATGTGATTGGACAGGATGAAGCAAAAAAAACATTGTCAGTTGCTGTTTATAATCACTACAAAAGAATTTATAAAGGTGACACAATTCAAAATGACCTTGAAATCGAAAAGTCCAACGTCTTACTACTAGGTCCAACTGGAAGCGGAAAGACACTTCTAGCTCAAACACTTGCAAAAACTTTAAATGTTCCTTTTGCAATTGCAGATGCAACAACGTTAACTGAAGCAGGTTATGTTGGTGAAGATGTTGAAAACATTCTTCTCTCTTTGATCCAAGCAGCAGATTTTGATATTAAACGTGCCGAAACAGGAATTATCTATATTGATGAAATTGACAAAATTACTAGAAAATCAGATAATCCTTCAATTACAAGAGATGTCTCAGGAGAAGGAGTTCAGCAGGCATTATTAAAAATTTTAGAAGGCACAACAGCACAAGTCCCTCCGCAAGGTGGTAGAAAACATCCTCAGCAAGAGTATTTGCAAATCGACACTTCAAATATTCTCTTTATTGTTGGTGGAGCATTTGATGGATTAGAAAAAATAATAAGTAAAAGACTAGGTGAAAATACTATAGGTTTCAAAACAGATATGAACAACAAACACGATATTAAAAAGGAAGAGTTATTTAAATTTGTAGAACCAAAAGACTTAATTAGATTTGGACTAATACCTGAGTTTATTGGCAGATTACCAATAACAACAAATGTTGATGAGCTAGATAAGGAAGCGTTAGTTGAAATTTTAACAAAACCTAAAAATGCTATTGTTAAACAATTTCAAAAAATGTTTGAATTAGATAATATTGATTTAATTTTTACTGATGATGCACTTGATGCAATGGCTGATTTAGCTCTTGAAAGAAAAACAGGTGCAAGAGGTTTAAGATCTATCCTAGAAAAAATATTATTAGATGAAATGTTTGAAGCACCATCACGTAAAGATATAACAAAAATTATTATAGATGAAGAAAATGTCAAAAACGATATACCACCAAAAATGGTATTGAAGGAATCAAAAGACGACAAAACTGCATAAAATATAATTATGCAAAACGAAACTTACGAGCCATTAAAAATTGAAAAAAAATGGCAAGAAATTTGGATATCTAAAAATAAATTTTTACCAAAAGAAGCTGAAAAAGTTTTTTCTATTGTAATACCTCCTCCTAATGTTACTGGATCTCTTCATATGGGTCATGCTCTAGAACATTCAATAATTGATGTAATTACAAGAATTAAAAGACTCCAAGGATATAAAACACTTTGGCTTCCAGGAACAGATCATGCTGGAATTATCACACAACTTTTAGTTGAAAAGAATCTTGAAGTCGATGGTGTTTCAAAATATGACCTAGGTAGAGAAAATTTTTTAAATAAAGTTTGGGAGTGGAAAGAGGAGTCTGGAAACACAATTACTAGTCAAATGAAATCTTTAGGGATGAGTTGCGATTGGACACGAGAGCGTTTCACAATGGATGAAGGTCTTTCTGAAGCAGTAAAAAAAGTTTTTATCGATCTCTATAACAACGGTTTAATTTATAAAGGAAACAGGATGGTGAACTGGGATATTCAATTAAAATCTGCTGTTTCTGATTTAGAAGTTTCTTCAACTAGCGAAAAAGGAATGATTTGGACTATTAAATATTCAGTTGAAGACGAATTTATAGAAATCGCAACGACTCGACCTGAAACTTTATTAGGAGATACTGCAATTGCAGTTAACCCCAATGATTCTAGATATGTAAAGCTAATTGGAAAAAAAGCTATTGTGCCAATAGTCAATAGAGAAGTGGAAATTATTGCTGATGAATATGTTGATCAAGATTTTGGATCTGGATGCGTAAAAATTACTCCAGCACACGATTTCAATGATTACGATATAGGTAATCGTCATGGGTTAGAAAGTATACAATGTATTGATTTTGATGGAAAAATAGTTAATAAAAATTTCATCCCAGAAAAACTAAGAGGCCTAGATCGGTTTGAAGCTAGAGATATAATTATTCAAATGTTGGAAGAGGAAGGCAAACTCTCTAATTTTGAAGACTATGATATTCAAATTCCTCGAGGAGATAGATCAAAAACTATTTTAGAACCTATGGTTTCTGAACAGTGGTTTGTAAATACTAAGTTATTAGCTGAGAACGCAATAAAAGTTGTTGAATCTGAAGAAATAAAATTTATTCCTAAAAATTGGGAAAAAACTTATTTTGAATGGATGTACAACATTCAAGATTGGTGTATTTCAAGACAACAATGGTGGGGTCATAGAATACCTGCGTGGTATGACAATGAAGGCAATATATTTGTTGGCTTAAATGAAGCCGAAATTAGAAACTCTCATAATATTGATGAAAATACAATTTTATATCAAGATGAAGATGTTCTAGACACATGGTTTTCTTCAGCTCTATGGCCTTTCAGCACCTTAGGTTGGCCAGAGGAAACTAATGATTTGAAAGAATTTTATCCAACTACCTTACTAGTAACTGGTTTTGACATAATTTTCTTTTGGGTAGCAAGGATGATTATGATGGGTTTGTTCTCTATGGAAAAAATACCATTCAGAAATATTTTAATCCATGGACTAGTAAGAGATTCACAGGGTAGAAAGATGTCTAAAAGTTTAGGAAATACATTAGATCCACTAGAACTTTCAGAAAAGCATGGTGCTGATGCTTTAAGGCTTTCTTTAATTGAAAAAGCGAATCCTGGTCAAGATGTACCTTTTGATGAAGAATGGACTTTAGCCTCTAAAAAATTTGGCAACAAAGTTTGGAATGCTGCTAAGTTTGTTCACTTATACACAGATGAAAAACATTCTGATAGTGAATTGGAAATATTATGTCCTGAAAATCTATGGATTATAGAAACTTTTAATTCTACATTAATCCAATTCAATGAAAGTATAGAAAATTATAGAATTTCTGATGCCTATAAGTTGTTATATAACTTCTTATGGTCTGAACTATTTGACTGGTATTTTGAATTTGCAAAAAATTTAATCAAAAATTCAAATTATTCAATTGAAACAAAGTATGTTCTAAAGAAAATTTTTTTAGAAAGCATAAAATTATTAAATCCTGCAATGCCACATTTAACTGAGGAAATATGGTCGACATTTAATAATTCTTATTTAATTGATGATTTTTGGCCAGAGGAGTTAAATATTAAAACTAAAAACGTCAAAGAAATTGAAGCACTCAAAGATTTAATTTCACAAGTCAGAAATTTTAGAACAAATTATAAAATAAATAATAAGACAAATTTAGAATTTTTCTCATCAAAAGAGCTTCCAACTTGGTTTTTGAATCAGCTTGAAGAAATTGCAAAAGTAAAAGTTTTGAACTCACAAATTTCTAAAAGCAAATCTAAAATTACATTTTCATCAATGAACATAAACTTTGAAATTAATGCTGATGAATATATTGATATTTCATTTGAATTAAAGAGATTAAATAAAAAAATTATTGAGTTAGAAAAATCTAAATTTATTTCTGAACAAAGATTGCAAAATGAAAAATTTATCAATAATGCAAAATTAGAGCTGATCGAAAAGGAAAAAAGTAATCTAAAAAATTTAACAGATGAAATTAATATAATTAAGAAAACTCTAGATAATTTAAAAAATTAATGGATTTTAAAACATATTTTGATTTAAAAATAAATCAATCAAAGAATAAAAATACTAATAAATTAAAACAATTTTTTATAAACTCTGAGATGGAGATATTGAGAAATAAAACCATATCAATTGTTGGAACTAATGGTAAAACATCAACTGCAAATATAATTTATAATTACTTAAATAAAAAAAATATAAAAACTACTAAATTTATATCACCACATCTTGTTGATATAGAAGAAAGAATTGAGTCTTCATCACAACTTAATTATTTAGAAGCTTTTAAACAAGTTAAAAAGTTTGAAAAAGAGTTAGGTCTAAACTTGGGTTATTTTGAATCTTTATTTTTAATTGCTTGTAAAGTTTTTCTCTTAAATAATGATGATTACTTTATTTGCGAAGCAGGCATTGGTGGAAAGCTAGATACTACTTCAATTATTCAAAGTAATACTGTTGTATTAACTAACATTGGTTTTGATCATCAAGAATTATTAGGTAATTCTAAGTTAGAAATTTTAGACCAAAAAGTAAATATCTCACAGAATATTAAAAATTTGTTTATTGGTGAACTTGATAAAAGTTTAATTTCGAATATTAAATCTCTAAATAACAGTATTGAAAGAATTTATTTTTCAAAAGATAGTTCTCTTAATTTTGATTTAAATTTCGATGAACTCTCATATGTTCAAAAAAATGCGATTTTAGCATTTCTTGTCTTGGATAAACTAATAGATTTCAAAAACACTTTTTCTATTGAAAATGAAACTTTTCAACAGCCAGGTAGATTTGAAACTGTAAGCATAAAGCCTTTGAAAATAATTGATGGTTCACATAATATAAGTGGTCTTGAGGCAGCTATCAGAGATTATCAAAAAAAATATCTAAATGATCCAATTGATGTTTTTGTTGGATTTAAAAAAGGTAAAAATTATAAAGAGATGCTTATGTTAATTTCAAAGTATTCATTTTTTAATATATTTGTTATTAATGACGATGAGTTCTATCAGCAGGAAAAAGTAGAAAATTTAACTGATTATTTAGATTTAATCAAAAAAAACTATGCTGTTGTACCTTTAGATTATTTTGATAATAATATGAACTCGTCTATTTTGATAGGTAGTTTATATTTAATTGGAGAGTACAAAAAAAGGAACAAGCTATGAAAACATTTTTTATGATTAAGCCAGATGGAGTAAAGAGAAATTTAATCGGTGAAATCATTTCTAGAGTTGAAGCTAAAGGTTTTGTTATATCAAAATTAAAAATGATGAAAATTGACAAGAGCTTGGCAGAAGAGCACTACAAAGAGCATTCAGATAAACCTTTTTTTAACGATTTAGTTTCATTTATAACGAGTGGGCCAGTTGTAGCTATGCAAGTTGAAGGGGAGAATGTGGTTTCTCAAATGAGAAATTTAATGGGAGCTACCAATCCAGCAGATTCTACCCCAGGTTCAATTAGAGGAGACTTAGCAACTGAATTAGACAAAAATGTAGTACACGGTTCAGATTCCGATGCTAGTGCAGAACGGGAACTGGCTCTGTTTTTCAATAAATAAAAACTAATTTAAAAACTAATTTAAATGATTAACCTATTAATACATGGTTGATTTTAACTTAAGAAGAACTCTTTTTGGTGGTAATGATATTGCTATAGATTTAGGCACTGCAAATAGTTTAATTTATGTAAAAGGCATTGGTGTTGTAGTAGATGAGCCAACTTTATTAGCTGTTAATAAGAGCGATAAATCAATCATTACTATTGGTCAAGAAGCAAAAAAACTTATAGGTAGAGTCCCAGACACTATTGAACTTGTAAAACCATTAAGAGATGGTGTTATTTCAGAAATTGAAATGGCGGAAGAATTTGTTAAAACTCTCCTAAGTAAAGCTATAGGTAGATCTTACTCAAGACCAAGAATTGTAATATGTGTTCCTAATGGAGTTACAAGTGTCGAACAAAGATCTATAGAAACAGCCGCACATGCAACTGGTGCTTCTGAAGTTTTTACAATTGAAGAACCTATGGCTGCTGCTATTGGTTCAGGATTAAATATATTTGAACCTTATGGAAATATGATTATCGATATAGGTGGAGGAACTACAGAGATTGCAGTGATTTCAATGGGGGATATAGTGAATGCTAACTCAGTTAGAGTTGGTGGAGAAGACATGACAGAAGTACTTATGGAGTGGCTTAGAAGGGAACATCAAATTTTAGTTGATGAGGGAATTTCAGAAAGTATAAAACATGCAGTTGGTTCTGCTTTCCAATACGATAAAGAACCACAAGTTACTGTCACAGGTAGAGACATTGTTAGAGGAATTCCAAAACAAGTATTACTTGAGGCTAGTGATGTTAGAGAAGCATTAGCTCCAGTAGTTAACGATATTATTGAAGCAATAAGAATTTCATTATCTCAAACACCTCCTGCTCTAGTTTCAGATATTGATAAAGATGGAGCTTGGTTAACAGGAGGTGGTTCATTATTAAGAAAATTTGATAAAAAAATTGCAGATGAATTAGGTATACCTATAAATCATTCGGAAGATCCTCTTAGTTCAGTTGTTATTGGATCAGGCATTTGTCTAGAAAGATTTCAAGATTTCAAAAGTGTCTTAAAGCTATCTCCAAAACCAAATTAATATGCATAAACAAAATATTGGATTTATACGAAAGTATATAATCTTTTTTTTATTTCTATTTTTATCAATGCTTTTAGGTGTTGTAGATTTTTTTTCAAACAACACAATTTCAAATTATTTTCCCAACAAAATAGAAATTAATTTTAGTTTTGCAGAAAATATTAACTTTTCAAATTCAGAAATATTAGAAAACTTTTATTCAAAACAAAAAATTGTATCTGAAAATATAAGATTAAAACAAGAAGTTCAAGATTTAAGAAAACTAATAATTAAAAATCAGGAACTGGAAACAAAAATAAGTTCTTATGAAAAATTTATTAGTGAAACTGAAAATTTAGAATTTCAATACCTTAATTCTAATTTAGTATTAATTAACTTAAGTGGCGAATATTTGATTTCAGGCGGAAAGTCTTCGAACTTAAAGTCTGGTGATATTGTATTAAATGAAGAGGGTTTTGTAATAGGATATTTAGGCGAAGTCTTTAATGACTATTCAATTCTGGAAACATATTCTTCAGTTAGATTTTCCTTACAAGCTATCGACAATAAGGGAAATAAATATTTGATTTCTTCAAATGGTAATACAATTATCATTTCTTCTATTGATTCTCTAGACAGCAATACAAATGTGAGTCTCATTTATACAGATATTAGCTTTGGAAATATTGGGAAATTTCCAGTGATAGATTTATCTTCATTTGAACAAACCATTATCGGTGAAAAGTTAATCATAAATATTGTGATTAATGAAAACTTTACATCTCAAACTAATTTTTATATTCCTATAAATAAATGAAATATTTCAGATTTATTCCTTATTTATTTCTAATTCTTTTTTTTCAAATTGTTCAATTATCGTTGAATGTTTTATTCATGTCTTTTGAATTTAATTTATTTTTATTTTTGATAGTCCTTGTTTTGTTAGGCACATTAAGCAATCCTGAAAAATTTTTATTACCAGTATTTTTGACAGGAATATTCTATGATATATTTTTTAGTACATTTAATTTAGGTATATATAGTACAAAATATATTTTGATTTTATTGATCATGAGTTATGCAACTGAATTAGATTATAAAAATATTTATCAAAAATTTTTCATATTTTCAACATGCTTTATTATTTACAACTTTATTAATTTATTTGAATTTAAAACAACTTTCTTCACAATGGGTATTTTGATTAGTTTTTTAACTAGTTTTTTAATATTTATTAGTATTGAGAAGTTTATTAAACGCTAATGTTTAGTTTTAATCGTCTAAAAATTGTTTTAGGAGTTTTTTTTACATTTCTAGTATTTATTTTATTCGAAATATTTTCTATCCAAACTTCAAATTTTACTGAAGTTACTGAATCATTAGAAAATCAAAATCTTGAAGTTTATTACATACCCTCTCCAAGGGGCGAAATTTATGATATTAACAACAAGATAATTGCGAAGTCAGTTCTTGAAAGTTTTCTATTTTTAAATAATAAAAAAATCTCCGGTGAAAATATTGAAACTTATAAACAATTAATAGCTTATAATTTTCCAACTATAAGTAATGAGGATTTACTAAACATATTTAGCAAGAAAGAACCACTATCTAAAGTAATTTCATTAGAAAACGTAGACTTTGAAACTAGAAAAAATTTATTATCATATGCAGCATTTGAAGTTATAGATTTACCAATAAGAGTTTATCCATATGATTCACTGACAGCGCATTTTATTGGTTATGTTGGTCGCCCAACATCTGAAGAATTTAAGTTAAGTGAAAATATCAAAGGTAACAATATTATTGGTAAAACTGGTCTTGAAAAAGAATATGAAAATGAATTATCGGGTATTCCTGGCCAAATAATTTTTGATAACAATGAAATCATAAAGTTAGTTCCTCCTATTCCTGGAAGTGCACTTTATACTTCTATTGACATAGAGCTACAAAGAGTTGTAAAAGAGTCTTTAATTCAAGGTTTGGAATTAGCCAATAAAAATTTCACTTCACAAAATTTAATTGAGAGGGGAGCTTCTATTGTTTTAAATATTGAAAGCGGAGAAGTGAATGCGATGGTTTCTTTACCAGACTTTAACCCTAATTTGTTTGTTAGTGGAATTTCAGAGTTTGACTACAAAGTATTAAATAGACAGCAAGCATTTAATAACTTTGCAATACAAGGCTTGTATCCACCGGGTTCTGTTTTTAAAGTTGTAGCATATTGGTTAGCTAATTCTGAATCGATTTTTCCTGAAGAAATTACAAATAGGAGTAGTTATATAAATTGTGAAGGTAATTTATCTTTTGGCTTTGATGATGGCTCTAAGCAGGTTTATAACGACTGGAAGTTAAGTGGTCATGGAAAGGTAAATTTAACTTCAGCTATTACCCAATCATGCAATGTTTATTTTTGGGATATTGCATTAACTATTTGGAGAAAATTTGGAAATACAGAAGGTGAATCTAAGCTACAAGAATATTCTAGGGAATTAGGATTTGGTAAGGTAACTAATATTGATTTACCATTTGAAAGTTCCGGAATTGTTCCAGATAGGCAGTTATTTGAATATTGGAAAATTAATCAACCTGATAGAGTGCGTCCAGAAGGCTGGCTTGGTGGAGATTTAATGAACTTGATTATTGGTCAAGGTGCTATTACAACTACACCTATTCAAGTTGCTAACGCTTATAGAACTTTGTTAACGGGCGAAAATATCTCACCTCGCTTAAACAGAAATGCAATAATAGAAATAAATAATTCAATAAATATTAGTACAGAATTTGTTTCCTTTCTGCTTAAAGATTTGAATACAGTTACAAGTAATGGAGGCACTGCTTATAAAGCTTTCAGCATACTAGGCAAAGCAGCAGATGATACTGGAGGAAAAACAGGTACAGCGCAAAATCCTGGGGAGAGAAACAATACGTCATGGTTTGTAGGTTTAGACTCAATCAGTGATCCAAAACATATAATTGTTACCGTTATTGATGAAGGAGGTTCAGGTAGTGCAATTGCAGCTCCAGTAACTAGAAGAATAATACAAAATTTAAGGGGTCTTGAATTAACTTCTGTAGAATTTGGAGAAGTAACAGAATGATTAATAGAAAAATTACAATACTTGGTCCTGAAGGAACTAATTTATATATATTAATTCAGTTTTTTTTATTTAATTTTATATCATGGTTTACACTCTTTATAGCAAATGAGAATATTGAATTCAATACTTCTAACACTCTTTCAAGACAAATTATCTTTTCTTTATTAGGTTTAGGTGTATTTTTTTTTACGACTTATTTTTCAATCGAAAGCATTTATAAATTAATTAACCCATTGTTAGCAATATCTATATTGCTTTTATTAGGTTTGAGGTTTACAAATCCAATTTTAGGTGTACGAAGATGGTACGATCTTTCAAATATAGGAATACCTTTCTTTTTGCAACCTTCAGAATTTTTAAAAATTATACTTGTATTGTTTCTAGCAAAATCATTATCATCCAATCAAAATTTATTTATAACTTTATCGGTTTCTTTGGCTAGTCTTGCATTAGTTTTTATCCAACCTGATTTAGGAACTTCAATATTGTTAGGTTCAACAATATTTTTAATATTTTTTCTTTCAAAAATAAAATTAAGGACCACATCAGTAGTCATCATTTCCCTTATATTATTATTTTTTATATTTTTAGAGCTTGGACTTCTAAGTCAATATCAAGTAAACAGAATAACTGATTTTTTTAGTGGTCAAGATTTTTCTCAACAACAAAGTAGGTTATCTATTTCTTCAGGTGGCTTATTTGGTGATTATTTTTCAATAAATTCAAATTATGACGTTTTCGTACCAGTTCAAACAACAGATTTTATTTTTTCACTTTTTGCTAAAAATTTTGGTTTTTTAGGTAGCTTAATTCTTTTGATCTTATGGTTCTTCTTTTTTTATCGTGTAACTTTAATTATTAAAAGTTCTGATTATGATTTTGAAAAATTTACATTATCTGGATTTATAATAGTCTTATCAGCTCAAATTATAATAAATTTGCTTACAGTTTTAGGTCTTATCCCCCTAACTGGAATGGCATTTCCCTTATTAAGTCTTGGAGGTTCCTCAATACTTTCTACTTCGATTATTTTTGGATTAATTAATAGAGTCTTTATTGAAAACAACATTGTTTTATAATTTGGATTCACTACTAGTATATTGATATGTTAAGTTTTATTTCTCATCGTTTCGGAGGTTTTAATGTTTGGTATATTCAAAAAATCAAAAATTGTACGATCAAGTGATAATTTAGATAATACAAAAACAAAGTGGTTTAAAGGCCAAAAAGTAAAAATTAAGTCTGGTACATCTAATACAAGATCTAATTATAAAAATAATTTAAGAGATAAGAATCCAACATGGTTTAGAGAAATACCTCTACCTGTACCTAATGTGGAAAAAAAACAAATGCTTATTAGTTCAAGAGATGGTTTATCAAAGGTAGCGATATTAGAAGGTCCAACGCTTGTACAGTATTACACTTCCGAAAATAATAAAAAATCTAAAGTAGGAAATATATATCTTGGAAAAGTCAAAAATATATTACCGGGTATGGAGGCAGCATTTGTCTCATTCGGGGATGAAAAAAATGGAGTTTTATATGTTGCAGACATTGAAGGCTCTCACAAAAATTCAAAGATAGAACATTTATTAAAACAAGATCAAGAAATATTGGTCCAAGTTGTAAAAGATGCTATGGGAGAAAAAGGAGCAAGATTAACTGGCCAAATCTCACTTCCAGGTAGATATCTAGTTTTGATTCCAAATTCAAATACTAAAGGTATTTCCAGACGACTAGCTGATAAAGAGAGAGAAAGACTAGATAGAATTATTAAAAAAATCAAACCAGAAAATTTTGGAATTATAGTCCGAACTGCAGCAGAGGGAGTTAGTGAAGCATCTTTAAAAACAGATATAGATAAATTGGTTGATGAATGGAGAGATGTAAGTAATTACAAAAGTGGTGATGCTCCTAAATTAATCCATCAAGAACCAGATGTTGCAATTAAAGTAGTAAGAGAGCATCTCAATTCAACTTTTAAGAAAGTCTTGATTGATAAAAAAAATCAGTTTGAAGAGATAGTTGAATATGTTAAATTTACATCCCCAGAGATTACAAATATTGTTGAGCACTATAACGATGAACTTCAACTTTTTGAACGATATCATATTGAAGACCAAATTAAAAAAGCTCTTGATAGAAAAGTATGGCTTCCTTCAGGAGGTCATTTGATTATAGATAGAACCGAAGCGTTGACAGTAATTGATGTAAATACAGGAAAGTTTGTAGGAAAAAACAGCCTTGAAGAAACAGTTTACGAAAATAATTTAGAAGCAGCAGAAGAGATAGCACGACAGCTAAGGCTAAGGGATATCGGCGGCATTATTGTTATAGATTTTATTGATATGGAGTCTTTAAAAAAACAACAAAATTTACTAAATAAATTTAAGCAAGAGCTAGCAAAAGATAAAACTAGAACGCAAGTGTTTGAAATTTCGAGATTAGGACTAGTAGAAATGACCAGAAAAAATGTTGCAGCTGGTTTAGTTGAAAGTTTTTCAGAAGAATGTACACATTGCAGTGGCAGGGGGTTAATTATTAATGATATTTTTACAAACAAAAGTTTAGAAGAAGGTTTGCTTGACTCTGAGGCTGTAGTAGAGTAAATGAGTTATGAGTAAATACGTAGTTATTAAAATTGGTTCTTCACAAGAAAAGGTGACAATTGGTGATAAGTTAAATGTATCAAGTAAATTAGTTTCAGACACATTTATACCTGTTTTAGCTAGTCCAAAAAAGGGTGAAGTCATAGTAGACGAAAAAGAATTAAGTAAATATAAAGTAGAATATAAAGTTATTGGAAGCAAGAAAACAAAAAAAATTAATATTTTTCAATATAAAAATAAAACTGGAAATAGAAGAAAAATGGGCTATAGAGAAGAAAATCAAATAATTGAAATTACAAAAATTCATGGTTTCGATGGAAACGAGGAGGAAGAGTAATGTCAAAAACAAAAGCAGGTGGTTCTACTAGGAATGGTAGAGACTCAGAGTCCAAACGTCTTGGAACTAAAGTTTTTGATGGCGAATCAATCTCTGCAGGCTCAATAATGGTTCGTCAAAGAGGAACAAAGATACATCCTGGAGAGAATGTTTCCATTGGTGGCGATGATACATTGTTTGCAAAAATTGATGGTGTAGTGAAGTTTTCTACAAGAAATGGACGTAAACTAGTTAACGTTATACCTCAATGAACAAATGTTCGTTGATCAGATTAATCTAACAGTTTCAACTGGTTCAGGTGGTTCTGGAGCAATAAGTTTTAAGAACACTCAGTCTAAGTCATCACCAACTGGTGGTTCAGGTGGTTCTGGTGGGGGAATAAA
>Ga0222714_10000922_pt1 | contig 33392 bp, 27 predicted proteins | sample C33_3DmetaG_FD_165048 | JGI IMG/M metagenome (GOLD analysis project Ga0222714, IMG submission 165048) | Estuarine water microbial communities from San Francisco Bay, California, United States - C33_3D | ecosystem: Environmental > Aquatic > Marine > Unclassified | place: USA: California... | reverse complement strand
ACTCCATGGGCAATCACCAGGGTAAACAGAGGCATAAGTACATTTAAATAATGTGGAAGTTTGAACTGCGAAAGGCTCATCAACAAAAACAATGGGATAAGCGCCAGAAAGGCAAACCAGATAGGTTTCAGCCTTATGGAAAGGGCGTTAATCGAGAATCGAAATCCCTGGACTACAACGTAAAAAGAGTACGGAAGCAGTACCCATAGTAACGTGTGAAAGAAAAAGAAAAATCCGTTTGAATTTTTACCGTGTCCTGTTCCGCTTAAGCGCTCAAAACTTTGATCCCACAAAATAAAACGCACTCCGCTTCGATCCGAAACACCGCGAATTACTTTCTCGGGATGAAGATCAAACTGCAAGTAATAGGCATAGAGTACAGGGCCGAGACTTAAGAAGAATACGATAAGGCCAACGATGATTTTATACGACCAAAGCACCCTCCACGATTTTTGAAGGTAGATATAGCTCAAAAAAGAAAAACCGATCACTACCAAGGCAAGCATTCCTTTAGTAGAGAACGCTATGGCAGCGGCAAATGCCGCTATTGCTATATCTGTCAATCGTTGAGTGTGCAAATAGGCCAAGAGTTTCCACATAGAAAAGGCCACAAAAGACACCAAAACGGTATCGGTTCTCAAATCAAAAGCGGCCAATAGCATGGTCTGGGTCGACAAGAAAACAAAAGCCGTAACACTTCCGAACGATTTGTTTTTCACTAAGCTACCTAATCGAAATAACGAATAGGCTCCCAATATCAAACTCAAGAAAGCCGGGAACCTATAGGCCCAAGGGGAATATCCGAATAACTCAAAACTAAGGGCGGCAAGCCAATAATGCATATGAGGCTTATCGAGATAGTCCACTCCATTTTTATACAGATGCCAGTAATCGTTTTCTTGGGCCATATTCATGGCCATCACGGCAAACTGGGCCGAGTCGTTTTCCATAAGAGGCATAAACAAGGCCGTTAGGTACAGCATACCTAGAAGTAACCATAATGCCCAATGAATTTTATGAATGCGCATCTGTTTTAAGAATCCATTTATTGTAAGCGAATGCAAATGCAGATCCCCAGAAAAGTCCAAAGGCGGTACCAACCACAATATCACTTAAATAGTGCGCTCCAAGATAAACCCTACTAAAGGCTAACAGAAAAGCCCAAAAGAACAACCATCGAAACGATTTATGAAACCTCATAAAGATGAGCGCAAAGAAGGTGGCTGCAGCAAATCCGTTTGAGGCGTGACCTGAATAGAAACTATACATGCCCCCGCAGTAATTCAGTGGCCTAAGTAGCGGTATAACCTCAGGGTCGTGGCAGGGTCTAAGACGCATAAATCCGTTCTTAAAGGCGTTGGTAAATTGATCAGAAACAGTAATCAACAGCACCGTAAATAAAACGAGTATTCCAAACCGCTTCCATCCCAAATAGCGCTGAGCCAAAAAGAGCATGACCAAGTAGAGGGGCAAACTGTTCTCTTTTTCGGTAATAATAAGCCAAAAACGATCTAAGAAAGGCGTTCCAAAACTTTGAACCCAGACTAAAAATGAGCGATCAATCTGTTGAATACATTCAAGCATCAGGCATCAAATGCTTCGATCTCTTTGTCGTAAAAGGTCAGGGCCTCTTCAATGAGTTTTACACTCTCCTCTTCAAGATCTGAAATGTCGTCATCGTCAAACGACTCAAACCAAGTAACCTCATCGTTAGCCACATTGAGCAAAAAGCGCGGATACTCGGTATGTAAAACAAAAACAGTGTCAGGATGATCAGAATTGTCGGCCAATAAAAATCTAGGAAGTGACATAGTGAATGCGGTGTGTTTTAGATAAATACTGAAATCGAAGGTACAACAATAAGGCGGAGACCGTAAGCCCCAGGGTAAGCCCAATCCAAATGCCTTGAGTAGCTAATGAGGTGTGTAATCCAAGATAATAGGATACAGGAAATCCGATAATCCAATAGGCTACAAATGTAATGTAGGCGGTAAAATTAACATCTTGCATACCCCTTAAGGCTCCGATGATCACCACCTGAAGCCCATCAAAAACCTGAAAAATGGCCGCCCATAACAAGAGATCACTGGCCAGGCCCATTACAAACAAGTTGTCGGTGCGATTTAAGGGGTCATTCGCATCTAAATACAAAGCCGGCAACACCTCTCTGGCCGCCAGAAAGCCTAAGGCAAATACGAGTTCGATAACAAGGGTTAGAAAAAAAATCGACTGGGCTACTTCATTTAACCTCTTGTAATCGCGTTTGCCACGCTGGTTACCCACACGAATCATCGCAGCTACATTTAAACCAATGCCCACCATGTAAGTCATCGAGGCCAAGTTGAGTGCGATTTGATTGGCTGCCTGATGCATCGTTCCTAAGATACCACTCAACCAAATGGCCGAGGTAAACAGAGTGACTTCAAAGAAAACTTGAAACGAAGAGGGTAATCCTAAAGCCAAAATGCGTCTTGAGAATCGCCAGCTGACTACACTCCATCTGAGTTCCGAAAGTAAAGGAGCAAAAAAGGTGGAGCCCTTCAGGAACACGATCAGCAGCAACAGCATTACTATTCGTGAAATCAAGGTGCCTAAGGCGGCCCCTGCAACCCCCATTTCTGGAAAGCCAAAGTTTCCGAAGATTAATAAATAATTCAGTAACACATTGAGAAGGTTACCTATGATCGAAGCGTACATGGGTAAACGGGTGCGAGACAGCCCATCGCAAAGCTGTTTTATCGCTTGAAAGAGCATGAGCGGAATCAAAGATACCCCAACAATAGTCAAAAAGGGTACTGCAAAAACCAATACCTCTTCGGGCTGCTGCATCTGATAGAGCAAGGGCACAGAGAGAAAGACAACACCGGTGAGTACTAGCCCCACTACAGCGCAGATCAGCACTCCGTGCTTAAAGACCTTCTTTATCTCAAATTGTTTCTTAAACCCATCAGCCTCAGCTATAAGTGGAGTTATAGCTGTTGAGAGACCTAGCCCCACTGACATGGCAATAAAAAGAAAGCTATTTCCCAGTGAAACCGCAGCAAGCTCCGCAGGGCCCAACCGCCCTACCATAATATTATCGGCAAAGGCCACTAAGGTGTGACCCAACATTCCGAGAATTACAGGAGCGGCGAGGTTAATATTGTAAGGAACCTCGGCTAAATGCTTTTTTATAGAAGTAATCATTGGTTTTTTGCAGCTTTCCAAAGTTCATCCATCTCCTCTAAAGTCATATCAGCTAGCATTTTGTTTGATGCACGCGCTTGCTCTTCGATAAATTGAAAACGCTTTATGAATTTTTTATTGGTGCGCTCTAGCGCATTCTCGGGATTAATTTTCAGAAACCGAGATAGATTGATCATTGAAAATAAAAGGTCTCCGAACTCTTGCTCCATATGTTCTTTATGGTCACGCGCTATTTCGACCTCAAACTCATCCCATTCTTCTTTCACCTTAGCTAGCACATCAGCGGTATGCTCCCACTCAAATCCTACGCCTGCGGCCTTTTCTTGAATGCGTTGCGCCTTAATCACCGATGACAATCCTCTTGGCACACCTTCGAGCACCGAGGTCTTACCCTCTTTAAGCTTTATCTTTTCCCAATTCTTCTTTACGTCTTCTTCACTGCTCACCTTGACGTCTGCGTATATGTGCGGATGGCGCACAATCAACTTTTCGCAAATTCCGTTCGCAATAGTCGCTACATCAAAAGCCCCTGCTTCTTCCCCTAGCTTGGCGTAAAAGACGATGTGCAACAAAAGGTCACCCAATTCTTTACGCACCTCTTCTAGGTCATTATCGGCAATGGCGTCAGACAATTCGTAAGTCTCCTCTATGGTCAGGGTGCGCAACGATTCAAAAGTCTGCTTGCGATCCCACGGACATTTTTCACGAAGGTCATCCATGATATCTAACAAACGTGAGAAGGCTTCGAGCTGAAGTTTACGATCTTTTTCAGGCATTAGCGAGCACTTAGGGTTAGTCTATTACTATTAATGGTCGGAGGCAACTCTTCAGTCTGAACTCCGAAGCGCAGATGAAACCGATTTTCGGCCACATTCAAATCTATATCAAGAGTGTCCAATAACGTCTCGCCTGGCTGCAGTGTTAACGCACTAATAACCGTTTTCTCTTTAATAATACGCTCTCCCTCTAACAGATAGGCGTTTAACTTAACCGCACTAGCTGATTCTGAGCGCAGCTCGAAACTATAGGTGTTGTGAATAGTCAAGGCAAATCGCCCATCAGCCAACGGCTCAACCGCAACGGCCAACTTATCGAATGCCCTAAATCGGTCAACAAATCGGTAGTAAATGCGCGCGTTGTTTGATGCTGTATAGGTCTTAAACTTGTCTTGGTTTCTTTTGTGGTGAACCACTAATACCTTCTTGTCTCTGAAGGTTTGTTCGCCATCCCAATAATCAAACTGCGTGTTATTAAAGTATACGGTACTTAATGTGTGGGCCGTCTTACCCGAATAAAACTGGTATCTAGAGGCGTTTTCATAGCTGTTAATAAACACAATGGGGTGACCTTCAGATAACGCATCTAACTCTTTGGCCCAATTATCCCAATTATGAAGGGGTTCAAGCTCACCGCTCAGCGACTTCGGAAGAAAATCAACACTGAGGTAGACCCGAAATAAAACGAAAAAGAACAATGAAAACCGACTAAGTCGCCTCAACCACAACCCTAAAGCAGCCGATTGAGAAAGCGGTTCAAATGCAAGGATCATTAAGGGTACGAGTGCTACGCTGGTCCAGTGTTTATGTATAAACACTTTAAACGATTGAAACAAAAAAAAGATAAGCACACCAAAAAATACCCACTTAAGGGCGCGATTGAGGTCGCTTTTCGCGCTTTTCTTGAAGAGTGCTATAAAGAGGGGGATACTCACCAATGGTCCTAGAACCAAGGGTTGGGAAATCAGGTATGACACTACATTAGCTGTCTTAAAACTAATATCAGCTCGGTCGTTGAGGTGAAAGATAAAACTAGACCAATCGTTGAGGTAAAGCCAGTAAATATGAGGGCTTAAGAGCAGTAAGCTCAAGATAACAATACCCCAAAAAGAGGGCTTAAATACCAACTTAGGGTTAGACAGCAGGGTAAAAAACACAATTAATACACCGTGGTACTTACTGAGCAGCATTCCGGCAATGGCTATTGAAACACCTAAGACCTCTTGCCAGCGCTCGCGCTCAACGTAACGTTTATAGAACCAAAAAAACAAGGTCTCAAAGAAGAGGAGCGGAACATCAGTCTTTATCAAGAAACTACCTGCGTGCACTGCAAGCAGACCAACCACCATAAACAGAAATAGCCTGATGTGCTTCTTTCCGCAGAGGTCGTATAGAAACCAAATAGTAGCTGTACTCAGTAGGCTGGAGAATAGGCGTGCGCCAAATTCACCTGGGCCTAGCAATGATCCTAAATACGAAAAGAAGGCCACTGCAGGAGGATGATCGAGATATCCCCATTGCAAATTTCTAGAAAACAGCCAGTAATAGGCTTCCTCTCCTGATAGCGGCATTAATCCGCCCTGAATAGCTCCGGCCAAAAACCAGATTGCCAGAAACACATAAAGGGTGTTTGGATGTTCTTTAAGCGCGTATCTCATACTGCAGATTCAAGGCGAAAATAAGGCTTTTAAGCACGATGCCTATGAAATTACTCCAGATCCGATGAGTTCGTCTTCAAGATACCAGGCTGCAAATTGGCCCGGAGTGATCGCCGACTGCTTGCGCTCGAAACGCAGGTATACCCCTCCCCTTTCGTTATCGGGAATAAGCGTTGCGGCCTCTAAAGGCTGACGGTAACGTATACGGGCTTTGACCTGCGTCACATGCTTCAGATCTTCACGCACATTGTGCAGGTCGCTTGATTCGATATACAAGGTGTCTCTCCACAAGGCCCAATGGTCGCTGCCTTGACCCACGTAGACCAGATTTTCAACGGTATCAATACCGATAACAAAAAGCGGATCTTTTGTTCCACCTACCGCTAGTCCCTTACGCTGACCTATGGTGAGAAAATGAGCTCCCTGATGAAATCCTCTTTCAATACCCATATCGGGGCGAAAACGATACGATTCACTTCGACCCTGAAGGTCTTCTTTCTCTTCTAAACCCTCTGGCCTATCCGTGATTTCAATGATGCGCCCTTTCTTAGGTGCCAAGCGCTGCTGCAAGAATTCGGGAAGCCGAACCTTGCCTATGAAACACAGGCCTTGAGAATCGCGTTTTTCTGCCGTAATCAAGTTAGCCTCTCTTGCGATAGATCTTACCTCAGCCTTCTGCAAGTGGCCTATGGGAAATAAACTCTTAGCGAGTTGGTGTTGGCTCAGCTGGCACAAAAAGTACGACTGATCTTTAGCCCGATCTAAACCAGACAATAAGCGATAAATGGGCTTGCCATCGCTAACCACTTCTTCGCGCCTGCAATAGTGACCAGTCGCCACAAAATCGGCGCCTAAAGCGAGAGCTTGTTTCAAGAAAACGTCAAATTTTATTTCGCGATTACACAACACATCGGGGTTCGGTGTGCGACCCGATTGGTATTCGGCAAACATATAGTCTACGATGCGTTTTTTGTACTCTTCGCTCAGATCGATAGTCTGAAAAGGTATCTGAAGCCGATCGGCTACGATAAGGGCGTCATTGGAGTCTTCAAGCCATGGACACTCATCTGAAATAGTCACCGAATCGTCGTGCCAATTTTTCATGAATAGCCCAATGACCTGGTAGCCTTGCTTCTTAAGCAGATAGGCAGCCACGCTAGAGTCAACTCCTCCTGAAAGGCCAACTACTACCTTAGTCTCTGAAATGGGCTTTACCTGTGTCATGTGCGACCACAAAGGTAATCGTAATGGAATTGCTTAGCTACTTTCCGAGTTTCTTTTGGTTCTCGGCTTGCTCCATCATTTCGCGCATTTTACGCTGAAATTTGCCTTCTTTTTTAGGCTTTTCCTTGTTTTGCTGCACCTGAAGATGGATTTTATTCTCGTCGATTATGTACTTCTTAATGACCAACATAATGGCTATGGTGAGCAGGTTAGACACGAAATAGTACAAACTAAGGCCAGAGGCGTAGTTGTTGAAGAAGAACAACATCATTACCGGAGAGAGATACATGATAAATTTCATGTTCGGCATTCCAGGTTGTTGCTGCATTTGCATGGTTTGCCCAGTGGTCATCTGCATGTAAAAGAAGATGGCAACAGATGCTAATATGGGAAAAAGACTGATGTGATCTCCATAAAAGGGAATGGTGAACGGAAGGTCAACGATAGTGTCGTACGAAGAAAGATCGTCTACCCATAAGAATGATTTCTGTCTTAGGCTAAATGCAGTCGGAAAGAAGCTAAAGAGCGCATAGAAAACCGGCAATTGAAGCAGTGCCGGAACGCATCCGCTCATTGGATTCACCCCCGCCTTACTATAAAGCTTCATGGTCTCCTGCTGTTTTTTCATCGCATTGCTCTCGTATTTCTTGTTGATCTCTTGCACCTCAGGCTGAATCACTTTCATTTTGGCCTGAGACACATAACTCTTATACGTAACAGGAGAAAGCACTAAACGCACCACAAGAGTCATCACAATAATGGCAATACCGTAAGGAAAAACACCAGCCAGGGCATCAAAAAATGGATTAAATACGTAGCGGTTGATGGTTCCAAAAATTCCCCATCCAAAAGGAATAGACTCAACGATTCCTAAGTCTTTGTGAGCGGCCATAGTTGTGGCGTCTGTTGGGCCCATGTACAGGTACAGTGACTCATTTAACTCACCGCCAGCAAGGTTTAAAGCAGTGGCCGTGGTGAATCGCTTCGTGTGTTTAATGGTTTTAGACTCTTCTTCTACCAAATTTTCAGAGCGCAAACTCACCTCAGAAAACAGTTGTTTGGTTCCGAGAATAGCACTAAAAAAGTGGTGACGATTAGAAACCCAATCTACATTTTGAGCTACCTCCTCATCGGAGTCTGAAGTGGCCGAAAGTTTTTTCACCGTTCCGCTATCGTAGCTGTATGTCAGTCTAGCGTAGCGATTCTCGTACTCCACGCTTTGGTCGTTGCGCGGAGCCCAATACTCCCATTTCAAGCTTACTGGATCTGATGAGGCGATGTAACTGCTCAAATTCTGGGTGCGAATAGTCAAGTCAATGAGGTACGAACTATCCTGAAAAGTATAGGTGTACTCTAGAAAACTTTGCGCATCGATTAAGGCTCTAAAAATGAGTTTGGTCTCAGTGCCAGACGTTTGCCGGTCAGCTGTAAACAGTAACTCAGAGGTGTTAATTAAACGGTTATCTCTAGTTCTAAAACTCAATCCAAAATTTGAAAAATCGGCGTCAATTAGTCTAACCGGGCTTCCTTCGTAATCTTGGTGATCGCGCAACACCAATTCAGCGAGTTCAGCACCTTTAGTCGAAAAAGAAGCATTGAATCGCGCTGTGGTCAATTCGATCACAGAATCTTTGGCCTGAGTGTAAGCAAAAGCACCTGCTTTCATGCTGTACGCATCAAAACGCGCCTGCTCAGAGATCGATTCAACAGGTTCATTAAGGTCTTTCTCGTCTACATCAGTCCCATTATTGGTTGGAGCTTCAGAAGTGTTTTCTGCTTGCGCAGCCTCTTGGCGCTGCGCTTCTATTTCTTCTGGTGTGGGTTGATTGAAGTACAACCATCCGAGCATTATCGCGAAGATGAGTACAAAACCAATTACCGCATTCTTATCAAGGCTTCGATCTTCCATTGAGGTCTGTATAACTTAAAGGCTTGGTTGGCAAATATAAGATTTCATATACCGATTACGCCTTTGAGACTTTTAGGTCGTGGTATTTCTTGGCGGCCTCCACAAAACTCACGAAAAGTGGATGCGGGTTCTCTACTGTGCTCTTGTACTCCGGATGAAACTGAACACCTATGAACCACGGATGCCCAGTAATTTCAACCGCCTCAACAAGACCAGTTTCTGGATTTATTCCTGAGGCGAACATGCCCGCTTTTTCAAGGGCTTCTCTGTAGGTATTATTGAGCTCAAATCGGTGTCTGTGTCTCTCATTAATGAGTGGTTGCCCGTGGTAGGCCTTACTCATTAATGTATCTGGCTGAACCGCACACTTCCATGACCCTAATCGCATGGTGCCTCCTTTTTGATCTACCTCTTTTTGAGTTTCCATGAGATGAATAACGGGATCAGGGGTGTGTTCATCCACTTCTACGGAATTGGCATCTTTAAGGTGCAAGACGTTTCGGGCAAACTCGATCACCGCCATTTGCATACCTAAACAAATACCGAAATAAGGTAGGTTCTGGGTACGCGCAAAGTTGACTGCTTTAATCTTACCCTCAATGCCTCGACTTCCAAATCCAGGAGCTACTAATATACCATCGAAGTTGCTGAGCAGCTGATCAATGGGTTGCTCTTCAAGATGCTCCGAGTGAACAGAGACCACATTAACCTTAACCTTGTTGGCTGCACCGGCGTGCACTAAGGCCTCCAAAATAGATTTATACGAGTCTTGCAACTCAACGTATTTTCCAATAAGACCAATAGTAAGCTCAGCGCTAGGAGCCGTAATGCTCTCTACGAATAACCTCCAGCGATCAAGATTACCTGGGCGTGAGGTGTCAAGCCCAAGTTTCTCCAATACCACCAAGTCAAGGCCCTCTTCTTGCATGAGCAGAGGCACCTCATAGATGGTTTTGGCATCGATCGACTGAATGACGGCTTTGGGCGGCACATTGCAGAATCGCGCAATCTTTGAACGAATATCTTCATCCAATTCGTGCTCGGTACGACACACCAACACATCAGCTTTAATTCCGCTTTCCATAAGAGTCTTTACCGAGTGCTGAGTAGGTTTCGTTTTTAGCTCTCCGGCGGCAGCCAAATAGGGTATCAATGTCAGATGCACCACCAGTCCATTGCGGTCACCCAGTTCGTATAACAGTTGTCGCACCGCCTCTATGTAGGGCAGTGATTCAATGTCACCCACAGTGCCTCCGATTTCGGTAATCACTACATCAAAATCACCTGAATTACCTAGAATTTGAATACGCTCTTTGATCTCATTGGTGATATGCGGAACAACTTGCACGGTCTTTCCTAGAAAATCTCCTCTGCGCTCTTTTTCGATAACGCTTTGGTAAATGCGACCGGTAGTCACATTGTTGGCTTGCGAGGTAGCGCTATTCAAAAAACGCTCGTAGTGCCCAAGGTCTAAATCAGTCTCTGCACCGTCATCAGTTACGTAACATTCACCGTGCTCATACGGATTCAGTGTACCTGGATCTACGTTTATATACGGATCTAATTTTTGAATGGTTGTTCGGTACCCTCTCGCTTGAAGGAGTTTAGCTAAAGAGGCGGCGATAATGCCTTTGCCTAGTGAAGATGTTACACCTCCCGTAACGAAAATATACTTTGTTGGCATGGGTACTTATTTTCTACGGGATGTAAAGGTACAAACTTTGATCAGAGCCGTAGGCTCAATTTCACTATCTTTTGAATTACTTAATAGCACAGTAACGTATGAAAAGACGAAGTTTTATTCAAAACGTCCCTGCCGCACTAATGGTTGCGCCTTTGGGCATTCACGGTCTTGAACAACAAAAAAAACAATCGACCACAAGCATTCCTATAAATCATTCGGTTGCTAGGTGGTGTCTTAGTTCATACGACTTAGACCACTTACTGCCCCGATTAAAAGACTTAGGTATACATTCCATTGACTTAGTTGGGCCTCAAGACTTTAAGACTTTAAAAAAATACGACATGCATTGCAGCATGTGCGAGGGTGCTGAAATAAGTCTGACCGAGGGCTTCAATGATCCTCAATACCACGATGAATTGGTCAGGCGCTATACCGAGGTGATTCCGCAGGTGGCAGATGCCGGGTACACCAACTTAATCTGCTTTAGCGGAAACAGAAGGGGCATGAATGATTTAGTGGGACTCGAAAATTGTGCCAGAGGTCTTGAGCGACTGCTTCCACTGGCGGAAACTCATAACGTAACCCTTCAAATGGAACTGTTCAATGCACAAGACCATCCCGATTATATGGCGGATTCAAGCCTGTGGGGAATTAGTCTGTGTCGAAGACTGGGATCAGACCATTTTAAGCTACTGTACGACATTTATCACATGCAGATCCAAGAAGGAGATATTATCAAACAAATCAACACCTATCACGAGTATTTTGGCCATTACCACACCGCTGGTGTTCCGGGGCGACATGAAATTGGAGCGGATCAAGAGCTGTACTATCCGGCAATCATGAGAGCCATAGCCAATACCGGATTCAAAGGACATGTGGCTCAAGAGTTTATCGCAACCTATAAAGATCCGTTTGAATCAATCGCCGAGGCCATCGCTATATGCGACGGAAGGCGGGTTCCTTAATCGAGTTCTTCTTCGATGCGCTCCCCGTTGTCGTCAAATCGCTCGGGGTAGCGCATTTTTTCAATGGCCAACAATCGATCTGCCAACCAGGTATCGGGTATTTCGGGCCAAGGTTTGAAAACTTCTGGAGGCATAGTTGTATCCAATGCACTGAAGCTCAGATCGCGCACCCACTTAAGCCTATAGGCCACGTTTTGATAAGCGTTCGACCCATAAGGAAGGTAGTCAATATCTGATCCCGCGTAGTGCTGCTTCAGCGTTACTAGCGGATCTGAATCTCCTTTAGATTTTAGTCTTTCAACCAGCACCCTATAAAAGGCATCTAGAGTAAGGTCAAAGGCCCGTGTGGTGTTTATTGAGGGGTTGAATCCATAGCGTCGGTTAAAGGACTTCACAAATTCGGGGGTAGGCCTGCCGTATATCTCGGGATACGCAAACAACAAGGCTGAAAGATGTGTCGGATTTACTTGATCGCTGAAATAAACCACACTAGGAGTAGTACTAAAAACGCGCATACTCTTCTTAGGCTCTGCATTGATCCCATTCAGTATGGAGATTAATGAGGCAGCCAATCCCGACTGATTAGTTTCGAGAAATGCCCAATTCGGAATTAAAGAATCCACTATGGAGTCTCGAAATTCAGGTAGTTGTTCAATAGCCAAGTCATTAATCAAGCGCACCTCGTGAGCCTCTTCAAAAACAGATTTCACAGCAGATTTTGCTTTCTCTTGTGCGCTGTCGGCAATCAGAAAAACACGCTCTCCTCGGTATTGCTCCAAGGCGTATGAAAGCATTTTTTTACGCATTTGATCGGCTACAGTACTACCGTAGTAAATGCGGCCTTTAAGCCCTTCTTCGGGCTGCAAAAATGGAGCGAATAATGGGATCATAGAATCGACCCTAGTCTCTATATAGGCTCTTGCAACCCGAGCGCTAACAGGACCAAAAACCATATCTGTTTTCACCGTGTCGCTCCGGGCAAAATCGGTCACCTGACCGGGACTAAGTTTGGTGTCTACGTAGCGGGCATTCACCTCCAATCCCAAAGAACGGGCAGAGTCTATAGCGAAGGTAATTCCGTAATACAGCTCCAAGGCTGTCTGCATGTCGCGGCGCAATTCAATTTGACGCACCAAGGCCAGTGTATCAACCACCCGAAGGGTATCTATGGGCGTATTAATGCTATACAGACTATCTATGACTAGACTGTCTCTGTACGGTAAGCGGTCTTCTCTAAATGGGAGCAGAAAAAGAGCGTCTAGACGTTCTTTTTGAGTAATCAAATCGGCTAGTGGAGGTAGCGTATCGATAGCGCTCATTTTTGGCTGAGACAACAAACTGAGGGTATCTACAGGGGCAGATTCATTCGCAACAATAGTCACCTCTTGACGTTTTGCTCGGGATCGCTTACGCTGAGCATCGATCTGTTGAGGCCAAAAGAAAAGCATCAAAAAGCCAGAGGCTATAAACGTCCGAATCACTCCCATTCTATAGTTGCAGGCGGCTTTGAGCTAATATCGTAAACCACTCTATTCACTCCCTTCACGCGATTGATTATAGTATTAGAGACTTCTTGCAGAAAAGCATAAGGCAGATCAACCCAATCCGCAGTCATTCCATCGGTACTTTCAACCGCTCTTAAGGCTACTACACTTTCGTAGGTTCGTTCGTCTCCCATCACTCCCACGCTCTTGACTGGAAGCAAAATGGCACCAGCCTGCCAAACCTTGTCGTAAAGGCCTTCTCTTTTTAACGCCTCAATAAAAACAGCATCTACCTCTTGAAGCAATTCAACGCGGTCGGCGCTAATTGCTCCGAGTATACGAATGGCCAAGCCTGGGCCCGGAAACGGATGACGTCCTAATAATTCTGGAGGCATTTGCATAGCTGCCCCTACTCGTCGTACTTCGTCTTTAAATAGGCTCTTTAATGGTTCTACCACCTTCAAATTCATATAATCTGGAAGGCCGCCCACGTTGTGATGGCTTTTTATAGTCACTGAAGGGCCTCCACTAGCAGAAACAGACTCGATCACGTCTGGGTAAATAGTGCCTTGGGCCAGCCACTTGGCCTGTTCAACCTGTTTTGATTCGTCGTCAAATACGTCGACAAAAACCTTTCCTATGATCTTTCGTTTAGTCTCAGGGTCTTCTACACCCTGTAACGCGCTCAGAAAACGTTGAGAGGCATCTACTCCTTTAACATTTAAACCAAACCCCTTGTATTGCTCCAATACCGATTCGAATTCATTTTTTCGAAGCAATCCGTTGTTTACAAATATGCAGTGCAGGCGCTCGCCTATGGCTTTGTGCAGTAATAGGGCTGCTACAGAAGAGTCTACACCTCCCGATAATCCCAAGATCACGCGATCGTCTGACAATTGTGTCTTTAAGGCGTCAACGGTTTCTTCGATAAACGCATTAGGGGTCCAGTCTTGCTTAAGGCCCGCGATAGTTACTAGAAAGTTTTTGAGCAACTGTGTTCCTTCGGTGGTGTGATAAACCTCCGGATGAAATTGAATGGCATAGGTAGGCTCTCCTTCAAAAGCGTATGCCACGTGCTGAACGTCGTGTGTGCTAGCCAATAATCGAGCTCCGTTTGGCAATGCGGTAATCGTGTCTGAGTGAGACATCCAGACCTGGGCATTTGGAGAAATGCCGCTAAAAAATTCGTCTTTTTCTTCGATATACTTTAAACGTGCCCGTCCGTATTCTCGTGTATTGGAGGCCTCTACTTTACCTCCAAAATTTTCCGCTAAAAATTGAGCTCCGTAACAAATTCCAAGCAGTGGAAGCTTGCCTTTTACACCCGACAAATCGGGGCTAGGAGCCTGATCTGAACGAACAGAAAATGGTGAACCTGACAATATAACTGCGCTAAAGTCACTGAAGTCTTTAGGGGCCTTGTCAAACGGAATGATTTCGGAATAAATATTGAGTTCACGCACCCTCCTGGCAATGAGCTGGGTATATTGTGAACCGAAGTCAAGAATAAGAACTTTCTGATGCATGCCCAAAAATAGCTATTTGAGCAGTAGTGTGCGGATTCAATAGCGTAAATTTAATGCATGGCAACGGCGACAGAACCTACCCTTACATTTTATGCCCAGCAGATTGATTCACTGTTGAAAAAAGCCATTTCAGCGCCCGAAAGCAGACTTCATTGGGTAACACTGGCCTCGGTTGATTCAACTAAACAGGTTCCTGAACCCGATCTTCGAATGGTCGTGTTGCGGGCAGTTGATGAAGACAGAAATTTGCTGTTTTACACCGACTCCAGAAGCCCTAAAACAGATCAGTTTAAATCAAACCCCAAGGCCTCTGTTCAGTTATTTGATTCTACTTCTATGATGCAGCTCCGCATTTACGGAGAGGTGCGCGTTGACACCGAGAGTGAAGGGCATTTGAACGCCTTAGAGCGACTAAACGACGATTCACGCATAAATTACTCGACTTTGGATACTCCGGGAACCCCTTCAGCGTCCCGAATTATAAGCCATGATATTCAAAAAACGCATTTCGCTTTATTAAAGTTCCAATCCCAAACATTTGATTTGTTGCATTTGCGAAGAGACGGTGCACTTCGCATTCAAGCAACTAATGGATCCAACCAGCAACTAGAGCAGTTGCGGTGGGTCACCCCTTAACCCCTTCGGGCAACTCAAGTAACAACAGTTGACCGTGGCCTAAGTCAGCACTGAATGCTGATAAAATGCGTTCAAAAAAGGTATCTCCCATTTGCGCGTAGAGCGCGCTAAAGTTTTCAAACCGTTCATGCGGAACCCCCATCGGATAAAAGTGATCGTAGATTTCGCTTATGCGTTGCACCTGGTCTGCAAGTTTGCGTCTTTGGGCTTTTAAGAGTCTTTTCTCAAGCGTATCAAGACCTTTTATTTGCTTCTTTTCTTGGGCGAGCACGGCGCCCAAAAAGCTTTTGTCTGTTTTAAGAGCTATGTCTTTTAAGGCCACAAACTGTTCAGTAAGCAACGCCCGCTGTGGGCTAAAATCAATGTCAATATCTGAAACTCGGCGAATCGCCCCGTTAATGGTGGCGTCTTTCGATGTGGTAAAATCGATCATCTGCGCACCCAATGCGTTCATTTTCGAGCGGTCTTTGGCCGTAGCCCAAAACAATGAGTGCCTAAGTATAAATAGTGGAAAAGGAACTGAAACGGCATCAAAAGCCGCTTTTAATTGCAGGGCATAAGAGAGCTCTCCACCACCGCCTATATAGGCCAAATTCGGCAAAATGCACTCTTGATAAATCGGCCTTAGCACCACATTTGGAGAAAAATGTTCTGGGGCCTCATCGAGAATTCGTTGCATTTCTTCTCTCGTAAAGCGACGCTTAGTGTCAGCTAATAAAAAATCTTCTCCGTCTCGAACGATACGCTGCCGAGAGTGCTTATCGACAAAAAAGAGATTGATCTCACGCCCATTGACCTGGGTACTAAACCCCATATTTCTTAAATGAATTGAGGTATCATCAACCGCTTTTTTCGAAAAAGAGTGCAGTAGCTCGCGCTCAATAATGGGTTTAAAAAGTGATTTAAGTGCTCGACTTTGCGGATTCAATACGATCAGTCCGTACTGTTTAAACAGTTCGTGAACTAGCGTTTGGGTGGCATCCGCCAAAACGGACCCCTTTCGATATGCTCTAGTGAATAAAGCTACAAGCTGAGAAGCTTCTGAGGTATTCGGAAGCAACTCTCGAATAAGTGAAATCACTGCATCGAGTTCGTTGGTTTCAAAATCTCCCACCGCACCCGTTTGATCAGTGTTCCACTTGAGCTTCACTTTATTGATGTGTAAATGATCAATTTCTGCACTATCGTGGTCTTCACTAGCCATCCAATAAACAGGAACACAGTGCATGTCATTAAAGCATTCGTTTAATGTCTGGCTGAGCTTTACGGTATGAAGAATCTTGTAAATAAAAAAAAGTGGACCCGTAAATAGGTTTAGCTGATGACCCGTGCAAACGGTAAAGGTATACTGATCGGTGAGCTTCTGAATGTTTTCATCGACGGCTGGCGCATTGAGGTTAAGCTTTGCATACTGTTCTTTCAGCGCTGTTACCAAAACTGATCGGTTAGAAGATGGGTAGCTGTCTAGCTTAGTCTGCCGCTGGGCTCTAAACGCCTCTAAAGATGGATGTGCGGTGAATAAAGAAGAGTCTAACTCTCCCTTAAGGTATGACCTAATGAGGGGAGAATGGAAATTAGTCTGCGCAAAATCGGTAGTTAAAACCTCCATGTCTTTCTTTAGCACAAGCGAAGATACGCAGTAAATTTCGTAGCTTTTGCGCCCCAAATGATTAGGTCAATGAGACAATTAGTTCTTCTTTTAAGTTTATCTGTCAGTTTCGGATGGGCGCAGTTGCAATCGCCGGCAGCATTTTTAGGCTACGAGCTGGGCGATGCCTTTACCCGCCACCACGAGGTGCTCTCTTATTTTGAGCACATAGCAGAACAGCGTTCTTCACAAGTAGTATTGCAGTCGTACGGAAAAACGAACGAACGCAGAGAGCTTACCGTAGCCTATATAGGCTCAGCTGAAACTATAGCTAAACTAGATGCGGTGCGTTCTGGTCACCTTTCAGGGTTAAAAGGAGAAAACAGCGATTCTTCAGTGGCTATTGTTTGGCTGAGTTACAATGTACACGGAAATGAAAGTGTGAGCACCGAAGCAGCGATGCAAACGGCTTACGAACTACTTAGCTCACGGTCTGAATGGCTTGAAAACACCCTGGTTATTATTGATCCCTGCATTAATCCTGACGGACGCGAGCGCTACGTCAATTGGTATAACCAGGTAAAAAATGTACATCCGCAACCTGATCCCAATAGCTCTGAGCACTTCGAACCTTGGCATTCTGGAAGAACCAATCACTATGTCTTTGATCTTAATCGCGATTGGGTGTGGACGACACAAACAGAAAGCAAGGCCCGATTAAAGTTGTATAATCAATGGTTGCCGCACATACATGTAGACTTTCACGAGCAAGGAGTAGACAGTCCGTACTACTTTGCACCCGCAGCTGAGCCCATACATGAACAAGTCACTCAGTTTCAGCGCGATTTTCAAACTCAATTGGGAAAAAACCACGCCAAGTATTTTGATGAAAACGCCTGGATGTATTTCACTAAAGAGCGCTTTGACCTGTTATACCCCAGTTATGGCGATTCGTATCCTACCTTTAATGGCGCAATAGGAATGACCTACGAGCAAGGAGGGGGTGGACGCGCCGGTCTAGCCATTCTAAACCGAGACGGAGACCCCGTTACCCTAAAAGACCGTATCGATCACCATGTAACAACGGGTCTATCAACCGTAGAAATGGCTTACCTAAACAAGCAAGAACTGCTTACGAATGCCAAACGCTACTTCAATGCTTCTAAAGAGGGTGTTCAAACCTATGTATTGTCTGGTAAAGCCGCTAATCTTGGCAAACTCACCGAACTTCTAGATCGACACCAGATCAAATACAGTTCGGCCAAAGAGGCCTTGGTCACCGGATTCGACTACCAAACCGCTACACAAAAAAGAGCGCGAATCGGAAAGAATCACCTGCTAATTTCTACCAATCAATTTAAAGGAACGCTGGCTAAAGTATTGTTCGATCCCAGTGCAAAGCTGAATGATTCGGTAACTTATGACATCACTTCATGGTCGCTCCCCTATGCATATGATCTAGACGCCCTACTCGTCGAAAAAGAGCTGCAAGGGGAAGCGTATAGGGCTGAAACGGTTCAAAAACCAATTTTTAATAAAGAGGCTTACGCCTATGTGATGAATTACGAAAGTTTTGAAGACCATAGAGCGCTGAGCTTTCTGCTCGCTCAAGGCGCAAGGTTGCGCACGGCTTATGAGGGATTTCAGGTAAACAATAAGACCTTTAAGCCCGGCTCGTCGATATTGTTGGTGAAAGACAATCCAGAACTGGATAAGTGGATGCAAGCGTGCACTGAAAAATTCAACAGTCAGTTTAGCGAGGTAAGCACTGGCTTTGTTCAGCAAGGAAAAGATTTCGGCTCTTCTTCGGTGCGTCTAACCAAGATGCCAAAAATTGGCCTGCTTAAAGGCAAGGGCGTTTCGTCTTATAACTTTGGCGAGTGGTGGTATTTCTTGGAGCAAGACCTAGAATTAGCAGTGACGACTATAGACCACGATTATTTTAGACAAGTCGACCTTCACGACTACGATGTTCTCATAATGCCCGACGGACGTTACTCGAACTGGAATAGCAGTGAGATGGAGCAGTTAAAAGCATGGGTAAAGCAAGGAGGTCGCCTCATTGCCCAATCGGGAGCATTGAATACATTGAGCAGATGGGACGAGTCTGCTCTTAAAGCTAAAAATCGCAATCAAGCCGACTCTCAAGTTATTAACAACTCGTATGCGCTTCAAGAGCGTTCGGCTATTTCTGATCGAATTACAGGAGCTATTTTCGAAACAGCAGTAGATCAATCGCATCCTTTGGCTTTCGGATACGACTCAAACTATTTCACCTTGAAATTAAGTGAGCATTATTTTGAAAAGCTCGATCGCGGAACAGTCTTTGCCATTGAATCCAGTGGAAGTCCTATTTCAGGATTTGCTGGGGCTCACACCAAAGAGCTACTTCAGCATTCACTGGTACTCGGCGCTGAACGATTAGGCAGAGGAAGACTAGTCTATTTCGTAGACAATCCAGTGTTTAGAGGATTTTGGTATGGAGCAAAGCAGTCAGCGGCTAACGCTCTGTTTTTTGACTTTTAGCCCTTTTCAGCCTGATCTGCTTCAGTTTTAGTTGAGAGTAAGCCCCGTTGAGAAAGAAGATTGTACCAGCTTATAATCTTTTTGATATCGCTGGCATAGACCCGTTCTTCGTCGTACGAAGGCAGAATCTCAAAAAAGTAAGCTTCTAAATCTATTTTATCGGCTTTCGGAGAAACAGCAGCTGGCTTTCCGGATTCTTTCGCTGAAATCAAATCAAAGACTTCTTTCAAAGGCAGCTCTTTTTCCAGTGTGTAGACCGCAATCTCACTCAGCATGCTCACTTTAGCACGCAACGGAACGGTTACCCGCTTTTGATCAATCAATGACTCGGCTACAAAACCACCTTTGGTCTGTGCAAGCAGTTTATATAAGCCCGGATAACCGGCTATAGAAATAATGGTTTCTAAATCTTTACTCATTTTCTTCGGATTTTTGCGGTATAAAATTTCATGCGGTAATCTGCTTCAACCTGGCCCCTACTAATTTTCTCTAGTCGTCCTTTTATCAATCTTTTCTTCAGAGGTGAAAGTCTATCTGTAAATAACACCCCCTCGATGTGATCATACTCGTGCTGAATTATGCGCGCAGCCAGTCCACTGTATTCTTCTTCATGCCAGTTAAATTGCTCGTCTTGGTAGCGCAAGCGCAGCATTGAAGGACGGGAAACCTCCTCACGAACATCGGGAATACTGAGGCAACCCTCGGCAAAAGCGAACTCACCTCCTTCTTCTGAAATAATCTCGGCATTGATAAACACCTTCTTAAACGTCTTTAAGACAACATGATCTGAAGGGCTAGCCTCTTCATCATCTGCAAACGGGCTTCCGTCAATAACGAATAGACGTATCGATTTGCCGATTTGAGGTGCTGCAAGGCCTACCCCGTGGGCGTGATACATGGTTTCCCACATAGAGTCGATAAGCGTTTCGAGCCCTTCGTAGGTTGTGTCTATAGGTAAAGCCCTCTTTTTTAATACGGGATCACCGTATGCTACAATGGGTAAAATCATATGACTTTATCAAAAAAAGATTGAAGTATAAGTGTCGCGCTGATCTCATCAATAACTTCTCGACTCTGACGGATCGACTTTTTAGCGTTCATAGCAACCAGTGCTTGTGAGGCCATTTTTGAGGTAAAACGTTCATCTTGCCACTGCACCGGAAGCTTCAATTCACTTTGTATTGCTCTAGCCTTCTTCTCGATAAAGGGTGCCGATTCTGAGGCCTCACCGCTCATTTGAAGTGGCTTACCGATAACCACAAACGAAAATGGGTCCTCCTGGTGAAGGCGTTTGAGTGTTTCTAATAGCTGATTTGAAGCCACAGCAGTAAAGCCTGAAGCTATTCCAATAGTCGGATAGCCCAAGGCGATCCCCGTACGTTTCGTTCCAATATCAAGCCCAACCACTCGCTGCACTAACTCAGATTTTCAACAAAAATAGCTCAATTTGAACAGTCCCAAACTGGGCACTCACTGTATCTTTGCAAAAAAAGAGCACACATGCACGACTTGAGAAACCATATAGAAGCCGCTTGGGATAACCGTGAATTGTTAAACGATCAGGCGTACAAAGACGCCATTCGCAATGTGATCGAACTCCTAGACACCGGCGCTCTTCGTTGCGCTTCTATTGATGAAAGTGGTCTATGGACGGCCAACGAATGGGTTAAAAAAGCAGTAGTGCTGTACTTTCCTATTCAACAGATGCAGACCCTTGAGGCAGGAATTTTCGAATACCACGACAAAATTCCTCTAAAACGCGATTTTGCCCAAAAAGGGGTGCGTGTGGTTCCCAACGCAGTGGTTAGATATGGGGCCTATGTTTCTAGTGGTACCATTCTTATGCCAAGCTATGTCAATATTGGGGCCTATGTCGATGAGGGTAGCATGGTCGATACCTGGGCTACTGTAGGAAGCTGTGCTCAAATAGGTAAAAACGTTCACCTATCTGGAGGAGTAGGCATTGGTGGGGTGCTTGAACCCCTTCAAGCCACCCCTGTAATCATTGAAGACAATGCCTTCATCGGATCAAGAAGTATTGTGGTAGAGGGTGTGAGAGTCGGAAAAGAAGCGGTTTTAGGAGCTAATGTAGTATTGACCGCATCGACTAAAATAATCGATGTAACCCAAGAAGAACCTGTATTTTACCAAGGGGAAATTCCTGCCCGAAAAGTGGTCATTCCAGGAACCTATAGCAAAGAGTTTAAAGCGGGAACTTTCGGCGTTTCTTGTGCGCTCATAATAGGAGAACGCAAAGAGAGCACCGATAAAAAAACCTCACTTAATGATGCGCTAAGAACCTACGGCGTCTCAGTCTAAAAAGGTTTAAAATACTACCTTTACAACAGGTTTAATCGCTATTTGAACCCCACACCCCTGTCAATTGAACTGAGCATGCTCGAAGAAGCACTTGAACATCCTATATTCAAAAAAATCGGAAAAATAGCCGACGACCTAGGGCTTGAATGCTATGTTATAGGTGGCTATGTGCGCGATTACTTGCTCAAAAGAACCTTCAAATACGACATAGACATTGTAACGCTCGGAAACGCTATTGAGTTGGCAGAATCGCTGAGTCAATCTCTTGAAGGTACTCCAAAGGTCTCCGTCTTTAAAAACTATGGCACAGCCATGCTCAAACACAATGAGCTCGAAATCGAGTTCGTGGGGGCACGAAAAGAGAGTTACACCTCATCCTCACGTAAACCCTCTGTCACCAGTGGCACTTTAGAAGACGATCAAAATCGAAGAGATTTCACCATTAACGCCATGGCGCTATGCTTGAATGCCAATCGCTTTGGGGAATTCATCGATCCGTTCGAAGGACAAAAACATTTAGCAGAGGGGGTCATTATAACTCCACTAGAGCCAGAGGTTACCTTCAGTGACGATCCGCTCAGAATGCTCAGAGCGATTCGATTCGCTGCACAACTCAACTTTAGCATTCATCCGCGCACCTTAGAAGCAATTGCCAGCCAAAGAGAACGACTTGAAATCGTTTCCAAGGAACGCATTGTTGTAGAGTTGAATAAGATACTCTTAACCGATAAACCCTCCATAGGTCTAGGGCTACTAGAGAAGACTAAACTACTAGAATTAATCATGCCCGAATTAACCGCGCTTAAAGGTATAGATGAGATCGAGGGTATGACACACAAAGACAACTTTTGGCACACCTTAGAGGTGGTTGACAATTTAGCCGCCGAAAGTCAAGATCTATGGCTGCGGTGGGCCGCCCTGTTACACGATATCGGAAAGGCCCCGACAAAGCGCTTTGACGAGAGTACCGGATTCACTTTTCACGGACACGAGTTTGTGGGCTCTAAAATGGTTTACAAGCTTTTCAAACGGCTCAAATTGCCGTTGAATGATTCGATGAAGTTTGTACAAAAAATGGTGCTTATGAGCTCCAGACCAATTGTTATCTCAGAGCAATTCGTTACCGATTCAGCCGTAAGACGGCTCGTGTTTGACGCCGGAGATCACATCGATGATCTGATGCTCTTATGTGAGGCAGATATCACTACTAAAAACCCCAATAAACAAAGGCGCTATAAAGATAATTTTAAACGGGTTAGAGCCAAAATCAAGGAGGTAGAAGAGCGCGATCGGGTTCGAAATTTTCAACCACCTGTAGACGGATCAGAAATTATGCAATTATTTGATTTAAAGCCGGGAAAAGAAATTGGCCTTCTCAAAGAGGCTATTAAAGAAGCTATTTTGGAAGGGGTAATCGCTAACAATTACGATGAAGCAAAATCATTCATGCTTACCAAGGCAGCCGAAATGGGATTAAAACCTGTAAGAGATGCGTAGCACACGGTGGTTGATTAACGCGACCATTGCGGTCATTTATTTGGTAATCCTAGCCGGAGCAGTAGTTCGCATGACCGGAAGCGGAATGGGTTGCCCCGATTGGCCAAAGTGTTTTGGGTATTACATACCTCCGACCGAAGCCGAAGCACTCGAATGGAAGCCAAATAAATCGTACGATAAAGGGCAACTGATTATCCGCAACGAACAACTCGTTGAAGCTAAAAAAACCTTTACCACATCAAGCAGCTTTGAAGCGAGCAATTGGGAGGCCTACATCAAACACGACTACGCTGTCTTTAATCCATGGCATACGTGGATCGAATACATCAACAGGCTCTTAGGCGCCCTGGCGGGGCTCTTCACCTTGGCCTTGTTTTTAAGCACACTGCGCTTACGACCTTTCAATACAAAGCTGATGGTTTTAGCGCTCATTACCCTGTTGGGAATACTTTTTCAGGCTTGGCTTGGGGCTACGGTGGTTTATTCGGTATTAAATCCGCTTAAAATCAGTCTGCATATGCTCATGGCCTTGGTTTTGGTAGCCTTGCTGTTTTACATGAAGTTCAGCGCAAGCACCTATTCGGTTTCCGCTGATTCACTTAAGCCTAACCAAATCTATATCGGACTAGCGTTGGGAATGACACTCATTCAAATTTTACTCGGAACTCAGGTGCGCCAAAGTGTTGACCATTTTTTAGATGAAGGCATGTCTATAGAAGGGTGGATAAATAAAGCGCCCATTATCTTCTACATTCACCGCTCATTCTCCATTGCAGTGCTGTTGATAAATGTGCTTATTTTTTGGCGTTTGAGAACGCAAGCTTCACGCTTTACACCCCATTACCTTTTAGTTCTAGGACTCCTATTCTTAGAGGTGGCGACCGGAGTAGCCATGAATTATTTTGCATTTCCTTTTTCTACTCAACCGCTTCACTTAGTTATCGCTTCTTTATTATTTGGTTTGCAGGCCTACCTTTTCATGAGAAGCACCTCTAGTCCTTTACCCTCCAAAATTTAATTCATATGCTGTATAAAATTCGAATCATTTTAGATGCAGAAGAAGATGTGTTCAGAGATTTAGCTGTTTCTGATCGCATTAGCCTTGAAGATTTTCACATAGCCATAGCTCAATCGTTTGGCTTCGACCTCAGTGAGATGGGAACGTTCTTTGCCACTGATGAGAATTGGACACAAGGGGTTGAATACCCCATTGTCGACATGGGGTTTGAAGACGACACGGTAATTATGCAGCACACTCCGCTCGGAACCATCTTAAATGAAGAAAGCCCCCGCTTGATTTATGTATACGACCTACTCAGCATGTGGAGCTTTTTTGTTGAACTGGCAAAAATCGAAGAAACAGAACCCATTGAGCAATCAGAGCTGCTGTTTAGTTTTGGCGCCCTACCAGACCAAGCACCAGACAAAAGCTTTAAGTCAGAGCGCTCTAATCGCAACCCCCTAGACGAAGATCCCTTTGATGAAGAAGGAGATGACCTAGACGACTTTGAAGATGATTTCGAGGACGATTTTAATGACAATAGCTTCAATGACTTTGAATCTTATGACGATTACGCAGAAGACTATTAATCTACACACCTCTTATGTTTACTCTATATAATGCCCAAATTGACGCTATTGCCCTGCACCGTATCGGAAATAAAAGTCGCAATGAGCCATTGCAGCTATCAAAAGACCGATTGCACTTAGACGATGAAATTGGAACACTGCTGAAACAGTACTTTTTTTCACCCTTTACCCAGAAAGAGGTGAACTATTTTAAGTTTGCGCACGAGGTCGATCTAGAATACAACCCTGTTTACCAATCGGTCAAGAGCATCTTTGATGATCCAGCGAGTCTTTACGAGCAAAGCAAAGCTTTAGCAACCCACCTTTACGATCAGTCAAAGCACGCCCATATCAACAGTGGCGAACTCTATGTGGTTCACTTTACTGACGTCAGAATTGACAATGAAAAGGTAGATGCCATAGGCCTATTTAAAAGCGAATTGAAACAAGATTTTTTTGAGTTTTCTTGGGAAAATGAGAACGTAAACATTCATTTACGAAAGGGGATTTCTGCTCAAAAACTCGATAAAGGCTGCCTCATTTTTAACACACAAACTGAGGCTGGATACAAAGTACTCACCGTTGACCGCAACCGGTACGACGCCAAGTATTGGCCTGAGACATTCTTGTCTATTTCAGCCTTAGAAGACGAGGTGTATTTCACCAAGAACTATTTAAAGCTCTGTAAAGACTTCGCTAAAGATGTGGTGCTTGAGGCCGAAGATAAACAGCAAGAGGTTATGTTTATGAATAGAGCGATGAATCACTTCGCCTCAAGAGACACCTTTGAGGAGTCACACTTTCTGAATGAGGTCATAGAAAATCCTGACCTCATTCCCGAGTTCAAACAGTACAAGACCGATAAGGGTCCGAAGTACAGTATAGAGGATGTCTCTTCATTTGGCATTGCCAATCAAGCGGTAACCGAGGCTAGAAAAAAACTAAAAAACCACATTTACCTCGACACCAACATCCACATCAAATTAAACTTTATTAACCCAGATTCAGGAGAGCGTTTTGTCGAAAAAGGATGGGACGAAGAACGTCAGATGTATTACTATTTACTGTACTTCAATAAAGAATCAAAAAATTAAATTACGCTGAGATCTCTGTAGTTCTTGATCACAAAAAGTAGGGCAAGCTCGAGTATGACGCCCATAGAATCTGCTTTTTTAAATCGTTGATCTCCTGTGAATTGACTAATTTGACTTCCGAGCATTTTGATGTGATCGGCCGTAGAAAGCACATCACTCTTGGCCGAATCAACCAGTCTTCTAAGCTGAGATTCTGCTCCGAGGGCCCTTTTAGCAAGCGATGAGCGCTCTTCTTTCTTGTATTGAAACACAGACTCCCTTTTTAGATGTGTCTTAATCAATTTCATCATCGCCGCATTCTCAGGAAAAAATTGAGGGCGGTATACCCTTAGATCGCCTTCAAAATTTTGCTGATCAAAGTCTATTGCACGGATCTTATGAATAACACTATCAAAATCGTGCACCGGAATAACTACATAGTTATAGGCCCTCATGTCACCCAACAAACGAATCATACAACGTTCATTGAACTTCACGAACTCCTTGGCTAGCTGAGCCCGTTGCCTTTCGGTGCATAAGGGCAGATAATGAGTGATAAAAACGTCTCCTGGAATACCGGCAATGTGCTCCTCAATGAGCGTGTCAGCCGATACTAAGAAATTGAGGTTATACGGAGAGAGTAGGTGTTCCAATTCAAGCCCATATATGCGCGAAGCATCACTTCTTTTAACATAAAAATAGGTGTAGTTGTCGTTAATGATGTTTCGAATCTTAATTCGAAAGGGCTTAGAGTTGCCAAAGGTGCAGTAATCTATCGCGTCAACCGACAGGTCCTCAAAAATGCTATCGCTTCCGTCAGAATGCAAGATAGAATAGATCTTTTTCAGGGCCACATCAATCTCTTTGCGCTCCTCATCAGAATAAAATACCCGAACCCACAACGTATCGTCGTCTTGTTGACTGTATACCGATACAGAGCCCGAAAAACGCAATAGATCTTCGTAGTGCACAGGAACCTCTGTACTTCTCTTATACCGATCTAGATAGGCCTTTAACTGAGAAGAAATCGGGTAACTGGGTTTCTTAAAAACCATTTGTGGGCCATCACTCATGGCGTCAAGATAGTTTGTTTTAAAAAAATTAAGCGCCCCAGTATTGCTATTTTTGCTCAATGAAGTTCGAAATCGTCTCTTCTTTTAAACCGACAGGGGATCAACCTGAGGCAATTCATTCACTAGTCGAGGGACTGTTGGAAGGTGAAAAGCACCACACATTGCTCGGGGTGACCGGATCGGGTAAAACCTTTACGGTAGCTAATGTGATTGAACAGGTACAAAGACCCACCTTGGTGCTTGCGCATAACAAAACCCTAGCCGCCCAGCTCTACTCAGAATTCAAGCAATTCTTTCCGCAGAATGCTGTCGAATACTTCGTCTCTTACTACGACTATTACCAGCCTGAAGCCTATATACCGGCAAGTGGAACCTATATCGAGAAAGACCTTAGCATTAATGAAGACATTGAAAAGCTGCGTTTGAGCACTACCTCTTCACTGTTGAGCGGCAGACGCGATGTGATCGTAGTGGCCTCTGTATCTTGTCTCTACGGTATTGGAAACCCCATCGAGTTTCAAAAAAATGTGATTCGCCTTGAACGGGGGCAACTCATGGCTCGAACACAACTGCTTAAGCTATTGGTTCAATCGCTATACGCTCGAACTACTGCCGATTTTTCTAACGGAAATTTTAGAATAAAGGGCGATGTGGTTGATATTTTTCCGGGATATGCCGACTACGCCTTTAGAGTTCATTTTTTTGGCGATGAAATTGAAGAGATAGAAGCCTTTGATCCGGTAACGCAATCGGTAATTGAGGTTTATGAGCAGCTGACCATCTATCCGGCCAACATGTTTGTCACTTCACCAGAGGTGCTCCAAAACGCTATTCATCAAATACAAGACGATTTACTGAAGCAAATCACCTACTTCAACGAGATCGGAAAGCCGTTGGAGGCCAAACGCCTCGAAGAACGCACCACTTTTGATCTAGAGATGATGAGAGAGCTCGGATACTGCTCGGGTATCGAGAACTATTCGCGCTATCTAGACGGACGCGCTCCTGGCACACGCCCATTCTGCCTTTTGGACTATTTTCCCGAAGACTACCTGATGGTCATCGATGAAAGCCATGTGACGATTCCGCAAGTACACGCCATGTATGGCGGTGACCGTTCTCGCAAAGAAAACTTGGTGGATTATGGGTTTCGATTACCCGCAGCCTTAGACAATCGCCCGTTGAAATTTGAGGAGTTTGAGGCCTTGCAAAACCAAATCATTTATGTCAGTGCAACCCCTGCTGATTACGAGCTTGAAAAATCCAAAGGGGTATTGGTCGAGCAGCTTATCAGACCGACGGGATTGTTAGACCCCATCATTGAGATTCGCCCCAGCAAAAATCAAATCGACGACCTCACCAACGAAATACAATTAAGGGCAGAAAAAGACGAAAGAACATTGGTAACCACCCTTACCAAAAGAATGGCTGAAGAGCTGACTAAATACCTGACTCGAATCGGAGTGCGCTGCCGTTATATTCACAGTGATGTAGACACGCTTGAACGCGTAGAAATTATGCAAGATCTGAGACGCGGACTGTTTGACGTACTCGTAGGGGTTAACCTACTGCGCGAAGGTCTAGACCTACCTGAGGTATCCTTAGTAGCTATAATTGACGCCGATAAAGAAGGATTTCTTAGAAGCAACCGAAGCCTGACCCAAACTGTTGGTCGCGCTGCACGGCACTTAAACGGCAGAGCCATTATGTACGCCGATACCATCACCAAGAGTATGCAGGAAACCATTGACCAAACCAACTACAGACGCGAAAAGCAGATCGCATACAACACAGAAAACGGTGTAACGCCTACCGCTCTGAACAAACCACTAGACGAGACACTGCGCATACAAAAGACGCGTAATGAAGAACCTACACTACAACCACTAACTGCTAAGGAAATCGCCAATCTTAGCGACGGAGCCATAGAGACTCAAATCAAGGAGACTCGAAAGGCCATGGAAAAAGCCGCAAAAGCATTAGACTTTATGGAGGCCGCTCGACTTCGAGACCACCTCAAACAACTGCAAATGCAGCAGTAAGCACCTTAGGCTAGAACAGCCTTGACCTTATCTGCTGCTTCTTGAAACTGTACGGCTGCCTGCACCTCAAGACCCGATTGATCGATGATCTCTTTTGCCAACTCTGCGTTGGTTCCTTGAAGGCGAACAATGATGGGAACATTGATCTGATCCGCCATATTCTTGTAGGCATCTACAATTCCATTAGCCACGCGGTCACAGCGCACAATTCCACCGAAAATATTGACTAGGATGGCCTTTACATTGGGATCTTTTAAGATGATTCCAAAGGCTTCTTCAACCCGTTTAGCATCGGCGGTTCCTCCTACATCTAAAAAGTTAGCGGGCTCTCCCCCAGCCATCTTAATTAGATCCATTGTAGCCATGGCAAGGCCTGCTCCGTTAACCATACATCCGACATTTCCGTCTAAATCTACATAGTTCAGACCCAAAGCTTTTGCCTCTACTTCAATAGGATTTTCTTCTCGGGTATCTCGCATCTCTGCATAGGCCTTTCTTCTGAATAAGGCATTGTCATCTAAGGTCACCTTAGCGTCAACCGCAATGACGCGGTCGTCTGAAGTTTTTAAAACCGGATTGATCTCGAATAGGCTTGAATCACTTTGCTCATAGGCTTTGTACAATGCCGATACAAATCGCGTCATCTCTTTGAAAGCTTTGCCTTCAAGCTTAAGGTTAAAGGCAATATTTCTAGCCTGAAAGCCCGTGAGACCAACAGAAGGATCAATTTCTTCAGTAAAGATGAGATGCGGTGTTTTCTCGGCTACCTCTTCGATATCCATTCCACCTTCGGTTGAATACATAATCATGTTTCGACCCGTTCCGCGATTAAGCAGCACAGACATATAAAACTCAGAAGTCTCACTTTCACCCGGGTAATAAACGTCTTCGGTAACAAGAACCTGATGAACGGTCTTGCCTTCTGCCGATGTCTGCGGAGTAATAAGCTGCATGCCGATGATTTGTTCAGCAATCGACTTTACTTCGTTAATCGATTTGGCAAGCTTCACACCACCACCCTTTCCGCGGCCCCCGGCGTGCACTTGCGCCTTAATCACATACCACGATGTACCGGTTTCTTCAGTTAATTTCAGCGCTGCTTGAGCGGCCGATTCAGGGCTGTCTGCAACAATTCCTCGTTGAATATCTACTCCAAAACTGGCTAAAATTTCTTTTCCTTGATACTCGTGTAAATTCATGGTCTAGGCTTTAAAAATGTGAGCACAAAAATAGAAAAGAGGTAGTAATGCACCTATTCGTTTTTGGACTAATTACAGTACCCCTTTGTTGCATTACTAACAAAATGTGATATAATGATAAATATCGTAGTCAATTCATGGAAATTAGCGTGCAGCGACTTAATTTGCGCCTCATTAAGCTGAACTCATATGCAACAGCCTCCTTTCATTGAAATCGCCAACACCTTTGGTGCGCCGGTTTACATCTACGACGCACAAGTGATTACCGCTCAGTATGACCGTTTAAAAAGAGCCTTTCAACAGGTTCCTAACCTCCGATTTCATTATGCCGTTAAGGCTAATTCCAACCTTAGCGTTTTAAAATTAATGCACAGTCTTGGCGCAGGTTTAGACACGGTTTCAATCGAAGAGGTTCGGCTTGGACTCTTAGCCGGTGTGGCCCCTGAAGATATCATCTACACCCCAAACGGCGTTTCAATCGAAGAATTAGAGGCCGCGAGAGAACTAGGTGTTCAAATAAACATAGATAACCTCTCAGTGCTGGAGCTTTTTGGGCAGCGCTATCCCGAAACTCCAGTCTGCGTGCGTATCAATCCGCATGTAATGGCCGGAGGCAATGCCAATATTTCAGTAGGCCACATAGACTCAAAGTTCGGTATAAGCATTCATCAAGTTCCGCATATTTTGCGCATAGTCAATCTGACCAACATGCGTATTAATGGGGTGCACATGCACACGGGTAGTGACATACTCGATATTGACGTATTCTTACATGCCTCTGAAATTCTGTTCGAGGCGGCCACCCATTTTAAAGACTTGGAGTTTATCGATTTCGGAAGCGGCTTCAAGGTGCCGTATAAAAAAGACGACATTGAAACTCCTATTGAAGAACTTGGCGAAAAGCTCAGCGAGCGCTTTAATCGCTTTTGTCAAAAGGTGCAGAAGCCTTTGACTTTGTCGTTTGAGCCTGGCAAATTTTTGGTCAGCCAGGCAGGAACATTCGTGGCTAAGGTCAACGTAGTCAAGCAAACCACCTCAACCGTTTTCGCAGGTGTAGATTCCGGGTTTAATCACCTAATGCGCCCCATGCTTTACGGATCATACCACCATATTGAAAACCTCAGCAACCCTGAAGGCAAGGCTCGTTTTTATTCGGTAGTCGGCTATATATGCGAAACCGACACCTTTGGAAGTAATCGCCCCATTGCGGAGATTACAGAAGGAGACCTACTGGCCTTTCACAATGCTGGAGCGTATTGCTTCTCAATGGCCAGCAACTACAACTCTAGATTGCGTCCTGCAGAGGTATTGTGGATGGGCGGAAAGGCTCACCTCATCAGAGAACGCGAAACTTTTGACGATTTACTCAAAGGGCAAGTAGAGGTCAACATCGAGCAGCTAAGCGCAATCGCGGCCAATTAAGTCGTATCTTTATCCTATGAATCGACTGCTGTTTTTTTTGGTTATATCAGCCATAGGTTTGTCAGCTGTGAATGCTCAAGAGCAATCTATTAAATGGCTCAGCTTCGAGGAGGCAGCTGCGATTGCCGAAAAGGGAACCTCTAAAAAATTTTTCATCGATGTCTACACCGATTGGTGCGGATGGTGCAAAAAAATGGACAAAGAAACCTTCAACGACCCTAAGGTGAAGGCGTATATGCTCAAAAATTACCATATGGTAAAGCTCGATGCAGAGCAGTCTGAACCCATAACCTACAAAGGGGAAACTTATGAATTGGTCGGATCTGGACGCAGCACCTATCACGAATTGGCCTATGCGTTAACTCAAGGAAACCTGAGCTATCCTACGGTGGTGTTTATGACTGAGCGCTTTGAGGTACTTTCACCTTTAGCCGGATTTTATCCGGCAGACCCTTTTCTACAAATAGCCACTTACTTTGGAGATTCGCTTTATGAAACCATGACATGGCAAGACTACGAGGCCACGCTTAAACCTACCGACTAAGACCTTATTTCACTGAATTTATCTTCTGCTGTAATTCGGCGCCTCCTTGGTAATGGTGACGTTGTGCGGATGACTTTCATTGATTCCGCTCGCAGTGATCTTCACAAACTTACCCGTTTCTTGTAAGGTCTGAATATCTTTTGCCCCGCAGTAGCCCATTCCGGCGCGTAGACCACCAATGAATTGATGCATGCTTTCATAAAGGTCGCCTTTGTACGGAACCCGCCCCACGATTCCCTCTGGAACGAGCTTTTTAATATCGTCTTCTACGTCTTGAAAATAACGGTCTTTACTTCCCTTTTCCATAGCCTCAACCGACCCCATTCCGCGGTACGATTTGAATTTACGGCCTTCAAAGATAATGGTCTCCCCAGGAGATTCTTTGGTTCCGGCAAGAAGGGATCCCAGCATCACGCTATCGGCGCCGGCGGCAATAGCCTTCGGAATGTCGCCTGTGAAACGCACTCCACCATCGGCAATCACCGGTACGCCGCTTCCTTTCAGCGCTGCGGCTACCTCTAAAACGGCCGAGAATTGAGGAAAACCTACTCCAGCAACCACACGAGTAGTGCAAATTGAACCTGGTCCTATTCCGACTTTTACCGCATCAGCTCCGGCATCAACTAAGTATTTTGCCGCCTCAGCCGTAGCTATGTTTCCAACGACTACATCTAAGTTCGGATGGGCCTTTTTAACCTCTTGTAGAATACTAACGACTCCTTTACTATGGCCGTGAGCTGTATCGATAACCACAGCATCAACCCCGGCTGCAACTAAGGCATCGACACGATCAAAGCTGTCACCTGTTACACCCACGGCAGCAGCGGCTAGTAGTCTTCCGAACTGATCCTTGTTGGCTTTGGGCTTTTGAGTGAGCTTGGTAATATCTCTGAAAGTGATTAGACCTACTAACTCAAAGTGATCATCAACCACCGGTAGTTTTTCGATTTTATATTCTTGCAAAATAACCTCGGCCTCAGTGAGCGTAATGCCCTTAGGTGCAGTCACCAGATTTTTAGCAGTCATGACCTCAGTGATAGGTCGTTCATTGTTTCGCTCAAAGCGCAAGTCGCGATTAGTAACAATTCCGACTAGTTTACCGTGATCATCAATAATAGGAATTCCGCCGATGCTGTGTTCTTTCATGCTCATTTTGGCATCGAGCACCGTGGCTTGGGTTTTAAGGGTAACCGGATCTAGAATCATTCCAGATTCTGCCCGCTTCACCCGTCGGACCTTCATGGCTTGATCTTCAATGCTCATGTTTTTGTGCAACACACCGATACCCCCTTCGCGGGCCATAGCTATGGCCATCTTAGATTCGGTAACCGTATCCATGGCAGCAGACACTATAGGCACATTAATTCTAAGGTTTCTGGTAAATTGGGTAGAAATATCAACCTCTCTAGGAAGTACCTGAGAGTAGGCCGGAACCAATAAAACGTCGTCGTATGTGAGGCCTTCGCCTACGATTTTGGAAAGATGTGCG
>Ga0222714_10000920_pt1 | contig 33421 bp, 45 predicted proteins | sample C33_3DmetaG_FD_165048 | JGI IMG/M metagenome (GOLD analysis project Ga0222714, IMG submission 165048) | Estuarine water microbial communities from San Francisco Bay, California, United States - C33_3D | ecosystem: Environmental > Aquatic > Marine > Unclassified | place: USA: California... | reverse complement strand
AACGTCGTGGTGTATGCACTCGCGTTTTCACGACTACTCCGAAGAAACCAAACTCAGCATTGCGCAAAGTCGCCCGTGTACGTCTGACTAGCGGTGTCGAAATCACTGCTTACATTCCGGGCGAGGGCCACAATTTACAAGAGCACTCAATCGTGCTTGTTCGTGGTGGTCGTGTGCGCGATTTGCCAGGTGTTCGTTACAAAGTTATTCGTGGCGCTCTTGACGCCGCTGGTGTAAAAGATCGCAAGCAATCTCGCAGCAGCTACGGCGCGAAGAAAAAGTAAAGGAATAGTTCATGCCACGTAAAGGTCCAGTCGCTCGTCGCGAGTTCGCAGCAGATCCGGTTTATCGCTCAGCTCTTGTAACTCAGATCGTCAACAAAGTTATGTTGCACGGCAAGAAGAGCATCGCCGAGTCAATTGTTTATGACGCGATGAAAGTAATGGAAACAAAAATGGGTGCCGAGCCACTAACTGCAGTCAAGCGCGCAGTTGACAACGTGAAGCCGCCTCTTGAAGTTCGCAGTCGTCGCGTTGGTGGCGCTACATATCAAGTACCAGTCGAAGTGCGACCACGTCGTGCAACAACTCTTGCAATTCGTTGGATCGTAGAGAATGCACGTAGCCGTCGCGAGAAAACAATGGCCGAGTGTTTGGCTAGCGAATTAATGGATGCATCAAATGGTCTTGGCGCGTCGATGAAGAAGCGCGAAGACATGCAAAAGATGGCCGAGTCGAACAAAGCGTTCGCTCACTACCGCTGGTAATCAGCAGAACAAGTTAATAGGTACACCCCCATGCCATCACGCGAGTATCCACTTGAGAAATACCGAAACATCGGCATCATGGCGCACATTGACGCCGGTAAGACAACGACAACAGAGCGAGTTCTTTACTACACCGGAAAGACTTACAAGATCGGTGAAGTGCACGAAGGTGCAGCCGTCATGGACTTCATGGTGCAAGAACAAGAGCGTGGCATCACCATTACTTCGGCTGCGACAACCGCAGTATGGCGCGGACACCGCATCAACATCATTGACACTCCTGGCCACGTTGACTTCACAATTGAAGTAGAGCGTTCTTTGCGCGTGCTTGACGGCGCAGTCGCAGTTTTCGACTCAGTTGCAGGCGTTGAGCCACAAACTGAAACAGTTTGGCGTCAGGCCAACAAATACAAGGTTCCGCGTATGTGCTTCATCAACAAAATGGACCGTACCGGTGCGAACTTCTATCGCACGCTCGACATGATTAAAGACCGCTTGCAGACCGTGCCGGCAGTTTTGCAGTTGCCATATGGCGGTGAGGCCAACTTCAAGGGACTAATCGACATCGTAAAGATGAAGGCGATCGTCTGGGACGGCGACGAGAAAGATTCGCCGTATCACGAAGAAGATATTCCGGCTGAATATCTCGATAAAGCCAAACAATATCGCGCTGAACTTCTTGACCTTGTTGCCTCTGAAGATGAGCAACTGATGGAGAAGTTCTTGGCGTCTGATGATTTGAGCGAAGAAGATCTTCGTGCAGGCATTCGTAAGGGCACTTTGGCATTTAGTTTTGTGCCGATTCTTTGTGGCTCGGCATTCAAAAATAAAGGTGTGCAGCAAATGCTTGATGCGGTTGTTGATTACATGCCATGCCCGCTTGACATTCCTCCAGCAAACGGCACAAGCGTAAATGGTGACGAGACACTGACACGTCAAGCCGATGAGAAAGCGCCGTTCTCGGCACTCGCATTCAAGATCGTGGCAGATCCATTCGGTCGCTTGACATACTTCAGGGTTTATTCAGGCACGATCACCAAGGGTGACGAGGTTTATAACTCTGTTAAAGAAAAGCGTGAGCGTGTTGGTCGTTTGTTGTTGATGCATGCGAACCAACGAGAAGACATCGAGTTCGCAATGGCGGGTGACATCGTTGCTGGTCTTGGTTTTAAAGACGTAACAACTGGTGACACTCTTTGCGATCGCGGCGACCCGATCGTGCTCGAGCGAATGATTTTCCCTGAGCCAGTAATTCACGTTGCTATCGAACCCAAGACAAAGAACGACCAAGACAAACTTGGTAAAGCCTTGAAGTCATTGTCAGACGAAGACCCAACATTCAGAGTGCGTACCGACGAAGAAACTGGTCAGACAGTTATCTCGGGAATGGGTGAGTTGCACCTTGAAATTCTCGTAGACCGAATGCAGCGTGAGTTCGCAGTTGATGCAACTGTCGGCAAGCCACAAGTTGCGTATCGCGAAACTGTTACTAAGAAAATCGAGAACATCGAATACCGACACATCAAACAAACTGGTGGTTCTGGTCAGTTCGCAGTTGTCAAAGTAACGATCGAGCCAAGCGGCCCAGGTGGCGGTTATCAGTTTGAAGACGAAATCACCGGTGGTCGAATTCCACGCGAATACATTCAGCCGGTGAACCAGGGCATTCAATCAGCCCTTGATTCGGGTGTGCTCGCTGGTTACCCAACTGTGGACGTCAAAGTTTCATTAGTGGACGGTCAATACCACGACGTTGACTCAAGCGAAATGGCATTCAAGATTGCCGGTCAAATGGTGTTCCGCAAGGCTGCTCAATTGGCCCGTCCAATCCTTCTTGAGCCGATTATGGCTGTAGAAGTCGTAACTCCAGAGGACTACATGGGCGACGTTATCGGCGACCTTTCAAGCCGCCGAGGCCGAATTGAAGGCATGGAAGCCAACGGAAATGCACAAATCGTGCGTTCACAGGTTCCGCTTTCGGAAATGTTCGGATACAGTACAGACCTGCGTTCTCGCACTCAAGGGCGTGCGACTTACACGATGCAGTTTCATTCGTATCAGCAAGTGCCCGAAGCAATATCAACCGAAATCATCAAGCGCGTGCGCGGCGAATAACCGAGCAAGCCAAAGTTTTAACAGTAACCAGCAATAACAGGAGAGAAGAACAATGAGCAAAGCGAAATTCGAGCGCAACAAGCCACACGTCAACATCGGCACGATGGGCCACATTGACCACGGCAAAACAACTTTGACTGCAGCGATTTCAAAGACGCTTGCTAGCAAGGGTCTCGCTGACTACACACCTTTCGATCAAATCGACAAGGCTCCTGAAGAAAAAGCTCGTGGTATTACGATCTCGATCGCTCACATTGAGTACAACACCGAGAACCGCCACTACGCACACGTTGACATGCCAGGTCACGCTGACTACATCAAGAACATGATCACTGGTGCTGCTCAGGTAGACGGTGCGATCTTGGTAGTTGCTGCGACTGACGGCCCAATGCCACAAACTCGTGAGCACGTGTTGCTCGCAAAGCAAGTCGGCGTGCCATACATCGTTGTTGCACTCAACAAGTCAGACATGGTCGAAGACGAAGAAATGTTGCAACTCGTTGAAGAAGAAGTTCGCGATTTGCTCACTTCATACGAGTTCGACGGCAAAGGTTGCCCAGTCGTTCGTGTGTCAGCACTCAAGGCTCTTGAGGGTGATGCAGCTTGGCAAGAAAAGATCATGGAGCTCATGGCTGCATGTGACAAGTCGATTCCAGAGCCGAAGCGTGAACTTGACAAGCCATTCTTGATGCCAATTGAAGACGTGTTCACGATCACTGGTCGTGGCACCGTAGTAACTGGCAAAGTTGAGCAGGGCAAAGTACACACCGGCGACGAAATCGAAATCGTTGGTTTGCGCGACACTCAAAAGACTGTTTGCACAGGTGTTGAAATGTTCCGCAAGTTGCTCGACGAAGGTCAAGCAGGCGACAACATTGGTGCACTTTTGCGCGGCACCAAGAAAGAAGAAGTTGAGCGTGGTCAGGTGCTTTGCGCCCCAGGTTCGATTACTCCACACACAAACTTCGAAGGTCAGGTCTACGTATTGAAGAAGGAAGAAGGCGGACGCCACAAGCCTTTCTTCAACAACTACCGACCACAGTTCTTCTTTAGAACAACTGACGTAACTGGCACTGTTGAATTGCCAAAGGGCACCGAAATGGTTATGCCTGGCGACAACGTAACAATGACAGTTGAGCTCGGCAAAGCCATTGCGATGGACGAAGGTCTTCGATTTGCTATTCGTGAAGGTGGCCGCACAGTTGGCGCCGGACGCGTAACAAAGATTCTTAAGTAGATCGTCGAGAACTGGTAAACGCTGATGGCACAGAGCATTCGTATCCGTCTAAAGGCGTTTGATCACCAGAACATCGACGATTCTGCAAAGAAGATCGTTGAAACCGTCACTCGTACGAGTGCCACGGTACGCGGGCCGATACCTCTGCCGACTGACAAGCATCGTTTCACAGTCATTCGTGGACCACACGTCGATAAAGACTCGCGTGAGCATTTTGAAATGCGTATTCACAAGCGTTTGATCGACATCGTTGATCCAAACGCTAAGACAATCGACAGTTTGCAACGTTTAGAGTTGCCTGCTGGCGTTGACATCGAAATAAAGATTCAAAACGCTTAAGAAATTGGTGAGTTTCGTCATAACGACGAGGGTTCGAGTTTCTTGAAGGGTAGAACTCATTTATGAGCGATTTCAACTTCAACGAGAATTCGTCACAGTTACCACCACCGCAGTTGCCGGTTCAACCTGAGGTGTCGTCACAAGATTTTGACCAAGCAGCTCGATCGCCGCGTCGACGTTTTGGAGTTGTGCTTGTCGCCGCTGTTTTCGGTTTGTTTGGTGGAATCATCGGCACTTATGTTGCCCAAGATACGAATCTTGTCGATCTAAACAATTCAGATTCGACGACTCAGATAACTTCGGCGCCAGTTGTTGTTGCTGAAGACGATGGTTTGTCAAGCGGCTCACTTATTGCGCAAGTTGCTGAACGTCTGGCAAACAGTGTCGTCACAATTTCAACAACAGTCAGTGACGATTTTGGTGGTGGACGTGGCGTTGGCACCGGTGTGGTGTTGACATCTGATGGCGAAATTTTGACGAACGCGCATGTTATTGAAGATGCATCAGAAGTTGTGGTTCGATTCGCGGGAGAAACAGAACCAAGAGTCGCAAAAGTTCTCGCGTCAGATTTGGGCAACGATTTGGCGTTGATCAAAGTTGATGCAACAGGGCTAATCGCGGCAACTTTTGCCAAACCGGGCAGCGTGCAAATTGGCGACACGGTTGTTGCGATTGGATATGCATTGGCCCTTGACGGCGGACCAACCGTTACGTCGGGCATCGTCTCGGCACTAAAGCGAACCATTGAGACAGACTCGGGTGCTTTAAATAGTTTGATACAAACTGATGCTGCTATTTCGTCGGGCAACTCGGGTGGGCCATTGGTGAACCTCAAAGGCGAAGTTGTTGGTATCAACACCGCAGTTGCACGAGGTGACTCTGACTCAGCAGCAAACAATATTGGGTTTTCAATTTCAGTGGATGAAGTTTTGATCGTGATCGAGCAGCTACGTGAACAAGCAAACGGTGCTGTGCGTAAAGAGGGTTTCCTTGGCGTTGGTTTGGCCGCACGTGAAGACGGCGGTCAAGGCGCGATTATCACCAATGTGCAACCAGGTTCACCGGCAGACAAAGCTGGCATCTTGATTGACGACGTTGTTCTTGCCGTAGATGGTGAGCCGATTGATGGCCAAGCGGGTTTGGTGGCGGCGATTCGTGATGCCGAGCCTGGTCAAACCGTCAAAATCGAGATATTTCGCGATGGTGAAAGACTGGTTTTTGAGGCAACTTTGATTGCTCGTTCTGAGTAATCCTGAAGAATTCTCTAGTTGATAGCAGCCATCAAAAAAGCCGAAAAATAGCCAATTTTCTTGGGTTTTTCGGTTTGGGGTCGTGAATTAAGGGGGATAGAGTAAACACTTCGTTCGTGGCCCTGTATCTCAGGGTTGTAGACGAAGAGATCAATTCAAAAAATTGATGTCTGTGTGCGCCCGAGAAATCTGCGGGTACCTCACAGCGAAAACTATAAGAGTGCTCCGTGCGGCCAAGGCCTGCGGAGCATTTGTGCGAATAAACGAATTATTTCATTAAACATTTCGAGAAAAGGTTTTGGCCTTATGGCACAAAAAGCGATCGTCGGCGAAAAGGTCGGCATGACACAGGTGTGGGGAGACGACCAACGCGTCGTGCCCGTAACAGTGTTGCGCATCGAGCCAGCCCGAATTGTGCAAGTCAAAACAGGTCTGACTGATGGCTACACGGCATTGCAAGTCACTTACGGACAACGCGATGTAAAGAAGTTAAACAAAGCAGAAGCTGGCCATTTTGCGCCAAAGAGTGGCGTACGAAATGTTGCCGCCGGTCGTCGACTTGTTGAGTTGCGTCTTGATTCTGTTGAGGGTTTTGAAATCGGTCAAGAAATTAAAGTCGACACACTCGCAGTTGGCGAGCGCGTTGACGTAACTGCTGTAAGTCGCGGCAAAGGTTTTGCCGGCACCATGAAGCGCCACAACTTCGGTGGTCAAGGTGCGAGTCACGGTAACCACAAGCACCATCGCGCACCGGGTTCGATCGGTTCATGCACATTTCCAGGTCGAGTATTCAAAGGTTTGCGCATGTCAGGTCACATGGGTCACCAACAAGTAACAACTTTGAATCTTGAAGTTGTTCAAGCAGACCTTGAGCGAAACTTGTTGCTCGTCAAGGGTTCGGTTCCTGGTCCAAATGGTGGCGTCGTAATTATTCGTAACGCTGTCAAGGGTGCGGTCAAGGAGTAGCCATGGCAAAGATTGAAATGAAAAATGCTGCTGGCAAAAAAGCCGCTTCGGTTGAAGTTGCCGACTCAGTATTCGGCATCACACCAAATATCCCGGTGTTGCACCAAGTCGTTGTTGCTCAACTTGCGCACCGTCGCTCGGGCACTCAAAGCACCAAGACTCGCTCAGAAGTTAGCGGCGGTGGTAAGAAACCGTTCAAGCAAAAGGGCACTGGTAACGCTCGTCAAGGTTCGATTCGCGCACCACACTTCAGTGGTGGTGGCGTCGCACTTGGACCAAAGCCTCGCAAATATTCGCAACGAACACCAAAGAAAATGGTGCAACTTGCATTGCGTTCAGCCCTTTCAGATCGCATGAGCGAGAACAAAGTTGTCGTTGTCGAAGAGTGGGGCTTTTCAGCACCTAGTACGAAATCAGCGACAGCAGCCTTGAAGAGTCTTGGTGTTAGCGAGCGAATTCTTATTGTTCTCGAACGCAAAGACGAGAACGCCTGGAAGAGCTTCCGCAATTTGAAAGATGTTCAAGTGCTGAGCACCGGCGAACTTAACGCCTACGACATTTTGTGCAATGACTGGATCGTCTTTACAAAGGCGAGCCTGCCGACAATGGAGGCCGCAAAGTGAAAGACCCACGCGACATTATTCTGCGACCAGTCGTCAGCGAAAAGAGCTATTCGTTGATTGACAAAGGCACATACACATTTGAAGTACATCCTTTGGCGACAAAGCCAGAAATTCGCGATGCAGTTCAATCAATTTGGGGCGTGAAAGTTCGTCGCGTCAACACAATCAACCGACTGGGTAAGCGTCGCATCACTCGTGGCACTAACCGCATCGGTGTTCGCGACGGCTCGAAGCATGCTCTTGTCACATTAGAAGCGGGCAATCAAATCCCGTTGTTTGAGAACTAGACAAAGGACGACTCAAGATGCCAATTCGCAAACGCCGCCCGACGAGCCCTGGTCGCCGCTTTCAGACAGTTTCAGATTTCAGCGAGATCACCAAGACGACTCCAGAAAAGTCGTTGTTGTCACCAAAGCCATCTCGCGGTGGCCGTAACTCGGCTGGTCGCATTACATCGCGTCACCAAGGTGGTGGCCACAAGCAGCAGTATCGCATGGTCGACTTCAAGCGCGGCAAAGACGATTGTGTAGCAAAGGTTGCAGCAATCGAATATGACCCGAACCGCACATGCCGAATTGCGTTGTTGCATTATGCAGACGGTACGAAGTCATACATTCTTGCACCGAAGGGTCTTGAAGTTGGCGCGAAGGTCGAGAGTGGTCCGAAGGCAGACATCATCGTTGGCAACGCTTTGCCACTTCGCTATATGCCAGTTGGTACGACTGTTCACAACATCGAGATGCGTCCTGGTCAAGGTGGAAAGATTGCTCGTTCAGCTGGCATGGCAGTGCAACTTGTTGCCAAAGAAGGACAATATGCAACTTTGCGTATGCCTTCGAGCGAAATGCGTCGAATTCCGATCGACTGTCGTGCAACTGTTGGCGAAATCGGCAACTCAGAACATGAGCAAATCAAGATCGGTAAAGCCGGTCGAAATCGTTGGAAGGGTGTTCGCCCACAATCTCGTGGTGTTGTAATGAACCCGGTCGACCACCCACTCGGTGGTGGCGAAGGTAAAACTTCGGGTGGCCGTCCACCAGTTTCGCCATGGGGTAAGCCAGAGCGTCGTACTCGCGATAAGAACAAGTCATCTCAGCAGATGATCGTTCGTCGTCGCCGATCAGGAAAGTCAAGAGGTTAACGAAATGTCACGCAGTCTTAAAAAAGGTCCGTTTGTTGATGAACACCTTCTCAAGAAGTTGGACGAGATGAACGCGAGCGGAGACCGCAAGGTCATCAAGACTTGGTCACGTCGCAGCACGATTATCCCTGACATGCTCGGACATACATTCGCAGTGCACGATGGTCGCAAGCACGTGCCGGTTTACGTGACTGAATCAATGGTCGGCCACAAACTCGGCGAGTTCTCACCAACTCGAACATTCAAATTTCACCAGAGTCAAGAAAAAGCAGCAGCAGCCGCAGCTGCAGCAGCAGGCCCAGGTAAGTCATGACCGGTCCGAAACTCAACGAAGCAACTCGCGTTGCTGGTGTATCGAGTGGCTATCGCGCTTCGGCTCGTTTTGCTCGATTGTCACCGTCGAAGGTTCGTGTTGTGTTGAACCTCGTTCGCGGCATGGACGTTCGTTCGGCCGACAATCTTTTGCGCCTGACAGATCGCGATTCGGCACATATCGTGCGCAAGTTGCTCGCCTCTGCAGTAGCAAACGCAACAAACAACTTTTCACAGAACGCAGACGAGCTTTACATCAAGGCTTGCTATGCCGACGGTGGCCCAACATTGAAGCGCTTTCGTCCGCGCGCCAAAGGTAGTTCAGCGGCAATTTTCAAGCGCACAAGCCACATCACGATCGTGGTCGACAAATTGAGCGAAGCTGCACTTGCAGTTCGCGAGTCGCAAAGTGAGTCACGCGGTGGAGCTCAGGCAGCGCAGCGTCGCAGCCGTGTTGAAGCAAGTCGTGCACGTGCGCAAAAGTCAAAAGCCGCAGCAACTGAGAGTGAAGTCTCAGATGCCGCCGAAAAAGAAGAAGCGACTGGTAACTGACATGGGACAAAAGATCAATCCGTACGGTTTTCGCTTGGGCGTTACAACCGATTGGAAGAGCAAGTGGTTTAGCACCAAAGAGTACAAGGCGTATCTCACTGAAGACTGGAAGATTCGCGATTACCTCAAGGTGCAATTGTCTGACGCTGCAGTAAGCCGCATCGAAATTGAACGCACGCGTGACAAACTTCGAATCGACGTTCACACTGCGCGGCCTGGCATCGTTATTGGTCGCAAAGGTCAAAAAGCCGAAGAGCTCCGCGCTGGTCTCACTGCCTTGACTGGCAACAATAAAGTTCAGTTGAACATCACTGAAATTCGCGACGCCGAACTTGACGCAGCACTTGTTGCTCAGGGCGTTGCTGATCAGCTTGTAAACCGAATTGCGTTTCGTCGCGCAATGAAGCGCGCTGTGCAGAACGCACAGAAGCAAGGTGTGCAAGGTATTCGAGTTCAGTGTTCAGGTCGTCTTGGTGGCGCAGAAATGTGCCGTCGTGAGTGGTATCGCGAAGGTCGAGTGCCTCTACACACACTTCGTGCAAACATCGATTACGGTTTCCGCGAAGCCGCAACAACTGCGGGTCGAATCGGTGTCAAAGTTTGGCTATATAAGGGCGAGATTCTTCCTTACAAGAGCCAAACTGACGACCGTATTGCCCGTGAAGCAGCGATGGCTGCTGGTGAGACATCAGGTCACTCTGATGCCGCGCGCAAAGTTGTGACTTCAGCCGGCCCGAAAGCGATCGAAGTTGATGACGTCGCAGTTGCGCCACTCGTGAAAGAAGCCGATCCAGAGTTCGAGCGTTTGTTGGACGAAGAAGAAGACATTCAACGTCGCAGTCACGACACTCACGAAGCTCCTCACTTTAAGCGAGAGGTGTAAATAGTCATGTTGGAACCACGCAAAGTTAAGCACCGCAAACAGCATCGCGGTCGCATGAACGGCATTTCAAAGGGTGCGAATGAACTCGCATTCGGTGAATACGGCATTCAAGCACTTGAGCCAGGTTGGATCACCGCGCGCCAAATCGAGGCTTCGCGAATCGCGATGACTCGTCACATCAAGCGTGGCGGAAAGGTTTGGATCAATGTGTTTCCTGACAAATCCGTGACCAAGAAGCCTGCTGAAACACGCATGGGTTCTGGCAAGGGCAACCCAGAGTTGTGGGTAGCAGTAGTGAAGCCGGGTCGCGTTTTGTTTGAACTTTCATACCCAACGTCGGCTACTGCGCACCAGGCTCTCAGTCGCGCGGCGCAGAAGTTGCCGATCAAAACTCGAATTATCACTCGAAACGAGGCGATCTGACATGGCACGCGAACTTACTGAACTTCGTGAAATGGACCTCGCCACTCTCGTCGATGAGTTGCGCGCGACCAAACAAGAAGCTCTTAATCTCCGCTTTCGTAATGCAACAGGTCAACTTGATGACACTGCAGCAATCACCAAGGCACGTCGTCAAATCGCTCGAATCAGCATGCTGATTCGTGAGCGAGAAATTCTTGCTGCAGAATCTGCAGGGAAGTGAGCAAAATCATGGCTGAACTAACACCAGAATCAACAGAGCGCAACCTCCGTAAATCGCGTGAGGGTGTTGTCGTCTCGAACAAGATGAACAAGACGATCGTGATCGCGATTGTTGAGCGAATTCGCCACAAGAAGTACGAGAAGTTCGTAACTCGAACCAAGAAGCTTTATGCACACGACGAAGCCAATGATGCAAAAGTTGGCGACCGCGTGCGCGTTATGGAGACTCGTCCAATGTCGAAACTCAAGCGTTGGCGTGTCGTCGAAATTTTGGAGCGTGCAAAGTGATTCAACAAGAAACCCGACTTCGCGTTGCTGACAACAGCGGCGCTCGTGAAGTGCTCGTGATCAAGGTGCTCGGCGGTACACGCCGTCGTTATGCCTCGATCGGCGACGTCTTCATCGGCACTGTAAAAGATGCAATTCCAGGTGCGGCAGTTAAAAAAGGTGAAGTCGTGCGCTGTGTTGTCGTGCGCGTTGCCAAAGAAAAGCGTCGCCCAGACGGCAGCTATATCAAGTTCGATGAAAACGCAGCGGTTTTGATCAAAGAAGACTTGACACCTCGTGGTACTCGTATTTTCGGCCCAGTGGGTCGAGAGTTGCGCGACAAAAAGTTCATGCGAATTATTTCGCTTGCCCCGGAGGTGTTGTGACATGAAGTTCAAAAAAGGTGACAGCGTTATTGTGATTGCCGGCAAAGACAAAGGTGCAACCGGCACGATCTCGGCCGTACTTCCGGCAAAGAACAAAGTGATCATCGACAAGGTGAACGTTGCGAAGCGTCACACAGTTGCGCGTGGTCAAAACACCAAGAGTGAAATCGTCGAAAAGCCGATGCCGATTCATGCGTCGAACGTTGCGATCAACCAAGGTGGCAAGCCATCGAAGATTGGCTACAAAGTCGACAAAAAAGGCAACAAAGTAAGAATTGCCAAGAAAACCGGAGCAGAGATTTAATGGCTGCAACAACTAAATACATTCCGCGCATGAAGGCGCACTACCTGAACACGGTTCGTGCCGACTTGATGAAGCAACTTGAACTTCAGAACCCAATGCAGGTGCCAACGATCGAAAAGATCGTCATCAACATGGGTGTCGGTCGCGCAACTCAGCAAGCATCTTTGCTTGATGGCGCAGTTGCAGACTTGACAGCAATCACTGGCCAAAAGCCGCTCGTGACGAAGTCGCGAATCGCGATCGCGTCATTTAAATTGCGTGAAAACCAAGCGATTGGTTGCAAAGTAACTATGCGTGGAGACCGCATGTGGGAGTTCTTCGATCGCATGCTGTCGATTGCGATTCCTCGAATTCGTGACTTCCGCGGTCTTTCTGGCAAGTCGTGGGACGGCAACGGTAACTACACATTCGGTTTGACTGAGCAACTTGCATTCATGGAAGTTCGTATCGAGCAAGTTGACGTACCTCGAGGCATGGACATCACGATTGTGACGACAGCAAAGAGCGACATCGAAGGAAAAGCACTGCTTGATGCTTTTGGTTTTCCATTCCGAAAGGGCGAGGTACCAGCGTCTGTTACTAAAGCCAAGAAATCGAAGAAGAAATAATTTCACGGGACTAACACGGGACTAATTAGGACAACAACATATGGCAAAAAAATCACTCAGAATCAAAGCAGAGGCAAAACCAAAGTTCAAGGTACGCGGCTACACCCGCTGCCAACGTTGCGGTCGAACCCGTTCGGTCTACAAAAAATTTGGTCTGTGCCGTCTGTGCTTCCGCGAGCTTGCGCACGCGGGTGAGATTCCTGGGATCACAAAGGCAAGTTGGTAAACGATCATGATGACAGACCCAATCGCCGACATGCTCACACGCATCCGCAACGGAAACGTTGCCATGCGCCCCGAAGTGTTGATGCCAGCGTCAAAACAAAAATCAGCGCTCGCCGAAGTTCTTAAGCGCGAAGGTTTCATCGCCGACTATGCAGTTGTGCAAGATCCGAACGGGTCGGGCAAGGCATTGAAGATCACGATGAAGTACGGCTCCGATCGTCAGCGCACGATTTCGGGTATTAAGCGAATTTCGACACCTGGCTTGCGCGTTTATCGCGCAGCAACTGAAGTGCCTCGTGTGCTTGGTGGCCTTGGTGTTGCAGTTTTGTCAACAAGTCACGGACTCATGACCGACCGCGAAGCGCGCAAGCGCAACGTTGGTGGCGAAGTCATGTGTTTCGTGTGGTAATTCGAGAGTTGAACGGAGAAACAAAATGTCACGCATAGGAAAATCAGCACTCGCAGTGCCGACAGGGGTCGAAGTTACGATCTCTGGCGCAGCGGTGACGATCAAGGGGCCAAAGGGCACCTTGAAGCGCGAACTTCCAGCCGGTGTTTCAGCTCGTCGTGAAGAAAACAATTTGTTTGTTGAACGAGCAAATGACGAGCGCGATGCTCGGTCACGTCACGGTTTGGCTCGCACACTTTTGTCAAACATGATCATCGGTGTGACCGACGGTTACAGCAAGGCTCTTGACATTCAAGGCGTTGGTTACCGTGCAGAAGCGCAAGGACCAAACAAACTGAAGTTGGCCTTGGGCTTTTCTCACCCAATCGTTTACACGGCGCCAGAAGGTGTCACATTCGAAGTGACAGCACAGACTCAGATCGTTATCAAAGGCAACGACAAAGAAACTGTTGGTCAAGTTGCCGCAAACATTCGCAATATGCGCAAGCCTGAGCCTTATAAGGGCAAGGGTGTTCGATATTTGAACGAGCGCGTACGTCGCAAGGCCGGCAAGACCGGCAAGAAGTAGATAAAGGACTAACTCGACTATGGCTAGCACAGCAGAAAAAAGACACTCAGGGCGCTTGCGCCGTCAGCGCCGTGTGCGCAAGAAGATTCATGGCACTGCCGAGCGTCCACGCTTGGCTGTCTTCCGCAGCAACAAACACTTGTCGGCACAGTTGATCGACGACGACGCAGGTCGCACGATTGCTTCGGCATCGTCGCTTGAGGCCGAGTTTCGCAAATCTGGTTCGGGTGCAACGGTTGACGCTGCCAAGCGTGTCGGCAAGACAGTTGCACAGCGCGCCAAACAGGCCGGAATTACAAAAGTTGTTTATGACCGCGGTGGATTTTTGTACCACGGTCGTATTGCAGCAGCAGCGCAAGCTGCTCGAGAAGAAGGCTTGGAGTTCTAAATGAGCGATGTAAATCAAGTTCCTGCAATTCCTGGCGCCGAAGAGACAGGTCGTCGCGATCGTCGTGATCGTCGCGAGCCTCGTGAGAAGCGAGAGCCACGTCCGCCAGCCAAGGTTGGTGAAATTGGTGATTCACGCGTTGTGCACATCAACCGTGTAGCAAAAGTTGTAAAGGGTGGTCGACGTTTTTCGTTTACTGCACTTGTTGTCGTGGGTGACCGCAACGGCCGTGTTGGTTTGGGTTATGGCAAGGCGAAAGAAGTGCCATTGGCGATTCAAAAAGGCACCGAAGAAGCAAAGCGAAATATTTTTCATGTTGCTCTTGCAGGCACAACAATTACTCACGCGACGATCGGCGTCAATGGTGCGGGTCGGGTAATGCTTAAGCCTGCTGCACCTGGTACTGGTGTTATCGCCGGTGGTGCTGCGCGAATAATTCTTGAAGAAGCCGGCATCAAAGATGTTTTGGCAAAAGTGCTTGGTTCACCAAACGCAATCAATGTTGCTCGAGCAACTATTAACGGCTTGAAGGGTCTGCAACGCCCAGACGAAGTCGCTAAGCGTCGTGGTCTTCCTGCAGAAGACTTCGTGCCAAAGGGTATGTTGCGCGCCTACACAGAGCGTAAGAAAACTATCTCGAGCCTTGGAGCGAAATAATCATGGCAACCGCAAAGAAAGTCGCAAAGCCAGCCAAGAAAGCAGCAGCAAAAAAAGTTGTTGCCACTAAGGCGACTCGCAAAGCGCACACTGGTGCAACAGTTGTGGTCAAGCAAGTTCGTTCACAGATCGGCATTATGCCGAAGACCAAAGCAACAATGCGTGCTTTGGGCTTGCGCAAAATCGGTGATGTAAACACATTGCCAGACCGACCAGAGATTCGTGGCATGATCGCGCGCGTTCCTCACCTTATTGAAGTAAGCAAAAAAGGAGCATAAACATGCGCGTCGATGAAATCGGACCTCGCTACGGAGCACGAAAGAAGCCAAAGCGCGTCGGTCGTGGCACCGGTGGCAAGGGCGGAAAAACAGCGGGCCGTGGCACCAAGGGTCAATACGCACGTAACACAGTTGCGCGTGGTTTCGAAGGTGGACAGATGCCTCTTAAGCAGCGTGTGCCAAAACTTAAGGGCTTCAATAACCCGTTTCGTGTTGAGTATTACGCAGTCAATCTTGATGCCATCGATTCACTTGGCTCAAGCGAAGTAGACCCAGCGAAACTTGTTTCAGGTGGCGTAGCTCACAAAGGTCAGATGATCAAAGTTTTGGGTCGAGGCAAAATTACGCGTGCGGTGAAAGTTTCGGCGCATGCAGTTTCGAAGTCGGCTCAAGAAGCGATTGTTGCAGCCGGTGGATCTGTAGTGATCTTGCCACCTACATACAAGGGCGTTCGACCACCAGCCAAGGGCAGTCAGTTCACCAACCGCTAGTACAGTTCGCATTGGCCTGCTTCTAGCAAAAACATCGAGGTAAAGACGTGGCAAAAATCGGCAACATTTTTAAGGTCGCAGAGCTTCGCAACAAGATTTTGTTCACGCTGGCGATGTTGCTTATCTATCGTCTGGGTGTTTCGTTGCGAGTACCTGGTGTTGACGCGCAGGCCGTCAGTCAGTTGCGCGAAGCTTCGAAATCGCAAGGTGCGCTTGGTTTCTTGAACTTGTTCTCGGGCGGTGCGTTCGGCAGTTTTTCGATTTTTGCTCTCGGCATCATGCCTTACATCACCTCAAGCATCATCATGCAGGTTTTGACTGTTGTGATTCCGAAACTTGAGCAGTGGCAACAAGAAGGTGCGACCGGCCAACGCAAAATAACTCAGTGGACTCGCTACGTGGCAATTGGAATTGCGACTTTGCAGGGCGCTGGTCTTACGTTTATTTTTGGTCAAGGTCGTGGTTCGGCGTTTTTCGGTGCGAGCACACAGGCACCAGATGTCGTTTTGCTCGACCCGTTTATGCCAAGAGCATTGTTGGTGATTCCGTCATTGGTTGCGGGCACCGCACTGCTGATGTGGCTTGGCGAACTTATTAGTCAACGAGGTATCGGCAACGGTATGTCGATGGTTATTTTTGCATCAGTTGTCAGCGATTTGCCGTACAGCTATTACTCGTTGTTGCAGACTCGAAAGACTTTGGTGTTTGTAATTTTGGTCGCTCTAACTATTGCGATCATTCTTGCTGTAGTGCGCGTCGAGCTGGGGCAGCGAAGGTTGCCGGTGCAATTTGCGAAACGTGTTGTGGGTCGCAAAATGTATGGCGGGCAGAACACCTATATTCCGTTGAAAGTTAATCAATCGGGTGTAGTGCCGATCATTTTCGCCAGCTCAGTTTTGTTGTTGCCAGTTTTGATGTCGAACATGTTGGGCAGCGGCGAAGGCTGGCGTGGTTCAATTGCTCGCTTTGTTGACCAATACTTGATCAACAGCCAAAACCTTTTATACGTCACGGTCTTTGCTTTGTTGATTATCGCATTTGCATATTTTTACAACTCGATTGCTTTCGACCCGATTCGACAAGCAGATCAGTTGCGTAAGCAAGGTGGTTTTATACCTGGTATTCGACCTGGTCAGCAGACCGAATCATTCTTGGCCAAGACGGTCAATCGCATCACATTGCCGGGCGCAATGTTCGTCGCGGTGATCGCAATTTTGCCCTACATCGTTTTGTGGGTCGGCAATGTGACTTCGTTTCCGTTTGCTGGCACCACAGTGTTGATCGCAGTTGGTGTTGCCTTAGAGCTGATGCGTCAGATTGACAGTCAGTTGATGCAACGCAACTACGAAGGTTTCCTTAAGCAATAATTTCGAGTCATCTAACTTCGAACAAATTTTTATTGGCCACAGGATCGGAATGAAAAACTCATGAGTGCTGGAGTGAGAATAATCATGTTCGGTCGCCAAGGCGCTGGTAAAGGCACTCAAAGCGCTCGACTTGCAAAATACTTCGAAGTGCCACATATTTCGACAGGCGAGATGCTGCGCAATGCGGTGAAACAAGATTCGGTCGTGGGTCGTGCAGCCAAAGCTGTTTTAGATCGCGGCGAATTGGTTGACGATGACTTAATGGTCTCGTTAGTTCAGGGTCGAATCGGGCAAGAAGATGCAAGAACCGCTGGTTTTGTACTCGACGGTTTTCCACGCACCATTGGTCAGGCCACAGCTTTTGATGCTTTAACCCAAGCGCGACCCGTAGGTTTTGTGATTGACCTTGATGTCGCGCGTGAAATTGTTGTAGGTCGGCTTTCTTCGCGCAGAACTTGCGAGCGTTGCGACGCAATTTATACGGCGACCGGCAACGAGTCGAGCCCATGGAAGTGCGAGAAGTGTGGCGGGGAAGTAGTTCAGAGAACCGATGATTCGCCCGCGGCGATAAACAAGCGTCTAGATGTCTATGAGACCCAGACGGCTCCGCTGATTTCTTACTATCAGGGACGGGGATCTCTGCACGTGGTTGACGGCTTAGGTTCGCCAGATCAGGTGTTTGATCGCATAAAAACAGTGGTTGAAACTGGCCTGCGCCGATAGCCTAACTAGTCGCCCTAAACGGTCTTCGGACCGTCGGGTAATAAGAGAAAAAACTAAATCCGTTCGGAGAAATTTTGCCCAAAAATAAGGAAGATGCAATCGTGCTGGAAGGCAAGATTACTGAATCCCTACCTAACGCAATGTTTCGAGTTGAGTTAGAAAACGGACACACGGTTTTAGCTCATATTTCAGGAAAGATGCGAATGAATTACATTCGAATTCTTCCTGGCGACAAAGTGCAAGTAGAGCTAACACCGTATGACCTCACAAGAGGTCGTATTACATATCGATTTAAATAAAGGCGTGCTGTGAAAGTAAGAACCAGCGTTAAGAAAATCTGCGAGAAGTGCAAGATCATCCGTCGGCACAGCCGCGTAATGGTTATCTGCGAAAACCCACGCCATAAGCAACGTCAAGGCTGAGCGAGAGAGACAAAATGGCACGTATTTCTGGAGTAGACATTCCGCGCGAGAAGCGCCTTGAAATTGGTTTGACATATATTTTCGGCATCGGTCGAACGACCGCGAAAAAACTTTGCGATGAGACCGGCATTAACCCAGATACTCGAGTTCGTGATCTCACCGACTCTGAGGTCAACAAGATTCGTATGTTTATCGAAAACAACTTGAGCGTTGAAGGTGATCGTCGTCGCAACGTGCAGACCGACATCAAGCGCAAGATCGAAATCGGTTCGTACCAGGGCACTCGACATCGCAAAGGTTTGCCAGTTCGTGGTCAGCGCACGCACACAAATGCTCGCACTCGAAAGGGTCCGAAGAAAACAGTCGCCAACAAGAAGATCGCAGTTAGGAAGTAATCATGGCTGAAGCAAAACCAGGAAGTCGCAAGCGCAAGCGCGAGCGTCGCAATGTCTCATCAGGCATTGTCCATATCAAGAGCACCTTCAACAACACAATTGTTTCGGTAACTGACACCGAAGGCAACGTAATTTCGTGGGCGTCATCTGGCGGTGTTGGTTTCAGCGGTTCACGAAAGTCGACACCATTCGCGGCTCAAATGGCCGCAGAAAAAGCCGGACGTGCAGCAATGGAGCTTGGTCTTCGTCGCGCAGAAGTGCACGTGAAAGGTCCGGGTTCGGGTCGCGATACTGCGTTGCGTCAGATTCAAAACCTGGGCATCGAAGTTTCGGGCATCAAAGATCTTTCACCGGTGCCGCACAACGGGTGCCGTCAACCAAAGAGAAAGCGACCATAACTCATGGCTCGTTATACAGGTCCTAAAGTTCGCATCTCGCGCCGTCTGGGTGTAAACGTTTTCGAAAACACCAAGGGCTCAAAGGCTCTTGAACGTCGCCCGTTTCCGCCGGGTCACCACGGTCGTTCACGCCGTAAGGGTGCAGGCAGCGAATATCTCGCGCAGATGCAAGAAAAGCAGAAGGCGAAGTTCATTTATGGCTTGCTTGAGCGTCAATTTCGCAACCTATATAAGAGGTCAGTTCGTCTGACCGGCCCAACCGGCGAAAACCTGTTGCGCCTCCTGGAGTTGCGCCTTGACAACGTGGTTTACCGTGCGGGTTGGGCAGCGTCTCGTCCGCAAGCACGACAATTTGTGAGTCACGGCTTGATCAAAGTTGATGGCAAGCGCGTAGATATTCCGTCATACACGTTGCAAAAAGGCGAAGTCATCACGCTGTCGACAAAGGGCAGCAACATGATCGTCATTCAGCACAACATCGACACTCTCGACCGCAAGGTTGTGGCGTGGCTTGATGTTGCCGAAGCCGGCAAGCAAGTCACCGTGCGTGAGTTGCCAGTGCGCGAGCAAATCGACGTGCCTGTGCGAGAACAATTAATCGTTGAGCTTTATTCGAAGTAACCCCAAAAAGTAAAGGTAAGAGGAGAAATCATGCTTGTAATCCAGCGCCCAACAGTCGAACCGATCGGCTCACCAGAGAACAACCGTCAAAAGTTTTCGGTTGGTCCACTCGAGCCAGGTCTCGGTCACACAATCGGCAACTCTTTGCGCCGAATGTTGCTGTCGTCGATTCCTGGTGCGGCAATTACTTCGGTCAAGTTCGAGTCGGCACTGCACGAATTCGACACGATCGAGGGTGTTACACAAGATGTAACTGAAATCATCCTCAACTTAAAAGACATTGTTCTGCAGTCAACTTCAAATGACCCAGTTGTTCTCAGTGTCGATGTGAAGGGCCCAATGGAGCTCACAGCCGGTGACATTCAATGTCCACCAGAAGTCGAGATTCTCAATAAGTCACAGAAAATTGCCACACTTTCAGCAAAAGGCAAACTCGTGTTTGAGCTCACAGTTGAGCAAGGCAAGGGATATATGTCGTCCGACCGCGATGGTGCTCGCAAGACAATTGGCATCATTCCGATTGATGCGATTTTTTCGCCGATTCGTCGTGTGACATTCGAAGTTGTGCCGACACGCGTTGAGCAGTCGACAAACTACGACAATTTGATTCTCGACATCGAGACAGACGGTTCGATTGCACCAGTTGATGCTCTTGCATCTGCAGGTGCGACATTGCGATCACTTGTTGATCTTGTTGCCAACCTGACTGCTGAGCCGGTTGCACTCGAGCTCGGCGAAGTTTCGGGTTACTCAAGTGGCACTGGCGACCTTGACTTGCCGATCGAAGATCTCGACTTGTCAGAGCGCCCACGCAACTGCTTGAAGCGCGGTCAGGTCAACACGATTGGCGAGTTGCTTACTCACTCAGAAGAAGACCTGATGAATATCACCAACTTCGGTCAGAAGAGCCTCGACGAAATCAAGCAAAAGCTTGACGAGCGCGGTCTTTCACTGCGAGTTTGAGCGACTGTTTTAAACGAATTAGATAAGGGAGACGATTCAATATGCCAGGAAGACCACGCCGCGGACCAAGTTATGGTGGCAGCTCGTCGCACGAACGCTTGATGATGGCCAACTTGGCTTCATCGTTGTTCGCTGCTGAAGGCATTGTGACGACTGAGTCGAAGGCAAAGGCGCTTCGACCAATCGCCGAAAAGCTGATCACCAAAGCGAAAAAAGCTCAGGGCACCAGCCCGATGCGCGTGCACCGCATTCGCCAAATTCAGAGCTATTTGCGCGACAAAGAAATGACAAACAAACTCGTCAACGTCGTCGCCCCAAGATACTTGGAGCGAAATGGTGGATACTTGCGAATCATGAAGCTTGGTCCACGCCATGGCGACAACGCCCCAATGGCGCGCATCGAACTGATCTAGCCAAATATAAAACCGATGCGTCGGGTGCGCTTGGTTGTTGCTTACAACGGGCAGCCGTTTCACGGTTTTGCAATCAACCCGAAAGTAGCAACTGTCGCGGGCACGCTAGGCGGTGCGTTGCAACAGATTTTTCAGACCCCGATACCGCTGGTGTCGGCTGGTCGAACTGACGCTGGTGTTCACGCAATCGCCCAGGTGATTAGCTGCGACATTGCCGAAAATTGTGACTTGGCAACTCTGCGCAAACAACTGAACTCTCTTTGCGGGCCAGAGATAATTGTTAAAGAGATTGCTTGGGCACCAAGTGATTTTCACGCAAGATTTTCGGCTATCTGGCGCCACTATCAATACTTTGTTTACAACGCAGATTTTCCTGATCCGTTCAAAGTTGCCTCGTCGTGGCATGTGATTGCGCCTCTAAATCTGCATGCGATGCAGTTGGCATGCGACCCGATAATCGGCACGCATGACTTTTCGGCGTTTTGTCGTCGACCCAAACCAGACACAGAACCAGATCTTGAGGGGCCAGAAACCGGTGACGGCTCGGGCGAAATAATGCGCGAGAAGTCGTTGCGTCGCTATGTGATGCAAGCCAGTTGGCGCGAGGTCGGCGAGTCGACGTTTCGTTTTGACATTCGGGCAAATGCCTTTTGTCATCAGATGGTTCGATCACTTGTCGGCACTTTTGTCGAAATCGGCGCGCGCAAGCGACCGAGCAGCGACATGATGGCGCTGATTCGCTCAGGCGATCGCGCTGAAGCCTCGCAATTGGCGCCACCGCAGGGTCTGTTTTTGACCGAAGTTGGCTATCCGAGCGATCTTCTTTAAGGCAAAGACCCATATTTTTATAGGGCCGATTGTGATTTAGGGTGCTTGGGCCCTATCCTTACTAGGCCGTGAAAACGAGTGCGAAATGCATTCTGGCCAAGGCAATATTTTTTTGAAGGAACTTTCTATGCGTACCTATTCAGCAAAAACTAGCGAAGTGCAGCGTGCCTGGCACATTATTGACGCAGAAGGTTTGGTTCTTGGACGCCTTTGCACAGAAGTAGCAACATTGCTGCGCGGAAAGCACAAGCCGATGTACACACCAAGCATGGACACTGGCGATCACGTCGTAATTATCAACGCCTCGAAGATCGTGCTCACCTCGGGCAAGGCAGATAGCGAAATGGTCTATGACTATTCGGGTTACCCGGGCGGTCTTAAGTCTGAGACTTACCAAAATTTGCTCGACCGAAAACCTGGCGATGCGATTCGTCGTTCAATTCGTGGAATGTTGCCGAAAGGTCCTTTGGGTCGACAGATGATTAAGAAGTTGCAGGTTTATCCAGGTGCAGAGCATCCACATGCAGCGCAATCACCGAAAGTATTTGAAATTTCGCACGCCAAGGCGCGCTGAGTCGTAGAAAATTCGTAGAAAAAGGAACCAACTCGTGGGAACAAAGCCATTGACACAAACAACCGGTCGTCGTAAGAACGCAGTATGTCGTGCACGACTGCGACCAGGTACTGGCGTGGTCAAAATTAATGATCGTGCATTTGACGAATACTTTCCGTCAGAAGTGCAACGCAATTCATCGACAGAAGCACTACGAATTACGAACACCGAGAAGAGCTACGACGTAGATGCCGACATTTTTGGCGGCGGCATTGCAGGTCAGTCAGGTGCGTTGCGCATGGCGATTGCTCGTGCGCTTGTTGAACTTGACCCGGCGCAACGGTTGGTTTTGAAAAAGGCTGGCTTGTTGACTCGCGACTCGCGTCGCAAAGAAAGCAAGAAATACGGTCTCAAAAAAGCCCGCAAAGCGCCGCAGTACACGAAGCGTTAATTCGCTTTTGCAACGCATGGCGTTTGCTGTGCTGAAACTAAATCTGAAAATCGCGTTCAACACTCTTTGTTACGACAGGACATTGGTGGTTAGATGTTGACATTTGGTACCGACGGAGTTCGCGGAGAATTCGGCAAAGAACTGACCGAAAGTTACGCAGCCGATCTTGCTGAAGTAGCGGCAGAAGTATTGCAGTGCAAAAAAGTATTAATTGGTCGCGATACTCGCGAATCTGGGCCTGTACTTGAAAAGGCGATCGCCGGGGCGTTGACACGAATTGGCGTTGAAGTTCACTTGATGGGCGTTGCCCCTACGCCAGCGATTGCGTTTGCTGCTCGAAAGCACGGTGTCGCAGCGATTGCGATTACTGCGTCGCACAATCTTTATAAAGACAATGGCATCAAGATTTTTGCTGCCGGTGGGCTCAAACTCTCGGATGCACAGCAAACAAGTATCGAACGCGAAATGATTGTGCGCGGTACTGCAGTGCGTGATCGAGCGGCATCTAACAGTCAAGTTGTTGACGAAATTTCGACTGGTGGCGAAAAGTTAGTTGCCGAGACACTCAAACCGAGGTCAGAACTCTTGCAGGAATACTGCGATTGGATCGTTGGTATTGCACCACGAGATGTGTTTAAAAACTTGCACGTCGCACTCGATTGTGCCAACGGAGCATTCAGCTTTGTGGCGCCGGAAGTATTTTCAAAACTTGGGGCGACTGTGACAACAGTTAATGCGACACCAGATAGCCGAAACATTAATTTGCAATGCGGTGCAACGCATCCGTCTTCATTGATTGAAGTTGTCAAGAATGTCGGGGCACATTTTGGCGTTGCCTTTGACGGTGATGGCGACAGATTGATTGCAGTTGACGATAAAGGACAGATCGTCGATGGTGATCACTTGTTGGCGATAAGTGCATTAGATATGAAGGCGCAAGGCACGCTGCACGGCAACAAAGTCGTAGTAACCGTGATGACCAACATTGGTTTTCATAAAGCGATGAAGAATGCATCAATCGAAGTTTTGACGACGCCGGTAGGCGACAGATCTATCTTGCTCGCACTTGAAGAGCACTCACTTTCATTGGGTGGTGAACAGAGTGGTCACATTATTTATCGAGACGTTGCGACAACTGGCGACGGTTTGCTCGCTGCGATAAAACTTGGTGCGTTTGTTGCAGAGAGCAAGAAGTCGTTGAGCGAAATTGCCTCGCAGGCGATGACTAGTTTTCCCCAGGTTCTAATCAATTTACGAGTAGCCAAGCGAGTTGAAAGTATTAATTCAATTTTTAAATCTGAAATTGAGGCGGCCGAGAAGGCTCTCGGTGATAGTGGTCGAGTTCTGGTGAGAGCAAGTGGCACCGAGCCGATGGTGCGTGTGATGGTTGAGGCACCACAGCAAGATGTCGCCGAGAAGGTTGCAGCAACATTGGCCGATGCGATTTCTGCGCGACTCGGCGATTCGTGATGCGAAAGTAGACTAGAAACCATGTGCGGCATCATCTGTGTGCTCAGTCGAAAGACGCGACGAGCAACCCCGACCGCAAGCGAAATCTTGGCTCTTCTTGATGGCGCACTTGAAGCTGGCGCCAAAAACGATATTGACCAACTCGCGCAGGCGGTAACTACGGCCGACAGGCTATTGCGTGGTGATGCTGGTCAATTGTGCATGGCTGACAATCACCAGTTGATTGCTGCAATGACATCGCGAATTGATCAGCTTGACGCAATCGTGATCGCCTACGAGCAATCGATTGAAAAGTCGGCAGGTCTGCAATCCGAGTCGTCACAACACGCTCTGCAAGAGATAATTCGTGCCAAAGATGCGATTTGGGAGTTGCGCAATGATCGCATTCGCACCGCGAAACTTGTTGATGCTCTGGCTGGACAAGGTGCTTCAGAGTCGGCACGCAGCGGTTATTTTTCAATTCAGCAAGCGTTCTCGGGATTAGATCGCCTCGAGGTTCGCGGGCGTGACTCGGCTGGCATTCATGTGCTTGTTTCGAACCACGGGCTGAAAGCCACCGACAAACAAGTTAAAGCACTTTTGGCCAACCGCAGCGAAGACGCACTTTTTATGTCTGGTTCGGTGCGCATGACAGAGAATGCTTGGTCGTTTGTTTACAAAGCCGCCGCAGAGATTGGCGAACTTGGTGACAACACGCGCGTGATGCGCAACGCTGTGATTGCCGATGCGCTGTTACGACTTTGCATTTCGCAACCGAACTCGCAAGTCGCAGTTTTGGCACATACGCGCTGGGCGAGTGTCGGCATTATTTCTGAGCCGAATGCTCACCCGGTAAACAGCGAAGAGCTTGAAGGCAAACACGATGACGCTTATTTAGTTGCTGCATTGAATGGTGATGTCGACAACCATGCCGACTTGCGAGTGCAATATGGATTGCGTGTCGCGGGACCAATAACAACGGACGCAAAAGTTATCCCTGCGTTGGTTTCACGCAAATTAGCGACGACGAAGAATTTGACAGATGCATTTCGTGAAACAGTTGCGCAGTTCGAAGGTTCAGTAGCGATTGCGGTTGCCAGCGCAACCGAACCAGACAAATTGATGTTGGCTCTGCACGGCAGTGGTCAGGGATTGTGCATTGGTCTTGCCGAAGATCGATTTGTTGTTGCCAGCGAGCCATATGGTTTGGTTGAAGAGACGCTTAACTACGTGCGAATGGACGGTGAAGCGCTCGCCGATTTAGATAACCCGTCAAGCAGAGGCCAAGTTGTCACATTGTCGGGTGCAAACGCCGGCGAACTTTCGGGTGTGCAGTTGGTTTCTTACGACGGGCGTGAAATTGAATTGAGCCAAGACAAAGTTTTGACTGCCGAAATTACAACTCGCGATATCAATCGTGGCGAGCATAAACACTTTTTAGCCAAAGAGATCGCCGAAGCGCCAGAGAGTTTTAGAAAGACAATTCGAGGACGAATTGTTGAGCAAAACGGCATGTTGACAACTGCGTTGGGCGAAAATGTTTTGCCAAAAGCGATTTGTGATCGTTTGGCGTCGGGCGAAATCACAAAAGTGCGCGTGATCGGCCAGGGTACTGCAGCAGTTGCCGGCCAAGCATTGGCCAAGTTGCTTAACGAATTAGTTGGCATCGGTTTGAGCGCCGAGGCGTTGTTGGCAAGTGAACTTTCTGGTTTTGGTTTGCAACTTGATATGAGCGACACGCTCGTTGTTGCGGTGAGTCAAAGTGGTACGACAACCGACACGAATCGCACGGTCGACTTAGCGCGAGCCCGTGGCGCGAGTGTTTTGGCGATTGTCAATCGTCGCGGCAGTGAACTATCGGCAAAAGCAGACGGCGTTATGTATACATCTGACGGTCGTGACGTTGAGATGAGTGTTGCCAGCACCAAGGCGTTCTATGCCCAAGTCGCGGCTGGCGCACTTTATGCCTGTGCGCTATCAAAAGCGCTCGGCAAGTCGTCTGATCGAGCGCGACATGAACTGTTGGCAGGGTTGCGCTCGATACCTGAAGCGTTAGTTGAGGTCTTGGCGACTCGACCGTCAATCGCTGCGGCAGCAAGGCAGTTTGCTTCGTCGCGTCGCTATTGGACTGTGGTTGGTAACGGCATGAATTTGATTGCAGCCCAAGAAGTGCGAATCAAATTGTCTGAACTTTGTTATAAGTCGATTTCAAGCGACTCAACAGAAGACAAAAAGCACATCGACTTGTCGTGCGAGCCATTGATCTTTGTTTGTGCAACCGGATTGCTTGAGGGCAACGCATCAGATGTGGCAAAAGAGATTGCGATTTACCGTGCTCACAAGGCGCTGCCAATTGTTGTCGCCACTGCTGGTCAGACAAGGTTTGATGCCGCTGCTGCAGTGCTGCTGGTGCCAAATGTCGAGACACATCTGGCATTTATTTTGAGTGTCATGGTTGGGCACTTGTTTGGTTACGAGGCAGCTTTGGCGATCGACGCACTTGCGCGACCGTTGCGCGAGGCACGAGAAGTTGTTGAGCACGCAGTTGAGCGTGGCGGTGATGCGAACAAGTTGCTAGAAAAGATTCGTACAGAATTGGGTGCTCCAGCAACTCGATTTACAGATGCGCTGGCAACCGGAAATTACGACGGCAATTTAGAAGCCAGCACGGCAGTGCGAATTGTGACGATGTTGCGCGACACATTAGCGAGCGACCCCGTGCAGGCGTATCAACGTAGTTCGGGCAAAATTGCTTCGCCAGAATTGCTGCTCGATGATTTGACGAGTGCTTTGACGCGCGGTGTCGACGAACTGACGCGTCCAGTTGATGCGATCAAACACCAGGCCAAGACCGTGACTGTAGGTATTTCACGCAGCGACGAAGGCTTGTTCGATCGCAAGTTGGTAAAGTCGCTACTTGAAGCAGGCGTGGCGCGTGAACGACTTTCGTATCGAGTATTGAAAATTGTCGCTGACTTGGATGCTGCAGTTAGTGCGGTGACTGGTTTTACGCGATATCAAATCGAAGGCGACATCGCCGGCGGTTCGGCGACGATTGCAATTGTTGACCGCGGCGGAATGTCGAAGAATTTGACTTCGCGAGTTGATCGCAATTCGCAACTCGTGGGTACAAAGCGTCGCGTGGCAAGTGACCAAGAAGTGCTCGTCGCTCGTGGTCGAAGTGATAATCGAACTGTGATCATGGTGCCAGAAACAAAGGGTGGTCAGACCACTGGCATCACTTTGTTGCACGTGATGTTTCACGATCGATTGCCAGCAACGGCGATGCGGGCGGTATTGCAGGGCTACGACCGAAGATACGACCGACTCGTTGACTGGGTTACAGAAACCGAAGGTGCATTTAGAGAAGACCGACTTGCCGAAGTTTCGGTCGCTGACTTGTTGATCTTGCCGATCAGCGATATGGCTGATCACTGGCGCCCGACGAAGTAGTCGTAATGATTGGACTGGGCATTGATGCGGTCAACGTGCATCGTTTTCGTGAAGCATTAAATCGAACACCAAATTTGCGTACTCGAATTTTTACAGATGCAGAACTTGAGTCGCTCGCGAGTCGTGCTGATAGTGCACCCAGTTTGGCTGTTCGCTTTGCGGCCCGAGAGGCGACGATGAAAGCACTTGGTGTTGGGCTCGGGGCTTTTGATCTGCACGATGTTTCGATCCGCAATTCTGAAAGCGGTTCTCCTGAATTGATTGTCACAGGGCGAGCGGCAGTGCTTGCACAGTCACGCGGTGTGAAGAGTTGGCTCGTTTCGCTTTCGCATACTGAAGACACTGCGATCGCCGTCGTCGCGAGCAACTGAGCGAAAAGTTCGCTTATGAGTTCGATAAATCGATGGGCTTGGGTTGAAGTTGACCTGACGGCCTTAAAGGCGAATGTTTCGCTGCTTGTAAAACAAGCCGGTGCTTCGCAACTTTGGGCAACTGTGAAGGCAAATGGTTATGGGCACGGGGCAGTCGAGGTTGCGCGTGCGGCATTGAGCGCTGGAGCGAGTGGCTTGTGCGTAGCGTTGGCCGATGAGGCTCACGAATTGCGCGAGGCGAAAATTGCTGCGCCGATTTTGATAGTGAGCGAGCAGCCTGATGTTGCCTTTGAGCAGATGTTGCGTGACGAAGTGGTGGCAACTGTTTATAACGAAGCGACTATCAATAGTTATGCGGCTGTTGCCAAACGTCTTGGGGTTGTTGGCAAGGTGCACTTAAAAGTTGATACAGGTATGCATCGAGTTGGTGTACCTGTTGATTCTGCGATCGCGCGTGTTGAGCAAATTAACACCCTGGCTTCGTTGAAACTTGATGGCATCTATACACACTTTGCGGCCGCAGATTTGCCGAGTCACGACGAGACAGATAAGCAACAGCAAAGATTTGACAAATTAGTTACCGAATTAGATCGCAAAGGATTGCGACCGAAATTTGTGCACACTTCAAATTCGGCGGCACTGCTGCGAAATCTGAACTCGAAGACCGACATCGTGCGAGTTGGCATTGCGATTTACGGAATTGCGCCGAGCAATGAAACCGAAGATGTCGCCAATCGTTTGCAACCGGCAATGTCGCTGCATGCTCGAGTGAGCCATGTGCAGCGACTTGCGGCTGGCGAAGGTGTTTCGTATGGACTGCGCTCGACACTGAAGAAATCGGCAAACATTGCCACACTGCCACTTGGCTATGCCGACGGTGTGCCACGTCGGTTGTGGAGTGTCGGCGGTGAAGTTTTAATCGGTGGCAAGCGTTGCCCAATTGTCGGTGTCGTAACGATGGATCAATTGATGGTTAACTGCGGAGACCATGAAGTGAAAATCGGGGACCGAGCAGTTTTGCTCGGCGCACAAAATAGCGAAACTATCTCGGCGAACGAAATTGCGACTCGGCTTGAAACAATTGGTTACGAAGTTGTTTGCGGAATAAGTGCGCGAGTACCCCGCGTTTATGTCGAAAAAAAGGCTTAGGGCTTGTGAAATTTTCACTCGGGTCTTTGGCTGATACGCAGCGGTTTGCAGAAATTATTGCTAGCCATGTGCGGCCGCGAGACATGATCGTGTTGGCCGGAGAGATGGGCACAGGTAAGACGACATTCACGCAGTTTTTCGGTCGCGCCCTTGGAATAACAGATTTGATTACTTCGCCGACATTCAATTTGTTGCACAACTATGGGTCTGGACGAATGGCGTTGCATCACGCTGACTTATATCGCCTTGAGCGAACCGGTGAACTTGAAGACTTGGGGCTAGACGAATTGCAAGACAGCGGTGGGGTTATCGCAGTTGAGTGGGGCGACATCGTCGGCGACGAGTTGGGCGACGCATTGGTTTTGCACTTTGACCACGCCGATCAAGCGACGAGTGATGCGACCGACAAAACAAATCAAACGCAAGTGCGGAGTGTGACTGTTTCAAGCCGCGGCACTCAATGGGAGAGCAGGTTTCGCAAACTGACCGATGATTTAGCGTCGAATTTCGCTGTATTGGCGCGAGGCTGAGACTGATGATTATTTTGGCGATTGATACATCGACCGACGCAGTAAGCGTGGCGATCAACAACTCGAAGCAATTGCTGGCCAGCGCTCATGTAACGAGCGATCGTCGTCATGCTGAATTGCTCGCGCCGATGATTTCTAACGTGTGCGCACAGGCAGACATTGCGATGCGAGAAGTCGATGTTGTTGCCGTGGATATTGGCCCTGGCTTGTTTACTGGTATGCGCGTCGGCATGGCATCGGCAAAGACGATCTCGCAAGTTCTCGATGTGCCAATTGTTGGCGTTTCAAGCTTGGATATTCTGGCACGTTCGGTATCAACAACCGAACGTGTGGTGCTGTCGACGATTGATGCCAGACGTGGCGAACTTTATTGGGCGATGTATCGCAACGACATCGGGTCGAGCATCGAAGTGAAGCCACCCCGAGTCGGCACTCTTGACGACTGCGTTGTTGACATCGTCGATCGCGGTCAAGAAACTTTGATTGTGGGCAATGGTGCGTTGCGTTATCGCCAAAAGTTGAGCGAGATGTTCGAAACAACTGGCCTGTCAATCGAATGGGCAAGCGAGCAACTTGCTCAGCCGAGTGCAGCAGTGTTGGCATTGATCGCTGCCGAGTTGGCGTTGGTTGAGCAGTGGCAGAGTGCGACCGAGTTGCAGGCACTTTATTTGCGAGCACCTGATGCCGAAATCAATTGGGAACAGCGGGTGAAGTCATGAGTATTTTAGATCGCTTCATTCGCACAAAAGCACTTGATCATGAAGGCGATTTACAACCCACAGACGCTGAGTCGTCGCAAGACTTGGTGATCGTGCCGATGCGACGGGCACACATTCGCAAAATAATGCCCATTGAGCAGCAGGTTTATCCACGACCATGGACGGCCCAGGTGTTTGTCGAAGAACTAGAACAAGCCCGAGTCGGTAAGCGACATTATTTAGTGGGCACGATCGGTGACGAGTTAGTCGGATACGGCGGACTGTTGTACGTCGAAAATGATGCGCATGTGACGAACATAGCGGTGCACCCGATGTGGCGCAGTCGGGGAATTGCGACCGAGTTGCTTCTTGACCTCGCTTGGGAAGCAAATCGTCGCGGTTGTGAAGCGATGACTCTCGAAGTTCGACACACCAACGTTGCTGCACAACAGCTTTATCGCCGATTTGGTTTTGTGCCTGCGGGTGTGCGCAAAAAGTATTACGAGAATCGTGACGATGCAATTGTGATGTGGTGTGCAGGAGTGCAAGAACCAGAATTTGCCGAGCGATTGCGCAAAATTGAACTGAGCCGAATGTGAAGCACGAACTGAAAGTCGACAGCGCGACGGTCGTGCTTGGCATTGAGACGAGTTGCGATGAAACCGCCGCAGCACTCGTTATGGGTGGCAATGATGTTTTATCGTCGGTTGTCGCATCGCAGTTAGATGTGCACGCGCGATTTGGCGGTGTTGTGCCAGAGATTGCAAGTCGCGCCCATCTTGAAGCGATAACGCCAGTTATTGATGAAGCGATTGCAAAATCTGGCTTGAGCTTTGATCGAGTTGATGCAGTCGCCGCAACAGTTGGACCAGGCCTTGTTGGTGCGCTGCTGGTTGGTGTAGCAGCGGCGAAATCTTTGGCATTGACATTAGACGTGCCATTTGTTGGTGTAAATCATCTTGAAGCACACCTTTATGCGGCGATGCTTGATGACCCAAATGTTGAGTTTCCGATGTTGGTGTTGCTTGTCTCTGGTGGGCACACGATGTTGGTTGAAGTGCGTCAGCCCGGTGTTTATCAAATCGTCGGGCAAACTCGCGACGATGCCGCTGGTGAGGCGTTCGACAAAGTTGCGCGCTATTTAGATTTGGGATACCCCGGTGGACCGGCGATTGATGCGTTAGCAAAAACCGGTAACGCTGATGCGATTGATTTTCCAAGGGCGATGATGCACGATGGGCTCGACGTTTCATTTAGCGGGTTAAAAACTGCAGTGATCAACTATGTCCGTAAAAATGGTGACGCTAAGACGAGTGACATTGTGGCGTCGTTTCAAAAAGCAGTTGTTGATGTGTTGGTTGCCAAGACGATGCAGGCCGCAGAAAATCTTGGCGCAAAAACTGTCGCACTTGGCGGCGGAGTTGCTGCAAACTCGTTGTTGCGAAGTGAATCAAAGCGAGCGTGTGAGCGTAGAGACTTTCATTTGGTGTTACCCTCACTGGCAATGTGCACAGACAATGCAGCGATGATCGCATCGGCGGGGTGGCATCGCTTGCAGTTGAGCGGTGAAACGTCGCTTGACGCTGGGGCGTATCCGAATTTGGGTTTGACAGTGGCGGGCGTATGAACGAACTTGTCACAGCCAAGCCGCTGCAACTAGGTGAGCGGAGTATTTGGCCACCTGTGGTGCTGGCGCCGATGGCGGGCGTGACAAATCAGCCGTTTCGCACGTTGTGTCGTGAGTTTGCCTCGGGGCTTGTCTATGTAAATGAAATGGTGATGGCGGCAGCTTTGGTTTATAAGAACCCAAAAACTGAGGCGATGATTGCGTTTGGGCCTGATGAGTCGTTTCGAAGTTTGCAACTTTATGGAAGCGACCCGAAAATAATGACTGATGCGATTACTCAACTTGGTCGTCGTAATGCGGTTGATCACATCGACTTAAATTTTGGTTGCCCAGCGCCGAAAGTGACACGTCGTGGTGGCGGTGCGGCTGTGCCGCTGAAAAAAAATCTGTTGCGCGAAATTGTTAATGCGGCAGTCAAGACGGCATCATCTTTTGGCATTCCAGTGACGTGCAAGTTTCGAATGGGGTTGAACGACGAATTGCTGACCCACATTCACACTGGCTTGATTTGTCAAGAAGCGGGTGTGGCTGCAATTGCGCTGCACGCGCGAACTGCCGAGCAACACTATGCACCGTATGCGCGATGGGAGGCGATTGCTGAGTTGAAGAATGCCGTTTCAGATATTCCGGTTCTTGGCAATGGCGACATTTGGGAAGCAAGTGACGCGCGCGAAATGATGAACCAAACCGGCTGTGATGGCGTTGTAATTGGTCGTGGGTGTCTCGGAAAACCATGGCTGTTTCGTGACATGGTGGCGATGTTCAATGGCGACGAGATACCCGCGACACCAAAACTTGGTTGGGTGCTCGAAGTTATGTTGCGACATGCGATTGCACTCGAGGCACACTTTCCGCCAGGTCGAGGTATTCGTGAGTTTCGCAAGCACGCGGGTTGGTATTTGACTGGGTATCCAGTCGGCGGTGAGTTGCGCCGACAATTTGGCGAGATCTCGAGTATCGATCATTTGCGACAATTGATCGAACAGTGCGACCCTGATGCATCAATTGTCGAAGGCGGCGAAAGATTTGTGCGCGGACATCACAATGGGCCAGTGAATATTGTTTTGCCTCACGGATTTTTAAACAGTCTTGAAGATCTGGTCGCACCAGATGATGCGACACTCACGCATATGAGTGGCGGCTGAAATTGTTTGGTGAGTCTGGTTGCATTTAGTGACGAGTCAAATTATTTTGGCTTCGCGGTCACCGCGCCGAAAAGAAATTTTAGAAAAATTAGGTTTGGTTTTTGAGATTGATCCGCCTGAGATAGACGAGACGCCGCGGCATCGCGAAAACCCGTTGAGTTATGTGCAGCGCATCGCAGCAGCCAAAGCCGACAAAGTTGCATTACGACACGATCAGCGTTGTGTGATCATCGCTGCAGACACGACCGTGGCGCTCGATGGTGAAATCTTTGGTCAACCGCGAGATTTGGATGAGGCGCGCAAGATGATCCAAAAATTGTCGAAAAAATCTCACAGTGTGCACACTGCGGTGAGCGTGAGATGCGATGGAAGAAGCGCGAACGGGTTTGATACGGCGAGCGTGACGATGCGCGAAGTGACACCCGAATTGCTCGACTGGTATTTGGGCACCGGCGAAT
>Ga0222714_10000919_pt1 | contig 33430 bp, 28 predicted proteins | sample C33_3DmetaG_FD_165048 | JGI IMG/M metagenome (GOLD analysis project Ga0222714, IMG submission 165048) | Estuarine water microbial communities from San Francisco Bay, California, United States - C33_3D | ecosystem: Environmental > Aquatic > Marine > Unclassified | place: USA: California... | reverse complement strand
GAATCAACTGCCGAAGAACTCGAGTTTCTGTCGCGTCCAGGCTCATCATTCTGAAATGAGACGTATGACGCGACTAGCGAGTCGCCAGTACTGGCCGCAGTTTTTCGGCCATCTCCAGTATTGCTTTCTCGGTTGTGTTCCAGTCCATGCAGGCATCCGTTACCGACACCCCATATTTTAATTGTGAGAGGTCCTTGGGGATGGACTGATTACCGGCGTTGATGTTGCTTTCGAGCATTACGCCGATGATTGACTTGTTGCCTTCCAGAATCTGGTGCGTAATGTCTTTCAGCACCAACGGTTGCACATCGGGATCTTTGCTGGAGTTGGCGTGACTGCAATCGATCATGATGTTAGTGCTCACACCACCATCACGCAGTGCTTTCTCGCACTGGGTCACATGGACGGTGTCGTAATTTGGACCATTGCTGCCACCTCGCAGCACGACATGCGCATAGGGATTCCCTTTGGTCGTGACGACTGAGACTTGTCCCTGTTCATTGATTCCAAGAAAACGATGCGGATTGGAGACTGACTGCATGGCATTGACTGCCACCATGAGTCCGCCATCAGTACCATTCTTGAATCCGATCGCCGAAGAAAGCCCTGATGACATTTCACGATGGGTTTGGGATTCCGTAGTGCGGGCCCCGATTGCCGACCAGGCAATGATGTCTTGAAGGTATTGTGGAGAGATGGGATCGAGCGCCTCTGTGGAGGTTGGCAATCCGGTTTCGACAATATCCAGCAGCAATTTGCGTCCCTTGCGCAAGCCGTCTTCGATCTTGAAGGAATCATCCAGATAGGGATCATTGATCAATCCTTTCCAGCCAATCGACGTACGCGGTTTCTCAAAATACACACGCATGACGAGATACAAGGTATCCTTCACTTGTTCGGACAACTGCTTCAACCGCGCCGCATAGTCCATCGCGGCATCGACGTCATGAATCGAACAGGGTCCGACAACGATAAACAGTCGCGGGTCCTTGCGATCCAGGATGGAAAAAATCGTCTGCCGCGCTTGCTGTACAGCAGCGAGCGCCGAGCCAGCCAGGGGCAGTTCGGCTTTCAGTTGCTCCGGTGTAAGCAACGCGATATTCGACGCGATATTAAGATTGTCAGTAACTGCCGACATTAGCATGTGTCCACGGGATAATTTGGGGCGGCAATGATAGCAAATCCGCACCAGCAAAGTCATACTACCGCCCTCTCTTTTTAGACGACGTGCCATCAGGAGATTTCGTGTTTATCAGCCAGAATTTCGATGCGGGAAATATTGAGGTTATTGCCTGCGACGATCCCAGCTCCATCCGCCTGCAAATCCGCAATGATGCCCATTCCGATTTTTACCAGTGGTTTTATTTCCGATTGAGTGGCGTGCGCGGTACCCGGTGTCACCTGGAGATCCTGAATGCGGCGGGGGCGGCCTATCCACCCGGATTCTCTGACTATCGCGTGACCTATTCCTATGACCGGCAGAATTGGCGACGTCACCCGACAACGCTGCGAGATGGCATCCTGCACATCGATTTCACGCCGGATCAGGATGCCGTGTATTTCGCGTATTTCGCACCCTATTCGATGGAGCGCCATCACGACCTGATAGCGCGCAGTCTGCTGTCGCCTCGCTGCCACCATACCCTGTTGGGCCAGACCCTCGACGGGCAGGACCTGGACCTGCTGAAGATCACACTACCCGGTCACGGCAAGGCCCGCAAACAGTGCTGGATTATTGCGCGGCAACATCCGGGTGAGACGATGGCCGAGTGGTGGATGGAAGGCTGCCTCGAAGCTCTGCTGGACCCCGAGCGCACCCAGAGTGCCAGCTTGCTGGAACTGTGTGATCTCTACCTGGTGCCGAACATGAATCCGGACGGCAGCCGACGTGGACATTTACGCACGAATGCAGCCGGTCGAAACCTCAATCGCGAGTGGGCTGATCCCAGTCTGGCCGCCAGCCCGGAAGTTTACCTGGTCAAGCAGGCAATGCAGGCTACCGGTGTCGATTTCCTGTTGGATGTGCACGGCGATGAGTCACTGCCGTATTGCTTCATCGCCGGTACAGAGGGATTGATTGATTGGAGCGAGGCAGATCAGGCCAGTCTGGATTTTTATCGCAATAGACTGGCTGCACTGAACCCCGATTTCCAGACGGAACATGGCTATCCACCGAAGCCACGGGGAGAGGCAAACCTGACCATGAGTACTGGTCAGATAGCCTCGATCTACCGCTGTCTTGCGATGACCTTGGAGATGCCGTTCAAGGATACCACTGCGACGCCGGATCCGCAGTTTGGCTGGTCGCCGTTACGCTGCAAGGCGCTCGCACATTCCTGTCTCGAAGCACTGGAGACTCATCTACGGCGACAAGGCCAGGCTATCTAGGGACGAGATCGAGCTGGCTCATACCTTGTGGTACAGCTTGCGTCCCTGCTGATTGTATTCCTCGGCCATTTCTTCCATGCCGGACTGCAGTGCGGCATGGACATTATCCAGTTCTTTCGCTGCCGCGTAATCCCGTACTTCCTGTGAAATTTTCATCGAGCAAAATTTCGGACCGCACATCGAACAGAAATGGGCGACCTTGCCAGATTGTTTTGGTAAGGTCTCGTCGTGGAATGAACGAGCCGTAACCGGATCGAGACCGAGATTGAACTGGTCTTCCCAGCGGAATTCGAAACGTGCCTTGGACAAGGCATTATCGCGCAGTTGGGCTCCCGGATGCCCTTTCGCCAGATCGGCGGCGTGAGCCGCAATCTTGTAAGCCATCAATCCGTCTTTAACATCCTGCTTGTTAGGCAGACCCAAATGCTCCTTTGGTGTGACATAACACAACATGGCACAGCCAAACCAACCAATCATGGCTGCGCCAATGCCCGAGGTGATGTGGTCATAACCCGGTGCAATATCTGTTGTCAGTGGTCCGAGTGTATAGAAAGGGGCCTCGTCACACACTTCAAGTTGACGCTCCATGTTTTCCTTGATCATGTGCATCGGTACGTGACCAGGTCCTTCAATCATGGTCTGCACATCATGTTTCCAGGCCAGCTTGGTTAATTCACCCAAGGTCTCCAGCTCACCAAATTGCGCTGCATCGTTGGCATCTGCCACTGAGCCCGGTCGCAGGCCATCGCCCAGGGAAAACGATACATCGTAGGCTTTCATGATTTCGCAGATGTCTTCGAAATGTGTATACAGAAAATTCTCGCGGTGATGGGCGAGACACCACTTCGCCATGATGGAGCCGCCGCGAGAGACGATACCAGTGACGCGCTTCGCCGTCAGGGGCACATACCGCAGCAGCACGCCGGCATGTATCGTGAAATAATCCACGCCCTGCTCCGCCTGCTCGATGAGCGTGTCACGATAAATTTCCCAGGTCAGGTCTTCGGCGATACCGTCGACTTTTTCCAGTGCCTGATAGATTGGTACGGTACCGATTGGCACCATGGAGTTGCGAATAATCCATTCGCGGGTCTCATGAATATTCTTGCCCGTCGATAAATCCATGACGGTGTCTGCCCCCCAAAGTGCAGACCAGGTAAGTTTCTCGACCTCTTCCTCAATCGAAGAAGTGACGGCGGAGTTGCCGATGTTGGCATTCACCTTCACCAAGAAATTGCGGCCGATAATCATCGGTTCAATTTCCGGATGATTGATGTTGGCCGGGATAATGGCACGGCCGCGCGCGACTTCTTCGCGGACAAATTCGGGTGTGATCGCGCCGGGTATGGCGGCTCCAAACGCGCGGCCCGGATGCTGTACTCCCAGCGCTGGCTGATCACGCATTTGCTGATGCGCCATGTTCTCACGCAGCGCAATAAATTCCATTTCCGGCGTAATAATGCCCTGACGCGCGTAATGCAGCTGTGAAACATTGCGTCCGGATATGGCCCGACGCGGTTGTTTGATGTGTTCAAAACGCAAGTGCGCGGTCTGCACATCCTGCTGACGCGCTGAGCCGTAAGTGGAGCTCACCGACGGCAGGATTTCGGTGTCACCACGCTCTTCGATCCATGGCGCGCGAATGGCAGGCAGGCCAGCGCGCAGATCGATCAGCGCGGCGGGATCGGAATAGGCTCCGGACGTATCGTAAACACGAATCGGGGCATTGGGTTCGGGGCCTCGTTCAGTCTCGGTATCAGTGAGCGTAATCTCACGCATCGGTACCCGCATATCCGGCCGGCTGCCCTGAACGTAAACCTTTCTCGAATTGGGAAAATGTTGTCGGGTTGTCGTATCGAGGCGGGTGATCTTGTCGAGAAATTTTTCGGGAGTGACGCTCATTCAATATTCCTGTTGTCATGACCTGGAAATCCACGCAAGTCCCCGGTCGGCATGCACTGGCGGAGAACGTGAAGGTCGTGAAGACACTGCTCAGACGGTAAGTATGAGTGACCATTATGCCCCACGCGACGTCAAAAGATAAACGCTGTCAGCTGTCGCGGCCGATGTAACGCCCGCGTCTCTGCCGACGTCTCATAGGGGTATGGCGGCCCATCGCAAAGGGAGGGATTCAATTGTCACTTTTGGTTACACTGTGTAGAATGCCCGCTTGCCTGAAATCCGCCAACCGGAAGCGGCGCTCGCCCAGCTTTATTTAACAATTTATCAAGTCAACAGGTCAGACATTATGGGACGAATAGCGAAGATATTTGGAAGTTTCTTACTCGGTGGAATGACCCTGACGCCCAGCTATGCCGACGATCTGTACGGGATTCTGCAGCTCGCGCTCGATAATGACCCGAGCCTGCGTCAGGCGGAGGCAAGCTATCGAGCCAACCGCGAGAACGTCATCCAGAGTCGCTCAGCCCTGTTGCCCACTATCGGTATTGGCGGCTCGACTTCGCGTCTCACCAGCGGCCCTACTGACTCTGTCTATGCCAATGTCACTGACCCGGTCACCGGCGAGACCATGCGTGTTCGAGTGCAAAACGACCACGATTTCTCTCCCGGCGTTAACAATCACGGCTGGGGCATCAATCTGAATCAGAGCCTGGTCAACATAGCCGCCTGGTATTCCTTCCAGAGCGCCCAGGCCAGCGACAAGGCAGCCGCCGTTAACCTGGCGGCGCAGGAGCAGGACCTGATCATGCGGGTTGCCGCCGCCTATTTTGATGTGTTGAGAGCACTCGACACACTTCAGACCAATATCCAGGAAGAAGAAGCTGCCCTGCGTTCGCTCGACCAGACCCGCCAACGAGAGGAAGTCGGTCTGGTTACGATCACCGACGTTTATGACAGCCAGGCTGCCTACGACCTGGCCCGCAACACGACCATTTTGCAACGCGACATTCTGCAATCCCGATATGAGGCACTGGAAGCCATCACCGGCCAGCCCCATCCGGATATCGAAGTGCTGCGCGAAGACTTTCCCATCGTGCAAGCCGAGGGCGAACTCGATGACTGGGAAAACCAGGCCGACTCCAACAGCCTCGCGATTGCCGCGGCAGAGTTCAATCTGGAGGCCTCGCGCAACAACCTGAAGGCCCGCAAATCCGACCACTTGCCCACTGTTGCGCTGGCGGGGCAGTTCGGCCACTCAGTGACCGCACCGATTACCAGTCAGGGTATTCAGATTGGCGGTGGAGCCAGTGACCGCACCTCTCTGGCCCTCAGCCTCAGCATCCCGCTGTATACTGGTGGCGCTGCCAGCTCACGCCGCCGTGCCGCAGAATACAATGTGATTGCCGCCAAAGAATCACTGGAGCTGACCAAGCGACAGCTCACCCAGAACATCCGCAATGCCTATCGTCGTGTGAATACCGATGTGCTGGTAATCGCTCAGCGTCAGCAATCGATTACCTCGGCTCAGAGCGCACTCGATGCGACCGAGCTTGGTGCCGAAGTCGGTTCACGCAATATCGTGGAAGTCCTCCGGGCTCGGGAGAATCTATTCCGCGCGCTGCGCCAATATGCCGACTCACGGTACAACTACGTCCTCGACAGTTTGATACTGAAACAGGTCGCCGGTATCCTGACACCGCAGGACATCATCGAGTTGAATGCCTGGCTTCAGGAAGAGACTCTGTAAGATTTCAACCAGCCCGGCCTGAGCAGGCAGCTGATTTCAGGAGTCAGGGAATCCTCATGTCTGATCCGTCTTCGTCATTCCTCACCATTCCCGCCGAGTGGCTTCCCCACAGGGCCTTGTGGACGGCCTGGCCGTCCCATCCCGACCTTTGGGAAGCCGATCTCGAGGGCGCACGCGAGGAAGTCGCGGCCATGATCCTCGCCCTTACACCGGGGGACACAGTCAAGGTGTTATGCAACGGGGAGGAAGCGCTCGCATCAGCGGCATTAGCCCTTGGAGATAAGGCCACACTGTTTGATGCCGCCTTTGGCGATATCTGGTTGCGGGACACGGGGCCCATTATTGCGAAAGCTGGCGATGGCCATGTCGCGATTCGTTTCCTGAACAATGGCTGGGGTGGCAAGTATTCGTTACCTGGCGACGATACCGTGGGCGACAGTCTCGCCACATTCGCAAACATCGAAATTGTGCGACAGCCGTTCATCCTCGAGGGTGGCGCGCTGGAACACAATGGCGATGGCTGCATTCTAACAACCCGTCAATGCCTGCTTAATCCGAACCGTAATCCAGGATGGAACCAATCCGAAGCAGAAGCCAAGCTGCGTCGCGCACTCAATTGTCGGCGCGTATTGTGGCTCGAAACAGGATTGCGCAACGACCACACCGATGGTCATATCGACAATCTCGCGCGCTTTAGCGCACGTGATGAGATCATCTGCCAGTCTCCCAGTGGCAGCGACGATCCAAATGCGGAGCTCTTCGGAAATATCGAGGCCGCTCTGCAAGACATGGGACTGAAGGTACACACCATCCCCTCGCCCGGACTTGTCTGCGATGAAGACGGCGAGCCAATGCCGGCATCGCACATGAATTTCATTATTGGCAATGAGACGGTGGTCGTGCCAACCTATGACACGGCTCGTGGCGCCGAGGCGGTGGCGGCACTGCAGCCACTGTTTCCGGGTCGCAAAGTCGTGGGGCTGCCGTCGACACACCTGCTTACAGGTGGCGGATCCTTCCACTGCATAACCCAACAAGAGCCCTTGTAATGAAATCAGACAAAAAGCAGGAATTGACGGTAGCGGCAATACAGTCCTCCTACGGTTCCGACATCAAGGAAAACATCGACAAAACCATCGGCTTCATCGAAGAGGCTGCGCGGCGTGGTGCGCAGGTGGTATTACCTTCGGAACTGTTTCAAGGGCCTTATTTTTGCACTACCCAGGATGAACGCTGGTTTGATTCTGCCTACCCTGTCGCCACTCATCCCTGTGTCGTCGCGCTCCAGCCCGTAGCAAAATCACTGCAACTCGTCATACCGGTATCTATCTTCGAACGCGATGGCCAACACACTTATAACAGCATCGCGATGCTGGACAATGCTGGCAACATCATGGGTGTCTACCGCAAGAGTCATATTCCCGATGGTCCCGGATACCAGGAAAAATATTATTTCCGACCGGGTAATACCGGCTTCAAGGTATGGGATACCGTCTATGGCAAGATAGGTGTCGGTATTTGCTGGGATCAATGGTTCCCAGAGACTGCGCGACAACTGATGTTGCGCGGCGCCGACATCCTGCTCTATCCGACAGCGATTGGGTCAGAGCCTCACGATAGCTCACTTGACACAGCAGCCCCGTGGCGCCGGGCAATGCAGGGTCACGCGGTGTCCAATGTTGTGCCGGTAGTTGCAGCAAATCGCGTCGGCACCGAGTCCGGTCTCGGGGCACCACAATCATTCTACGGCAATTCATTTATTGCCGATCATCGCGGTGACCTGGTTGAGTCCTTCGGTGATAAAGAAGAAGGAGTGCTCGTGCACAGCTTCGATCTCACGTTCCTGAGGACACACCGCAGCGCCTGGGGTTTCTTCAGAGACCGACGCGAAGATCTCTACACTGCCTGATGCGGACAGCTGGCGCTTGCAAAGAGCGAGCGCCACTTATGTCTGCTTCCGCCAGACTGACACCTGACTAACAATATACTCGTACTTGCGGCGGTGTTCCCGGATCATGAAGGGGCAATCCTCCTCATGCAGCAGTGTGAATCCCTGCAAGCGGTTCCCGATGGCGGCCAGGGTAGCGGTACTGTCCTGTCCATCAAGGAAACGCTCGGTGCGCGTATATTCTGTCATCCAGGTATTTGGCGATGCCAGAACCAGAATTCCGCCTCTGGCCAGCCACCGGTCTGAATGAACGAACTGATGCAGACACGCCTCGGGATCTTCCAGACGACACAACAGGTTGCTCAACAGAATTGCATCGAACGGGGCAGACGGCGTATTACCGAGCTGTTCAATCGCGTGAAGTCGGGAAGCATCCCCTTGCAGAAATTCGATCCGTGAGCGATCGATCTCGGTTGCTATCCTCGCCTTGAGCTCGGTCATGTGCCGTCCTGTCTCACGACGACGATAGGAAAGCTCACCCGCCTGCTTCAGCTGATTGGCGACACGGATAAATTCTTCGCTGTAATCGATTCCAATGACACGAGTGAACGTGCGCGCCAGTTCGAAACTGCTGCGTGCGACGGCGCAACCAAGATCCAGTGCGCTGCGGTCTCCCTGGCTGTATTCATTCATCAACTCGACGGTGCGCTCGATCAGATTCGAAACCGAGGGGAACGGTGCGCGTTGCGCAATTTCGGTATCACGCTGCTCAGCATCGCTGCCGAAGTGAAACAGCAGATACTGGTTAACGAGCTCACTGGTCTCATACTTGTTACTCTTCGCATCAGACGCGGTCTCCTGCACGATGCGAAACCCGGCATGTTGGAAGAAGTGCGGTCGGAAATGGAAACGCGCCCACATGCTCGCTTCATCGCCGGTGCTGACGAACGATCCGCCGAGGATCATCTGGTGCTCGTTGTCGAAGCAGGGGGTGCTAAAGTCTGTGTAATAGGGATGGAAGGCGAAATCGGCCAGTGGGTGAAAAGTATCTTCACACCACTGCCATACATTACCCAGTGTGTCGTGCATTCCCAGCTCGTTGGCCTCACACGCATCAACCGGTCCTTCGCTGCCAAACTTGAGATTGTGATTCACGAGTCGCTGTGGTGTGCGTGACATACTCCAGTCTGTGAGCACCGGATTTCCGACGGTGTCGTGCTGCAGCGGATGGCGTTGATCGGCCGCTCGCATGGCCAGATGCTCTGCCTCATGGGGCAGCCGATAAGCCACAGCGCTACCATCGCGTTCACTACGCCAGTTACAGTAGGCCTTGGCCTCGTAATAATTTACGACCGCTGGCCAGCTCCATTGCATGGGCACCTCGGTGAATGTCGTGCGCAGCTTGTAGCGATGGGAGCCGGCAGGACCGGCCTGTACCCAGAACGTTGGCCATTTGACATTCCGGAACTGGCGCCAGCGCCAACCCTGTTCACTCCAGTACTGGGCTTGCTCATAGCCGCCAGCGCGCACGAACTCATGAAACTCGCCGTTACTGATGAGATACCTCGATGCCTTGAAGGCGAGCACATCCCGCTCGTCATGTCCGTATTCATTGTCCCAGCCAAAACTCGGCCAGTCGGCAGGCTTGCCCAGGGTTACTGCAGTCGAGGCTAGCTTGATCAGGGAATTACGCGGGTAATCATCGCCTGCGGCTGGCTCGAAGATCTGTGCGGATTCCGTCTTGCTCAGCGCCGGCCAGTTGGGTGGAGTCCTGACGTACTCAAGCGGCAACTCCCGCATCAGTACGCTGGACGTTTCGAGGTGGATACGTTCATGCTCGAACGCCATCGCCAACGCCCAGGCCGGTGAATCAATGGTAATCGGATCATCCAGACACGGATGCGACTGGATAATCCCCTTCACCAGATCGTAGACCTGCTGACGATAGGCTTTAACCGCTTCCAGGCTCGGCCAGATATCATCCTTGCCTTCATGCAGGTCGTCCCAGTTCATTTCATCGACGCCGGTCTCGAATAACAATTCGAATGCGGGGTTGACCGGTTCGTCAATGAGACCACTGACAAGCAGCTTGTTGACATAGAAGCACACGGGATGTGTGTAATAGAAGATCAATGGATGTCGGGTCTTGTGGTACGGGCGCACCAGGAATGCCGCTTCGCTGGTCAGGCCCGCAAACAGGCATTCTGTGAGCGCCCAGGTGTTTTCAAAATAGGCGAGCACTGCCGCCCTGCCAGCCTGCAGATTGAGCTGCGGTAGCGAGTGGAGGGGGCGGCTGGCAGCGCTGATCTGCTGCCCGTCTCGCGATAAAGTGGTTGGGTTGCGAGTGGCCTTAGTGGCCATCGCATGATCTGTTCCCGGCATAACCTGTTCCTGCCTTGTTCTGTTCTGTATTTTATACCCGTGACTCTGATTAACCGGGTAGATCGGTTAGAATTCCATTAACCCGTCCCGACTAGACGAGACCTACCGTAGGGGAATCCTCTTGCAAAGTAAATTACCCGATGTTGGCACAACTATTTTTACAGTTATGTCAAAAATGGCTCAGGATTATAACGCCATCAACCTGTCGCAGGGCTTTCCGGATTTCGATTGCCCTGACCGTCTGCGGGAACTGGTGGCGCATTACCTGAATGACCGCAAGAATCAGTACCCACCAATGGCAGGCATTCTCCCTCTACGTCAGCGCATTGCCGAAAAGATCACTGCCTTGTACGGCTATCCAGCAGATCCGGAGACCGAAGTGACGGTGACATCGGGCGCCACCGAGGCCCTGTTCGATGCAATTCAGGCCACCGTGGGTAATGGCGATGAGGTGATCGTATTCGATCCCGCGTATGACTCCTACGAACCGGGGATAAAACTCGCAGGCGGCATCGCCATTCATATTCCGCTGAGCCTGCCGGATTATCATATCGACTGGGACCGCGTGCGCGCAGCCATTACGCCGCGAACTCGCCTGATTATCATCAATACACCCCATAACCCCTGCGGTTGTATCTTGACCCAGAACGATCTGGATACCTTGGCCGCGTTGATTCGGGATACTTCGATTCTGGTTTTATCAGACGAAGTCTATGAGCACATGGTTTATGACAACCGCACGCATCTCAGCGTGTTGAGTCACGACGAACTGAAGTCCAGAAGCTTTGCCGTGTTTTCTTTCGGCAAGACCTATCATGCCACGGGTTGGAAGCTGGCCTACTGTGTTGCGATCCCCGAGCTCACCGTCGAGTTCAGGAAAGTGCATCAGTTTGTAACGTTCACAACCTCGAGTTTCGTGCAATATGCACTGGCCGATTTCATGCAGGAATGCCCGCAACACGCCTTGGAGCTACCGGCATTTTATCAGGCCAAGCGAGACCAGTTCTGCGAATTGATCAAGCCCTCCCGATTCAGCTTCACGCCTTCGCAAGGTACTTATTTTCAACTCGTCGATTACAGCGCCATCAGCGATCTCGACGACATGGCGTTTGTGAAATTGCTCACGCAGGAAAAAGGTGTTGCGGCGATTCCTCTCACGCCGTTTTATGCGCAAGCACCCAATACCCGCATTATTCGTTTCTGCTTCTGTAAGGACACTGCAACATTGGAAAACGCGGCCTCCATTCTCTGTGCGTTGTAGCGGCTACGATGATTGCTGTTGACTATGTACAACTCGCTGCGGACATCAAGTCCTGGGGCGTAGAACTTGGCTTTCAGCAAGTGGCAATTACTGACATCGATCTGTCGGCTTACGAACCGCGACTGCGGGAATGGGTCGCGAAGAATTTCCATGGAGCCATGAATTATATGGCCCGCAATCATGACTTGCGCAGTCATCCGGATCAATTGCACCCGGGAACCATTCGTGTCATCTGCGTGCGGATGGGTTATGCGAACGAGCGGCAGAATTCACTGCAGCCTCTGGAACAAAAAAGCATCGGATATATTGCACGTTACGCACGTGGACGCGACTATCACAAGGTGATGCGCAAGCGCCTGCAAGCGCTCGCGGACAAGATTGAGAGGCTTGTCGGGCCGATGGGTTATCGCGCCTTCGTCGACAGTGCCCCCGTGCTTGAACGCGCGTTGGCAGAGAAATCAGGTCTGGGCTGGATTGGCAAGAATACGATGCTGATCAACAAGCAGGCAGGTTCCTGGTTTTTCCTGGGCGAGCTGTTTACAGACCTGCCACTGCCTGTCGATACGCCTGATAGTGAACACTGCGGCACTTGCCGAGCCTGTCTCGATGTGTGTCCGACCCAGGCGTTCGTCGCGCCGAACCTGCTTGATGCGACCCGCTGCATCTCGTATCTGACTATCGAATTACGGACGTCTATTCCAGAGCAGTTTCGTAAGGCTATGGGCAATCGCGTGTTTGGTTGTGATGATTGCCAACTGGTTTGCCCCTGGAACAAATTTACTCAAGTGACTAAGGAAGCGGATTTTTCGCCACGTCACAAACTCGATTCCACCGAGCTTGTGGAGCTGTTCAATTGGACTGAACAGCAATTTTTGGAGAATACCGCGGGGTCACCCATTCGACGCATCGGCTACGAGTGCTGGCTACGGAACCTCGCTGTTGCACTCGGCAATGCGCCACACTCAGCGAAGATAGTCACTGCACTTGAGCAGCGCCGCCAGCATCCCTCATCCCTCGTACGCGAACACGTAGAGTGGGCGCTCAAACAACTCCATCATTAGCCTTAGTCTTTCCGGCAATAGCAGTTTTCATCAGAAGGACGAATTGCGAGTGATGCGGGGAGTTGGGTCAGTGCCAAAAGTATTTTCCAGTCGAGTAGATTACTGTTGTAACAGTCCCGATCGGAAGATGCGCCTGACCAAGTCCGGCAATAGTGCAGCCCTTGTGTCCCGCACACGATTCAATGCTAATTACTAGAGCGCGATGAAATTCTGGCGGTAGTAGCGAAGTTCATTCACGGAGTCGCGAATGTCCGCCATTGCCTGGTGGGAACCCTGTTTGCTCAGGCCCTGCAACAACTCCGGTTTCCAGCGACGCACCAGTTCTTTCAGCGTGCTGACATCAAGATTGCGGTAATGAAAGAAGCTTTCCAGTTCTGGCATATGCTTCGCCATGAAGCGACGATCCTGGCAGATGCTGTTGCCGCACAAGGGAGAGGCATTTTTCACAGAATACTGTTCAAGGAAGGCGAGCGTCTGCCGCGTTGCTTCTGCTTCGTCGATTCGACTAGTGCGCACACGTTCGATCAGACCGGAAGCGCCATGGTGTCGCTGATTCCAGTCGTCCATGGCGGCCAGAGCAGCATCCGATTGGTGAATCGCCAAGGTCGGGCCTTCGGCGAGGATGTTCAGTTGAGCGTCAGTGACCAGAGTAGCGATTTCGATGATGAGATCGGTTTCCGGCTGCAGTCCTGTCATTTCCAAATCGAGCCAGATCAGATTGAGCTGTTTGTCCATGAATCGTTCGGATACCCTGTTCGCGTCGGTTGGTGAGCGTGCTAAAGAATTGTAGCAAAGCTTACCCGGCGCGAATATGCAATAATCCCGGCGCGGTTGAGCCCACAGACACCACCACCGCTCTGGAACCCATGACGAAACGCCGACTCAGCAATCAGCAACAGGCTCGCATCAGCGAGCGCCATCAGCGCGAGCTTGTCAGCGGCAACGAAGCCGGCGGCGCGAGAGAAAGCAGCGACGGGGTTAGTGGGGAGCGCTGCAATGGCCGAATCGTCAGCCATCTCGGTCAACAACTACTGGTCGAAACACTCGAGGCGGGTAGCTCAAGCGGGACATCGGTACGCTGTTTCCAGCGCGCCAATCTGCCCGCACTCGTCACAGGTGATCTGGTTGTCTGGGAGGCGGGTGACAACGACACCGGCGTCATCACCGCTGTTGCCGAGCGTAAGAGCGTTTTTGGGCGACCGGCTTTTAGTGGCAATTTCAAACCGATGGCGGCCAACATTGACCGCGTACTGCTGGTTATTGCGCCACTGCCGGAGCCATTCCCGAATCTGATCGATCGCTATCTGGTAGCCATCGAAACCCTGCAGTTGCAGGCGGTGCTGGTGTTGAATAAAAGCGATCTGCACGCAGAAATCGCGAATCAGCGGCTTGACAAGCTATTGTCATTATATGAGGGCCTCGGCTACGAGACCCATCGGGTTTCGACTGTCGACAATGCCGGCATCGCCCCTTTGCTGGCGTCGCTGTCGGGTCTCACAACCGTTATCGTGGGACAATCCGGTGTCGGCAAGTCGTCCTTGATCAACAGCTTCGGTGTCAATAATGATGCCGCAGTGGGCTCACTCTCGACGGCGGGTCCCAAGGGCACACACACCACCACCACCGCTCGCCTGTTCCATCTGCCAGACTGTGACCTCATTGATTCACCGGGAATCCGCGAACTCAGCCTGGGTCACATCGATGCCTCCGCGGTCTTCGCCGGTTTTCGTGAATTCAGGCAATTTGAAGGCCAGTGCAAGTTTCGGGATTGCAGCCATCAAACGGAACCGGATTGCGCGCTAAACAAGGCTCTCGCCGCCGGCGCGATTTCGCCGCAGCGCGTCGACAGTTATTTTCAGATTCTGCAATCTCTGGATAACGCGGGTCGCTGATGCAGGTAAACTGGATAGATTTTCTCGATCAATAAATGCCCCGGGAACACAACAACTATGACAGCAACAACTCTCCCCCTGATTCTCGAGATCGAAGACTTGCAGACGAGACTGCCAGACTCCGACCTGCTGCTTATCGGCGTCTGTCAGGAGCAGGTGTTTATCACCCACCACCTGCCCGGTTCAGCGCTGATCCAGCCTGGCGAACTGGTCAGCGGGATCAAACCTGCCGTCGGCAAACTTCCTGACGTAACGCGACTTAACACCCTGTTTTCACGCGTGGGTCTCGCTGCTGGCAAACATGTCATTGCCTATGATGATGAGGGCGGTGGTTGGGCCGGTCGACTGATCTGGACACTGGACGTGCTGGGACATCGGCACTACTCTTTTCTGAATGGTGGGCTGAACGCATGGCGTGCTGCAGGTCTGCCGATGGAGGCCGGACCCTCGGCAGTTGCTCCAACGGAATACACGGCTCACATTGACGAATCACAACTCGTGCCACTCGACGCCGTCAAGCGCAGTCTCGACGATCCACTGTCAATCGTATGGGATGCGCGTTCCCGTGAGGAATACGAGGGCACAAAAGTTACCGCGCTGCGTAACGGACATATTCCTGGCGCCTTTAATCTCGACTGGCTCGATCTGATGGACAGGGATAACGATCTGCGTCTGTTGCCTCTACCAGACATCGCCGAACGACTGGCAGCACTGGGGCTTAAGGAACAACACCGTATCATTACTCATTGTCAGACCCACCATCGCTCGGGTCTCACCTACATCGTCGGCAAGGCCCTGTGTCTCGACATAAAGGCGTATGACGGCTCCTGGTCCGAGTGGGGCAATCTCCCGGATACACCGATAGAAACTGGGCCCAAGCAATAGCCATATGACACGTGTGTTCATTATCTTGCAGTATTTGCTGCCACACCATCTGCTTTCGCGTCTGGTCGGCGTCCTGGCACGTATGCACACCGGTCGCACAATTCTTATTCGCGCATTTATCAAGCGGTATAAGGTCGACATGAGCGAGGCGGTAATCAAAAAAGCGGACGACTTCGCCCATTTCAATGCATTCTTCACACGGGAACTGCAACCAGGATCGCGGCCACTTGCAACAGAATCGGGTGCGATTGTGTGTCCGGCAGACGGCAGCATCAGTCAATTGGGTGGAATCGATGCCGATCGTATTTTTCAGGCGAAAGGTCATGATTATACCGTCGCAGAATTGCTCGCATGCGATGCCGCGATTGCACAACAATTTCAGGATGGCGTGTTTGCGACCGTGTATTTGTCGCCCCGTGACTATCACCGCGTGCACATGCCGCTGACGGGTAAACTGCAGTCGATGACCTATGTGCCAGGCAAGCTGTTCTCGGTAAACAAGCTCACTGCCGAGAACGTGCCCCGCGTATTTGCGCGCAATGAGCGTGTGGTGTGCCTGTTCACGACGGCAGCAGGTCCCATGGCTGTAGTGCTGGTAGGTGCGATGATCGTTGCCGCCATTGAAACCAGCTGGTCGGGCCAGGTTTGCCCGGGCGCGCTGCAAAGCCAGGGATTCACCGAAGATTACTCGAACCGCGCACCCGCGATAACACTGCCAACCGGCGCCGAGCTCGGTCGTTTCAAATTGGGCTCAACGGCAATCGTTTTATTCGGTCCGGGCAGTGTCACATTGGCCTCCGACCTGGTTGCCGATACTCCGGTGCGCATGGGCCAATTACTGGGACAACACGTTATTTGAACGCAACGCCAACCTGGGAGCAGAAATCAAAGATGACTCAAGATGAATTAAAACTGGCAGTCGCAAAGGCGGCGTTTGACTATGTCGAAGCGCGGCTCGATGACGAAATGATCATCGGTATCGGTACCGGTTCAACAACTAATCTGTTCATTGCCGAGTTAGGCAAGCTCAAACACAAACTCGCTGGCACCGTCGCGAGTTCCGATGAGTCGGCCCGGCGTCTGCGCGAGCTTGGTATTCCCGTCTACGACCTGAACAGCGTGGACGGGATTGCGATTTATGTGGATGGCGCCGATGAGAGCAATAAACACCTGCAGCTGATCAAGGGTGGAGGCGCTGCCCTGACGCGTGAAAAGATCATTGCCGCCGTCGCAGAGGAATTCGTTTGCATCGCTGATGAGTCGAAGTTGGTCCCGGTTCTCGGTAAGTTCCCCTTGCCTGTCGAGGTGATTCCGATGTCACGCAGCTACGTGGCGCGACAAATCGTCAAGCTGGGCGGTGATCCAGTCTATCGGGAAGCGTGTGTCACTGACAATGGCAACCACATCCTCGATATCTATAATCTGGAAATTCTGAATCCACGGGAACTGGAACGGCAGCTCAATCAAATCGTAGGTGTTGTCACCAACGGCTTGTTTGCGGAACGGGGAGCGGATCGGCTAATTTTGGGCACGAGTTCGGGCGTCAAGACTTTCTTGCCCTGAATACGGAGAAGTGCCTCAGCATGCTGCTTGGGTGAAATCAGCTCAGGACCTGGTTAAAACTGAAAAGGTTCGAATCCGTTTCTGGTCAGACCAGAAGTTCTCACCTTTTCATGTTTCAATCAAAGCCAGACTGCTCGAGCTATGCATCCTGCCAATAGGAGAAAGAGGTAAAGCTAGAGCGGAGTTACGTTTTCCGCCTGCGGCCCTTTTTGACCTTGCGTAACTTCCATCGTTACTTTCTGACCTTCGTGAAGCGTTCTTCTTCCAGAACCGTTAATGGCGCTGAAATGTACGAATACATCCTTGCCACCCTCTTGCTCTATGAAGCCGAATCCCTTCTCGTCATTAAACCACTTAACGGTACCTTCAACTGTGTCTGACATATAACTCTCGTGCTATAAAAAAATTGTAAAATATCGAATCGCTGACCGCAGCAATCCGTCGGTCCAGAGCAACCGAGGGATCAGTGTACGCCTATCGTATGGTAGATGGAAACTGTATTTGTCTTAAATTGTAACGATTTCTCAGTCCCGGTAACGCCGATTCTTACACGGAATGGGGCTGTGCTTTCTCCGCTGCAGGGTGGGACTCAGACATCCACCAGCTTGCCTGGATTCATGATGTTGTTGGGATCAAACAGCCGCTTCATGGCGCGCATATAGTCCACTTCCTGGGGTGACCTCGAATAGTGCAGGAACGGTTTTTTCAGCAGGCCGACCCCGTGTTCGGCAGAAACGCTGCCGCCGTGCTTGCGCACCAGTTCGAATACCCCGTCGGAAACCCGTGCGCACTCTGCAAAAAAATCCGCCGCCGGCAACGCGTCGGGTTTGAGGATGTTGAGGTGCACATTGCCGTCACCGATGTGGCCAAACCAGATAATCTCAAAGTCCGGATACTGCGCAGCAACAAGTGCGTCGACTTCCTCAAGAAATCCCGGCACCTTTGATGCTTTCACAGAAATGTCATTTTTATAGGGTGTAAATTTGGCGATTGTCTCGGAAATGTCCTCGCGCAGCCGCCATAAATTCGCCGCCTGTGAGGAGTTCTGACTCATCGTGCCGTCGAGGATCCAGCCTGCCTCGACGCAGGACTCGAAAGTCGCCATCGCGGTTTCAAGATCCTGTTCAGAGTAATTTTCAAACTCCACCAGGGTGTAGAACGGGCATTCGGTCTCGAAAGGCCGTGGCAAGCCTTTCTCAGCGAGCACATGACGCAAGGCTTTCTCCGAGAAAAATTCGAACGCCGTCAGCTTCAGTTGTTTCTGGAAACTCTGCAGCACGGGCATCGCGGCGGCCATGGTTTCAATGCCAAACACCATCACCGTTGGGTCTTGCGGCTTGCTGGCAAGGCCCATGGTGACTTCCACGATCAGGCCCAAGGTGCCTTCCGAGCCAATGAACAGATGCCGGAAATCGTATCCTGTCGCGTTTTTCACGAGACCACGATTGAGATCAAGCAAATCGCCCTTGCCAGTAACCACCTTGAGACCCTGTACCCAATTTCGCGTCATGCCATACCGGATTACCTTGATGCCACCGGCATTGGTGGCGACATTGCCTCCGAGCTGACTGGAGCCTGACGAGGCAAAATCGACGGGATAGAACAAGTCATGCTCGTCGGCAAATTGCTGCAATTGTTCGGTCACCACTCCGGCTTGACACACAACTTGCCGGTCGCTCGCGTCAAATTCCAGAATCCTGTTCATGCGGTCGAAGGCGATGACCAGCTCGCCGGATGCAGCGACAGCACCGCCGCTGAGTCCCGTACGACCTCCCGAGGGCACAATGGCGAGACCGAGTCGGTTAGCCAGCTTCACCAAATCGACGACGGCGTCAATGCTGCCTGGCAACACCACGGCGATCGGAGCAGGTGCATAGGCCTTGGTCCAGTCCTTGCCATAATTATTCAGATCGGCCGGATCCTGCTTCACCCATTCCGCTCCTACGATCGCGGCCAACTGCTCGAGCAGGTCGGATTTACTGCAATTCATTCTGGATTTCCTGTAAGTGAGCGCGCCCGACCCGGGCGCAGTAGTCGCGGATTCGTCCCGGCATTGAGCTAACGGACGGGGGAAATATGGTACCATGCGCCGGCTTTTTGAGCATTGCCCCCGGAAATTACCAGGTTCCAATAACGTCCTATGCAACCGACTTCCCTCGAAAAACGGAAAATCAAGTTCCTCTTGCTGGAAGGAATTCACCCCAACGCCGTGAAGGCCCTGGCCAAGGCAGGCTATGAAAATGTAGAGTCTCTGAAGACTTCGCTGGAAGGTGACGAGTTATATTCCCGGATCGCCGATGTGCACTTTATTGGCATCCGGTCACGTACTCAACTGGATGCGAAGGCCTTCGCCGCCGCCGGTAAATTACAAGCCGTGGGTTGCTTCTGCATCGGCACGAACCAGGTTGATCTGACCTCGGCGCTGGTTCGCGGCATTCCGGTTTTCAACGCCCCGTTCTCCAATACTCGCAGTGTCGCCGAACTCGTCATTGGTCAGGCCATCCTGTTATTGCGGGGTATTCCGAAAAAGAATGCCTTGTTGCACCGCGGTGTCTGGGAGAAGGCCGCGCAGGGTTCATTCGAGACTCGCGGCAAGAAGTTGGGTATCGTCGGTTATGGCAACATCGGTTCTCAGCTGAGCGTGCTCGCCGAAGCGATGGGCATGAAAGTTTATCTTTATGACGTGGTGAACAAACTTCCATTGGGCAACGCCGTGCAGGTGGATTCACTGCAAACGCTGATGAGTGAATGCGACGTCATCAGCCTGCATGTGCCAGAGACGCCTCACACGCAGGAGATGATCACCGCCAAGCAGTTGAACTGGATGAAGCCAGAAGCGGTATTTATCAATGCTTCCCGCGGTTCCGTCGTCAACATCAACGACCTGGCAGACGCACTCAAGAAGGGAAAGATTGCCGGCGCTGCTATCGACGTATTTCCGGTTGAACCGAAATCAAATGACGAAGAGTTCCTGTCCCCATTGCGAGAATTCGACAACTGCATAATCACTCCGCACGTTGGAGGCAGCACCATGGAAGCGCAGGAGAACATCGGTCTGGAGGTGAGCGAAAAACTCATCAAATACAGCGATAATGGCTCCAGCTTCACCTCGGTCAACTTCCCCGAAGTGGCACTTCCTGCTCATCCCGGCAAACACCGATTGCTGCATATCCACGAAAACGTGCCAGGTGTCCTCACGGAGATCAACGGCATTTTTTCGGAGATTGGCATCAATATCAGTTCGCAGTATCTGCAAACCAACGAGAAGGTAGGATATGTCGTCATGGATATCGACATGCAGTCCAGCGAATTGGCCCTCGAAAAACTCAATCAGGTACGCGGCACGATTCGCACACGGGTATTGTTCTAGAGCCTGAATCAGTTCTCCCAGGTGGACTTCTGAAGAATTTATCCGAGGCTCGGTCTGCTACTGATCGTTAGCCTGGTGCGCACGCTCCACTTCAGATCCTGGCGGCGATGAGGATATTGTCGATTGCGGTAAAGACTCTGTCGCGGTAACGTTCCGACTCGTTGACGAGGTGATGGCCCGCTCCTTCAATCATATAGATCTTGCTATCCGGAAATTTCTCGGTGATGCGCCGCAGATTGTATTGCCAGTTTACCGTACCATCTTCACTGCCCTGGATGAGATTCAGCGCCTGCCGTTGCTGCGAACTCCGTTCGAACAGAGACTGATAACGAATCATTGCCTTAACCCAATCCCCTTGCAGAAATTGACTCTGCAAAGCATCGCTGTTCTGCAGAAATTCCAGAAAGGCCTGATCTTGACTATTCTCCGCAAAGGTTCGCGGCGTTGCAGTGATAAATGGTCGTGTAAGCAGGAACAGCAAATAGGATCGCCACCAATGACGCGGTCGCAGTAGCGGTGCGAGCAGTATGATCGACTCGAACTGATAGCGAGCTGTCAGCTGCTCGTGCAACAGTGCCTGCAATAGAATCGCACCACCGGTGCTTTGTCCGATCGCCACCCAGGGTGAATTGACCTCCTGCGTCTGGGCCTGTTCGAGGCAAGAGAACAAGGCGGCGCTGTACTGGTCGAAGGCGCGAATACTCGCAGGGGTGCCGCTAGAGAGTCCGTGACCCGGCAGGTCGAAGATCACCACCGAGAATCCCGTATCGAGACAGTGCTGGATGAGATGATTATAAATGCCGACATGGTCAAAGTAGCCGTGGAGCAGAAACACGGTGCCGCGCTGCTCCGATGTCTGCAACTGAAAATGCTGGCACACGACGTCGAATTCGCCACTGCGCAACAATCCGAGGCTGTGTTCTACGGGCCTCGCTTCGCTGGCGAAATGCAGACCGTAGAAATCGCAGTAGGCCTTGATCAGGGACGAACGGGGTGTCGAGCCATGAAACCGCATCGGCCCGAGTGAGCGGCGCAGATTGTCAGCGTCGTCTCGACTAAACACGTTTCAAAACTCCTGCACACTCTAGGCACACTCTAGGCACGCTCTAGGCGCTCTCTATGCACTCTCTATGCACTCTCTAGACTCTCTTTACTCGCTCTTTACGCATGGCTGCGCTGGCGGCATCGATTTCCGGCCGCGGTACTCAGGATGCCTTGGAATAGCGGTCGACCATTTCCTCGAGGCTGTACACCTTGCCAATGTTGGCCACCTGACCTGCGCAACCAAATGCCTCGAGACGCGCCTTGACGATTCCCTTCATCGCTACAATGGTGTGGCTCAGGAACTTGCGCGGATCGAACTCGGACTTGTTCTCGGCGAGGAATTTACGTACTGCTCCGGTCGAAGCCAGTCTCAAGTCGGTGTCGATATTTACCTTGCGGACGCCGTGTTTGATGCCCAGTTGGATCTCTTCCACGGGCACTCCATAGGTCTCGGCGATCTCACCTCCGTAGGCATTGATCACGGCCAGCCACTCTTGCGGCACCGACGAGGAGCCATGCATTACGAGGTGTGTATTGGGCAGTCTGGCGTGGATCTCCTTGATACGGTCGATGGCGAGAATATCCCCGGTCGGTGGCCGACTGAACTTGTAGGCACCATGGCTCGTTCCCACTGCGATCGCCAGGGCGTCGACTCCAGTTGCGCTGACAAACGCGGCAGCCTCATCGACATCAGTTAGCATCTGTGCCATCGACAATTGTCCTTCCGCGCCGATGCCATCTTCCTCGCCAGCCATACCGGTTTCCAGCGATCCAAGACAGCCGATCTCGCCTTCCACCGAGACGCCACAGGCGTGAGCCATTTCCACGGCGAGTTTTGTTACACGCACGTTATATTCGAAACTTGTCGGCGTCTTGCCATCCTCTGCCAGAGAGCCATCCATCATAACCGAAGAAAATCCAAGCTGAATGGAACGTTGACAGACAGCAGGTGATACTCCGTGATCCTGATGCATCACAATTGGTATATGTGGAAACTCTTCTATCGCGGCCTGAATCAGGTGTTTCAGAAAATTCGATCCGGCATATTTACGTGCGCCGGCACTGGCCTGCAGAATTACCGGACTGTTTGCCTCATTCGCCGCTTCCATAATTGCGCGAATCTGTTCCAGGTTGTTGACGTTGAATGCCGGCACGCCATAATCGTTTTCGGCGGCATGATCCAACAGTTGTCGTAGACTTATGAGTGCCATGTTCGAACCTCGTTATTTATACGTTCAATTCCAGTCTGTGAAGCGCATCGTCTAGGTATAGCGGACTCCGATCAACCTTCGCTCGCGCGCTGTTCCAGTATTTGCACCGCGGGCAAGATTGTTCCCTGCACGTATTCGAGGAAGGCTCCACCACCTGTCGAAATATAGGAAACCGCTGCGGTAATGCCAAACTTGTCGATCGCAGCGATGGTTTCTCCTCCGCCTGCGATCGAGAAGCCCTGGTTGCGCGCGATCGCCCTCGCAATAGTCTCCGTGCCCGCGGCAAAGGATTCAAACTCGAATACCCCGAGTGGCCCATTCCAGATGATCGTCTTCATGCCGTCTACAATCTCGGCGAATGCCTGCGCCGTTGCCGGACCAATGTCCAGAATCATATCGTCCTCATCGAGATTGTCCACGGGCTTGACCTCGGCGCTGGCATCCGCAGCAAAAGTCTTGGCAACGACTACGTCGGTCGGCATCGGAATGTGAGTCTTCTGCATCAACGCGGCGGCCACTGGTACCAGTTCCGGTTCATACAGGGATTTGCCGACTTTGAAGCCGGCGGCAGCGAGAAAGGTGTTGGCGATCCCCCCGCCCACGATCAGGTTGTCCACCTTCGTCGCCAGATTCTGCAGAACCTCCAGCTTGCTGGATACCTTGGCACCGCCGACGATCGCAAGCATCGGCCGCTCGGGCTGCTCCAGAGACCGGTGCAAAGCATCCAGCTCGCTTGCGAGCAGGGGTCCGGCACAAGCAATAGGGGCCAGTCGTGCCACGCCATGGGTGCTTGCCTGGGCCCGATGGGCCGTGCCAAACGCGTCCATGACAAACACATCGCACAGATCGGCATAACGCTGTGCCAATGCAGGGTCGTCCTTGATTTCACCCTTGTTCACTCGCACGTTCTCAAGCAGGATCACGGAGCCTGCTTTCGCTGAAAGTCCTTGCGGATTGGTCAGATAATCCCGGTTCAGTTGCACCTCACAGTCCAGCAAAAGCGCCAGACGATCAGCGACTGGCTGGAGTGAATACTCCATTTGAGTGTCGATCGGCTGGCCTTCTTCCGGCCGACCGAGATGGGACATCACAAGCACTTGCGCACCGGCATCTAATGCCAGACGCAAGGTTGGCAGTGCTGCTCGAATGCGAGTGTCATTAACGATTTCCCCGCCTTCGATGCCCACATTGAGATCTTCGCGAATCAGCACACGTTTGCCGGCGAGATCGATCTGCTCCATTCGCAGAAACGCCATAGACTGGTTCCTCTATTTCCTGTTCAAGCTGTGAATCAGATTGGCAACGTCCAGCATCCGGTTGGCGTATGCCCATTCATTGTCAAACCACACCAGCAACTTGACCAGATTGCCACCGGCTACTCTTGTCTGACTGAGATCGACGATTGCGGAGCGCGGGTCGTGATTGAAGTCGCAGGATGCCAGCGGCGCGTCGGTGTAGCCCAGCACATTGGTGGCGAGGTTCTCACTGGCGGCAATAATGGCAGCATTAACTGTGGCGATGTCTGTCGCCCGGGCGACGACGACGGTGAGATCCATGGCCGAGACGTTGACCGTCGGCACTCTCACTGCCTGAGCTTCGAGCTTCCCGGCAAGTCCTGGCAGAATGCGTTCGATGCCCTTGGCCAGAGCCGTGTCGACGGGAATTATTGATTGCATGGCACTGCGCGTCTTGCGCAGGTCATTGTGGTGATAGCTGTCGATGACCGGCTGGTCATTCATCGCCGAATGGATCGTCGTGATGACACCCGATTCGATGCCGAAACTGCCATCGAGAACTTGCAATACTGGCACGATACAGTTGGTCGTACAGGAAGCATTGGAAATGACCCGGTCGTTCGCGGTCAACGTGTGATGATTCACGCCGAAAACGATCGTGGCATCGACGTCACTTTCAGCCGGTTGGGAAAACAGGACGCGACTCGCGCCCTGCTGGCGGTGCAGTTCCGCGGTCGCCCGATCTGTAAAGGCGCCACTGCACTCCATCACCAGATCCACGTCCAGTTCGCGCCATGACAACGCGGTCACGTCCGCGACATTCGATACACGAATGGCATCGCCGTTGATAATCAGGCTGTTGGCTGCTTCTTCCACCGTGCCAAGAAAGCGCCCATGGGTGCTGTCGTAGCGGGTGAGGTGCGCGAGCGTGCGGATATCCGCGAGATCGTTCAGCGCCACGATGCGGAGTTCGGGGTAGTCTGTGGACTCATAAAATGCCCGCAGCACACACCGACCAATCCGACCATATCCATTAATGGCAATGCTACAGGTCATGCCCGGTTACCGTGAATGACAAAAGTCTGCCGGCGCATCAGTCGAAGGATTTCGCAACGGCGATCACATTGTCCGCCGTGAAGCCAAAATGCTTCATGAGCACGCCGCCCGGGGCGGATTCGCCGAATGTATGCATGCCGATGATCTTGCCGTTGAGTCCGACAAACTTGTACCAGTAATCCACCCCCGCCGCTTCGACTGCGAGCCGGCGCGTGACGGCGGCGGGCAGCACTGCTTCGCGGTAAGCTGCATCCTGGGCTTCGAACGTGTCAACGCTCGGCAACGAAACGAGTCGCGCGGCGACTCCCTGAGTCTGCAAGCTCAAGGTCGCTTCCCGGCAAACGGCGACTTCGGAACCAGTCGCAATGAGGATGAGTTCGGGCGTGCCCTCGCAGTCTTCCAAGATATAGCCACCGCGGGCGATCGCCTGCAATTGGTCAGTCGTGCGCGTCTGATGCGGCAGGTTCTGACGTGAGAACACGAGCGCGCTCGGGCCGTTCTGGCGTTCGATCGCCGCCTTCCAGGCCACGGCCGATTCAACATTGTCACAGGGACGCCACACGGACAAGTTCGGTGTCGTTCGCAGGTTCGCCAGTTGTTCTACCGGCTGGTGCGTGGGGCCGTCTTCACCCTGGCCGATGGAGTCATGGGTGTAGACGAAGATACTTTGCTGCTTCATCAACGCGGCCATTCGCACCGCGTTGCGGGCATACTCCATGAAAATCAGGAAGGTCGCGGTGTAGGGAATGAAACCGCCATGCAGGGCCATGCCGGAGGCAATGGCCGTCATGCCGAATTCACGGACCCCAAAATAAATGTAGTTGCCGTCGGCCTTCTCGGTAATGGGGGTGCTGCCCGACCAGTTGGTGAGATTGGAACCGGTGAGATCTGCCGAACCGCCAATCAGCTCGGGCAACAGGGCGGCATAGGTTTCGATGCAGTTCTGGGAGGCCTTGCGGCTGGCAATATTGTCGGCTGTCTGTTGGCACCTGGCGATATACGTGTCTGCCTTGTCGCTAAAGTGGCTTGGCAGTTGTTTCTTGATGCGGCGCACGAGCTCCATCGCCAGCATGGGATGTTCTTCTTCATAGCTGACGAGCTTTTCTTTCCAGGCGGTTTCGGCCTGAAAACCCTTCTCCGTTGCATCCCAGGCCTGCTTGATCGCGGCCGGTATTTCGAAGGGTGGGTAGTCCCAGCCCAGACTCGCTCGCGTCGCCGCGACTTCATCGGCACCGAGCGGTGAGCCGTGAGTGGCCGCAGTGCCCTGTTTATTGGGAGAGCCAAACCCGATCACGGTCTTGCAGCGAATCAAAGTCGGTTTGCCCGTTTCTGCCTGGGCCTGCTCGATGGCCTGGGCAATAGCTTCCGGGTCGTGACCATCGATGGCCAGCACCTGCCAGTGGTAGGACTCGAAGCGCTTGGCGGTGTCATCCGTGAACCATTGGTCCACTTCGCCGTCGATCGAGATGCCATTGTCGTCATAGAACACGATCAACTTGCCGAGTTGCAAGGTACCGGCCAGCGAGCAGACTTCGTGGGAAATCCCCTCCATCAGGCAGCCATCTCCGGCGAAAACGTAGGTAAAGTGATCGATAATGCGGTGATCTGGTCGATTGTGTTGGGCCCCGAGGGTTTTTTCCGCAATCGCCATGCCCACCGCGTTGGCCAACCCCTGTCCCAGTGGGCCGGTGGTCGTTTCGACCCCGGGAGTGTATCCGTATTCGGGGTGGCCAGGTGTTCTGGAGCCCATCTGCCGGAATTGTTCCAATTCGCTCATCGGCAGGTCGTAGCCGGACAGGTGCAACAGGGAGTACATCAACATGGAGCCATGTCCGTTGGAGAGGACGAAGCGATCGCGGTTGAACCACGCCGGGTTGCCCGGATTGTGTTGCAGATAATCCCGCCACAGCACTTCAGCGATGTCTGCCATGCCCATCGGTGCGCCCGGGTGACCGCTGTTCGCCTTCTGGACAGCATCCATACTGAGCGCCCGTATGGCATTGGCGCATTGTTTGCGTGACACAGCGTTATCCGCCATCGATGAAGCTCCTGTTACCTTTTACGTCTGTTGATTGCACTTCTGATTGCACTGCGACTGATTGCACTGCGACTCAAACGGCGCGGCATGAAACTGCGGCGAGAATGCCATTTTGGCACCCTCACGACGGCGGCTATTTTCCCGCACCTGTGGGCAATATACCACCGACCATGACACTAATTTTCGGCCACCGTCCTGACGGATAATCCGGCAATACTGCTCAAAATTCTATATCAAAATATTTTGATATAGATTTGTATTTTATCGCCATTGTTGTTACCTTAGCGCCCTTTCTGACCTTATCCGACCACTCATGTCCTCCACAGCACTGCGCACCAACGACACCGTTGCCCTCGATCCGCTGGAACGCCTGAGCGAACTGCACAAGGCCCTCGCTGATGGCCTGCGCCTGCAGATCCTGCGCCTGTTGAAGAACGAGTCCTTTGGCGTGCTGGAACTGTGCCGGATCATCGCCATCAAACAGTCGGCTCTGAGTCACCACCTGAAGATACTGGCAACGGCAGAACTCGTGTCGACCCGTCGCGAAGGCAATTCGATCTTCTACCGCCGCGCTTTTCTCACCGATGACGATGACTTCGCCGACATCAAGAAGAGCGTCTTCGAACAGATCGATGCCTTGCCGATCGACCGTCATCAGCTTAAGCAAATCCGAGCGATCCAACTGGAGCGATCAGAACTTTCGCTGAGCTTCTTCCATCGCCATGCTGACAAGTTTCGCGAGAAGCAGGGGTTAATCGTAGAGCACGCTCACTACGGGGCCAGCCTGCTTGATATCATCGATGGCCTGAGCCTGCCGTCTTCACCGCGAGTGCTGGAGGTTGGTCCCGGTGAGGGTCAGTTACTGCTGGAGCTTGCCGCCAAGTTCAAGCAGCTTACCGCACTCGATAATTCCAGCGAGATGCTGGAGCGCTCTCGCGCCGCGATTGCGGCGGCTGGTTACCGCCAGGTGCAGTTCATCCTGGGTGACACCGCCGTCGCGCTCAAGCAGAACATGCAGTGTGATCTGATCATCTTCGACATGGTGCTGCACCACATTCCTTCTCCGGCGAAGGCCTTCAAGGATGCGGCACAGCTACTCGCGCCGGCCGGACATCTGTTGATCATCGACCTCGGCAATCACGACCAGGACTGGGTACGCGAGTCCTGTGGCGATCTTTGGTTGGGGTTCGACGATGGTGATCTTGACCATTGGGCGCACAAAGCCGGACTGACAGTTGGCCAGAGTTCCTATCTGGGTCTTCGCAATGGCTTTCAGATCAAGATGCGCGTATTCCAGAATTCGGCACACCGATAAGCAGGTTTTTTTGAACTTAATTTTTTTTGAATTTAAATAGACGACAGTAAAGGAAACGACAATGGCAGAACAAAGTTTGTTTACTTCCGAATCCGTATCTGAGGGCCACCCGGACAAGATGGCGGACCAGATTTCAGATGCGATTCTGGACGGGTTGCTGGCTCAAGACCCCGCCGCGCGAGTTGCCTGTGAAACCATGATCAAGACTGGTGTCGTGATCGTCGCCGGCGAGATAACCACAAGCGGCTACATCGACGTGGACTCAGTTGTGCGCAAGGTCGTTGATGACATCGGGTACAACAATGCTGAGAGCGGCTTTGATAGCCGCACCTGTGCAGTACTCAATGCTATCGGTAAACAGTCTCCCGACATCGCCATGGGTGTTGACCATTCCGACGATCATGAGCAGGGAGCTGGCGACCAGGGCCTGATGTTTGGCTATGCGACCAATGAAACCGATGTGCTGATGCCGGCCCCAATTACCTATTCTCACCGGCTTGTGAAGCGCCAGTCCGAAGTCCGCAAGAGTGGCAAACTGGCCTGGTTACAACCGGACGCCAAGAGTCAGATTACCTTCGTCTACGAAGACGGCAAGCCCGTCGCCATCGACGCTGTTGTGCTCTCCACCCAGCACCGTGAAGAGGTCACATTGAAAGATCTCAGGGAAGCGGTGATGGAAGAAATTATCAAGCCGGTGTTGCCCGCCAATCTGGTTAACAGCAACACGAAGTACTTTATCAACCCCACCGGTCGCTTCGTCATCGGGGGCCCTTACGGCGACTGTGGACTCACCGGGCGCAAGATCATCGTAGATACCTATGGTGGCATGGCACGACACGGTGGCGGCGCCTTCTCCGGCAAGGATCCTTCCAAGGTTGACCGGTCGGCAGCATATGTCGCACGTTATGTGGCCAAGAATATTGTGGCAGCCGGCATCGCTGACCGCTGTGAGATCCAGTTGTCTTACGCCATCGGCGTGGCAGAACCAACCTCTATCAGCGTCGAGACCTTCGGCACCGGCAAGATCAGCAATGCCGCCATCGTCAAGCTGGTACGCGAGCATTTCGAACTGCGTCCACGTGGCCTGATCAAGATGCTGGATTTGTTGAAGCCGATTTATCAGGCAAGTGCTGCCTACGGCCATTTTGGTCGTGAAGACGTGCAGTTCAGCTGGGAAAACATCGACAAGGCAGAGGCCCTGAAAAGCGCTGCGGGAGTATAGGAAACGACTATGAACAACTTATCAGTAAACCAGAACACCAAATTCCAGGACTACAAAGTCGCGGATATCAAACTGGCCGATTTCGGTCGCCGCGAGATCACTTTGGCCGAGGCCGAGATGCCCGCGCTGATGTCATTGCGCAGCAAGTATGCGGCGGAACAACCGCTGGCCGGGGCGAAGATTCTGGGTTGTATTCACATGACCGTGCAAACCGCTGTCCTGATCGAAACCCTGGTTGCGCTCGGCGCCGAAGTCCGCTGGTCCTCATGCAACATCTTCTCAACGCAGGATCACGCGGCGGCGTGTATCGCTGCAGCTGGCATCGCTGTCTATGCCTGGAAAGGCCAGACCGAGGCTGAGGGCGAATGGTGCATCGAACAGACGATCCTGAAGGACGGAAAGCCCTGGGATGCAAACATGATCCTCGACGATGGTGGCGACCTGACCATGATGGTTCACTCGAAGTATCCCCAATTACTCGAGCGTATCCACGGCATCACAGAGGAAACGACCACAGGCGTACATCGCCTGTTGGAGATGTTGGAAGCTGGCACATTGAAAGTGCCTGCGATCAACGTCAATGATTCCGTCACAAAATCCAAGAACGACAACAAGTATGGCTGCCGCCACAGTCTCAATGATGGCATCAAGCGCGGCACCGACATGCTGCTCGCCGGTAAACACGCCCTGGTCATCGGCTACGGCGATGTTGGCAAGGGCTCAGCACAGAGTCTGCGCCAGGAAGGCATGATCGTGAAGATTGCCGAAATCGATCCAATCTGTGCCATGCAGGCTTGCATGGACGGCTATGAGGTTGTTTCTCCCTACATCAACGGCATCAATACTGCGTCTGCCGAAGGGATCAATACGGCGTTGTTGGCGAAACTCGATCTGATTGTCACCACCACCGGTAACATCAATGTCTGCGATCGTTACATGCTCGACGCAGTCAAAGCCGGCGCGATCATCTGCAACATCGGTCACTTTGACAATGAGATTGATACTCGCTACATGCGCGATAACTGGGACTGGGAGGAAGTAAAACCTCAAGTACACAAGATCTATCGCCAGAGCAGAGAGCAGAAGGATGACTACTTGATTCTGCTGTCGGAAGGACGACTGATTAACCTCGGTAACGCCACCGGACATCCATCTCGCATCATGGATGGTTCCTTCGCCAACCAGGTGCTGGCCCAGTTATTCCTCTTTGAACGCAAGTTTGCAGATCAGGATGACAAGTACAAGCAAGCCAATCTCAAGGTTGAAGTGCTGCCCAAGCACCTCGACGAAGAAGTGGCGGCATTGATGGTTGCCGGTTTTGGCGGCGTGCTGACCCAGCTCACCGACAAGCAGGCCGCTTATATTCATGTGCCAAAAACTGGTCCTTTCAAATCTGACAGTTACAAGTATTAAGAGTCATCCGCTATGAGTTCTTCGACAGGCAGACAATTCAGCGTCGAATTTTTCCCGCCGCGCACCGCGGCGGGAGAAGAGAAGCTGGATGAAGTACACGGAGAGCTCGCTCGGCTCAATCCGGATTTCTTCTCGGTCACCTATGGTGCCGGCGGCTCTACCAAACAAGGTACGCGTCAGATCGTGCTGCGGTATAAAGCTGCCGGATCCTGTGTGGCACCACACTTGTCATTTGGTGGCCTGGAAGAATCCGAACTGGAAGCCTTGCTGATGGATTACAAGTCGGCGGGCATTAATCGACTCGTCGCGCTGCGTGGTGACATCCCGTCGGGCATGGGCTCAGGCAGGCAACATCGATATGCCAATGAGCTGGTCGCCTTTATCCGCAAGGTGACTGGCGACTATTTTCACATTGACGTGGCCTGCTATCCGGAAATTCACCCGGAGTCGAAGAATTATCAGAGTGACGTGGAGTTCTTCAAGCGCAAGGTGGATGCCGGAGCCAACTCGGCAATCACCCAATATTTCTACAATGCCGAGGCCTATTTCCGGTTTGTCGACTATTGTGCCGCTCAGGGCATAACGATCCCGATCGTGCCCGGCATCATGCCGATTACCAACTACGCCAATCTCGCCCGCTTCAGTGCCAATTGTGGCGCGGAAATCCCCCAGTGGCTGTCACGACGATTGGAAATGTTTGGTGAAGATGCTGAGAGCCTCCGTGATTTTGGTACCGATGTTGTTTGTCGGCTGTGTGAGCAGTTGCTTGACGGCGGCGCTCCGGGTCTGCATTTTTATTCGATGAACCTGTCGCGAAACGTCACGCAGATCTGGAACAACTTGTCCCTGGCTGAACGTCGTCTGCCCGCTTGAGCCGATGCGAATCTCCCGCGTCCATACTGACCTGCAGCTTGCCACCGGGCTTGAGCTGCCGCTGGACGCGGAGACTTCCCATTATCTGGGGACCGTTCTCCGACTGCGACCCAATGCGCTTGTACACCTGTTCAATGCCCGTGATGGCGAGTTCGCAGCAAGTTTGATTGACGTCAGCAAGAGATGCGTGACCGTGCGCATCGATGCTCTGCAGCGCGCACCGCAGCCTCCTGCGCTTGCAATCCATCTGGGACTGGGCCTGTCGCGAGGCGATCGCATGGATTTCGGCATCCAGAAGTCCACTGAACTTGGCGCAGCGCAGATCACACCGCTGTATTCTCAATTTGGCGAGGTGCGATTAACCGGCGATCGCGCCGACAACAAGCTGCGACATTGGCGCAAGATTGCCATCAATGCCGCCGAGCAATGCGGCCGGCTTGATGTGCCTGTCATCAACCCGCCGCAGTCACTTGTCGACTGGCACGACGGTCTGGAAGAAATGCCGAGGCTGCTGCTGGATCCGTCCGGATCCACATCCCTCACAGGGCTGAACACTCGCGCAGGACTCGCTGTGATGATCGGTCCCGAGGGTGGCTTCTCTGACGAGGAAATCAGTTGGGGTTCTGCTAATGGTTTTGCGATCGTCGCATTGGGATCGCGGATTCTGCGCACGGAGACGGCGCCCATCGCTGCACTCGCCATCCTGCAGCATCTGTATGGGGATATGTAAACCGGGTTCGATCTAGAAGCGAATACTGAGGGGGCCGAGTGCCAGTTTTGTACCGTGCACCCTGAACGTGTAGTCGCGGGGATTGACTTCCAGTTGCTTGACGTCGGGGACGCCGATGATATCCCGCGAGATTTTCGCCTGTTTTTCTTTTACAAGCTCGACAATTTTCGGTTCCGCCAGCACGTTACGTTCGGAATCTGTCACGATGGCAACCTTTGGATACAATTTCTCTGCGGCGTCCTGTTCGATCACGATCGCCAGTTCATTAGTCGCGAGCTTCAGGACCGAGCCAACAGGGTACATGCCCATGACGTGAATGAATTCGGAGGCGAGTTGTTCCGGAAACTTCAGCACACGTTGCTTAAACAACTTCGCCATCGCCTTCGCCGGGGAGCAACGACCGTTCGGCGTATTATTGCCCAGCAACCGCTCGAAGCAGTACGCGAGACTGGCGAATGTGCCAGAGCCGGGATTTGCTCGCCACGCAATTTACGCGGGAAACCCAGCCCATCATGACGTTCATGGTGACAATGCACGATGGTGAGTATCCGGTCATCCAGTTCTTTCAGCGGGGTCAGCAATTCCATGCCGAATTCGACATGCCTGCGATACGCCAGGAATTCCTTTTTGCGGAATGAGCCGCGTTTATTGACGAGTTTCTCCGGCAACAGATTCATACCGATGTCGGCCAGCAACGTGCCCTTGAACAGGACACTCATCTGATTGCGGTTCATACCGATTTGCCGGCCCAGAATCGTTGCCCAGATTGCGGCACGGACACAGTAATTCGTTGCCTTGTTCTCCGTGGGATCGGTGTTCAATAACCAAATCAAGGTCTGGGGATTGGCGACGATGCAATCAATCATCGCCTCGATCGGTTTGTCGATTGCCTTCAGATTCAGGGTGCCGCCATTACGAACTGCGGTTGAGATCTGCAAATAAGTGTCTTGCAGC